>Ga0335081_10006063_pt1 | contig 19182 bp, 16 predicted proteins | sample Lox_Sample_35_FD_206713 | JGI IMG/M metagenome (GOLD analysis project Ga0335081, IMG submission 206713) | Soil microbial communities from Loxahatchee National Wildlife Refuge, Florida, United States - Lox_Sample_3.5 | ecosystem: Environmental > Terrestrial > Soil > Wetlands | place: USA... | reverse complement strand
TACTCCGTGCCATCCGCGCTGATCGGGCAGAGCCTGGATGTGCGGGTCACCTCACACACCATCGAGGTCTTCGCCGGGACCGAACGCGTCGCCTGCCACACCAGGCTCCGGGGCGTCCGCGGCCGCTATTCCACCCTCACCGAGCACATGCCCGCCGGACACCGGCACCGGCTGACCGACTGGACACCGCAGCGCTTCGAGCAGTGGGCTGCCACTATCGGCCCGGACACCGTGGCGGCGATCCAGGCGATCCTGGCCTCCCGCAAGATCGTCGAGCAGTCCTACCGATCCTGCCTAGGCGTGATGTCGCTGGCCAGGAAGCCAGGCGGCATGGCGCGGCTGGAGGACAGCTGCGGGCGGGCGCTGGCCGCGACGCCGTCGCCGTCCTACACGCTGATCAAGAAGCTGTGGGCCGCCTGGCAGCCCGGCGATCCGCCACCCGCTGCATCGCTGGGCGACAAAGGCTTCGTGCGCGGCTCCCGCTACTACGACGGGGGCCAGGCATGATCGACGTCGAGACACTGTCCCGGCTCAAGGCGATGCGCCTGTCGGGCATGGCCGAATACTTCGAGAACCTCACCGCCACCACCGGGCAGAACAATACGCTGACCGGCGCGGAGATGGTCAAGATGGCCGTCGACTGGGAATACGAGCGGCGTCGTAACAGCAAGCTGCACCGGCTGCGCCGGCACGCGGCGCTCGCGCAGCCCGACGCCGACATCGCCGACATCAAGGCCATGCCCGGCCGCAGCGTGGACACCGAGCTGATCGCCCGGCTCGCCGTGGGCGCCTACCTGCAGCAGCACCAGGACGTGATCTTGCAGGGACCGACCGGGGCCGGGAAGACCTACGTGGCCTGCGCGCTGGGCAACAAGGCCTGCCAGCAGTACCGGACCGTGCTCTACCTGCCGGCCGGGGAGCTGTTTGACCGGATCACCGTCGCCGAACGCACCGGGGACCGCAAACGCTGCCTCGACGCGCTCGTCAGCATCGAGTTGCTGATCATCGATGACTGGTTCCTGACCACACCGGGCCGCCAGCAGATCCAGCAGCTGCACACCCTGATCGACCGGCGTCACAAGACGGCATCGACGATCTACTGCACCCAGCTGCCACCCAGCCAGTGGCACGACCGCATGGACGAGAAGATCCTCGCCGACGCCATCATCGATCGCATCACCACAAACGCGCACGCCACCGTCCTAACCTGCGACGACTCGCTGCGCAAGCACTTCAGCCAGCTCGGCTGACAAGCCGTCGGCGGGGGGGCGATCACCGGCCGGCGGTTCCCCCCGCCGATACCACCAGACCCAGGCTGGACCACGAATCCAGGCACGGCCGCGCGCCCGTCCACACGCGCGCTGACCAACCTGAAGCGCCGTCGCGGCTCACCCCGCACCGGCACGCTGGCTCACCGGGCAACGGAACAATGGCTCACGCCACAGCGGAACACCGGCTCTCACCGAGCGTGATATCCACGCAGCCAGGCCGGTCCTGCCGACCAGCCGCATGGCAGTGTGGAAGAATACCTGCTGGCTACCATGGCCTCGACCATCTCGCTGGCCGAGACAACCGCCCGCATCCAAAGGGAGACCGCACAAGCTCTCAGGACGCTGGCTGCCCGCAGCGACGACACCATCGTCCGGCGTATCCGCAGCAAAGACGCATCGAGCAGCTCAGCAGGGTCGAAGACGCGATCGCGGCGCTGACCGCAATCCCGGGCAGCCACCAGCCCCAGCCGGGCCTGCCGGGCAAAGGACCGTGGCCAGGCCCGGGGAACGCCAGCCCAGCTGCCGAGCCGCTCACGGCGCACGAGGAAAGTGTGCTGCGGTTGCTGCGCGGACCGCTGTCGCTGCACGAGATCGGCCGCGAACTGGACGTATCCATCAATACCATCAAGAGCCACACCCGGCCCATCTACCGCAAGCTCGGCGCCGCCGGTCGGCGCGATGCTATTCAGCACGCCCGGCAGCTAGGCATCTTATTACCGCGCAACCGCCACAGTCTTGCCGATGGCATGCTCCGCCTTCGACCGCCTCGGCAGCCTGATCCGACTCCCGCCTCCAGGGCGGAAGGTCAGGGTCGCCGGATACAAGGAACAGCTGCTAACAACCGTCAGAAGTCGCGCCACGTCCACACGCCCGGCATGCCGGACGCCATGTACCAGGTCTCCAGAATCGCTAGGTGGTTGACGACTTCGACTCGGTATCCGACATGGGTGTTCTCCGCGATGTGCGGAGGGCAGGCGATGTTCCCGATCCAATGCTCCAGCCATCCGGCGACCGTCCACCGTCGGCCGACGGGCCGTGCCGTGCCGCTCTCGCGCTTGAAGCTGGTCCGCAGCAGCTCAGAGGGCTGTAGGCGGACCATCTGCGGTGAGACAAGACAGCCACCACGTCAGCCCAGTTGGCATATGAGAGCGACGAGGGCACCGATGCGGTAACGGACTCTGTCGTCCTGTGCATCACGGCTATTGCTGCACCGGGCCGCAACGTGATCCCTGACCCTGCGATCCCCGCCATTCCAATTTACATAGGAAACCGAGATGGAGAAACCAAAGATAAGATCATTTCAATTCCGTGGTCACTTGCCCTGGTTTTGTGCTGACCGTTCGACCTCGGTCAGCGTCTCCCGGAACTCCGATACCCATTGCGAGGTCTCTTCCTGAATTAGCTCATCCGCATTTCCTAGCAAGGCCTTAGCGAGTTTGAGCAGACTACTGATCTGTTCCTGGGTCGGATCGCCCATGGGAAGGCCGCAAATGAATTGCTGCCAGTCGAGCATGAATTGATTGAGAGCCGCCGAGATCGCCTGACCGGTTGCTATGTATCGCGCCCATGCACTCGAAAATCCGAAGAAACGATCTAGTGCAATTAGGGCAACCGCTATTGCTAGTGCTACTGCAGCCCATGCCGGCTGAATCACCACTGAGCCTCCCGCATTAAATATTTGCGAGAGAACAGGCAAGACCCCTGCGATTGCGACCATAATAATGGCACCAACCCGGAGCCGCTGCGCCCATCTTCTCTTTGGACGCCTGGCCGCTTGGTACCAGCGGATAGCCTTTGAAGCAGCGTCAACCACGTGGTGGTATACAATGTCGAGCGACTCACGCGCGTGCCCAGTGCTCCAATCCAAGGAGCCTAGTTCAGTCGCCCGGATGTCCTGGTCACCCTTCTTGGGCTCCACTGTCTCACTCACGCCAGATCCCTCCCATTAGGCCTTAGTCCACTCATGGTGAACACCTGATAACCTTACGACACATGGCTCGAACTAACGGGGTCATTACTTCGAAGAACTAACGAAGAGATTTGGATCAAACCAGGGCTCTGGTCCGATGAGCTCCAAGGCGCTCTTCGCGATTTGGAAATCAGCGGTGACCAATTATAAGCATCTGTTACGGAGTATAAGCGAGGGTCGAAAGCAATTCTCCGGTAACCGATCGCGCGACCGCGGGAAGCTGGTCTTCGACCATATTGACGCGCACAACCCGCCACCGAATAGGTTCCCGCAGCTCCTTCTCAAAAGCAACCCCCACCGATCTAAGAAATTCTTCCGACTCTAGGTCTGGGTCGTCTCCCCGCGCAAGTCTTGAATCGCGGGCTGCAGCACTATTGCGCTCTATGTAGAAAACCAGATCAGCTTCAGGCACCAGTTGGCGCAAAGCATCAAAAAGAGAAATAATCTCAGATTCGCTGAACCCTGCTCCCTCCAGCGCAGGTCGCTGATATGCACACAGACTAAGCAAGTATCGGTCCGAGAGAAGAAAAATTGGCTCGCCGGAGTCGTGCAGAGCAGTTTCAGCTTTATAGGCTAGCGATGCTGCCAGAAGCAGTGTCTGAGCGACTGGTGTCGGAGCGGATTCGTGCAGGTCCAGATAAGGCCGCTCTTCTACCAGCCTTTCAAGGTATCCGTCAGCGAAGTCAGACGGAAACTCATCCAAGATTCTTGCCATGTGCCCGTGTTCGGTAAGAATGCTAGTGACCTTACGAGTGAGCGCAGTCTTACCCACGCCATCCAGCCCCTCTATCGCAACGAGCCTAACGCCATTCCTAAAGCGTCGAAACGCCTCTAGAACGCGAAGTAGCACGGCATCCAAAGGCACTTCCGAGGCCACCGAATCCAAGGGAACCCACTTGTACGCATCATGCTCTTGGCTGAGCCGGATAAAAGGAGCTATCTTATCCACCGAACCGACGAAGTTATATTGTACAATATTGCCCTCATTGGTCCCGTACTCAAATCGGTGAAACCACCGTGGAATCAACGGCCCAGTTAGGCCGGTCTCCTCAACTAGTTCCCGTTGGGCTCCTTGGTACAGTGATTCACCCTCCAGCACCTTGCCACCAGGAATCTCCCACGCTCCTGGCAAAAACTTATTCGACCCGGAGCGGCGTACAATAAGAAAATTACCTTCAGAATCGGTTATCAGGATTCCTGTAGAAGCCGAACCATGAGCGTCCCCAGGTTGGTCCCGCCAGGTATGCGCCAAGCAAGCCGGATCCATCATATACCCAGCTTGAACAAGCTATGCGCCACTTTGTTGAAAGCTTCGAGGTAAGCATCAGCGTACTTGAAGCGAAGATCCCCATAAAAGACCGGCATCTTAAAGACGCGGCTCTCATAGAGTTCCGCCTTCGGTATACCTTCAGGATCGCCGATTCTCGCTGGACTTGAGCTGGGAAGTGGTAGCAGCGTGCCAGGGCTGAACGAGTGATACCTGTGCAGACACCTAGTGGTGTTGGGAATGTCAACCTCAAGTGCACCTTCGGCGTGCAAGGCTTCCACGAAGCGCTCTCTGGCTACCTGCTGATTGTCTCGTGCGCAGAGCTTAAGAGGCAGAGCATACCAGCTTGGCTGAGTGCCAAGCGGCCACGTTGGGACCTCTAGGCAGTCTAGTTTCCGGAGCTCAGTGATAAGATATTGCGCGACCCCCCTCAGTTCTATCCGACGCTTTTCGAAAGCCGACAACTGATACTCTACGAGACTAGCGCCAAGAGGATGCATTCGCAAGTTCATGCCGAGCCCTGTCGGGGCAAACGGGGCAAGTGTTGGACTCGCAACTTGGGCCAGTGCACGGCGGTTATGATGACCCAGCAAAATGGCTCGCTCAAAGAGATCCAAAGAATCTGTGGCTAGGAAGCCGCCCTCACCGGCGGCAATGATCTTTTTCCCTTGCAGGCTCCAAGCTGCGGCAGTGCCGAACGTTCCCACCGGCATTCGGTCGAACTCAGCCCCGTGGGCATGGCTAGCGTCCTCAAGGAGAGCTATCCTGTGCCGTTCGCAAAGACACTGCAGTTCCGATAGGCGGGACGGGAATCCCCACAGATGGGTAACACATACAGCTGCGGTAAAGGGGCCGATGCATGCTTTTACGCGATCGATGTCGAGATTTCCGTTATCGTCACATTCCGCTAGGACAGGGCGCATGCCGAGGACGAAAAGAGGAGTCGCTGCAGCAAAGAAATTATAGGCTGGAACGATAACCTCAGAACCCGGCTCCATAGCAAGCCCAAAGTACATTGAAAGCAATGCGTTTGTGCCGCTGTTAACAGACAAGACGTAATCTCTACCAGTAAGTCGTGACCAAGCCATTTCAATCCGCGAGTATACGCCGCTGGCGTCATAGATAGAGATAGCTTCGTGCAGTTGTCTGCGAACGGCCTCTTCTGCCAAGCTGTCGAACTGGGGATGCACAAAATGGCGAAGCGTTTTCGGGACAGCGGGTGCGCCTCCGAATAGCGCCAGCTCTGGGCTCTGTGCAGTCATCTTTCCATACCCCCAACTTCGCCCTGAAGTTCGGTTTTACGCTGATCCCAGATCGATGCATAGTAGTCTGTCTCGTAATCTCCACCCAGGAGGCGAATAATTTCGTCCAAGGATTGCCCTGATACTAGGTGGCCGATAGGCCCAGTGATTCGTCCAGAAATGCTCCGATTGCGCAGAATAATTTCATTCTGTTCTTGCGCATGGCTGAAGGCAGATCTGAATGCTTGTGTAAGGGTTTCAAACATTCCATTCTCGCCGAGCCCGGAAGGAGGATAGAAGAAGGTAGTTCCGTGCGCTCCCCCTTGTAGGAAATATGTTAGGTACACTCCAGGAGCCATGGCTTCGATTCGATAATAGCATTCTTCGCGGTAAAAGCTGACCTCCACAGTGCGTCCATCGAGGACGTCGCCTTCTGCCAGTTCATGGAGCCCAACCAACGTTGCAAAAATGTCGTTGCGGAAGGTCTCGATTTCCGCGCTGGTTATAGCCCGGCGTTTTTCTGTGAATAGGCGACGCCGTATTGTGGCCTGTTCTGGGTACAGCAGCATAAATTTTATATCATTCAGGTTCGGCATCGTCTGCAGAAGCTGGGAGAACTCCGCTGACGTAACGCGTGCGCTGTCACCCTTATAGTGATAGTAATGTGTTTTCCTCAAATTAGAATAAAGATGCTCCTGTATAGATGTGTTGAAACCAACCGCGGCAGGGGCAAATACCCGCTCAGGTATGTACTTGAGCCACTGCCTGAAGTTGAGATCTTGTTGATGCCCATCTACTGGATCAGTTGGTGGGAGTGTGAGTACTGTTGTCACGCGCGCTTCGTCTGTGCGGGAGGGATTTTTGGCAGCTGTTCCACGGTACGTACCACGAAGCTCGAACCGAATGGATGAGGCCTGCCCCGAGATATCGTGATGTGGCTGAAATTCGCGTCTTGTCCTTGACCAAATCCTGGGAATTATCTCTAGTGTCCAGCCTTGGCTGCCCTTGGTGAGAATTGATAGTGTGTAGCCGTGACTTCTAGGAATCAATAGGCCATCTGAGAACTCGGGAAGGTCGTCGTGCACCGCACCAGCTACAAGCCGCAGGCTTGTGCCGTCCAGGGAAGTTACTCGTTGAGCGTCGGCCTTGTGAACGTGTCCGCAGAGTGTGATATCGCACGACCTAGCCATCTGGCTGCCCTGATCTACCTCGTGATCCTGGAGCCACTGTTGGTTAGCTACGTTTTCCAGGGGGTGGTGGCTGAGCAGGAACGTGAGGCTCCTCGTCCTTCTTGTCGGAAGGGAGAGTGTTCGCAAGGGGCGGAGGCCAATTGCGAGCCTTCTGACATCGTCGCCCTGTGCGAGGAGCGCGGTGTTTACGCCCTGGAAAATGAATTCTTCCTCATTGGCACTACGGGTAGATTGGGAGAAGAGTCCATCCGGCCGTAGGTAACGAACCGCGCTCCACTCGCCGGTAACGACGCATTCCTGGGCGTAACCGGCCGCAAATTTCTTGTATTCTGCGAAGCGCTTCTCGGATATCTCGCTAAAGTCAGGCGAATCGTAGACATTATCGATCAGTAGCTCACCACGCCGAAGTGCTTCCAGATACGACGCGTTACGCCCGCCTGCACAGATCGATCTCTCTAGGTCATGATTTCCTGGCACGAGTAGCACATTTTCGCGTGTGACTCGAAAGTCATCGATGAGCGTATTTAGCCAGTCTTTAGTCTTGGCGTACTGGTCAGGTTTCGCGCTGAAGGCTAGGTCTCCTGTAATGAGGACCGCATCTAGCCGTGCGGGGTCTAGGTAACCAAGATCATCCAGGATGGCTTGGGTAACAATCTCTTGATCCCACTTTGTACGGGCCGCTCCGTGACCCATGTGGACGTCGGAGAGATGTAGAAATGTTAGATTCACGTTGGTTCTTGGCGGCATGGTTCCTGGGACTGTCAGCAGCTAGGATATGTGATATGCGGCTGTCCAGGCCTGCTCTTTTGAGCATTTACACTGCGAGGAGATCCATTGGTCTTGCGCAAGTATAAGGTCGTGATGTGCAAAGTTTCGCTAGAGCTTAGCCGGACAGGGAGGAGCGATCTCCAATCTTACGGACGGCGGATGGTTCAGACTAGCAACACTTGGCTGGAAGCGCCTAGTAGGGCCGCCGAACTTCGTAAGATACGCTGGATGAGCGCGTGACATGAGGCGACCTCCTCGTGATTATCTGGGCGTGACTGTCCTGATGGATCACGTGGCGGCCGTTGCGGCTAGCGTAGACGAGGCCAGCGTGGCTGGCTGGGATGCGGCCTTTGACGACATGTTCGCACAGATGGTGGCACATGCGTTCGCTGGTGTGAGCTGAGGTTGCAGGCGCGGGCGTATCATCAGCGCCTGACCAGCGGTCTGGAAGGCACGAACGGGTGGACGATGGCGGAGTTTGCCGGGCATGCAACCCGCGATGGGATGCAACGGCTTTGAACTCCAGCCTATGGGCGGTTGGCCAGGTCCGTGATGCGCCGGGCGGGCGCGGGCGGAGGCGCTAGTGCCGATGCAGGTTTGCGCTGAGCGGTGTGCTGCGGGCGTGGGATGACGCCGCCGGGGTGGTGGAGTGGTCCTGCGTCCGGCAGTACATAGCGGCTGGTCGGCCGGGCGGTGTCCGGCCGCGTGACCATGCTGGAGGTGCGATGGACGAGGCGGCGCGCCCGCGGCCAAGGCTGCGGCGACTACGGCAAAGCCGAACGCCAATGCCGGCGTGCCCTTGACATCAGAGAGAGGCTCGGCGACTAGGCCAGCATGGTCACCGCCCACAGCCAGCTGGCATCCGGGAAGCCGAGCGGGGGCGGCACTGCCGGGCTGTCCATTGGCTGGTACGTGCTGGCGGTCGCGGTCAGGCTCCGGCTCGGCATTTCGCAGGCTGTGAATAATCTGCGCCGCCTCGCGGCGCCGCCTGACCAGCCAGACGCGGCGACTCCCCGCCTCAAAGGCGGAAGGTCGGCCGGTATATCTGACGGCAACCGTGACGGCAACCGCCAACAGCCTGAGACAGCTATCAACAGCTGATTACTCTCGCGCGATGTGACCCGAGCTGGGCATACGCTACACCTGAAAAACGGAAGGTCGACGGCATACCCGCGCTGTAATAGCAGACTCCACAGACTGGCTGTGGGTATCTCACTCCGCCTGTGGACAGTGGAAGGGGCCCATGATCTACATGAGGTTGGGCCTCCTACCGGTTATCCACTTTTCCACAGCCTAGCTCCTCCACAGCTGCCCCGTGGTTGACCAGCATGTTTACCTAAATCATCCACAGGCTTATACACAGGACGTTAGCCTTGGCGGGCCCGGGGCTGGCCTGATAGGAGCGTGCTCTCATGCTGGCCCTGGGTCCTGCGCAGCGGTCCACTGCCTGCCATCGTTGCCGTCACGGTTGCCGTCGACCTCACCAGGTTGACCACGCCCAGTCTCATTCCTAGTCTCATTCACCTACGTCCGGAGCCGTTCGGCGCACACCAGGCAGAACGGGCAACCCAGATCGCGGACCCTGCTGACCTAGGCTGAACCCAGACCCACAGACTTGGAAAGCGTGTTGGGTGCAAGCCCTCGCGAGTTCGAATCTCGCATCCTCCGCCACGCTGACCAGACATTAGCTTTTCCGGTCTCCGGTACGCGATCTTGGCCGCTCTTGATGCCTGGTCCCATCCCTGCCCGTCGGCCAGCGCAACTACTGAGCATGATCGTGCGTTGAAGCGGTAGCGTTCCGCTCTAGCTAGAGCTAGACGAGTACGGTTGTCAAGGCCTGGTAGGAGACATGCGTACAAGCCGATATCAATTCGTCGTATCTGGCCGCCTGGGCATGGCTGCCCCCCTCCACGCGCCTCGGCCGCCCGGTCAGCCTCCCGGCCGGGGTCGCGGCGAGGTTGTTGCGTGACCCCGGGTGTCGGGGGTGGTCAAAACCACTGTGCGGGGGGTCTGGCCGGTCTCGGCTGTCGCAGGCGAACACGGAACGAGCCGGGGATTCCCGCTGCCTCTGTACGGGGTTCTAGTCTTCGCGGGCATTCGCGTGGTCAGCCTGGCCACCGCCGCGTTCCTGCTGCCCCGCGGGAAATTCCGGGCACTCCATTGTTCGCTGCCGCAGCTGACCAGGGTATGGGATAGTGGCCGCTATCTGACTATCGCGGCCCATGGCTATCGTCATGGCTCCAATCTCGTCTGGTTCCCGGGGTACCCGGCGGCCATTCGTGCCGTCGCCTGGATACCCGGAATCAGCCCGGTAGCGGCGGGCCTGAGCGTGACGATCGCCGCCGGGCTGGCGGCGGCATGGGGGCTGACCAGGCTCGGCATGACGCTGACCGGTGACTGGCGGGTCAGCCTGCTCATGACCGCGCTGTGGGCAGCGGCACCCGCATCGATCGTGCTGTCCATGCTGTACCCCGAGACCCTGTTCTGCGTGCTGGCCATCTGGTCCCTCATCGCCCTGGTGGAGCGGCGCTGGCTGACGGCCGCGGGCCTGACGATCCTGGCCGGCACCGTGCACGGCAGCGCCGTGGCCCTGGTCGCGGCGGTCACCGTCGCGACGCTGCCTGTCCTGATCCGGGCCGCGCGAGCCCGGCAGCATCTCGCCGCGGAGTGGCGCCCGGCGGCCGCGCTGCTGCTGGCCCCGCTGGGACTGCTCGGCTACTGGGGGTACGTGGCCTGGGCGGTGCACCGGCCGGGTGGATGGTTCTCGCTCGAGAAAAAGGTAAAGAACGGCTTCGACTGGGGACAGAGCATCATGCTCGCCCTGAAGAACACGATCATTGACGGGCCCAAGCCGTTTGTGGCACTGACCTTGCTGGTGATCGCCGCCGCCGCGGCGCTCGCCGCATGCACCCTGACCGAGCGCATGCCCGTGTGCCTGCACGCCTACACCCTCGTGATAGTCCTGACCGCCCTCGCCTCGGGGCCTTACTACCTGGGTTCCAAGCCGCGCTTCCTGCTGCCCGCCATGCTGCTCGGCCTCCCGCTGGCCCGCCTGCTGGCCCCGGCGCGAGCGTGGGTGCTGATTCCGCTGATCGCCATGCTCGCTGCCGCGTCAACCTGGTTCAGCCTGTATCTCATGAGCGTCGGATGGGCCCCCTGAGCCGAACGCAGACGCAGGTGGCCCTTCACAGCCCTCGCCGCCACCGGCGTTCAGGCTATCCAAGCTCGTTCCCGTGACCCCGGTACCTCACCCCTGCCGGGTGAAGCGCATGACCGGGGGCCGCGAGACCCTTGACGTGCCCGCATCCCAGGAGCGCAGGAGCATGCCATGACGACTAACGCCGCCTTTTCGCCCGAGGAATGGAAGGTGGTTCTTGAGGGCCCGCCCGCGGCCGGCCTGATCGTGATCACGGCGGCGCACGGGGGGACGTTCCGCGAGACGTTCGCCATGTCGAAGGCCTACGCCGAAACGCGTGCCGAGCACGGCGACAGCGAGCTTCTCGACGAGATCGTGTCGGCGAAACCCAAGGTGGACCACACGCGGTATCACTCTCCGGAAGAGCTGAAGGATCACGGGCTCGGTCAGCTCCGGGACGCCATGGCGCTGCTCGAGAGCAAGGCGACCGCCGAGGAACGTGAGGACTACCGGCGCTTCGTCATCGCCCTCGCCAACAAGGTCGCGGCCGCCCACCGGGAGCACGGGCAGAGCGTGAGCCCCGAGGAGGCAGCGGCCATCGGGCAGATCACCGAGGCGGTCGGCGCGGCCGGCTCCTGACCGAGACCGCGACGCAGGCCGAATGGCCGCGAGTCGGAGGAAGCCGTGCTGGCTGCGGGGTCGCCGCCGGTGAGCGGGCTGGTATTCGCGGTGGCCGTGCTGGCCACCAGCATGCTGCTGGTAGCCGCCCTGGCCTGGGCATCACGGCGGCTGCTCGGGCTGTCGGTGGGAGTGCTGCGAGCGCTCATCGCCGGCTTGCTCGGCTTCGTCACGGCCGTGCTTCTGGGCCAGGCCCTGCGGGCGGCCCAGCCCGGGCATGAGGTCGCGTTTCTCAGCGTGACGCTGGGCGTCCCGCTCATCGTCGCGATGATCTTCCTCGTCGCGGCGGAGGTCCTGGTACCGACCGGGACCGGGCCGGGGCCGGTGGAGGTCATCCAGGGCACTCGGCGCGCGATCGCCCGCTCCCGGCGCTACTCGCAAATCAGCCGCGTCGCGGTGCGGCATGGCCTGGGGCCTTACCTGCGCGGGAGGCGGCTACGCGGAGCGGACGCCGCCGGCGGACGGGCGGAGCTCGCGGCGTCGCTGCGACGTGCCCTGGAGGAGGGCGGGGTGACCTTCACCAAGCTGGGCCAGCTGCTGTCCACCCGCCGCGACCTCCTCCCCGAGGAGTTCACCGCCGAGCTCGGCCAGCTGCAGGACCGGGCCGAACCAGCGCCATGGGAACAGGTAGAGGAGGTGATAGCCCGGTCGCTCGGGGCACCCGCGGGGCAGGTTTTCGCGGAGCTGGACCCGGTGCCGGCCGCGGCCGCATCGATCGCCCAGGTACACAAGGCCCGGCTGCGATGCGGCGACGGCCCGGACGCCGAGGTCGCGGTGAAGGTGCAGCGCCCTGGCATCCGGGCCACCGTCGAACAGGACCTGGACATCCTGATGAGCATCGCGGCCAAGCTCGAGAGCCGCACCCGCTGGGCGCGCACGTACGGGCTCGTGGCCCTAGCCCAGGGATTCGCCGCCGCCATGCGGGAGGAGCTCGACTTCCGGGTCGAGGCACGCAACATGACCGCCATGGCCGCGAGCTGGCCGGCCCAGCAGCGCGCCGTCGGCGGCAACGTACAGGTCACGCTTCCGGCGCTTTATGACCAGGTGAGCAGCGAGCACGTGCTCGTCATCGAATGGCTGGACGGGGTCAGCCTGCGGAAGGCGGGGCCGCTGATCGATGACCGCGGGCTCGACCGCACCGAGTTGACCCGCGTCCTGATGCGCAGCATGGTGTACCAGCTGACCGAAGGCGGCGTGTTCCACGCCGACCCGCATCCGGGGAACATCATGCTGCTCGCCGACGGCCGCCTCGCCCTGCTCGACTTCGGCTCGGTCGGCCGCCTCGACGCCCAGCTGCGGTCCGGGCTGCAGAACCTGCTGCTCGCCATCGGACGCGGCGACCCCGGGGCGTTCCGCGATGCCCTGCTGGATCTGGTCAGCTACCCCGATGAGCTTGACGAACAGCAACTGGAGCGGGCACTCGGCCAGTTCATGGCGATCCATCTCGGGGGCGGCACCGCGCCGTCGGCCGAGTTGTTCACCGATCTGTTCCGCCTGGGTTCGCGCTTCGAGCTGACCATTCCGGCCGAGGTCGGCACCGTGCTTCGCGCCATGGCCACCATGGAAGGCACGCTCACCCTGGTGGAACCCGGCTTTGACCTGGTGGTGGAGGCTCGGCAGTACGCCGCCGGCCACGTGGCCTCGCAGCTTTCGCCGCGGGCCGTGCAGAAGACGGCCGCCGACGAGCTGATGGCGCTGCTCCCGGTGCTGCGCCGGCTGCCGAGCCGGGCCGACCGCATCACCGGCGCCATGGAACAAGGCAGGTTCGGCGTCAACGTGCGGCTATTCGCCGATGAACGCGACCGCCGGGTGGTCACCGACCTGACCCACCGGTTTCTGCTGACGATCCTCGGCGCGGCGACCGGCATCGGCGCCGTCCTGCTGATCGGCGCGCCCGGCGGCCCGAAGATCACCCCGACCGTCAGCCTCTTCCAGGTGATCGGCTACAACTTGCTCATCGTGGCCAGCATCCTCGTGCTGCGGGTGCTCTTCGCCATCTTCAGGGACCGGTGAGGTGCCAGCCAATCGCGCGCCATTGGCTCTAGGTTTTCTGCGCGGCCGCGCCGAGCATGGCCGGGTAAGCGCCTGCCATCCAGACAAAGGCCTGCCATGCGAGAGTTTCCCGCTAGTCCGATCACCGCGCTCATCGACGGGTCGCCGCAGTATGACCTGGGCGAAAGCTATGCACCGCATCTTTCGGTAGCGGACATCCTCGACCCGGACGAGCTGGCCGGCCTGAGCCTCGGATACGGGACCTCGGGCGGTGACGCGGAGCTGCGGGCCCTGATCGCGGCGCGACTCGGGCTGCGCGACGAGCAGGTCCTGCTCACCGCCGGCGCGTCCGCGGCGTTGTTCCTGGTCGCGCTGCTGTACAGCGACGGAGAGATCCTCGTCGGGGTGCCTTGCTTCCCGCCGGTGCTCGATGCCCTGCGCGGCCTCGGCGCCCGGGTCGTCACGGTGCCCGCGAGATTCGAGGACGGCTACCGCGTCGACCTTGACGCGTTCCGGGACGCCCTGTCCGCGCGGACCCGGCTGGTCATGTTCGCTTCGCCGCAGAATCCTTCCGGGGTCTCCATCACGCCCGGCGAGGTGAGCGAGATGCTCGCGGCCATGTCCCGCCGCTGCCCCGAGGCGGTCCTGCTGATCGACGAGACGCACCGGGAAGCGACGTACGGCAGCGCTCCGCCGGCCCCCACCTTCGCCGGCCTTTCCGGCCGGGTGCTGACCTGCGCCTCGCTGTCCAAGGCCTACGGCGTCCCTGGCCTGCGCATCGGCTGGCTGACCGTGGCCGATCCACGCCTGCGCGAGCAGCTCAGGCTGGCGAAGTTCAACTCCTCGGTCTGCTGCGGCGTTCTCGACGAGTTCCTCGCCGCCCGGCTGCTGTCGCGGACCGGTCAGCTACTCGGATCCCGGGCCGCGCTGATGGCCCGGGCCCGCGATGTGGTCGAGCGCTGGATCGGCGAACAGGGCGACCGACTGCACTGGCTGCGGCCCGAGGCGGGCGCGTTCTCCTGCGCGCGGCTCAACCCGGATGTCTTCGGCCCCTCAGACGTCCGCGGTTTCTACGACCGGCTAGGCGACCGGCGGACGGTGGTCGCCCCTGGCCCGTGGTTCGGTGACAGCACCCACGTGATGCGGCTCGGCCTGGCCTATCCGCCCGATGACGACCTGAAGAAGGGTCTCGCCGTCATCTCCGGCGCGCTGCGGCCGTGTGCCGTGTTATGGCTTCTTGGCCGCCGTCGCGGTGTGCGGCAGCCGGGGCTTGCCGTGGTGCGCCGTGCCTGCGGCGGAGATCCGGCCCAGGGCCCTGGCCGCGGCGGCGTCCATATTGGCTGCCCGCAGCGCCAGCTGGGGCGTCATCCATCTGAGCATCGGCCCGAGGGCAGCGCGCCAGACACTACCCTGGTGACCGCCGTCGGGCACCATCATAAACGGCACGTCGGCCACCCGGGTCTGCAGTAGCTGCCTGAAAGTCTCGGCGGCGATGACATCCGGCCTGTCCTGGGCGCCCGCGGCGAGCCAGAAGGCAGGGAGCACCTCGCTGATGGGCACCCTGGTGACATAGGCCTGCGGAGTGTTGATCAGCCGCAGGCCGGGATGGCCGCGGAAGACGTTGACCCTGAGCGGCATGCCTCCGGGCTTGCCGCCGGCCGGCACCTGGCTCTGGACCGGAGCGAAGTAGCCCGACAGCACGCCCGCCGCCCCGTAGCCGCTCGGATCCTGCAGTGCGATGTTGGCGGCACAGTAACCACCCTCCGAGTAGCCGGCCACCCCCCACGCCCGGCCCGGCGGCTGAACGCGGGCGATTCGCGCTATCGCCTCGGGCACGTCCCGCACGATGAAGGTCATGTCCTGGATGCCGCCCGGGTCGTTGAGGCACTGCAGCTCGTACCGCGTCCCGCCGTCGGTGTCGGGCATCACGAGCACCGCGGCATCCTTCGGATGGGTTTCCAGCAGGCTGAGGTAGGTGGGAATCACCGCCATGACGTCGACCCAGGCCTGCGGGTTACCCGGTGAGCCGTGCAGCAGCTCGATCACGGGGAACTTGTAGTGCCGGAAGGACTTCTGGAAGTACTGCGGCGGGAGGTAGACGTACACATCGCGGGTGAGGTGGCTGCGCACGCCGGTGACCGTAGTCTGGAACAGGTAGCCGACCTGGGCGTCTTCGGCCCGGCTGGTGATCCGGCCGATGTTCTTGTCGAACTGCTTGTTGGTGCCGGTCCCGGCGACCGCGAACTTGGGAATGCTGCCCGCGCCCTGGCCGGTCAGATCGTTGATCATGCCGCCCCAGGTCTGGTAGTAGTCGTAATACTTGTTGACGGCGGCGACTCCGAAGACCATGGCGGGCAGGAAGGCCAGGCACGCGGCGAGCACGCGGAACACGAGCTGCCTGGCCAGGGCAACCCAGACGAGCAGTCCCCCGAAGACCACCATGAGAAGCAGGAAGAGACCGGTCCCCTGCGGTTCAAACACTCGGTTCTCCTCGCCGGCGTCTGGCGTCAGGGGTGGTCCGCCTCATCGAGGGCAGGCCGCACCTCCGCATAAACCACATAATCACAACAGCGAACGACCGGAGCGTGACGTTAAGTTCCCCCCGGACTTATGCACGGCCCGCGCGAGGGCAGGACTTCCGGGCCTCCGTGAGCAAGCGCGGCCCGGCTGAGCGGTGGAGGTGGGATTTGAACCCACGGAGGGGTTGCCCCCTCACACGCTTTCGAGGCGTGCGCCCTCGGCCACTAGGCGACTCCACCGGAGGCGAGCTTACCCGAATCCGCGCGCGCGCCGGCCGGAGCTACCCGGCCTCCGCCCGTCGTGCCGCGAAGAAGTCACGCAGCAGGTCCCCGCACTCGGCGGCGAGGATTCCGCCGATGACTTCCGGGCGGTGGTTGAGGCGGGTGTCGCGCAGCACGTCCCAGAGCGAGCCCGCCGCCCCCGCCTTGGGGTCCTCGGCGCCGTAGACCACGCGGGCCAGCCTGGCCGCCGTCACCGCTCCGGCGCACATGGTGCACGGCTCGAGCGTGACGACCAGCGTCAGGCCGGTCAGCCGCCAGCTGCCCAGCACCCCGGCCGCCTGCCTGATCGCCACGATCTCGGCGTGCGCGGTGGGATCCCGGTCGATCTCCCGGCGGTTGCGGGCCCGCGCGATGACCGTGCCCGCGTCGTCGAGGATGACCGCACCGACCGGGACGTCTTCCGCATGCCAGGTCTCCTGCCCCGCCGCGGCGGCCTCCGCCAGCGCGAGCCGCATGGCCGGCTCGAAGGAGTCCAGGTACCCGGTCACGGTCGTCCGGTCACGGCCCGAGCGCGATATCGAGCGCGCGCTCGACCGCGTCGCCGAACCTGAGCCGCTCGGCGATGTGGGCCACCGCGTCCTCCGGGTAGAGGTCGAGGTCGGCCGAGATCGCGCCGAGCTCCATCTCGTCCAGCCCGAGGTCCGCGAAGATCGACATGTCACCGGCCGGAAGCACCTGGTCGAGTTCGTCGCCGTCCGAGGGCACCGGGATATCCAGGGCCTCGAGCACCTGGCGGGCCAGCGGGTAGTCCGCCGCCGCGGTGAGGTCAGAGAGGAACAGCGACACGTCGTCGCCGAGGACCCGGACCGCCACGAAGAAGAAATCGTCCACGCCGGCGAAACCGATGGTGCCGCCTATGCTCGGCTGCCGGCGCAGCGCCTGGACGAAGTCGTCCAGGTCCGCGGTCACCACGGCCGGCAGGGCGTCAGCCTCCCACTGGTCTTCCTCCCGGAAGACGATGACCGCGAAGTCCGTCTCGCCCACGTCTGCCATCGTCATCTCACCAGCATGCTCCGCACGGTGGAATGCTGTCAGATGGCCGCCCGTCTCGGCGGCAAAATCGCCGATCAGGGCCACGGGCCGCCGCGGCCGTGGGCCGATGCCGGCGCGACTGGCACATCCGATCACGCACTGTTTCCGCCGATCGGGCATACTGAGAGTGGCACGAGGGCATACTCATGCCGACACGGCAGCTTCATCCCGTTAGCATTGGCCAGTTAAACGCTGCGAGCTAGCATAGGTTCACCGACAGCAGGACAAGAGTCTGGGCGCCCGTGGGAGGCGACGTGAACGCAAAAAGCATCGCCGGGTGGCTAGCACTTGCCTTCGTCATATGGTGGATATTGGTAGAGCCCACCGCCGCCGCCCACGTCGTGCACAACATCGGCGCCTTCCTGTCGTCGGCTGCCCATGGGATTTCTACCTTCGTAACGTCGATCTAGCTCAACCTGGCAAGACGCTGCGATGAGGCTGGCTCCCAACACGGACACCGTGCCTGCCTCGGTAAACAAGTACCTTCTGCCCCACGAGCGCCAGGTCATCACCGTCCACCAGCACCCCGCCATCCTGATCAAGCCCATTTTCTGGGTCCTCATCGGGCTGGCCCTGGCCGGCTGGCTGACCAACTCCGTCGCGTCGGGCAACGGCACCCTCATCCTGATCATCTGGATCCTGTGGGGGGTCGTCTTCCTGAACCTGGCGGTGAAGGTCTTCGAGTGGTCGGTGACCTACTTCGTCGTCACCTCTCAGCGGTTCGTGCTCGCGACGGGCGTCATCACCCGCAAGGTGAACATGATGCCGCTCGCCAAGGTGACGGACATGACCTTCCAGCGCTCCCCGATGGGCCGCGTCCTCGGCTTCGGCGAGTTCATCCTGGAGTCCGCGGGACAAGATCAGGCGCTCACCAATGTCGATTACCTTCCTTATCCAGAGCAGCTCTACCTCGAGGTGTGCGGGCTGATCTTCAAGGACAAGGACGAGAGCCCCGATTAGGGCGCCCCGGTCAGGTGGTCAGCAGCACGACGCCGGCCGCGGCGAGCAGGAGCCCGGCCCGCTGCAGCCAGCCCATCCGCTCGCCGAGCACCCATCGGGCCAGCAGCACCGTCATGCCCGGGTAGAGCGATGTGATCACCACGGCCAGCCCGAACAGGCCAGCCCGGGTGGCCAGCACGTAGCAGACGTTGGCGGCGGCGTCGACCGCTCCGGACACCAGCGCGATCACACCCGTCCCGCCGCCCTCCCGCCGCCACGGGCAGGTCCTGGTGGCGAGCGCGATGCCCGCGGCGACCAGGGTTCCCGCTGTACGGGATATCGCCACCGGCCAGAGCACGCCGGACTGCCCGGCGTTCTTGAGGCAGAGGAAGAACAGGCCGAACCCGGCGCCCGCGGCGACGCCGTAGCCCAGGCCGCGCAGCCGGCCGGACGTCCTGGCGTCCGGATCGTCCCGGCCGGGCCGGCCGGCCGGCGGCGCGCTGACCAGGACGATGGCTACCAGGCAGATCAGGCCGCCGGCCACCATGCGGGAGGTGGGGCGCTCTCCCCCGGCGACCGCGATGCCGACCGGCAGCACCGTGGATACGAGCGCGGCGACCGGGGCCACGACGCTGATCGGCGCGGCGGCGAACCCGGCGTAGAAGGCGGCCAAGCCGGCGGCGCCGCAGATGCCGGACAAGGCCGCCCAGCCGGCCGCTCCCCAGCCTCCGACCGAGGTGGGCGAGCCCAGGCCGTGCCCCAGCAGGCTACTCAGCCGGGGCACCTCGCCGAGCAGCGCCACCACGATCACGACCGCCGCCCCGGCTGGGACGGTCGTCGCCAGCACGGCGAACACGCTCGCCCTCCGCGAGGCGACTCCGCCAAGAAAATCTGCGGT
>Ga0335081_10006062_pt1 | contig 19184 bp, 19 predicted proteins | sample Lox_Sample_35_FD_206713 | JGI IMG/M metagenome (GOLD analysis project Ga0335081, IMG submission 206713) | Soil microbial communities from Loxahatchee National Wildlife Refuge, Florida, United States - Lox_Sample_3.5 | ecosystem: Environmental > Terrestrial > Soil > Wetlands | place: USA... | reverse complement strand
GCAAGAAGGGCCAGCGCATCTGGACCGGCGGCGGCGATGCCGCGGCGATCGCCGCCGGCATCCGCCGGACCTACACCGAGACCAATCTGCGCTACAGCCAAGTGGCGCCGCTTTCGATGTATGAGGAGGTCAATACCGGCGACAACCTGCCGGCGCAGATCGAGCTCTATGCCGAGGAAGGCGACGAGTACAAGCTGCTCTTCATCGCCAAGGGCGGCGGCTCGGCCAATAAGAGCTTTCTCTATCAGCAGACCAAGGCGGTGCTCAATCCGAAGTCGCTGATCAAGTTCCTCGACGAGAAGATCAAGACGCTCGGCACCGCCGCCTGCCCGCCCTATCACTTGGCGATCGTCATCGGCGGCACCTCGGCGGAGTACAACCTGAAGACGGTGAAGCTCGCCAGCACCCACTATCTCGACAATTTGCCCGGCGAGGGCAACCCATGGGGCCAGGCCTTCCGCGATCGCGGCTTCGAGCAGGAAGTGCTGGCGCTGACCCGCGGCATGGGCATCGGCGCGCAGTTCGGCGGCAAGTATTTCTGCCACGACGTGCGGGTCATCCGCTTGCCCCGCCACGGCGCCAGCGTGCCGATCGGCATCGGCGTCTCCTGCGCCGCCGACCGGCAGATCCTCGGCAAGATCAACGCCAAGGGCGTGTTCCTCGAGGAGCTCGAGACCAACCCCGCGAAATACTTGCCGGACATCGATGCCGAGAGCCTCGGCGGCGCGGTGGTGAAGATCGACCTGAAGCAGCCGATGGTGGAGATCCGGCGGACGCTCTCGCAGCACCCGATCAAGACCCGGCTCGCGCTCACCGGCACGCTGGTGGTGGCGCGCGACATCGCGCATGCGAAGCTGAAAGAGCGCCTCAAGCGCGGCGAGGGCCTGCCGCAATACGTCAAGGACCACCCGATCTACTACGCAGGCCCCGCGAAGACACCGGCGGGCTACGCCTCGGGCTCCTTCGGCCCGACCACCGCCGGGCGCATGGATTCCTATGTTGACCAGTTCATGACCGCGGGCGGCAGCTTCGTCACGCTCGCCAAGGGCAACCGCGGCGCCGAGGTGCGCGAGGCCTGCAAGAAGCATGGCGGATTCTATCTGGGCTCGATCGGCGGCCCCGCCGCGCGCCTCGCCCAGGACTGCATCAAGAAAGTCGAGCTGCTCGAATACCCCGAGCTCGGCATGGAAGCGATCTGGCGGATCGAGGTGGTAGACTTTCCTGCCTTTATCGTTGTCGATGACAAGGGCAACGACTTCTTCGCGAAGCTCGCCTGACGGTAACCGCGGCCCGGCCAGGGATGGAGCGAAGCGATCGGCCGTAGCATGGTCGAAGGGACGACGCGTGGCGCAGGAAATCGACCTCGAGGCGTTAAGCCGAGGCGAGAAAGGGGCGTGGGACGGCTTCGTCCGGCGCTACGCCGGCCTCGTCGTCGCCGCCGTCCGGGGCGTATCACACGAGGGAACCGACGTCGAGGACCTCGTGCAGGACGTGTTCTTTCGCCTCTGCAAGGATGGCTTCCGCCTGCTCAAGACCTACGATCCGAGCCGAGCCGGCATCTCGACCTGGCTCACCATCGTCGCCCGCAGCACCGCACGCGACTCGCTCCGCCGCCGCCAGTTGGCGGTGACTCCCATCGACGCCGTGCCCGAGGCACAGCTGGCGACGGATGCCGCACCGCCGGAGAAGCTCAAGCTGCCCGATGGGCTGCTATCGCCGCGGCAGAAGCTCGTCTTAACCATGCTTTATGACCGCGACATGGAGGTCGCCGAGATTGCACAAGCGCTGGGAGTTGACCCGCAGACGGTGCGCAGCACCCATCATAAGGCGATGCTCAAGCTCCGTGAGCACTTCGCGGCGGAACAATAGGTGAAAATCGGCTGGACCCACGGGGATGGTGGCGTGCACCGACGCTTAGCATATACTGAGGAGCTGGAGATGGCTGGACCGCTGGACGACTCCGACGAGGCGGCGCTTTGGCGCCGTTGGCGCACCGCCGGTGCCACGGGCGCGGCCGTCCCGGCGGATCCCGATCCCTTGTTGCTCGCCGCCTATGCCGAGGACCGGCTGTCGGTCGACGGTGCCGAGGCGGTTGAGGACTGGCTGGCGGCCAATCCACTGGCTGCGCAGGACATTGTTGCCGCACGGCGGACGCTCAGGATACCGCTGCCTGTGGCTCCCTCCCACGTCATCGACCGCGCCGCCGCGCTCGTCGGGGTTGCCGACGGGGTCAGCGTTCTCGCCTTCCGCCGTCCGTCGCCATCGCGCCGCCATTGGCGCGAGGCCCTTCGCATCGGCGCCATGGCGGCGAGCGTGTTGGTGGCGAGCTTCGTCGGCTTTGCCATGGGCAACGACACCTTCGTCACTTTGGCGGGGGGCAGCGCGCCGGCGCTCAGCCTCGAGCTGCTCGACCCGCCGACAGGGCTCTTCAACGAGCTCGACGAGGACTCCAGTACGTGACAAGCCTCGCGCAAGAGGGTGCCGAGCCCCGCGCGCGAGGGCGCCTGCTGTTGTGGGCGCTGATCCTGTCGCTGATCGTGAACGTGTTCTTTCTCGCCGCGATGGTCTGGGTCCGCGCCAATGTGCCGGTGATGCCGACACCGCGTCAGCGAATGGAAGCGATCGCCGAGGAGCTGCAGCTCACCCCTGATCAGCACGACGCCTTCCAGCAATTCCTCATCGAGATGCGCCGCAACACCCGCCAATTGCGCGATGGCAACCTGCCGCTCCTGCAACGCGCCTGGGCGGAGATGGCGAAGCCTAGCCCGGATCAGGGGTTGATCGGGCAGGTCATCGACCAAACCAGCGAGAACCGCCGCGCTTATCAGAAGAAGATGGCGGTGGCGATGGCACGTTTCCTCGGCGACCTTAAACCCGAGCAACGCAGCCAATTCGTCGAGCTCTTGCAACACCACCGCGATCCCGCGGCCCAGCATCTCCACCACCTGATCATGCCCTGACCGCGGCCGCTGAGCCGCGTGTGATGATGTCCGAAAACCGCGAGACAAGCGCGGCGCGCTCGGCGATCATCGCCGGCATGGACTTGGATCACGCCGCCTGTTACCGCGCCCTTGCTGCTCGCGACCCGCGCTTCGACGGGCGCTTCCTCGTCGGCGTCACGACCACGGGCATCTATTGCCGGCCGATCTGTCCGGCACGCACGCCCAAGCCCGAGAATGCGCGCTTCTTTGCCTCCGCCGCGGCGGCGCAGCAAGCTGGATTCCGGCCCTGCCTGCGCTGCCGCCCGGAGACCTCACCCGATCTTGCGGTCTGGCACGGCACCGCGAACACCGTCACCCGCGCGCTGGCGCTGATCGACCGCGGCGCGCTCGACGATGCCGGCATCGAGACGCTGGCGGAGCGTCTGGGCTTGGGCGGTCGTCAGCTGCGCCGCCTTTTCTACCAGCATCTCGGCGCCTCGCCCGTTGCCGTGGCGCAGACGCGACGGGTGCTGTTGGCGAAGCAGCTGATCCACGAGACAACGCTGCCGATGGCCGGGGTGGCGATGGCCGCCGGTTTCGGCAGCGTGCGACGCTTCAACGAGACCTTCCAGCGCTTGTTCGCGCGCCCGCCCGCCGCATTGCGCCGGCGCCGCGGCGAGCGCCATTCCGCCGAGGCGGTGTCGCTCACCCTCGCCTATCGGCCGCCTTACGATTGGGAGACGATCCTGGTCTATCTCGCCGCGCGCGCCATCCCCGGCGTCGAAACGGTGGCAGGCGGGCGGTATCACCGCAGCATCGCCTTGGGCGAGGCACAGGGCGTGGTATCGGTTGCTCGGGCCGACGGCAATCGCCTCGCGGTCACCTTGCGCTTTCCCGACCTGACGGCGCTCCCGACAATAATCGCCAGGCTGCGCCGCGTCTTCGATCTTTCTGCCGATCCCACGGCGATTGCGCAGCATCTGCGCGAGGATTCGGCGCTGACGCCGCTGGTTGAGGCGCGGCCGGGTTTGCGCGTGCCCGGCGCCTGGGACGGTTTCGAGATCGCCGTGCGCGCCATCCTCGGCCAGCAGATCACCGTCGCCGCCGCGTCGAAGCTCGCCGGGAAGCTGGTACGGGCCTTCGGCGAAGCGCTGCCGCCAGACCTCGGCGCCGAGCCCGGTCTCACGCATGTCTTTCCGACGCCGGCGCGGCTCGCGGCGGCAGACATCGCCGCGCTTGGCATGCCCGCGGCGCGCGCCCGCGCGCTCAACGCGCTCGCCGCCGCGGTCGCGGCCGATCCCCGCCTCTTCGGCCCCCGCCAGAGCCTCGAGGCGGCGGTGGAGCGGTTGCGCGCGCTCCCGGGGATCGGCGAATGGACGGCGCAATACATCGCCATGCGCGAGATGCGCGAACCCGACGCCTTTCCCGCGGCGGATATCGGCCTCGCTCGCGCCATGGCCGATGCCGACGGCAAGCGCCCCACCCCGGCCACATTGCTGGCGCGCGCCGAGCGCTGGCGCCCATGGCGCGCCTACGCCGCCGTCCATCTCTGGTCGTCTCAACACCGCTCCCCAGCCCCCCGCGAGGTCATCGATGCAAGCGTCACAAGCCCACCGCTTCCGCCTCGATCGCGCGACGACGCCGATCGGCATAGCGCTCCTGGTCACTGACGAAGAGGGCCGGCTCTGCGCCCTCGATTGGGAGGAGTTCGAGGCGCGCCTCAGCGGCATGATGCGCCGCCTTTATGGTCCGGTGGCGATCGCGCCGGGGCCGGCGCCCACAGGCACGCGCCGTGCGCTGGCGGATTACTTCGCCGGCGCAGTCGATGCGCTGGGCGCGGTCTCGCGACGGATCGCCGGCACCCCCTTCCAGCGCGCCGTCTGGCAGGCGCTTCCCGACATTCCTGCCGGTGAGACCGAAAGCTACGGCGCGCTCGCGGCGCGGCTCGGCGTGCCGAAGGCGGTGCGCGCGGTCGGCGCCGCCAACGGCGCCAATCCGATCTCCCTCGTGCTGCCTTGTCATCGCGTGATCGGCGCCGACGGCTCGCTCACCGGTTATGGCGGCGGCCTCGAGCGCAAGCGCTGGCTGCTGGTGCATGAGCAGAAGAACAAAACCCTCGGCTTTCGGCTCTCGGCCGTCGGTTGACGGCTATTTCACCTGGTACTCGACGTGGTCGAGCATTGCTTCCAATTTGGCGACCAGATTTCCACCGGTGCACCAGGGACCATCGATGAAGCTTGCCTGCTCGATCTCATGGACGAAGAAGGCGCGCCAGTGCCCGCCCGGCGCCAAGCCGGAGGAACTGGCGCCCGCGTATTGAAAAGCGAGGACCCGAGGGTGGCCGTCCTTCAACCCCAGCGCATGCGGGCATACGCGCCGCTCCTTCCCCGCGACGCGTAGCCGCACGCAGCGTTTCTCGCCGATCGCCAACCGAAGGACTTCATTGACATTCATCGTCAGCCTCGTCCTCGATCTTGAGCCGCGCCATATTAAGCGCGCGTTAAGCGCAAAGAGGAGCGTGCCATGGCCGACAAGACGACCCGCCGCGAGCGCGACAGCATGGGCGAGATCGAGGTTCCGGCCGAGCGTTACTGGGGCGCGCAGACCCAGCGCTCGCTCGCGCATTTCCGCATCGGCGACGAGCGCATGCCGATGGCGCTCATCCGCGCCCTGGCGATCGAGAAAAAGGCGGCGGCTGAGGTGAACATGGCACAAGGCGATCTCGCGCCGCGGCTAGGGCAGGCGATCATCGCCGCCGCCGACGAGGTCGTCGCCGGCGGCCATGACGATGAGTTCCCGCTCGTGGTCTGGCAGACGGGGTCGGGGACTCAGACCAACATGAACATGAACGAGGTGATCGCCAACCGCGCCAACGAACTCCTAGGAGCGGCGCGCGGCGCCAAGGCGCCGGTCCATCCCAACGACCACGTCAATCTCGCGCAATCCTCCAATGACAGCTTTCCGACCGCCATGCACATCGCCGCGGCGACGGAGATCCATCACCGCCTGCTGCCGGCGCTCCGCCACCTCCATGCCACGCTGGCGGCGAAATCGCATGAGTTCGCCACGATCATCAAGACCGGCCGAACCCACCTTCAGGACGCGACGCCGGTGACGCTCGGCCAGGAATTCGGCGCCTTTGCCCGCCAGATCGAGCTCGGGCTCGCGCGCATCGTGGCGACGCTGCCGCGGCTCTATCCACTGGCGCAAGGCGGCACCGCCGTCGGCACGGGCCTCAATACGCGGCGGGGATTTGCCGAGCGCGTCGCCGCCGCGATTGCGGCGCTGACCGGTCTCCCCTTCGTCTCCGCCGACGACAAATTCGAGGCGCTCGCCGCCCATGACGCGCTGATCGAGGTCTCGGGGATGCTCAACGTCGTCGCCGCTTCGCTCACCAAGATCGGCAACGACATCCGCCTCATGGGCTCGGGCCCGCGCTCAGGCATCGGCGAGCTGCATCTGCCGGAAAACGAGCCCGGCTCCTCGATCATGCCCGGCAAGGTCAACCCGACCCAGGTCGAAGCGCTGGTCATGGTGGCGGCGCAAGTGATGGGCAATCACGTCACCATCACCATCGCCGGCAGCCAAGGCCAGCTCGAGCTCAACGTGATGAAGCCGGTGATCATCTTGAACCTGCTGCAATCGATCCGACTCCTCGCCGATGCGGCGCGGAGCTTCACCGACCATTGCGTCGCCGGCATCCAACCCGACCGGCGCCGCATCGAGACGCTCCTCGCCGGCTCGCTGATGCTGGTGACGGCGCTCAGCCCGCATATCGGCTACGACAAAGCCGCCGCAGTCGCAAAGAAGGCGCATGCCGAGGGCATGACGCTCAAGGAGGCCGCGCTGGCCTTGGGCTATGTGAGCGCCGCGGACTTCGACCTCTGGGTGCGCCCCAGCGCCATGATCGGTCCGGAGTGACATGCCGCACCGCATCCGCAAGCGCTCGGTCACGATTGCCGGGCATGCGACGAGCGTCACCGTGGAAGATGCGTTCTGGCAAGACCTGCGCCGGCTGGCGCGTCGCCGCGGTCTCTCGCTCAACGCGTTGATCGGCAGCGTCGACGCGGCGCGAGACGGCAGTCTCTCGAGCGCGCTCCGCCTCCTCGTTCTCGAGGGCTACCGCGGTGGCGAGCTCGGCCCCTCGCGAAGAGAAGATGATGGGGAGGCGGCAAGGCGGTGAGATTGAGATAGGGCGCCAAGTGCCAGTCCTGATCTTTCTCACCGCAGGATGAAGAGATAAACCTCAGCGTCCCTACGCATCCTCCGCGACCTCTGCGCTAAAATGGTTTCACGCAATGCTCCTACGGACGGGCCGGAGTCTTCGCGTCGGGTTGGCGCTGGGCGAGGTATTGCTCCAGCGCATTCACCTCGAAGACGGTGCGGGGCTGATCGATCGGGCCCTCGAGGCGCATGACCAGAGGCGGCGCGTCGGGAATGGCGGCCGGGCGGAACGCGACCTGTCCCATCATCGTCCATTGCGGCAGGTTCAAGTCGAGCATCGCTTGCACGTCGCCGCCATCGGCGACAAGCCGGATGTCGTCGCTCTTGGCGACCCCATCCGCCACCGCGACGTCGCCGCCGAGCGTCGAGAAAGCAGTGCGGCCACCGCCGGCGCTCTTCAGCAGCGTGAAGAGATCGGCGGGATGTGCTTTGAGCTCATCGTCGACCGCTTTGAGGTCGACGCCGCCGATGCTCCCGTCGTGCCCCTTGAGGGTCCCCTTGCCCGAGAGATGCGCGACGAGTTCGGCGGGGCTCTTGCCGCTCGCGGCAAGTGTCGCATCGACGTCGAAGCGCCCATCGACCAGTGCGAGGCTCGCGGCGTCGACCAGTGCCTCCTTGAGATCGGCATTGGCAATCGCCACGTGCCCGGCAAGCGCGAGCGTCTGATCGGCGCTGCCGCTCGCTTCGAGGCTGCCGCCGAAGAGGCTGCCGGTCAGGCGCTGCACCGTGAGCTTGCCGTCGCTCAGCGACGCTTGAAGCGCGGGCTGGTCGAGCCGCAAACGGCCGTAGCTCAAGCTGTGGCCCGCCAAAGTGAGATCGAGATCGGCAAGGCTCATGGCGCCGAGATCGATCGGCGCGGCAGACCAGCTCTCCCCCAGAATCGGCGGCGCAAGGCGGGCCTGCGCCAGCACGATCCCCGTGCCGGCGAATGATGCACCCTCCAGCGCCGCGCTTTGCCGCACCGGCAGCAGCCGATCGAGCGCCCAGTCGCCGATGTTGAGATTGGCCGCGAGATGCGGCCGCCCGGCGCCGAGCTCGATGCCGAGCGTACCGTCGAGGCTGCTTTCGCCGATGGCGAGCGCGAGCGGCTCGACCTTGAGATGATGCCGGTCGCCGGTGACGTGGGCGCTGAGCTTGATCGGTCCCGGATCGCCCCCGGCCGCCTGGTAGAACGGATCGAAGCTCTGCACCAATCGCTGAAAGCTCGGGTCATCGGCATCCAGCGTGAGATCGAGAGCACTGCTGGTCTCGCCGACTTCGCCGGCGAGACGCACATGCCCGTCGAGGAGCTGCAGCTCGGCATCGAGCGTGACCTTGGCGCCGTCATATTGCAGGCCGCCGCCCATATTGAAGCTGCCATAGCTTCGCCCCGCGGCAAGCGAGGGCGCGACCAAGCGCAGCGCGCGCTCGAACTCGGGTCCCCGCATATCGAAGGCCAGTTGGCCGCTGGGCTTGGTGGTGATGCCGTCGACGACGCCGCTCAGCGTGGCGTTGGCGCCGCCGGCGTTGGCCACGCTGAGCTCGCGGACCGAGAGCTCGCCCGTCTGCAGCGAGCCGGCAAGATGCACGTCGCGCAAGGGCTGGCCGCGCCAGGTCAGCACCTCGACCCGGGCATCCATGTTGGCGTCGAATGCGTCGAGAAGGTGCGCCGCCGAGGTGGCAGGCGCCTGGTTTTTCGCGTCGCCCACCGTCGCTCCCGAGCGCTCCGGTGCAGCGACAGGTACCGGCAGATAGGCATCGAGGTTGAGCCGGTCGGCGACGACCCTGATGCCGAGCCCGGGCCGCGCGCGCAGCAGCACGGTCGCCGCCCCGCCAAGACGCGTGCCGTCGACGGTGGCATCGACCGGGCCGAGATCGATGCGGTTGCCGGCGAGCGTGAACCGGCTCGAGAGCGCCGCCTGGCGCAGCCGGTCCGCGGGCACGGTGTCGGCGCTAGTGCCGAGCCACGCCAGCAAGCCGCGCAGGTCGTCGGCTTTCGCCTCGATCATCCCCTGAGCGGAAGGGCCGGCCGCGGCGGGCGTGAGCACGCCGCTCAGCGTGACATCGGCGCCGCCCGGCAGCGACGCCGCCAGCCGGCTCACGGAGATGCGGCGATCCATCAGAATGAAAGCGAGCCGCGCGTCGCGGATGAGGCCGCCGCGCCATAGCATGGTGTCCGCCCCGAGCTGGATCTTTGCCGTGATGTCCGGCAGCGACTCGGTCGCGGCCGGTGGCGGCGTCGCAGCCTCGGCACCGGCGATGAGCGACAGCGCGGATGCGGCGCGGCGTGGCATCGGCCAATGGTCGAGATCGAGCGATGAGAAGGAAAGCGCGAGGTTCACTACCGGTGTCGCCGAGCGCTCGACCTGGAGGCGGCCCTCGCCATGCGCGGGACCGAGATCGAGCTTCAGGTGATCGAGCACGAGCCGCTGCAGCGTGCCGTCGATGTCGGCGCTGAGCGCCAGGGGCTGCGCCGCGACCGCAGGCGCGGCGTAGCGCGCGAAGGTCGACAGGGCCGAGCGCGCGTCATCGGCGCTGAGCTTCACTTGGCCGGTGACGTGCCGGTCGTCGAGCGGCCCCGTCAGCCGCGCATCAAGCTCGAGCTTGGCCGTCGGCACGGTGATGACGGTGAGGTGCAGCGGCAGCTCGGCGGCATCGAGCCGCCCGCTGTCGATCTCGAAGCCGACCTCGGCGCCGCGCGCCACCAAGCTCCCTTGCGCCGCAGCGTGCCCGCTGGCGGGATCGACGGCGATGCGCGCATTGATGTGTTCGAAACGTTCGGCGGTACCGCGGGTGCGGTCGATGATGGCGCCGTTCTGAATCGAAACGCGATCGACGGCGAAGCCGGCGAAGGCGCTGCCGGGGGGCGAGCCGCCGGACGGAGCGGCGCCCGCGGTTCGAGCCGGCGGCGCTGCGGCCGGAGGCCGCCAGTTGGGGGTGCCGTCCGGCAGCCGCTCGATGTCGAGCTCGGGCTCGAGGAGGGTCGCGCTGGCGATCTCGAAGCGGCCCCGCAGCAGCGGGAGCAGCGCCGGCTTCACTTCGAGCGCGCGGAGCCGTAACATGTCGGGAGCGGCGGCATCGGGCGGGTTGGCCAGGCGTACGTCGCGAGCCGTAAGCGCCGGTCGCGGCAGCAGGGTAACGCTGATCGGCCCCAAGAGCTCGACCTTGCGCCCGGTACGCTTGGCGAGCTCCGCGACGATCGGGCCCTTGAAGTGCTCGAAATCGACGAACGGGGGCGCGAGGCCGAGAGCGGCGACGACGAGGACAACGAGGATGGCGAAGAAGATTGCCGCTTTGCGCAAGAAACCTCTCCCGGGCGAGGCGCAGCCTAGCACGCCCGAGAGGTCTTCAGGAGGCCGCGATGGCTGACCTCGTCAATCTCAACCAGTATCGCAAGCAGCGCCGGCGCCGCGAAGCCGAGGAGAAGGCGGCGGCCAACCGCCCCCGTTTCGGGCGCAGCAAGGCAGAGCGCAAGAAGGAGCAGAGCGAAAGCGAAAAGCTGGCGAAGGATCTGGACAACAAGCGGCTCGACTAGTCGCGTCCCAACTCCCGGCGGTAGAGCGCGTCGGTTTCGACGTCGAAGGAGACAAAAATCACTCGCTCCATGGTCGCATCGGCAAGGAGGAAACGATGCGTCTCGTTGACGGCAATCTTGGCGGCCCGCTCCGGCGGGAAACGGTAAGCGCCGGTCGAAATCGCCGGAAAGGCGATGGACCGCAGCCCATGATCGACCGCGACCCCGAGGCTCGCGCGGTAGCAGCTCGCCAGAAGCTCCGCTTCCCCGGCGCTGCCGCCGCGCCAGACCGGGCCCACGGCGTGGATCACATGGCGCGCGCGGAGGCGGTGCCCCGCCGTGATCTTCGCTTGCCCGACGGCGCAACCCGCGAGCTTGCGGCACTCGGCCAAAAGCTCCGGACCCGCCGCCCGATGGATCGCGCCATCGACCCCGCCGCCACCCAGGAGCGAGCTGTTGGCGGCGTTGACGATGGCGTCCACCGCGAGCTTGGTGATGTCGCCGGTGATGAGCTCGATGCGCCGGTCGAACGCCATGCGTTCATCCTCCGTCCGTTGCCAGGGAACCCTGCGGGCGCCCCGTCGTTGCCTCTCCAATATCCGCCGCGCCCGCCTGCTGCGTTGGGAGAATGCCCATGAGTCGCGCCTTTGTCAGCGAGAACGATACCGATGCCGCGGCCGATACCCTGCCGGAGCTGCCGCAAAGTCCGCACCCCAACTATGTCACGCGCCGCGGCCACCAGCTGCTCGAGGAGCGCCTGGCGGCGGCTCAGGAGGAGCACCGGCGTCTTGCCACCGAGCCGGACGGTCCAGCGAAAGAGCTGCGCCTCGCTCATGTCGCGCGCGACGTCCGCTACCTCGAGGCGCGGCTCGAGCGAGCCATCGCCGTCGATCCCGCGCAGCAGCCCAAGGACGAGGTCGCCTTCGGCGCCGAGGTCAGCGTGCGCGACGCCCAGGGCGCCCACCACCGCTTCACCATCGTCGGCGAGGACGAGGCCGATGCCGAGCACGGCAAGGTGAGCTGGGTCTCGCCCTTGGCGCGCGCCTTGACCGGGGCCGGCGTTGGCGATCTCGTCATCTGGCGCCGCCCGGCCGGCGAGGTCGAGCTCGAGATCGAGGCGATCCGCTATCCCGAGCGCAAGGAGTGACGCGCTAGACGCGAACGATCTTCCCGGGGTTCATGATGTTGTCGGGGTCGAGCGCCTTCTTCAGCACGCGCATGACGCTGACTGCTTCGCCATGTTCGGCGACGAGGAAATCCATCTTGCCGTAGCCGACGCCGTGCTCGCCGGTGCAGGTGCCGTCCATGGCGATGGCGCGCTCGATCATGCGGTCGTTGATGCGCGTCGCTTCGGCGAGCTCCTCGGGCTTGTCCGGGTCCAGGATGAAGGCGAGATGGAAATTGCCGTCGCCGACATGTCCCACCAGCACCGCGGTGACGAAGGACTGGTCGAGGTCGCGCTTGGTCTCGGCGATGCATTGCGCAAGGCGCGAGATCGGCACGCAGACATCGGTCGCCCAGCCCTTGGCGCCGGGGCGCATGGCGAGCGCCGCGTAATAGGCATCGTGCCGCGCCTGCCAGAGCTTCGAGCGCTCCTCGGGCGTCGCCGCCCAGCGGAGCTCGCCGGCGCCCCGGTCGGCAGCGAACTCCCTCACCTGCGCCACTTGCTCCTCGACGCCGCGCTTGGTGCCGTGGAACTCGAAGAAGAGGGTCGGCGCCTCGACATAATTGAGCTTCGCGTATTTGTTGACGGCGGCCATTTGCTTGGCATCGAGCAGCTCGATCCGCGCCACCGGCACGCCGGCCTGGATCGTGGCGACGACCGTGTCGACAGCCGCCTCGACCGAGGGAAAGGGACAGACCGCCGCCAGGATCGCTTCGGGTATGCCGTAAAGGCGGAGCGTCACTTCGGTGATGACGCCCAGCGTCCCTTCCGAGCCCACGAAAAGCCGCGTCAGGTCGTAGCCCGCCGCCGATTTTCGCGCCCGGCGCGCGGTGCGGATGACGCGCCCGTCGGCCAGCACCACGGTGAGCGCCAGCACGTTCTCGCGCATCGTGCCGTAGCGCACCGCGTTGGTGCCCGACGCGCGCGTCGCCGTCATGCCGCCGAGGCTCGCATCGGCGCCGGGATCGATCGGGAAGAAGAGGCCGGTGTCGCGGAGATACTCGTTGAGCTGCTTCCGCGTCACCCCCGCCTCGACGGTGCAGTCGAGATCCTCGGCGCTGACCCGCAGCACGCGGTTCATCTGCGAGAGATCGATCGAGATGCCGCCCGCGAGCGCCGCCACATGGCCTTCGAGCGATGTCCCGGTGCCGAAAGGAATGACCGGCGTTTTGTGCGCGGCGCAAAGCGTGACGATCTCCACCACCTCCGCGGTCGAGTGCGCGAACACGACGGCATCGGGCGGCACTGGCACGTGATAGCTCTCGTCCTTGCCATGCTGCTCGCGCACCGCCGTCGCCGTCGAGAGCCGCTCGCCGAAGCGTGCGCGGAGCGCGTCGATGACGGCGGGCGTCTCGGTGTTCCTGCGCAGGACAGGCGCATTCATCAACGTCTCCTCGATGTGCGCTGCATGACCTCGGGGTGCGCCCTTCGACAGGCGCGCTGCGCAAGCTCAAGATGAGGTAGAACTAGGTTTGACGTTAGCCCGAATTGCCGATGCAATTCACGAATTTCCCTCATCCGGAGCCTGCGCCCGAAGGGCGCATGAAAAGGACGCACCACGCTTATACACGCATTGTGCAATCTAGCGCTGCCCGGCCCCCCTCGTCCAACCGGTGACCGCCGCGGAGTAGCCCGCTCACGTCCCGTCGAGGACGTCGCCGAAGAGCACCCAGCCGTTGCCTTCGAAGCGCACGAGCTGCATCTGGTTGATCGGGAAGAAATTGGTCGGGCTGGTGTTGAGCTTGACCCCCGGCAGCAGCATCGGCAAAGCGAGATCGTGGAGGCTCGCCGCCTGCTTCATGAAATTCTCGCGCGTCAGATCGTCGCCGCATTGCTTCAACACCTGCACCACCGTTCGCGCCGTGTTGTAGCCGGTATAGGTGCCGCCATCGGAGACATCGAGTTGCGGCAGGCGCGTTTTCATGAAGGCGAGATACTCCTTCATGCCGTGATCGTCGCGCCAGCGCGGATCGGTCGCGTCCTTAGTGGGCGGAGATGAGGCCTTGCACGCGCTCGAAGCCCACCGGCTTCATCACCGCGCCGGTGGAGGAGCCGACGCTGTTGATGATCTGCAGCGGATGCCAGCCGAGGTCATCGACTTTGCGGATGGATTGTGCCGCGAATTTCGGCGTGCTGACGTTGAAGAGTACATTGGCATCGGAGGCTTGCAACGCGAGGATTTGCGAATCGACGGTAGCGTCGGTGACCTCGTAGCTCGCCTCGGCGACGATGACCTTCGCCGCCTCGTCGCCGAGCGCGTCGCGGAAGCCCTTCACGTAATCCTTACCGTAATCGTCGTTCTGGTAGAGGACGGCGATGCGCGGGTGCGCGACGTGGCGCTGGACGTAGCGGGCGTAGATGCGCGCCTCGAGCTGATAATTGGGCGCCCAGCCCATCGTCCACGGGAAGTGCCGGGGATCGCCCCATTTGGTGGCACCGGTCGCGATGAAGACCTGCGGTACTTGGTGCTCGTTCAAATAGCGCTCGATCGAGGAGTTGGAGGCGGTGCCGAGCGAGCCGACGATGGCGAGGACGTTGTCGCTCTCGACGAGGCGCCGGGTCTGCTCCACCGTCTTGGGTGGACTGTAGCCGTCATCGAGCGAGATGAGGGTCACCTTCCGCCCGTTGACGCCGCCCTGCTCGTTCAGCATTTTGAAATAGGCGAGCTCGGTGAGCCCGACCGAGGAATAGGCCGAGGCCGGCCCGCTATAGGGCATGGTCTGGCCGAGCTTGATCTCGGTGTCGCTGACGCCGGGCCCGTTGTGCGTCTCCGCGGCGCCCGCCGCGGACGCAACCAGCAGAACCGCGCCCAGCGCGGCAAGCGACGCCCTCATCGCGCCTGATAGCGAGCCCGACATCTGGCACCTCCCCAAGCCTGCCCCGGCGAGGATGAGTCCTCTGCCGTTCGCGGCGACAGGTTCCCCGACAACTCTACACCTTCCACGGGCAGCGGCAAGCGCGCCGGAGGAGCCGAAAGAAGACATCCCCTCTCCCGCACCGCGGGAGGGGCAAGGGGTACTGCCTTGGTCGTGCTTTGACGCCACCCGCTTCGCCGTGTTAGGCGAGGCGACATGGAGCGGGATCGGAGGGTCGGGTGATCCGGCAGGCGCGGCTGGCCTCGGGGCTGGTGATGCTCGCCTATGTCGTAACCCATTTTGTCAATCACAGCCTCGGCCTCGTCTCCGTCGATGCGATGGACGACGCGCTGCGCTCCATCTATCACGTCTGGGCGAGCCCGACCGGGACGTTCCTGCTTTATGGCGCCTTTGCGGTCCATTACGCCTTGGCGCTCTGGGCGCTTTGGCAGCGCCGCTCGCTCAAAATGCCGTTCGCCGAAGCGGCGCAGCTCGTGCTGGGATTCTGCATCCCGTTCCTGCTCGCCGAGCATGTCATATCGACGCGCGGCGGCGACACCTGGTTCGGCGCCGATTACGGCTATTACGACACCGTGCTGCTGACGTTTTGGGTGGCGAGTCCCGCGCGCGGCGTGTTGCAGCTCACCGTGCTCCTCGTCGCCTGGCTCCATGCCATGATCGGCCTGCGCTTCTGGCTCAGCGTCAAGCCCTGGTATGCGCGCTGGCAGCCCCTGCTCTTCGCCGCCGCCTTGCTGCTGCCGACCTTGGCCATCCTCGGCTACGCCGAAGGCGGCCGCGAGGTGATGCGGCGCGCCCAAGATCCGGCGTGGGTGGCCCAGACGCAGAGCAACCATCCCCGCGCCGCACCTGCCGATCTCGTCATCCTCGGCCGCGTGGCGCTCGGCACGCGCGCGGGATTCGCCGCGGCGCTGCTGGGCGTGCTGTTGGCGCGCGGCATCCGCCGCGTGCTGGAGCGCCGCCGCGGACTCATTCGTCTGACATATCCCTCCGGCCGGATCATCGCCATCGTTCGCGGCCTTTCGGTGCTCGAGGCGAGCCGCTTCGCCGGCATCCCGCACGCCTCGGTCTGCGGTGGGCGCGGCCGCTGCTCCACCTGCCGCATCCGCGTCGAGGGCCCCGCCTCGGCGATACCGCCCGCCGATCTCGAAGAGAAACGCGTGCTGGAGCGCGTCGGCGCCGCCCCCGATGTCCGTCTCGCCTGCCAGCTGCGCCCCGCGGGCGATCTCCGCGTGACGCCGCTTCTGCCGGCGACGGCGCAAGCGAGCGACGGCTTCGGGCGCCCCCGCTACCTCCAAGGCAGCGAGCGCGAGACCGTCATCCTCTTCGCCGATCTCCGCGCCTTCACCCGTCTTTCCGAGCGGAAGCTCCCCTATGATCTCGTCTTCCTCTTGAACCGGTACTTCGCCGAGATGGGCCAGGCGGTCGAGGCTGCAGGCGGCCACATCGACAAATTCATCGGCGACGGCGTCATGGCGCTTTTCGGCCTCGACCGCGGTCTCGCCGCGGGCTGCCGCGAAGCGGTAGCGGCGGCGCGGGCGATGGCGCTCCGCCTCGATCATCTCAACGACGCGCTCGCCCATGACCTCCCCGAGCCGCTCCGCATCGGCATCGGCATCCATGCCGGCCCCGCCATCGTCGGCGAGATGGGGTATGGCCGCGCCGTCTCGCTGACCGCGGTCGGCGACACGGTCAACACCGCAAGCCGGCTCGAGAGCCTGACGCGCGAGTTCGGCGCGCAGCTCGTCCTCTCCGAGACAGTGCTGCGCGAAGCCGGCCTCGACCTCGGCGCCGCGGTGCCGGCGCAGGAGATCGAGATCCGCGGCCGGAGCGAACGGCTTGTTGTGCGCATCGTTGAGAACGCGCGCACGCTCCCCGACGTGCCCCTCGCGCGCCGCACCCGGTAGCTTCTCCTTTTGTTGATCAGAAGTGCTGGCGAATTCGCTCGGCGATCTCAGCCAGCCGCGTCATGTCGCCGGGCTTCAAGGTCCAGTTCACCAGCAAGCCGTCGTTCATCCGCCGCGGCAGGACGTGGATATGGAAATGCGGCACCGACTGCGCCGCGCCCGCGCCGTTGGATTGCACCAGGTTCATTCCGTCCGGCGTCACGGCTGCGTAGACGGCTTTTGCGACTTTGACGGTGGTGCGCGCCGCCGCCGCGAAGGCCTCCGGCTCGATCTCGAACACGGTCGGATAGTGCGACGTGGTGATGACCAGCGCGTGCCCGTCATGCACCGGGTTGATGTCGAGAAAAGCCAGCGTCTCGGCATCCTCATAGAGCCTGAAGCTCGGGATCTGGTTCGCCACGATCTTGCAAAAGACGCAGTTGGCGTCGCTGAGCATGGTGCCTCCCCTCACTCTGCCGCTACGTTCTTGGCGCCATCGGGCGCCTCGGCACGCTCGAGGCGTCGCAGCATCAGACGCGCGCGGCGGATTGCCGCGTCGGGACGGAGGAAGACTTCGGCATAGCCGTCATCGGGGAAGTCGAACATGCGCTGCTGCTTCTCCAGCGCCCACCGGTCTTCGGCGATGACGCTGGGAAAGGTCTCGACGAAGCGCGCAATCGCGCTCCGCGCAGGATCGCTCTTGCACATCTGGCCCTTCGGCATGTTGATGATCAAGTGCCAGACGTGGTTGCGCCGGTCGATGGGCGTGTGGGTGTGGACGATGACGTAGTTGCGCTCGCTGGCGGCCTCGCCGAACTTGCCGGCAGGCCAGACCCGCATCTCGACCCGGGTGATGCCGGGACTCAGCAGGAAATGGGTGTGGGTGCGGTCGACGACGTCATAGCCGAAATATTCCTCGAGGTAAGGCGGCTGCCGATATCCCCGCACCTCGCGCACGGTGCCGACATAGGCGTTGCCATCGCTGACGCCCTCCTCGAGCTTCACTGGAATGCGGCTGTTCTCGACATCGCCGATGTTGCCGTCATGGAGCGGATAGAAATGCGTGATGTCGAGCAGGTTCTCGATCAGCAGCAGCGAATTTGCCGGCACCGGCATGGGCCCGGCGACATCGGCGGTGTCCCGGCCGGGGCTGTCGAGCTCGGGGAGGCGCGGCGGCCGAAGCCCCTCGGCGCGCGCGGGGTCGCCGGGCCACGCCCAGACGAGGCCATCCTGCTCGATCACCGGCACGGGGCGGAGTCGCGCCTGCGGCGGAATATGCCCGTCGGGATGCGACGGCACGCGCACGCATTGGCCGTTCGCATCGTAGCAGAGACCGTGATAGGCGCATTCGAGAAGCCCGCCCTCGATGAAGCGGCCCTCGGAGAGCGGCATCCGCTTGTGACAGCAGCGGTCGTCGAAAGCCACCACCCGCCCTTCAGGCGTGCGCCACAGCACGATCGGCTTTTCGGCGATCACTTGGCCTTTGAGCTCGGCCCGCGGAAACTCGCCGGCGAGGCCGGCGACATACCAGGCGTTCTTGACGAGGACATCGGCGCCCATGGCGATCAGGAGTCGGGGATCAGGAGCGAGGAGTCAAGGAGTTCCTGACTGCTGATACCCAACTCCCAGCTCCTCTTATTTGTGCTTGAAGCGGCCGATGAGACCCGCGGCTCCCTTGGTGTGGCCGTTGAGCGCGGCCAGCAGCCCGTCCCGCGTCATGCCGGGCTGCAGCGCCTTGGGATCGAGGTCGGTGGCGATCAGCGTGAAGGTGTAGTGATGCCAATCGCCCGGCGGCGTGCAGGGGCCGAAATAGCTCGGCAGGTTGCGCGTGCTCTTGCCGCCGACATATTTGTCCGACGGTCCGCTGACCTCGCCTTCGGCGAAGCCCGTCACCGAGGCGGGGATGCCATAGGCGACCCAGTGGACGACGCCGAGGCCCATGCGGCCTTCAGGGTCGATCATGAGGAGCGCATAGCTCTTGGTGCCCTCGGGCGGGTTGGTCCAGGCCAAAGGCGGCGAGATGTTCTCGCCGACGCAATTCGGGTTGGACCTGTCGTTGCCCGCGAATTTGTCCGGGAGCCTCGCGCCATCGCGAAAGGCCGGCGATTTCAGCTTGAAGGGACGATTGGCCGCCTGAACGACACCGGCCGACATGAGCGCGACCAGCGCCGCGGCCAGAACATAGCTCATCCCTCGCTTCACGATGCTACTCCCTCGGATATTGGTGGATGGCGTCGAGAATACCGGCGCGCACCATAGCAAGCGCACGAGGCAGTGCCACCCCGAGGGGGCCCTCCGTGGAAGCTCCGTCAGTCCATGCTCGTCGTGAGTCGATATGGACGCCATCGTTTCGAACACGCCGTCACGCTGGAACAGAGCGCCGCGACATGCATCAGGATCAGGCCGAAGAACGCAAAAGTCAGGTAGAAATGAGCGTCTCACACCGCGCCCCCGGACAGCCAATCAAGCATCAAACGGTCGCGCTACCCCCGTGCTCAGCCGCCGAAGCGACAAACTGCGAGAATTTGATGCTCTTACCTCCATGTAGCTTCTCGCCCGCGAACCTTCTATGCGTGTGTTGCTCGTAGTAAGCGGCGATCTTCGCGAGTACTTCCGTCGATC
>Ga0335081_10006061_pt1 | contig 19185 bp, 19 predicted proteins | sample Lox_Sample_35_FD_206713 | JGI IMG/M metagenome (GOLD analysis project Ga0335081, IMG submission 206713) | Soil microbial communities from Loxahatchee National Wildlife Refuge, Florida, United States - Lox_Sample_3.5 | ecosystem: Environmental > Terrestrial > Soil > Wetlands | place: USA... | reverse complement strand
CTTGAAGGCATCACCAACTGCGTGCGCGCTCGAAGTGCAGGCGGTGCAGGTGGCCTCATTGGGGCCTTTCGCCTGATAGCGAATGCTGATATGCCCGGCCGCCAGGTTGACAATGGCGGAGGGAATGAAAAATGGCGAAATGCGGCGCGGTCCGCCGTTGAGCAGATTGGTATGCTCCCGCTCGATGACGTCAAACCCGCCGATGCCTGACCCGATGTGGACGCCGACGCGATCGGCGATCTCGGGAGTGACTTTCAGGCCGGAGGTGGTCATGGCTTCATCCGCGGCGGCAAGCGCCAGGTGGATGAAGCGGCCCATCTTCTTCAGGTCTTTCTTTTCGACAAACTGTAAGGGGTCGAAGTTCTTAACTTCGGCGGCGATCTGGCAGGCGAAGTTTGAGGCGTCAAAATGGGTAATGCGGGAGACGCCGCTCTTGCCGGCGAGCAGGTTACGCCAAGTCTCAGCCGTGGTATTGCCCACTCCGCAGACGAGGCCTAGGCCCGTAACTACGACTCTTCGGCCCAACTACTTCCCGCCTTTCCCGTGCTTGGCAACGTAGTCCAGAGCGTCCTGCACGGTGCGGATTTTCTCCGCGTCTTCGTCGGGAATTTCGATCTCGAAGGCCTCTTCGAAAGCCATGACCAGCTCCACGGTGTCGAGGGAATCGGCGCCCAGATCGTCCACAAAAGACGCGCTGGGAGTGACCTCGGCCTCGTCCACGCCCAGTTGCTCCACAATGATTTGCTTTACTTTTTCGTCGGTGGCTGCCATGGTCTCCTCATTTTCGATGGAATAGCGCCGGCGGCTGCTGAGCCGGGTGCGACAGCTTGCACAGATTACGCCGGTGGCCTATTTGCTCACCTTGGCGTGCTTTTCGATATAGTCAATGGCGTCCTGCACGGTGCGGATCTTTTCCGCGTCTTCGTCGGATATCTCAAGATCGAATGCTTCTTCCAAAGCCATGACCAGTTCAACCTGGTCGAGCGAATCCGCGCCCAGGTCGTCCACGAAGGCGGCGCTTGGGGTCACTTCGCCTTCATCCACCCCTAACTGTTCGGAGATGATCTGCTTGACCCTTTCAGAGACTTCTTTTTTCCCGTCACCTGCCATGAAAATGACCTCCCGGCACAACTTTGAAAGCGAAACGAGCTAGTGTACTGAGCCCCCCAATGGCTGTAAAGAAAAGGGTGCGCAGCCACGCGGGCCGCAAAAGACCCCGGAGGAATCCTAATGGCAGCGAGTTGCCGGGGTCAAACGGGAGGGGCATAGTTTCCGGCCGAGTGCAAGATGCCGAGCCTTGAAAGCGCGCCCGGGAAGCCTGAAACTGCTGCCATGCGGGCCGTGGTGCAGCGGGTGAGCCGCGCGGAGGTCACGGTGAACGGTGAAGTCGCCGGGCAGATCGCGCGTGGACTTCTGGTGCTGCTGGCGGTGGCGAAAAACGATACCGAAGCCGATGCGGATTATCTTGCCGAGAAGATTGCCGGGCTCAGGGTTTTCGAGGACGCAGACGGTAAGATGAATTTGTCTCTCCGCGAGTCGGGCGGCTCGGTGATGGTGGTTTCACAATTCACGCTGTACGGGGATGTGCGCCGCGGCAAACGGCCCTCATTTGATGAAGCGGCAGCGCCGGAACTGGCGAGGAAGCTCTATGAATATTTTCTCAGGCGCATGCAGGAGCTTGGACTTCCATGCGCGAGCGGGCGATTTCAGGAGATGATGCAGGTTGCGCTGGTGAACGACGGGCCGGTAACCATCCTGCTGGATTCGACGAAGGTTTTCTGACGATGCCGTGTGCGCGGTCGCTGCAGTGCCGCAACGCGAGTCTCCGATCAAAACTCTACATGCGCGCGAAACGAAGGAACCAGCACGGGACCGCGGTCGCGGTTGTAACCGGGATTGTTGATGTGCTGTATGCCGGGTGCGAGGTAGATGCCGCGCCACACGTGGGCGGTGTAATAAGACTCGAGGATTTTTTCCCGTCCATAGTTGAGCGCGCCATCGCCGAGGAGAAAGCCGTAGCCGCCATCGGCGAGGTAAGTCTGGTGGTACTTGCAGATGCCATTGCTGACGAACGCAACCCCGGCGCGGTCATATTTGCGATGCCACCAGGCGCCGTTGGCGCCGATTCCCTGGTCGAAGGTCTGGTCCACTTCGGTATAGGCGAACGATTCGGTCTTGCCGTTGTCCCACCCGAAGCGCGCGAATGCCGTGAGATGGCGAGTGAAGCTCTGCTCGAGATTGATGCCGAAACCATATTTGCCGGTAATGTGCCAGGGATGGTCGGTGATCTCTGGACGCGGCGTCAGCCGGTGCTCGTAGGCCTCAATGGCATCACGATAAATCCCCATATTGGCGTGATTGGTGTAGGCGAGCAGGCGAACGACGCCGCTTTTCTTTGGCAGCACGCCGCGCCGGAGCTCATATTCGAAATTCTCCGCATGCACTTGCCAGGGACGCCACACCAGGTCAATTCCGTTCGCCACTTTGGGCATGAGAGCTTCGGCGAATCGGAAGCCCCAATTGCGGTCTTCGAAATCAGCGGTCGCGCCCACGGTATAGCCGCGGGTATCGGCGGCGTAGTCATAGGCGCCATTGTTGTCCACTGTCCAGTTGGTGAACTGGAGATGCGTGTCGGACCCAACTGAGTTCTGGTCGAGGAAGTCAACCATGCTGAATTTGCCGAAGCGCACCTCGAGCCGGCGCCGTGGCAACTCGTCGAACAAGGAAAGCCATGAGCGGTCATTTTCCACTTTGTCTTTGCTGAGCGCGAAGACCTTGTGAATCATGCCTCGCGCCAGATAAGGTGCTTTGCTGAGCAATGGATTGCGCACAATATCAAGGTCGGTGAACCCCGCCAGACCCAGACCTGTGCTCAGCGCGGCCCCGCCGGCTTCCTCAACATCCACCAGCAGTTCGGTGGAATTATTCAGGCGCACGCCCGTGTATAGAGTGAGCACGCGGGAGGTAGCCTTTTCATAATTGGGATCGAGGCTGTTCGCGCCGCTGTAGGGAGCGGGAAACGGAGGGTGGGTCTGAAAAATGAAATTTGCCTGTCCGGAAAGCCAGAAGCGCGTGTCCGACAGGCGGGGGAACATGGACTCGACGGGAAGGTCGGTCTGGCTGGCATCGGTGCTGGTGTCACCGGGCGCGGGCGCCTGGGCGTGCGCAATTTGCGCAAAATTCCCCAGTAAGAGGAGCGCCGGAAACGCCAGAACGAAACTGTAAAGCCGCTTCAAATGTCATCCCTGTGCTGGGTTATTCAGGCCAGTGATAAACACTAGCATCATGATTAGCGTAAGTAAACATCAAATTATTAACTATGGTTAACCACCGTTATCGTGCCGGATTGTTGTGGATCTCAACGTGTTCCCCAACTTCGTCACTGCGGAAAATTCATCTCGCGACCAGCAGGATAAGATAAAAGGTGAATTTGCGCAGGACGACATCGGGCGGCTGGGAGACTGGGAAGCAAGAAGTAAGGACAGCCCGGAGCCCCCCGAGGCTGTCCCGCAAACCCTCCCGGTTAGAAGGGCGTGTACTGACATAAACTTTATGGACCGCCTGTTTCTACCTTATTGCGACTATGTGAATTTTCGGTGAATAAGCGGGCCGGGAGCAGGCAAGATCGGGCAGGGCTGGGCGGGGTTTACCGAGCATTTTCACCGTGCCTGCTCTAGAATCGAAAGTGGATTGATCTCCGTTCTCCAACTCGGGACGATTGACTACTCGACGGGTCTTCAACTTCAGCAGAGGCTGGTCGCGCTGAGGAAAAAGGGGCGTATCGGGGACGTCCTGCTGCTCCTCGAGCATACCCCGGTGATAACCCTGGGGCGCAACGCCAAAGCAAAGCACATTCTGGCTTCAGCCGCTGTGCTGGCCCAGCGGGGAGTTGAGGTCTTTGACTGTGATCGCGGCGGCGATGTGACATTCCATGGTCCCGGGCAGCTGGTCGGGTATCCCATTTTCGACTTGCGTGGATGGCCGGCACCGGACGGCAGACGCCAGACCCTGGGCGCCATCGAATACGTTCGCCGCCTCGAAGAAGCGCTTATTCGAACCTGTGCCGAGTTTGGAGTCCCGGCCCAGCGGATTTGCGGCCTGACCGGGGTGTGGACGGCTGCGCACTCGGAGCAGACGTGCGCTCCTGCCGTCGTCTCCTGTGGAGAACAAGATCCAGATCTCAGCAAAGATGCCGCGAAAATTGCCGCCATTGGCGTACACATTTCCCGTGCTGTCACCTCTCACGGCTTTGCTCTCAATGTGAATACCGATCTCGGCTATTTCGATCTGATCATTCCGTGTGGCATCCAGTCGAAGCCGGTGACTTCCATGCAGAAGGAATTGGGGCGGCGGGTTTCGCTGGACGAGGTTTCGCGTTCGGTGTGCCGCAATTTTGGGTCGGTATTCGAGAGCCAGATTCTTTGGCTGGATAACCTCGATGCGCTGCTCGGAACGGCTGTCGGAGTTCCCTTGAAGATGCCAGATGAGTTACGGCGCATTCATCCGGAAGACGAAATTTCGTGGGCGTGAATCGGAAAAACAACGGTTGCATTTCCTATCATTTCTAGGGCAAAAGAGTTAACCTTCTGCGCATAGCACTGCCGGTGCGTCGGAGGAGCCATGTCGAACCTGAGCGTTTCCCCATTTTCCCGCCGGTCGTTTCTTCATTTGTCGGCGGCCGCTTCCGCAGCGACCGCTTTCCGCGTGATGAATGAGCCGCTGCTGGCCGCGATGCAGTTCGCAGCCATCCCCGACGGCGCAGTGGCCATTGACAAGAATGAAAATCCGCTGGGGCCGAGCCAGGGCGCGCGCGAGGCCATTACCGCGATCATTCCCAGAAGCGGTCGCTACCTCATGCCTCTTACCGAGCAGTTGGTCGAAACATTCGCCCAGATGGAAGGTTTGAAGTCCGACCACATTGACGTCTTTCCCGGCTCTTCGACGCCACTCTATGCCGCGGTTGTGAGTTACACCTCGCCGCAAAAGAGTTACGTGACCGCCGATCCTGGTTACGAGGCCGGGATGTTTGCCTCTGCGGTCAGCGGCGCGCGTGTGGTGAAGGTCCCGCTGACCAAGAATTATGCGCATGATGTCCGCGCCATGCTGGCCGCCGGTCCCGATGCCGGGCTTTTCTATGTATGCACCCCGAACAATCCTACCGGCACGTTAACTTCGCACTCCGATATTGAGTACCTGGTGGAGAACAAGCCCAAAGGCTCACTGGTGATGGTGGATGAGGCCTATATCCATTTTGCTGACGCCACTTCGGTGCTCGACCTGGTGAAGGCCGGAAAGGACATCATCGTGTTGCGTACTTTTTCGAAGATTTACGGGCTGGCGGGCCTGCGCTGCGGATTCGCCATTGGCCGTCCTGACCTACTGACACAGATTACGAACCGTTGTGGCGAGACTTACATGCCGGTCACGGCTATCGTGGCGGCCAGCGCCAGCCTGAAAGATCCGCAACTGGTCACGGAGCGCAAGAAGATCAATGCCGGCGTTCGCCAGGAAACCTTCGCCTGGCTGGACAGCAACGGCTATTCGTATATCCCTTCCGAGTCCAACTGTTTCCTGCTGGAAACGAAACGTGCGGGCAAAGATGTTATCAAGGCAATGGCGGCCCAGAACGTGTACATCGGGCGCGTGTGGCCGGTGATGCCGACCTGCGTACGCATTACGGTTGGGACTCGCCCAGAAATGGAAACCTTCCGCGCGGCTTTTCAAAAGGTCATGACTAACGCGGTAGCGTTTTATTTTGGGGAGGGACCGCCGCAGACCTCGCGACGCCGCAGCCGCCTGATCAGTTGAGCCGCGATCGCCCCGTTACATAAGTCTTCCAATCGCGGGCTTGCTCTAGCCCTTTGTTGTGTATTCGGGTTAGCATCTAGAAGCGCGCTTCCCGCTGGCCTTCATCATGCCGGTCAAAAAGGGCAAATCCAAGTCTCCATCGAATGGTAATCACGCTGGCCGGCGAAATGCCGCGCCGGCGGCGACCGTTAATCCTCAGCATCGCAGTTATTCGATCCCCGATTACCGGCTGGAAAAGCCACAGTTTATCGTTCGCCAGGCCGGAAAAGGCGATGAAGTGCGCTATGAGGTGTCGGGCGATCTGAGCGCTCCCGTCCCACCCATCCAGGAATCGAAGTATCTGAGCAAGCAGCAGGCAATTGACGTCTATCGCTACATGCTGCTGAACCGCAAGATGGAGACGGCGCTCGAAAATCTCTACAAGCAGGGCAAAGTGGTAGGCGGCGTTTATTTCGGCTTAGGCCAGGAAGCGTGTTCCTGCGCTTCGGCCTACGCACTGGACAAGGACGATTGGTTTGCCCCCATGATCCGCAACCAAGGGGCTCTGCTGGTGCGCGGTTTTCGCGCCCGCGACACCATGATGCAGTACATGGCCAAAGCCGATTCGCCGACCAAAGGCCGCGATGGCACTTCGCACTTCGGGGACATCGAAAAGCGCAATATGGTCTCACCGATTTCCATGCTGGGGGACTTGATACCGGTTTTGTCGGGCGTGGCGCTCGGGGCCAGGTTGCAGGGACGAAACATCGCGGCGCTTACCTGGATTGGCGATGGCGGTCAATCTACGGGAGTAACCTACGAGGGCCTTAATTTTGCCGCCGTGCAAAACCTCGGGCTGGTGCTTATCGTGGAGAGCAATCTTTGGGCATATTCGACGCCTTCCGAAATGCAATATCGCGTGAAGGACCTGGCGGAGCGGGCCATTGGCTATGGCATTCCCGGCGTGATCGTGGACGGCACCGATGCCTGTCAGGTTTACGATGTGACTCGCAACGCCGTGGAACGCGCGCATCGCGGTGAAGGGCCGACCCTGATCGAGGCCAAAATGATGCGCATGAAGGGCCATGCCATTCACGACGCCGCCGATTACGTTCCCGGGCCGCTCTTCGAATATTGGAAAAAGCGTGACCCGATTGCGCGCTTCGCAGGATATCTCCGGGAAAAGAAATGGCTCACGCCGGATGAGGACAAGAATCTGATCGCGGGAGTGGATGAGGAGATCGAGTTGGAACGCGAAGCGGCTCTTGCCTCGCCCATGCCGGCGCCCGAATCAGCCATGGGCGGCGTTTTCTGTGAGAACGGCTGCCACGAAATCAAGCCGAAATATGCCATGCCCAAGGTGCGAAAAGGCAGCGCGGGCTACCAACAGACCGAGGCGGCGGCTCACCTGAAATAGGTCAATTGATAAGCATCGGAACATTATGCAACTCACTTATCTTGAAGCGATTCGCCAGGGAATCTGGGAGGAAATGGAACGTGACCCCACGGTCTTTTGCATCGGCGAAGATATCGGCATCTATGGCGGCGCGTTCAAAGTCACCGACGGCTTCATTGACCGTTTCGGGCCGGAGCGGGTGATTGACACGCCGATCGCTGAATCGGCCATTGTCGGTGCGGCTTTCGGCGCGTCGCTGACCGGGTTGCGCCCGGTTGCCGAGTTTCAGTTCATGGACTTCATCGCCTGCGCCATGAACCAGATCAGCAACATGGTCGCCAAGACTCACTACCTCTGGGGCGCGCCCGCGCCGCTTGTTCTGCGTGGCCCCAGCGGTGGGTATGTCCATGGCGGGCCGTTCCACTCGCAAAATCCGGAAATGTGGTTTGTGCACAATCCGGGCCTGAAAGTGGTTTGCCCGGCTACGCCTTCCGATGCCAAAGGACTGATCAAAGCGTCCATTCGCGACAATAATCCCGTCGTCTTCTTTGAACACAAATATCTCTACCGGCGCATTAAGGAAGAAGTTCCGTCCGGTGATTACGTGGTTCCCCTGGGCAAGGCCCGCATCGCTCGCGAGGGGCACGATCTCAGCATCATTAGCTATGCTGCCATGGTGCACAGCGCCCTCGAAGCGGCGGGGGTCCTCAGCAAAGAAGGAATTGAAGTGGAAGTGCTCGATCTGCGCACGCTCGTTCCCATTGATCGCGAAGCCATCACACAAACCGTGCGCAAGACCAACAAAGTCATTTTGTTGCACGAGCATTCGCGGAGGGGCGGTCTGGCCGGCGAGTTGGCTGCCATCATCAATGAGGAAGCATTCGATGATCTCGATGGTCCCATCGTGCGCATCACGGGGCTCGATTCCGCGATTCCGTTTTCTCCGCCGCAGGAAGAATATTTTCTGCCGAAAGTGAGCGATATCGTATCCGAGGCGCGAAAATTGAAAGCGTATTAAGCGTGCGGCAAGCGGTTCGCCTGATTCCCAGAGCAATGTCCGAATTCGTCACCGTTGCTACCTTCTTCAGTCAGCCAGAATTCCTGCTCGCTCGAGCGCGTCTCGAATCTGCCGGGATCGAATGCTTCGCGCTGGATGAGAACATGCTTCGAATCGGAGGCTGGCATTCACATATACTCGGCGGGATCAAACTGCAGGTTTGGGAAGCAGACGCCGGCGACGCCCGCGAGATTCTGCGCTGTGAGGCTTCCACTGATAGCATCTAGATTTCCGCATCGAATTGTGGAGGGGACATGCGAAATTTCATTCTGGGAATCGTTCTCACCCTGCTGGTGTTTGGGTTCGGCGCTCTGGCAGCGGCGCTGCTCGGATATCTGCCATCCAGCGCGGACGCGACCCCTTCGCGCCTGGAGATGCGCGTTGCGATGAGTGCGCTGGACGCTTCCATGGATCGCCACGCTTCCCGTGTCAACAGCCCGGTGCCCCCCACGGACGACAACCTTATCGAGGGCATGAAGCTCTACACCATGAACTGTTCCGGTTGTCACGGCACACTGGACAAGAAGCCGAGTCCGCTCGAGCATTCGTTTTATCCGCCAGTACCGCAGATTATTCTCGATCCTCTCGACGATCCCGAATGGCATATTCACTACGCGATCCGCACCGGGGTGCGCTATACGGGCATGCCCGCCTGGGACAAGGCTTTGAGCGACGATCAAATCTGGGAAGTAACACTGTTTCTCTCTCATCTGGAAAAACTGCCGCCCGCGGTGCAGGATTACTGGAAGAAATCCTTCAACCTCGCACCCGAAGCGGCGGAGCCGGAACATCAGGGCGAGAAGCACGAGCATTAGCTCGGATCTGAAGCGGCGGGGTTTATTTCCCGGTCTTCGTCAGCCCTCGACCAAGAATCCCTGCAAAACAAGCTGGCGCGGCACGCCCCACTATCCCGCCCCGCCGTGACCGCTGAGTTCGCGCACAATGTTATTCACAAACGACTTGGCATCCCCAAAGAGCATGAGCGTTTTGTCCAGATAGTAGAGGGGGTTATCAATGCCGGCAAAGCCCGGGCTCATACCGCGTTTGATCACCATGACGGTGTGCGCTTTATCCACATCGAGAATGGGCATGCCATAGATGGGGCTGGAAGCCTCAGAGCGTGCGGCAGGATTGGTGACGTCATTCGCGCCGATCACCAGCGCAACATCTGTTTGAGGGAATTCGCCATTGATGTCTTCCATATCCATCAGGCGATCGTAGGGAATATCGGCTTCGGCGAGCAGCACATTCATGTGGCCCGGCATACGGCCAGCGACCGGATGAATGGCGAAGCGAACATCCACTCCGCGTTTCGTCAGTGCGTCGTAGAGCTCGCGCACTTTGTGCTGCGCCTGCGCGACCGCCATTCCGTAGCCGGGGACCACCACAACCTTGTTCGCTGCCTCCAGGATCGCAGCAGCTTCCTCGGCTGTTGCGCTGCGCACTGGTTTTGCTTCGTGCGCTGTGCTGGCTGAGGCTTGCACTTGCCCAAATGCGCCGAACAGAACATTTGTAAACGACCGGTTCATGGCCTTGGACATGATGACCGACAGGATGAAGCCCGAGGAGCCATCCAGAGCGCCGGCAACGATGAGCAGTTTGCTGTCCAGCACGAAGCCCATGGCCGCGGCCGACAGTCCGGCGTAAGAATTCAGCAGCGAGATGACAGTCGGCATATCCGCGCCGCCGATGGGAACGATCATCAGCACGCCGAAGACGAGCGGAATGCCCAGCATTGCAGGAAACAACTGTTTCGCCCCGGGGTGCAGCACAAGATAGACGGCCAAAGCAACAGCGATCCCCAGCAACGACAGATTGACGAAGTTCTGGCCTTTGTAGGTCAGCGGGCGCTGCGGCAACACTTCCTGTAGTTTCCCCGCCGCCATCAGGCTTCCGGTGAAAGTCAGCGAGCCGAGAATGACCTCCATGGAAAGCACCGACATCGTGAATCGCGGCAGCGCGGGGGAACGCAGGTAAAACTCAGCGGTGCCGACCAGGGTGACGCAAAATGCGCCGAAGGCATGGCTGAGGGCTGTCCGCTGCGGGACTGCCGTCATCTTCACCAGGCCGAGGGGAATTCCGATGCCGGTGCCGAGCACGAGCGCAATTGCGATCCACTTGTAATCAACGATCCCATGGTGCAGCAGCGTGCCGCCAATGGCCAGCACCATGCCGATTTCGCCGGCGCGCACGCCGCGCCGGGCGGTCGCCGGGGTGCTCATCCATTTGAGCGAAAGGATGAACAACGCACTGGCAACCAGGTACGTGATCTCGATGATTTGCTGATTTCCGGCGAGGTCGGTCATCGGGTGTCTTGGTCAGTCCGGGGCACAGTCATGGTTTTGTCGGGCGGCTGCTTTTGAACATCTTGAGCATGCGGTCGGTAATCAGAAACCCGCCGACCACGTTGCTGGTGGCGGCGATCACCGCCAATGTGCCGAGGATGAACGAAAGCCGGCTTTCGTGCCGGCCGACGAGCAGAATTGCCCCCACTACGGCAATAGCGTCGAGGGCGTTCGTCAAAGACATCAGCGGCGTGTGCAGCAGCGGCGAAATGCGGCGAATGACTTCAAATCCGATGAATGCCGCCAGCATGAAAACGAAAAGCCCATTGATTAGAGTTGTACTCATCTTTATCTCCACTGTTTGCAAGCTGCCGTTCGGCGGATTCGCTTAGCTTGACTGAGAAACAAGCGCAGGCAGCGAGAAAAACTCGCGCACCCGTTGATTTACGATTTCGCCATCCTGCGTAACCAGAGTTTCGCGAATAATTTCGTCGTTCAAGTCCAGCCGCAGCTTTCCATCATTTACCAGATGCAACAAAAACGCGCTCACATTGCGCGCATACATCTGGCTGGCGTGATACGGAACCTCAGTCGCGAGATTAATGCGGCCGATAATCGTCACGCCGTGCTCAACCACGGTCTCACCCATGCGTGTGAGCTCGCAGTTGCCGCCGCGCTCGGCGGCTAGGTCAAAGATCACCGAACCCGGCGCCATGCCTTGAACCATTTGCTTCGTGACCAGCACCGGCGATTTTTTGCCGGGGATCACCGCCGCGGTGATCACTACATCGCTCTCGGCGATGACGCGGCCGAGCAGTTCGCGCTGGCGGGCATAAAACGCTTCATCCTGGGCGCGCCCATAGCCGCGCGCGTCCTGCGCGTCTTTTGCTTCAATCGGCAGTTCGACGAAACGGCCACCTAAACTCTGCACCTGCTCTTTTGCGGCAGGACGAAGATCGTATGCCGAGGCGACGGCCCCCAGCCGCCGCGCCGTGGCAATCGCCTGCAACCCGGCCACGCCCGCGCCGATCACGAAAACCCGCGCCGGAGTGATGGTTCCGGCCGCCGTCGTGAGCATGGGAAAAATCTTTGGCAGCGTGTCCGCCGCGATGAGCGCGGCTTTGTAGCCGCAGATGGTCCCCATGGAAGAAAGCGCATCCATGCTTTGCGCGCGGGTGGTGCGTGGAACCAGCTCAACAGAAAAGGACGTGACCCCGGTTTTTGCAATCTGCTGAATTACATCGCGCGATCCAAAAGGGCGGAGGAAGCCGATCAGGACCTGGCCGCGGCGCAACAGGGGAAGGTCGGCTTCGCCGGTGATGTCATTCGAGCCATAACATAAAACCTGCACCACAATGTCGGCCGCGAATGCTGCGGCCCGCTCAGGTGCGATCCTTGCCCCTTTTTCGGTGTAGGCGGCGTCGGGATACCCCGCTTCGTTGCCGGCGCCGGCCTGGACCAAAACTTCAAATCCCGCTTTCGCGAGGTTCGGGAGAACTAAAGGAACCAACGCGACTCGGCGCTCGCCGGGATAACTTTCTTTGGGCACTCCAATGATCAAGCGAAGATTCCTCTCCCTGAAATTTATTCCTCGGCAACTCGTTCAATTCAGTTTACGGGAATCATGGCTTGAGCAAAAGCGTGGCCAGACGAAGTTTTGCGGGCCAATGCCATATGAAACAAAGCGGCCGGCATAACTCCTGGTTACTGTGGGTTGCGCTTGTGGCTGCTATACTGACCCGTTCTTATCGGGAGAACGAATTGAAAATCTTGGTTTGCATGAAACAGGTGCCGCAGAAGGACGCACCTCTCAAACTCAACGAAACGGCCAACTGGATTCGCGAAGACGTGTCTTACGAGGTGAACGAACCGGACGCGTACGCGCTGGAAGAAGCCTTGCGCCAGAAGGAAAAGCATGGCGGCGAAGTGGCCGTGATTACTTCGGGCCCGGCGCGGGCGCAACAGGTGCTGCGCGAAGCTCTCGCCAAGGGCGCCGATCGTGCCATTCATTTGGAAGACAGTGCTTTCGTCGGTCTTGATGCTTTGAGCACCGCGCGGGTCTTTGCCGCGGCGATTAAGGGGGAGCAATTCGATCTGATCTTTACCGGCCTGCAATCCGATGACTTTGGCTTCGCGCAGACCGGCGTCATTCTGGCTGAGCTTCTCGGTTGGCCGCACGCCACGATCATCATGCAGATCGAGAAGACCGAGACCGGTATCCGCGTCAAGCGCGAACTCGAAGCCGGTTATTTTCAGTACGTGGACATGCCGCTGCCGGCCGTGCTCACTATTCAATCCGGCATCAACAAGCTCCGCTACGCCACGCTGATCGGAATCAAGCAGGCGAAGAACAAGCCATTGCGGAAAGTGGCGTTGGCGGAAGTGCAGCCGGCAATCAGTGGGAATTTGCAGAAGATCGAGCGCCTTTATGTGCCGCAAAAGACGAAGAATACGGAATTCCTGGAAGGATCCGCAGGAGAGGTCGCCAAGAAGTTGGTGGATAAACTGCGCAATGAAGCAAGAGTAATCTAGACGCTCGCGCAGGAAGCGCCTTGCCTGCCGGCCAGGGCAATGGCGTGCAACTCGAACAAGTGCGCAACAAGACTTATGCCTGACACCATACTGGTAGTTGCCGAACAGCGCGAAGGAAAGTTGAACCGCGTTTCCTGGGAAACAGTGACCGCCGGGCAAGCGCTGGCTTCGCAAACTGGCTGGACGCTCGAAGCTGCCGTTGTCGGCAGCGGCATCAGCGGTATTGCGAGCGAAGTCGCAAGCAGGAAGGCTGCAAAGGTGTACGCCGTCGAGTCACCTAAGCTCGAGCCGTACACGCCGGACGCCTTCGCCTTCGCTCTCAAGCAGTTTATCGAATCGAAGCAGCCCAAGCTCGTGCTCATGCCGCACACCTATCAGGTGCGCGATTTCGTTCCCAAGCTCGCGACCGCCATGGGACGCACCGTGATCAGCGATTGCGTGGGATACAAGAAAGAGGGCGATAAGCTGGTTTTCACGCGCCAGATGTTTCAAGGCAAATTGGCTGCCGATGTCAGTTTTGGCTGCGAGCCTCCGTGGTTTGTGACTTTTCAGAACGGGGCCTTCCGCGGCGACAAAGTGGAAACAGGCGCCGCTGCAGCTCGGGTTGAAACGGTCAACGTCGAAATCGGCGATGGCGTTATCCGTAACCGGCCGCAGGAAGTTTTCAAAGAGGCCAAGCAAGCCGTTGACCTCACACAAGCCGAGATTATTGTTTCGGTGGGCCGCGGGATCAAAGAGCAGAAAAACATTGAATTGGCCAGGCAGCTCGCGGAAGCGCTGGGTGGCGAGATTGCGGCTTCGCGTCCGATTTGCGATTCCGGCTGGCTTCCCATGGACCGCCAGATCGGCTCTTCGGGCCAAACTGTGGCTCCCAAGCTGTATCTCGCTCTGGGCATCAGCGGCGCGATTCAGCATATTGTTGGCATGAAAGGCGCGCGCACCATCATTGCCGTGAACAAAGACTCCGAAGCGCCGATCTTCGAAATTGCCGATTATGCCGTGGTCGGAAACTTGTTCGACATAGTCCCGCCCCTGATTGAGGAAGTAAGGAAGGCGAAGGCAACAGGATAAAGCCCTTGCCAGGAACTCAGCCGATGATCGTGGACGATCCGCAAAACACTACACGCCGGCCTGGACTCTTCATCGGGTGCTAAGGGCTAATTGCTGAATGCTTGTTTTCCGCAAACCTCTGGAAGGAATCGAGCGGCCGCAGATGCCCGCCGACGTCATCATTGTCGGCGGTGGGGCGGCCGGCATGGCTTGCGCGCTGCGTCTTTCTCAGCTGATTGACGCGTACAACGCCAACAATCCGGATTCGCAGCTGAGCAAAGAAAACATCTATGTGCTCGAAAAGGCGCGGGAAATCGGCCAACACTGCCTTTCCGGTGCGCTGCTGGACCCACGCTCGATACGCGAGTTGATCCCGGACTTCGAAAAGGAAGCGCCAATCGAAGCGACCGTCAGCAAAGAGGCAGTTTATTTCCTCACTGTAAAGAGCAAACTCAAATTTCCGGTAACGCCGCCGCCGCTGCGCGATCACGGCAACTACGTGATCTCGCTGAATCGCTTCGTGAAGTGGCTGGGCGAAAAAGTAGAGGCGGCCGGCATCACGGTTTTTACCGGCTTTGCCGGATCCGAGCTGCTTTACGGCGGCGCGGCCAATGGCAATCGCGTCATGGGGGTCCGTACCGACGACAAGGGAGTGGACAAGCATAACGAGAAGAAATCGAACTTTGAGCCCGGATACGATCTGAAGGCCAAAGTAATCATTTTGGCGGAGGGCTCGCGCGGTTCGCTCACGAAACAGCTTATCTTGCGGTTTAAGCTCGATGCGGACCGCAATCCTCAGACCTACGGCCAAGGCGTGAAAGAACTGTGGGAGGTCCCCGCTGGCCGCATCGCACCCGGAGAAGTGATTTACACAATGGGTTGGCCGCTCACTTCCCGCGAATATGGCGGCGCGTGGATCTATGGCGGAAAAGACAACATCGTTTCGCTCGGGTTCGTCACCGCGCTTGAATATGCTGACCCGCGGATTGATCCGCAGCATGTTCTACAGGAGTTCAAGAAGCATCCTTTCGTCTCTGCGCTGCTTAAAGGCGGCAAAATGGTGCGCTACGGCGCGAAATCCATGCCTTACGGCGGTTGGTGGTCGCTACCGTCACTTGGAGGCGATGGCTGGATGATCGTGGGCGATTCGGCTGGATTTCTCAACTCTGCGCGGTTGAAAGGCATTCACCTCGCCATCAAGAGCGGCATGCTCGCCGCGGAAACTGCATTCGAAGCACTCAAAAGCGGCGATTCTTCTGCAGCTACGCTCGGGCAATTTCAGCGGAACGTTGAGTCAAGCTGGATCAAGGATGAATTGTGGAAGGTCAGGAACTTTCATCAGGCCTTCACCCATGGCTTGTGGCCGGGGCTATTGCACGCCGGCTTGCAGCAATTCACCGGCGGGCGCGGAATCCGCAACCGGTATCCTTCGGCGCCAGGCTATACGCACATGAAGAAGCTTGCCGAACTGCCCGCCGATGGCGGTGCGGAAGCGCCTTTGCTCGGACCGGCGAAAGGCGACGCCCGGCTTACCTTCGACAAGCTTACTGATCTTTATCACTCCGGCACCAAACACGAGGAGGACCAGCCGGCCCATCTCGTGATTCAGAATACTGACGTCTGCAATAGCCGCTGCATCAAGGAATTCGGTAGTCCCTGTCAGAACTTCTGTCCGGCCAATGTTTACGAGATGGTAGATGACACCACCGAGCCGAACGGCAAACGCATCAGCCTGAACCCGTCGAACTGCGTGCACTGCAAGGCCTGCGACATTGCCGACCCGTATCAGATCATCACCTGGGTTCCGCCCGAGGGTGGTGGCGGCCCGAACTACGACGGCATGTAAGTGCCAGGCATGGGCCTGAAAAGTAAGCCCTGGGTCGCACTGCCATGCTCTGCGCCCTCACTTCCCCGCCTAGCGCTTGAATGAAACGTTCAATCCCGTTGTGAGCAGAATGTCATTCTGCTTGGTCCCAATCGGAGGATTCGTCACGTAAATATCGCTGAAAGCGTTCTGCCATCCCAGCCACTTGCTCAGCTTGGTGACGGTGCCGAAATTGAAAGTCGCTCGGTACTGTCCGGCGTAATTCAGGTCTGGATAGCCGTACAATTTTTCCGCCAGGACGGTTGAAGCTCCCAGTTTGGTCGTGAGTTCCTGGCCAAGCGTGATCGCCGCTACATTGCGCTGCAACGTGGAATAGCTTTCTCGGGTGTAGTTGCCTCCTGCGAGGAAGTCCAGCGTCGTGCGGTCAGTCTTGATGGCATGAAATCCCGCTCCGGCGCTGAACACGGAACGCAGGTTGAGGTCCTGCAACGCGTCCGTCTGAAAATCGCCGGCGCCAAATCCGAAGACCCGCTTGGCAACATCGCGGTCGTAGCGCGCCCCGCCCTGGGTCTGCTGGGCCGTAGTGCTGGGCACGGCGCCGGGCGCGTCATCGCTGGCGAAAACCGAATTGGCGTAAAGGCCGATATGATCGTCGAGGGACTTGTGGTCGGCCGTGAAGGCCAGGGCCAGATTCTTGGTCTCACTGTTGCCGCGAGTCACCGCAAAGCTCACGTTGGCGCCACCCGTCCATCCATGCGACCAGCCGGGATGTCGTGACTGCTCGTAAGCGCCTTCCTCTTCCATGGAAACGACTTCCGTTCGCGCGATGGTGACCTCAGCTTTGCCCGCGGGTTGCACGTCAAAATTACCGTCAGACGTGGTGACCGGCCCGGTGACGGTCTGGCCGCTTTTTAACGCGACGCGCAACGGCTTGGCCGAATTGACTTCGGTGATGGCCGGCAACTGCACTGTCACTTCTCCGGCGTACTCGGTCTTGATGACGAGAGTTTTGGCATCCGACTTTTCAATCGTGCCGGAGAGCCGGTCGCCGTTCTTGAGCGTAATCTGGTCGGCCCACAAAAGCTGTGAGAACAGTAGAAGAGCGGGAACTGCCGCGGTTCTCAATACAGAGCGCATTTCGTTCTTTCTCCTGAGACACTGATTCGCAAAAACATTTCGACACAGCGGATAAGTTACCGCCTGGCAGAGCATCGCAAGCGATTGTACCCGGAGCCGTGCAGGATTTTCTGCGCAGGGGCGCATATGAAGGTTGCACTACGCTATGCTGTTTGACCGAGGAACCCATGCATCCGAGAACTTATCGCTGCGCGTTATTCGTTTGCGTTCTGCTGGCGGCTGTTTTTGCTTCGGCACAGGAGGTGACGATCCCTTCCACCGGTTTTGCCGGCCTCGATCGTTACCGGGCGTCGCGTATCGCGGTGTACACCGACGACTTCGGGCAGCTGGCGCGGTATCGCGATGCCGACGCCTCGCTGAAACCTCCATCTCCGGGAGAAAACCGTGTCGTGTTTATGGGCGACTCCATCACTGACATCTGGAAGCTGGAAAATTATTTTCCCGGAAAACCCTACCTCAACCGGGGCATTGGCGGGCAGACTACGCCCCAGATGCTGGTGCGCTTCCGGCAGGATGTGATTGATCTCCAGCCCAAAATCGTGCTCATGCTCGCCGGCACCAATGACATTGCCGGCAATACCGGGCCTATGCGCCTGGAAGATATCGAAGCCAACCTCACGTCCATGGCGGAGTTGGCTCGCATACACGGAATCCGCGTGATTTTTGCTTCAGTGTTGCCGGTGCATGACTACACCGAGCGGTCGAAAGATTTCTTTGCGCAGCGGCCGATGGCAAGAATTCTTGAACTGAACCACTGGCTGCAAAATTATTGCGGGGCGAACGGTTTCACCTATCTCGATTACTTCAACCATATGGTGGACGAGAAAGGTCTGCTGAAGGAAAGTCTCTCTGAAGACGGATTACATCCGAACGACGCGGGCTTCAAAGTAATGGCGCCGCTGGCGGAAGCGGCAATTGAAAAAGATCTTGCGAAGAAGCGATAGTTGCGCCCAATTTCTGCCGCTCATCGCGCGCGCCGTCTATAATGGAACTGAGTTTCCGACTGCTGGAGCCTTCGGGAATACCCTGGCTGCGGCGGCGAGGCAGAAGCTCGCGGTCCAATTTTCCGCGAGCGTTGCTGCCGAGGGTGCAAGGGGGAACGCTTGCGCCTCCCGGCTTCGCAAGAAGCCATTGGAAAGGAAATGCCCGCGGATGCAGGGCTGTGTCCGCTCGATTCCTTCCCGCAGAAAGCATTCAGCACTCAGCACCCAGTCAAAAGCGACTGTCGCTGGTTGCTCTCGAAACTTTGTTGGCTGAATGCTGAACGCTGATTGCTGATTGCTGCTTTCTGACAAATTCGGCCGCGCCATCACTGACCTGCGGATCTCCATCACCGACCGCTGCAACTATAAGTGTGTCTATTGCCGGACCGGCAATGGCGGTGCGCTCTACGGCGATTTGCCATTCGCTGACTATCTGCGCATGGCGCGCGTTCTGGTCAGCCTGGGCGTCGGCAAGGTTCGCATCACCGGCGGCGAGCCTCTGTTGCGCTCCGGCGTAGTGGATTTTGTCCGCGAACTGTCGAAGCTGCAGACCGCGGCAGGCGAACCGCTCGACCTGGCCGTTACCACCAACGGCCATCTGCTGGCGGAAATGGCCAAACCTCTCAAGACCGCCGGCTTGAACCGCGTTACGGTCAGCATGGACGCCGTAGATCCCGACCGCTTCGTCCGCATCACGCGCGTGCCCAGCGGCTTCGATAACGTGTTGGCGGGCATTCGGGCCGCGCGCCGCGCCGGTCTGTGGCCGCTGAAGGTCAACTGCGTCTTGATGCGCGGCTTCAATGAAGACCAAATCATTCCCTTCGGCATGTTCGCGCGCGAAGAGGGCGTGATTGTGCGCTTCATCGAATTCATGCCCCTCGGGGAAGACCGCGTGTGGTCGCCGGAAACGGTGGTCACGCTCGGCGAAATCCTGCAGCGCATGTCGGAATACCGTCCTTTGGTCGAGATTCCCCACGCCCGCAGCGAGACCGCCCGCCGTTACCGTTTCGACGACGGCATCGGCGAGATCGGCATCATCGCGCCGGTTTCGCATCCCTTCTGCGGCCACTGCAGCCGCATCCGCATCACCTCCGACGGCAAGATTCGCACCTGCCTCTTTTCGGTCTGGGACC
>Ga0335081_10006060_pt1 | contig 19190 bp, 13 predicted proteins | sample Lox_Sample_35_FD_206713 | JGI IMG/M metagenome (GOLD analysis project Ga0335081, IMG submission 206713) | Soil microbial communities from Loxahatchee National Wildlife Refuge, Florida, United States - Lox_Sample_3.5 | ecosystem: Environmental > Terrestrial > Soil > Wetlands | place: USA... | reverse complement strand
CATCGACAACACGATCGATGCCACTACCGGCACTTTCAAGCTGCGCGCCCTGTTCGACAACCAGGATAATCAGCTCTTCCCGCAGCAGTTCGTCAACGTGCAGCTGGTCGAGGACGTTCTCAAGAATCAGGTCGTGATGCCGAGCTCGGCGGTGCACCGGGGCGCGCCCAACGGCGTCGTCAGCACCTTCGTCTATCTCGTGAACAGCGCGGACAGCACAGTCGCGGTGCATCCAGTCGTGCTCGGCACCGTCGACGGTGAGCGGGTCGCGGTGACGAGCGGGCTCGCCGCCGGCGACATCGTCGTGACCGAGGGCGGGGATCGCCTGCGCGATGGCGCCGAGGTCCAGCTGCCCCCTCCACCCTCGGATACCAAGGTCGCGCAAAGTGGCCGGCCCGGCGCGCCGCCCGGTGTCTCCCCGCAGGGCGGCAACAAGAAGTTCGGCAAGTGGAAGGGCTCGGGCAAGTGGAAGGGCAAGAAAGACTTCGCGCGCCCGCCCCAGTGACGGCACCCGCAGCTCCGGTTTGACGCATGAACCCGTCGCGAATCTTCATCATGCGCCCGGTCGCGACCATCCTGCTGATGATCGCGATTCTGATCGTGGGACTGATCGCCTACCTGCAGCTGCCGCTGTCGGCGCTGCCCGAGGTCGCCTACCCAACGATCCAGGTGCAGACCTTCTACCCCGGCGCGAGCCCCGAGGTCATCACCTCGGCCATCACCGCACCGCTCGAGAAGCAGTTCGGCCAGATGCCGGGCCTGTCGCAGATGGCGTCGACGAGCTCCGCGGGGGCCTCCGTCATCACGCTGACCTTCAGCCTGTCGCTCGACATCGACGTGGCGGAGCAGGAAGTGCAGGCGGCGATCAGCGCCGCACAGGTGCTGCTGCCGCAGGACCTGCCCGCCCCGCCGATCTACGCCAAGTTCAATCCCGCCGACGCGCCGGTGCTCACTCTGGGGATCACCTCCAAGGTCATGCCGCTGACCCAGGTCGAGGACCTCGCCGACATCCGCATTGCACAGAAGATCTCGCAGCTGAAGGGCGTGGGCGTCGTCAGCATCACCGGCGGCCAGCGTCCGGCCGTGCGCGTGGTGATCAATCCGCGCGCGCTCGCCGCCTACGGACTGAACCTCGACGACCTGCGCACCACCATCAACGTGGCCAACCAGAACGGGCCCAAAGGCACCTTCGACGGGGCGACCCGCGCCTATACGATCAACACCAACGATCAGCTCAAGAGCGCCGCGGAATACTCCAACATCGTGGTCGCCTATCGCAACGGCGCCCCGGTGCGGCTGAAGGATGTGGCGACGCTGTTCAACGCGGCCGAGAACACCAAGCTCGGGGGCTGGATGGGCACCACCCCCGCGCTGATCCTGAACGTGCAGCGCCAGCCCGGCGCCAACGTCGTCGAAGTGGTCGACGGCGTGCAGCGCATGCTGCCGATGTTGCGGGATTCCCTGCCAGCCGGCGTCGATGTAACCGTACTCACCGACCGCACCACGACGATCCGTGCCTCGATCGCCGACGTTCGCTTCGAGCTCACGCTTGCGGTCGCGCTCGTGGTGCTCGTCATTTTTCTGTTCCTGCGCAACCTGCCTGCCACCGTCATCCCGAGTCTGTCGGTGCCGCTGTCGATCATCGGCACCTTCGCCGTGATGTACCTCGCGGGCTACAGTCTCAACAATCTGTCGTTCATGGCGCTGACGATTGCCACCGGCTTCGTCGTCGACGATGCGATCGTGATGATCGAGAACATCTCGCGCTACATCGAGCAGGGCGAGCGGCCGATCGATGCCGCGCTCAAGGGCGCAGGCCAGATCGGCTTCACCATCATCTCGCTCACCGTATCGCTGATCGCGGTGCTGATCCCGCTGCTGTTCATGCAGGATGTCGTCGGGCGCCTGTTCCGCGAGTTCGCCGTGACGCTCGCGGTTACGATCCTGATCTCGGCCGTCGTCTCGCTCACCCTGGTGCCGATGATGTGCGCCAAGCTGCTCAAGCATCAGCCGGCGGGCGCGCATCGGGCGGATGACTCGGGTGTGTGGTTCAAGGCGCTCGTCGACTGGTATGCCCGCCGGCTCACCTGGGTACTGGACCATCAGCGTCTCACGCTGTACGTCGCGATCGGCACGCTGGTGGTCACCGCGCTGCTGTATGTCGTGATCCCGAAGGGTTTTTTCCCCGATCAGGACACCGGTCTCATCCAGGGCGTCTCCGAGGCGACCCAGTCGATCTCCTACGCCGCGATGGCCGATCGCCAGCAGGCCCTCGCCGCCGCGATCCTCAAGGATCCGGATGTGGCGAGCCTGTCGTCCTTCATCGGGGTCGACGGCAACAACGTGACCCTCAACAGCGGCCGGTTCCTCATCAACCTCAAGCCGCGCGATGAGCGCTCCTCGAGCGCGACCGAGGTGATCCGGCGCCTGCAGGGCGAGATCAGCGACGTACCCGGCATCACGCTCTACATGCAGCCGGCGCAGGATCTGACGCTCGACAACACCGTGAGCCGCACGCAATACCAGTTCACGATGGAGAGCGCGGACGCCGAAGCCCTCTCGACCTGGACGCCCAAGCTCGTCGCGGCGCTGCGCGAGCGCCCCGAGCTCGCCGATGTGGTCAGCAACCAGGAGGACAACGGCCTTGCGGCCTCGGTGGTCATCGACCGTGACAGCGCGGCCCGCCTGGGCATCAGCGTCGGCACGGTCGACAATGCGCTCTACGACGCCTTCGGCCAGCGCATCGTCTCGACGATCTTCACCCAGTCGAACCAGTACCGGGTGATCATCGAGGCCGATCCATCCTATTACAGCTCGGTGGATTCGCTCGCCTCGATCTACGTGCCCTCGGCGGGCGGCGGCCAGGTGCCGCTGTCCACGATCGCCAGGGTGAACATCGAGTCGCGCCCGCTGCTCATCAACCACATCGCCCAGTTTCCGGCGACCACCGTGTCGTTCAACCTCTCGCCCGGCATCTCGCTCGGCGTGGCGGTCTCGACGATCGAGCAGGTGGAGCACGACGTCGCGCTGCCTGCCAGCATCAGCACCACCTTCCAGGGCGCAGCTCTCGCCTTTCGCAACAATCTCACCAACGAGCTGTTGCTGCTCATCGCCGCGGTGCTCGTCATGTACATCGTGCTCGGCGTGCTGTACGAGAGCTTCATCCATCCGATCACGATCCTGTCGACGCTGCCCTCGGCCGGTATCGGCGCGCTGCTCGCGCTCATCCTGTTCCGCGACGATCTGACGATCATCGCCATCATCGGCATCATTCTGCTGATCGGCATCGTCAAGAAGAACGCGATCCTGATGATCGACTTCGCCATCGACGCGAAACGCAAGGGCATGACGGCGCGCGAGGCGATCTATCAGGCATGCCTGCTGCGCTTCCGTCCGATTCTCATGACCACGGTGGCGGCGATGTTCGGCGCCCTGCCGCTGATGTTCGGCACGGGCACGGGCTCGGAGCTGCGGCGACCGCTCGGTGTCAGCATCGTCGGCGGTCTGCTCGTGAGCCAGGTGCTGACGCTGTTCACGACCCCGGTCATCTACCTCGCCTTCGATCGCATCGCGGCGCGGCTGCGCGGCGCGCCCGATGCCGAGACGCATCCCGGCGGTGGCCACGGCCTGGCGGAGCTGACGTGAACATCTCGGCGCCTTTCATTGCCCGGCCGGTCGCGACCACGCTGCTGACCATCGGTGTGGCACTGTCGGGCATGGCGGCGTTCACCTTTCTGCCGGTCGCGCCGCTGCCTAAGATCGACGTGCCCGCCATCTTCGTGCAGACCGCCCTGCCGGGGGCGAGCCCGGAGGTCATGGCCAGCACGATCGCCACGCCGCTCGAGCGGCACCTCGGCGCCATCGCCGATGTGGACGACATGACCTCCTCGAGCAGCGTGGGCTCGACGAACATCCAGCTGCAGTTCGGCATCGACCGCGACATCAACGGCGCGGCGAACGATGTGCAGGCCGCCATCGTGGCAGCGCACGCCGACCTGCCCACCTCGCTCACCCGCAACCCCCAGTACCGCAAGGTCAACAGCTCGCAGTTCCCCGTGCTGACGATCGTCATGACGTCCGATGTGCTGACGCAGGGGCAGATCTTCGACGCGGCCGATGCGGTCATCTCGCAGCGCCTGGCGCAGATCGACGGCGTGGGTGCGGTCAACGTCAACGGCAGCGCACTGCCGGCCGTGCGGGTCGAGATCAATCCGTTCGCCCTGTCCAAGTACGGCATCGGCCTGCAGGACATCCGCGCCGCGATCTCGAATGCGAACGCCAATGCGCCGAAGGGCGCGATCGAGTCCGACACGCTGCACTACCAGATCTACACCAACGACAACGCGCGGGTCGCCGAGCAGTACCGCAACCTCATCATCGCCAAGCGCAACGGCAACGTCGTGCGCCTCGCCGATGTCGCGACGGTGCTCGACATGCAGGACGGCGCCACCGAGAACAGCCGGGTGTACGGCCTGTTCAACGGCAAGGCGGCCGTATCGGTGCAGGTGCAGCAGCAGCCCGGCGCCAATATCATCCAGGTGGTCGATGCGATCCGCGCCGAGCTGCCGCACTTGAAGGCCGAGATCGACCCCAAGATCGACCTGCAGATGATCGCCGATCGCTCGGTCACGATCCGCGGCTCGGTGCGCCAGGTCGAACAGACCCTGGTCCTCGCCGTGGCGATGGTGATCCTGGTGGTCTATATCTTCCTCAACAGCTATCGGGCGGCGCTGATTCCGGCGGTCGTGGTGCCCGTGTCGCTGATCGGCACCTTCGGGGCGATGTACCTGCTCGGCTACAGCCTCAACAACTTCACGCTCATGTCGCTCACCATCGCCACGGGATTCGTCGTGGACGATGCCATCGTCGTCATGGAGAACACCACGCGGCACATCGAGGCCGGCATGGGCCGCCTGCAGGCCGCGCTCATCGGTGCCCGCGAGGTGGGGTTCACCGTGGTGTCGATGAGCCTGTCGCTGGTTGCGGTGTTCATCCCCTTCAAGTTCGTCGGTGGCATCCTCGGCCGGCTTTTCAAAGAATTCACGATGACGCTGTCGGTCGCCATCCTCATCTCGCTGGTGGTATCGCTCACTGCCACCCCGATGATGTGCGCACGGCTCCTGGGGCGCGAGCGCCACGACAACCCCGGGAGATTCGCCCGCTGGTTCGAGCGCTCCTTCGATGCCATGAAGGACTACTACGAGCGCACCCTCGCCGTGGCGCTCAATCACCCGCGCCTCATGATCTGGTCGCTCGCTGCGACCATCCTCCTCAACGTCTATCTGTATGTGGTCGTGCCCAAGGGCTTCCTCCCGCAGCAGGACACCGGCCAGCTGCAGGGCGGCGTGCGCGGCGATGCGGACTCCTCGTTCCAGCTCATGAAAGGCAAGCTGCAGGAGCTGGTGAAGATCATCCAGCAGGACCCGGCGGTCCAGAGTGTGATGGGCACGGTGGGCGGCGGCGGCAATGGCTGGAACGGCGGCGGCGGCGGGGCCTTCGCCCAGGTCGTCGTGAGCCTGAAGCCGCTCGCCGACCGCGACGTGACCGCCGATCGGGTGATCGCGCGGCTGCGACCGCAACTGGCGCAGATTCCCGGCGTCACCACCTTCTTGCAGGCCGTGCAGGACATCGGCGGCGGCGGCGGCGGTCGCCAGGGAAACGCTCAATACCAATACACGCTGCTCGGCGATGACTTGACCGAGCTGCGCGACTGGTCGCAGAAGCTGCGCCTCGCGCTACAGGACGTACCTGAAGTCACTGATGTCGACACCGATCTGCAGCCCGGCGGGCTCGAGACCGACCTGATCGCCGATCGCGATGTCGCCTCGCGACTCGGTCTGACCGAGACTCAGATCGACAACACGCTCGGCTCCGCGTTCGCTCAGGCGCAGGTGTCCACCATCTACAATCCCTTCAGCCCCCAGCAGTATCACGTGGTCATGGAAGTCGATCCGCAGTTCGGGCGCACGCCCGAGGTCCTCGACGCACTCTACGTCAGCACCTCGGGGGGCGCGGTGAGCGGTACCCAGGCCACCCAGGCGGTCGCGGGCACCACCAGGCTCGCGGGCGCCGCCACCACCGCCGCGAGCTCCGTTGCACAGGATCTGGCGCGCAATCTCGCCTCGAACTCGCTCGCCAACGCCGGACGCGGCAACACCTCCACGGGATCGGCGGTGAGCATCTCGCGCGAGACGGTCGTGCCGCTGTCCGCCTTCACGCACTTCGCGACCAGTACCACCCCGGTGTCGGTGAACCACACCGGCACCTCGGTATCGACCTCGTTCGCGTTCAACCTGCCCGAGGGCCAGCCCCTGAGCGATGGCCTCGATGCGATCGAGCGCACCATCGAGAAGATTCACATGCCGGTGAGCATCCGCGGCAGCACCTACGGCACCGCACGCCTGTTCCAGCAGAACGCCGCCGGGCAGCCATTGCTGCTGCTCGCGGGCCTGGTCGCGATCTATGTCGTGCTCGGCATGCTCTATGAGAGCTTCAGTCAGCCGCTGACCATCCTCTCGACCCTGCCATCCGCCGGGCTCGGTGCGTTGCTCGCGCTGCTGGCGACCGGCACGGAGCTGAGCCTGGTCGCCTTCCTCGGCATCCTGCTGCTGATCGGCATCGTGAAGAAGAACGCCATCATGATGGTGGATTTCGCACTCGATGCCGAGCGGGGGCTCGGGCTCACGCCGCGCGATGCCATCGCCCGCGCCTGCTCGCTGCGCTTCCGGCCGATCATGATGACCACCGGCGCCGCGATCGCCGGTGCGATGCCGTTGATGCTTGCCTACGGAGATGGCACCGAGCTGCGCCGCCCGCTCGGCATCTCGATCGTCGGCGGTCTGATCGTGAGCCAGCTGCTCACGCTGTACACCACACCCGTCGTGTACCTCTATATCCGTCGCTGGGGTCGGCGCAAACGCGGCGCCGTGACGGGCGCCGCGACGGGCGGACCCGTGCAGGCGGGAGCATGAGCAAGCTCAGGTGGACACTGGCGCTGGCGCTCGCCGCGCTCGCCGCGGGGTGCGCGTACATCCCCTCAATCGGACCGCGCTACAAGCGGCCCGTGGTTGAGAGCGCCCCGGCCTACAAAGAGCTCGGCGACTGGAAGCCGACGGCACCGGGGGATGCGCTCGCACGCGGGCCCTGGTGGGAGATCTTCAACGACGAGGCGCTGAACGGCCTGGAAAAGCAGATCAACATCTCCAATCAGAATGTGCTGTCGGCGGCCGCTGCGGTCGAGCAGTCGCGCGCTCTGCTGCACGAGGCAGAGGCGAGCTTCTGGCCCTCGATCACCGCCACCGGCGGCCGCGATCGCAGCGTCGTCGCCTCGAACCCACCCAAGACCGTGAACAGCGCCGGCGTCGGTGCGAACTGGAGTATCGACATCTGGGGCGAGATCCGTCGCAACGTGGAGGCGAGCAAGGCCAGCTGGCAGGCGAGCGAGGCCGCGCTCGCGGCCGCGCAGCTCTCGGCGCAGGCCGAGCTCGCGACGGACTACTTCGCGCTGCGCGCGCAGGATCAGCTGCAGACGCTGCTCAACGACACGGTGGCCGCGCAGGAGCAGTCGCTCAAGATCACCGAGAGCCGCTACAAGTTCGGCGTCGCGGCGCGGGCGGACGTGGTGACCGCGCAGACGCAGCTGCTCGGGAGCCAGTCGCAGCAGGTGAGCGCCGGGATCCAGCGTGCCCTCATCGAGCACGCCATCGCCGTACTGGTCGGTCAGCAGCCGGCCGCCTTCGCGCTCGCGAGCGCGCCGATGCGCACGGACATTCCGACCGTGCCTCCGGGACTGCCCTCCGAGCTGCTCGAGCGACGGCCGGACGTGGCTCAAGCGGAGCGCCGCGTGGCGTCGGCGAACGCCGAGATCGGGGTCGCGATGACAGCCTTCTTCCCGAGCCTCACGATCACCGGATCGGATGACTACACGGGCGGGACGCTCTCGAGGCTGTTCACCGTCCCGAACCGGGTGTGGGGGTTCGGTCCGCAGCTCGCGCAGAGCTTGTTTGCCGGCGGCCTGCATCGGGCCCAGCTCGCAGCCGCGCGAGCCTCCTATCAGATGAGCGTCGATGACTACCGGCAGACCGTGCTGGCAGGCTTCCAGCAGGTCGAGGATGAGCTCGCCACGCTGCGCATTCTGGAGAAGCAGGCGGTGATCGAGGACCAGGCGGTCGCCGCAGCGAGGGAAGCCGAGCAGCTCACGCTCAATCAGTACAAGGCCGGCACGGTACCCTACAGCAGCGTGATCGCGGCTCAGACGACCACGCTGCAGGCGCGGGAAACGGCACTCAACGTGCTCACGAGTCGTTTCAACGCGAGCATCGCGCTGATCGAAGCCTTGGGCGGCGGCTGGGACGCGCAGCAGCTGAAGTAGCGCGCCCGGGGCCCTTTACGCCCGGGGCCCTTCAGGCCCTCGAGGCGGCGAGATAGTCAAGCGGCAGCGCCGTCGTCGATTTGATCGTCTCGAGCGCGAAGCTCGCGCTCACATCCGAGAACTCGACGCGGCTGATCAGCTGCTTGTAGACCGCATCGTAGCCGTCGATGTCGGGTACGGCGATGCGCATCAGATAGTCCACATCCCCGCTCATGCGATAGATCTCGATGATCTCGGGGATATCGTGGACCGCCTTCACGAAGCGCTCGAACCACGCCGCGCTGTGCGTCGCCGCCTTGACGGTGACGAAGACCGTCGTGCCGACGTTCAGCGCCTTGGGGTCGAGCAGCGCGACGGTCTTGCGGATCACGCCGCGCTCCTGCAGCTGCTGAATGCGGCGCCAGCAGGGTGTCTTGGACAGTCCGACCCGCTCGGCGATGTCCGCCGCGGTCAGCTGGCCGTCGCGCTGCAGTAGGTCTAGAATTCTGCAGTCTATCTTATCCATGGAATTTAATTCCTTAAAATATCCATTTATAGAAACAATATCGCGCGAAACCGCTCGTTTGTCCATGATTTCGCAACCGTGTTGCGCACTCGGCCGCCTATGCTGACCGCATGGATCTGACGCGCGCATTCACCGCACATCCGGCGACGGTCGGTGAGACCTACAGGCAGCATCTGCGGATGGCGAGTGGCTTCGCGCTGCGGATGTTTCTCGGCGCGTGTGCCTGTCTGGTGCACGCGGTGTTCCCGTTCCTGTTCGAGCGCACGGGCAGCCGTTGCATCAGCGAGCTGCACGAGCGGATGGTCACCGCGCGCACGCGGCACCGGCGTCCCGCGGCGGACAGTACCGCCGCGCTGCCGCATGCCCCGACCTTGAGCATGCGCGGTTGAGCGCGCACGCGCAGCCCGCGCGCGCCCCTCAGGCGCCGGCACGGTTTCTCACCCATCCCGAGACTCTGGGCAACCGCCGCTGGTGGGGTGGACTTGCACTGGTGGCAGGCCTCGCGGCGATCGGCATGAGCCTCGCCCAGAGCGCATGGGCCCAGCACCTGGGACTGTCCGCGCTGACGCTGACCATCGTGCTCGGGATCATCGCCGGTAACACCTTCTTTCCGGCGATCGCCGCTCACACGGCCCCGGGGGTCGATTTCGCGAAGAATCGCCTGCTGCGCGCCGGCATCATCCTCTACGGGCTGCGCATCACGTTCCAGCAGATCGCCGCCATCGGCTGGACCGGGGTCGTGATCGACGCGCTCATCGTCGGCCTCACGTTCCTCCTCGCGGTGCAGCTTGGGACGCGCCTCTTCAAGCTCGACCGTCAGACTTCGATGCTGATCGGCGCCGGCAGCGCGATCTGCGGCGCCGCCGCCGTGATGGCGACCGAGCCGGTGGTGCGCGGCCAGGCCCACAAGGTCTCGGTGGCCGTCGCCACAGTGGTCGTGTTCGGGACCGTGGGGATGTTCCTCTACCCGATGCTCTACCCGCACCTCGGGCTCACCGAGCAGGCCTACGGCATCTATGCCGGCTCGACCATTCACGAGGTCGCGCAGGTGGTGGCCGCCGGCAGAAGCGTGAGTGACGCGGCCGCGGGAACGGCGGTGATCGAGAAGATGCTCCGCGTGATGATGCTCGCGCCGTTCCTGCTGCTTCTGTCGGGCGCCGAACGCGGCGCCGCGGGCGCTCCCCACACGCGGCAGATCGCGATCCCCTGGTTCGCGGCCATCTTCATCGCGGTGAGCGCGGTGAACTCCCTGCACGTGCTGCCGGCGAGCTGGACGCAGCTGCTCGTGACCCTCGACACGGCATTGCTGGCAACGGCGATGGGCGCCCTGGGCTTGCGCACCCACGCCCGCTGCGTGCGCGAGGCCGGTGTGAAACCCTTGATGCTGGCGGCAGCGCTGTTCGCGTTCCTGATCGCCGGCGGCTACGGATTGAATCGCCTCGTCACGCAGCTGCTCGGCTGAGCCGCGCACGCCACCTTCCAGCCTGCCTCGCGCTCACGGCGCGACCACGATGTGCTCGGGGTCCAAGCCTGACTGGTAGCGCTCGTACATCTCGTGGTACGCGCACTCGATGTGCCGCGTGAAGAGCGCGGTGTCGAACAGCGGCATCGTCAGCCGGTTGTCGTGGAGCGTGCGCCGAATGGCCGCGAGCCGCGCCGGGTCGCGGGCGAGTGCCAGCGCGGTCGCCTCGTACTGCTCGGCGCTCGTGGTGATGAGCTCGGGCAGACCGATGGCGCGCAGCAGACTTGCAGCGACCCGCGAGGCGAATGACTCGCCCATGCGCGTCAGTACCGGCACCCCCGCCCACAGTGCATCACTCGCCGTGGTGTGGCCGTTGCAGGGGAACGCATCGAGGAATAGGTCGGCCGCGCGATAGCGTGCCAGGTGCACCTCGAGCTTCATCTCGGGCCCGAACAGCAGGCGCTCGCCGCTGACGCCGCGCGCCTCGGCCTCCCGGCGCAGATTGCGCACCGAGACGGGATTGCTCTCGACGAGCCAGAGCACGCTGCCGCCCAGCTGTCTGAGCAGGCGCATCCAGACATCGAACATCGCCGGTGTGATCTTGTAGACGCTGTTGAAGGCGCAGAACACGAAGGCGTCCTCGGGTAGCCCGAGCTCCGCCCGCGACAACGCGATGTCGGCGATCTCCCGCTTGCGATCATTGACCTGGTAGCTGTGCGGGAGATAGACGATCTTCTCGCAGTAGTGGGGCCGGGCCTCGGCGGGGATCAGCGTCGGGTCCGCAATGATGTAGTCGAGGCAGGGGGCGCACAGCGTCCCCGGATAGCCCAGATAGTTGACCTGGATGGGCGCGACACGATACGCGAACATGCCGGTCCTGCGGTTGTGCGTGAAGCCCTTCAGGTCCACGGCAATGTCGATGCCCAGGTCCCGGGAGAGCTGGGCGATCTGCCGATCGGACCTCCCCCGCACGTCGATGAATTGATCGAAGGCCGCGACGATGCGCTGGCGGAGGTCGTCCTGGAAGTCGGCGCCAAAGGACAGCCCCACCACCTCGAATCGCTCGCGATCGTGCGTCTCGAAGAGGCCGGCGGTGAGGTGGCTGGTGGCATGCCGGTGGTAGTCCGCCGAGTAATACCCGAGCCGGATCCTGCGGCCTCGAGGACGCCGCACGAGGGGGGGAAGCTCGAGGTCCGTACGGCAGGCCTCGTTGACCCAGATCTCGACGGCCCGGCGGTGCAGCGCAAGCGAGTCGCTCACGGCGAGCAACGGAAACGGCGGCGTCGCCCGCTGCCCCGCGGCGATTCTCGAGGTGAGATCGAGGACGCACGCGTCCAGGTCGCGCCAGTCGCACAGCTGCATTCGCGCGTAGAGCCAGGTGCCCCGGAGCCATTCGTAGTCGGGTGACAGGGCAAGCGCGCGCTCGTAGTCCGCCACGGCCTCCTCGGTGCGACCGAGGTCATACAGCACCAGCCCACGGTTGCCATAGGCCTGAGCAAAGTCGGGCCGGAACGCGAGCGCCCGCGCGTAGCTCTCCAGCGCCGCCTCGAAGCGACCCAGGCCATGCAGGACCAATCCATAGTTGTTGTGCGCGTCGGCCGACTCCGGCTTGAGCTCGAGCGCGCGCTCGCAGCTCACGGCAGCCTCCTCATCGCGCCCGAGGTCGTGCAGCGTCAGCCCGAGGTTGTTGTGGATCTCGGCGACGTCCGCCTTGTGTCGCAGCGCCTGCTCGTAGCAGCCGAGCGCGCTGTCGAAGCGCCGCAAGTCCCGCAACACGTTACCGCGATTGTTGAGCACCTCGACGAAGTCCGGCCGGATCCGCAGCGCCTGCTCGTAGCTGGCGAGTGCCTCATCAAAGCGCCGCAGGCTGCGAAATGCGTTGCCGAGATTGTTGTGCGCCTCCGCATAGCCCGGATTGATCGCGAGCGCCGCCGCGTAACAGGCGATCGCTTCGCTGGGGCGCCCGAGGTCCTGCAGGACGTTGCCACGGTTGTTGTGCGCCTGAGCGAAGCGGGGCTCAACCCGACACGCCTGCTCGTAGCTCGCGAGGGCCTCGGCCTTACGCCCGAGGGCCGCGAGCGCGAAGCCATGATTGTTGTGTCCTGCGGCATCCCCCGGACGCAACGCGCGCGCTCGTTCCAGCCACTCCACTGCCTCGGCCGGACGGCCGGTCCGGACGCTGATGACGCCGAGCAAACTCAGCGCCTCGAACTCCTCGGGCCGGTTGCGCAGAACCGCTCGGCAAAGCCCCTCCGCCCTCGCCCAGTCGCCGCGATCGTAGGCGGCCTGGGCCTGATGCATCGAGTCGGAGTCCTGATCGCTCATCGTATGGAGCAATCATGACGCGCGCCGAGCTTGTTCTCTAGGTATTATCGATAGCGAGCCCGTGGACGCCTCCGATTTCAGATGCCAACTCGCGCCGTCCTCTTTGACCTCGGCAACACGCTCGTCTCCTATTACCGGGCACCTGAATTCCCAACCATCCTCCGGCAGTGCCTCATGGCCTGTCTCGAGGAGCTGGGACTGGCCGGGGCGGCGCTCGATGGAGATCTCCACACCCGGGCACTTGCGCTGAACCGCGAGACGCCCGAGCACACCGTGTGGCCCCTCGGTGAGCGCCTTGCCGTGCTGTTCCCGGACTGCGCCACCGACCCCCCGACCCTCGCGCGCCTGAGCCGTGCGTTTCTCGAGCCGATCTTCGCCACTGCGCGCCTGGACCCGGAGGCACTACCCCTGCTTGCGGCGCTGCGGGCCAGCGGCATCCGTACCGCGATCGTGTCGAACACGCCCTGGGGCAGTCAGGCCCAGGCCTGGCGCGCGGAGTTGAGCCGCCACGGACTGCTGGCCGCCGTCGACGCAACGGTGTTCTGTGTGGATGCCGGCCACCGCAAACCGCATCCGGCGCCGATCGAGCGCGCGCTTGGAGCGCTCGGTGTGAGTCCGAAAGATGCGATCTTTGTCGGTGACGACGTGCGCTGGGATGTCGCGGGCGCACGGGCGGCCGGTGTGCGCCCGGTATTGATTGCACCAGCCGGTACCGCCGACCTGCCATCGGACGTATCCATCATCCACTCGCTGCGCAGTGTTCCCGAGCACCTGGGCTCAATGCACGACGGCGGAACCTGACTCACTGCGCCTCGCGATCTCCAGATCCGCCGCGACCTGGTCGCGGATCCGAGACCAGTGGAACAGGTTGTCCCCGTTCGCATCCCTCGCGCTGCCGTTGTAGTGAGTCAGGGGCATGTCGCGGTAGAGCGGCCGGGTGATCCGGATGACCTCGTCCCAGTACTCGAGCGCCCGCTGCAGGTGGCTCAACGCCTCGCTCCGGCGCGCTTCGAGCCCCTCGAGGCGATAGGTCTGCAAGGCGACGGCTCCACGGATCTTCTCGGCAAGGTGCAGGCCAAGGCTCGCCCAGACCTCAACGTCCGCGACCTCGTACCTGAGCGAGGCGTTCCTCGAGGTGTCGATGTCCTTCACCAGGCGCAGCGCCTCACGGCAATCGCGCTCGAGCTGGTCTGCCAGCATCGGGGGCGTGACCCGCTCCGCGCCGAATGAGCCACCCCTCGCGCGGACGGCCACGTAATCACTCACCGAGACATAGGCTGGATCCATCGTCGGCTGGCTGATCAGCCGGTCGACCGAGATGTAGCTCGTGCGCTCGCCTTGCAGGGCGAGGAAGCCCTCGCTGTAGAGCAGGAAATCCCAGGTGGAGTCATAGAGCGAAGCGAGGCGCAGGGCGGTTGCCGAGGCGAGCGAGTAGGCCTGCAGCAGAGGGGACGCCACGGGGCCGTAGCGGCGGACGAATTCCGCCTGAAACACACTGTCCGGCGTGCTGGGGTCGTAGAGCAGCCTTCCCCAGAGCTTGTAGAACAGCCATTGCCGCTCAAACGCCCACTTCCAATCGACCGGCGCCTTCACCGCCGTGAAGTAGTCGAGCGCTGGAATGTAGGTCTCGGAGCCGATGAAGTAGCCTCCCGCGTAGTCGTGAGCGCCGTTGCGGGCAATGTGCTCGCGGATGAAGTCGGGCACGCCCCAGCGCAGCGCAAAGAAGTCCTCGTTCCGGACCATCCACACGATGCGGTAGTTCGCCGGCGTCGGCTTGAAATAGGTGTCACCGAGCGCGCCGCCGTGGACCTTCACCAGCTGGGTGGTCGAGTGCCCATGGGACCAGTTGAACTTCATCTCGACCCAGATCGGGCCGTCGAACTTGCCATCCAGGCGCTCGATCGCGGCGCGCGTCGTGCGCTCCACCTCAGCGCTCGCGCCCGGCTCGGAGGAGGTTCCCGAGGAAAATGGCGCGCGGTAGATGAGCTTCACGGGACGCTTCGCATCGAGCATGCCCGCGATCAGCACGTCATCGACCCACTGCTGGCGCTGCGTCGGCGTCATGCCGCCCATGCCCTCGCCCTGCGAGACGCCGAAGCCGTCGAGATCCGGGTACTCCTGCAGAGTCTGCCGCATGCTTTCGCGCATGTAGCGCCGGATGATCTCCGAGGTGTCGCCGGAACCATAGTAGTGCGGGTAGAAATTCTCCTTCGCGACTGCGTGAGCCTCGGCCAGCTGCCGGCTGACGAAGATGCTCCAGGAGACGATATAGGTATCGAGCCCGCGTTCCTTCGCCATGCGGAAGATCCCGTGATAGAGATGCTGCCACTCGGCAAGTTGCGCATCGCTCCACGGGCTCGCCTCCGGGAAGCCCTTCGTCCGGACCATGTAGGTGAAGGGATCGAGGTTCCAGAGCGAGATGGCGTTGAAGCGGTTCTCGGCCATCATGTCCAGAAAGGCCTCCCAGAACCTGAGGTCGCGCGCGGTCTCGTAATGCTGCGTCAGTGCCGAGCTCGGGCGATACGTGCTCCACGGCAGGTTGAACTTGATGCCGCGGAAGCGCTGCTTCGGCTTCGCATCGCTCGCCGGCACCGCCGCAAGGGGCGTGCCGTTGCGAAGCATCTCGACGAGCGCCAGCGCCCCGTAGATCAGGCCACGATTGTCGCCGCCGGTGACGGCGAGGCGCCGCCCCCTGGGGAGGATGGTGAACTCCTCCCGCACCAGATGCACCGGATCGACGGATAGAGTTACCTCGTAGCCCTCGCGGGTGGACCCGGATCCGACGGAGTAGCCACGCTCGATCAGCGCCGTGCGCAGCTTGCCGGCGGCGTAGGCCGCCTGCGGAGAGTCCTGCCGGCTGAGGATCGCGACCGCGGCCGCGCGCGCAGTCCCCGGCGCCGGGGCGCCAAGCAGCAGGAGAAGCACGGCAGCCAGCGGCGCGGCTCGCAGGTTCACGGGCAGACTTCCTCGGCGGATTCAGGCGGCGGGCGTCGCCTTCTTATATCCCGGATGCCGCCCGCGCACGAGGCCTTTCGCGCACCTTTCCGTCATCTGGCCTGGCACAGCGGACTTGCGGCGGGGAGCGCTGGCAAAGAAGATGCTGACAGTGAGATCGCAAACGGCAGAGGAACCAGACTTGAGGATCGCGCTAGCTTTGACAATCGCAACACTGACTGTGGCTGCCGGGTGTTCGACCACCAACCAGATCGTGCCGGCCGGCAAGAATACGTACGTGCTCAGGACCGGAAACGACACCTGCGACTGCACGGAGCCCGTGGTCTGGGCCACGCAGCAGGCGACCGAGTATTGCGCCAAGCAGTCGAAACCGATGCTCGCAAAGGACACCAAGGTCGACACCTTCGATCGCGGCTACGGCCAGCGCATCACGCTCACGTTCAGCTGCGCCGCGGAGAAGTAGCACGCTCAGCCGAGCCCGTGCGCGGGAGCGTACATCCAGGCGGAGGCCCGGTGCTTGCTGAGGACCGCTCGCACGAAGCTCTGGGGCTGGCGCGTCGCCTGGGCGGTGAGCGCCACGGAGAGCTCGTAGCCGCACCAATCAGTGATGCAGCCCCTGAAGAAAGCCCAGATGCGGGCCTCGAGGTTGCGCCGTGCAGTCAAACTGACGATTGCGGCCGAATGGCGGAACACACTCGCGCTGCGCATGCCGGGGACACTCCCTGCCTGTGATGAGCTTCTTCAGTCTGTAGCGACGAGCCGGGATGGTTCTTGAGAATTCGACCCCCCTGCCCGCTCGCACCGCTCATTCGACATAAGCCGGCGATCGACGAGCGCGCTCGCCCGAGCTCGATCTTCCAGTCGCAGCTGTGCCAGGAGTGGGAGACTGCCGCACGCGCCGCCGTCCGACTTGGAGCCCGCCTGGTGCGCATGCGAATCGGTCTCGTGCTCGGCAAGGACGGCAGAGCCCTGCCCCGGCTGCTGCGGCGCCCGCTGTGGCTGCGCATCCCGGCCTTCGTGCTGCGAGCCGCGCTCGGCGAGATGTCACAGCTGCTCGTCGATGGGCAGCGCGTGATCCCCACGCGCGCGACGACCGCAGGCTTCACGTTCCGGCATCGCCGAATCCGCGACGCGTTGCGGGCCCTGCTCGGCACCGCAGCCGCGGAAGGGGTTGCCACCGAGGTCTACTTCAACGGCGACTGTCCCGTCTGCCGCACGGAGATGACGCACTACGCGCGCCTGTGCGCCGACTCCCGGCCGGAGCTGCGCTTCGTGGACTCGATGCAGCGGCCGCATGAGCTCGTTGCCTGCGGCCTGCGACGCGAGCACCTCGCGCGACGGGTATACCTGCGGGATGCCGAAGGACGGATCCTGAGCGGCATGCCCGCGCTGATTCTCCTTTGGTCGAAGATGCCAGAGTACCGCTGGCTCTCGCGGGTCCTGAGGTTGCCACTATTGAGGCCGCTATCCACCGTCCTCTATGACCACCTCATCGCTCCGAGTCTCGCGCTGTGGGCGGCGCACCACGCCGTGAGCCAGCCGCGAGTGCGACACGGCTGGTTCTGAAACGAGAGACCGGTCATGAGCGTCGCTCGGCACGCTCGCCGTGGGAGGGCCGCATGCTGCTCGCAGCCGCTGTCCTGGGATCACGGCCGTGCGCCACAATTGCCACGATCGTGATGTCAGATCGATCGAGGGCTACTATAGAGTGAGACTGGCGCTGCGGCCGTTGATGCTATGTTGGACATTAGAGGAGCCTGGCGATGCATTACGATCTGGTCGTGATCGGCTGCGGTGCTGCAGGACTGGCGGCCGCCGTGTCCTATGCCGATCAGCTCGGACGCGACGCATCGATTGTTGTGCTGGAGCGCGCGGCGCGCGAAGGGCGCGGCGGTGCGACGCGCTGGACCAGCAGCTGGTTCCGCATCACAGCCGACCGGCGGCTCGATCCCGCGTTCATCGAGATGATGAGGCACGTCAGTAACGGCAGGGCCGATCCCGAGTACTGCCGCGTCTACGCGAGCGAAGTCCCCGCTACGTTTGACTTTCTGGACCGCCATCGCGTTCCGTGGATCTACTTCGATCAACCGTTCGCGAACCGCAACACCGGCGGCGGCCTCGGCATGCCGGTGCCAGGGGGCGTCGCTATCGTCGACACCTTGACCCAGATCGTCGAGGGTCTCCCCAACGCCGCGATCTTCTATGAGACCGAGGCCATCGCGATCAGCACCGATGACAAGGGCCGGGTCGATGGCGTGCGCGTGCGCGCTCCGCAGGGCGAACGACACCTCCGTGCGCGCGCGGTGGTCATCGCCTGCGGCGGCTTCGAAGGCGCGCCCGATCTGCTGCGCGAGCATCTCGGTCCGCGCGGCGCGGAGATGCCGTTGATCGCGCCCACGCTCGCCAACAATCGCGGCGATGGCATCCGGCTGACGCGGCCGCTGGGCGCCGACCTTGCCGGACAGTTCGACATGTTCCACGGCGAGCCGGTCGACCGGCGCTCGTCCAAACCCGACGCGGTCGTCTATGCCTATCCGTTCGGCATTCTCGTAAACCGCGACGCGCAGCGCTTCTTCGACGAAGGCGCCGACAGCTTCGATGCCACGTTCGAGCAGTTGGCATATGAGATCTGGGCTCACCAGCACCAGGAGGCCTACTTCATCGCCGAGAAGGCGATTCTCGAGTGGCCGAACGTCGCCAACATCATTCTGACGGATCAGCCTCCGGTCGAGGCAGCTACGCTCGAAGGCCTCGCGCAAGCGCTCGGCCTCGACCCAAGGGAGCTTGCCGCCACCGTCGCTCGATACAACGCGGCGATCGGGCCCGGCGAGACCGACCGCCGCGTCCGCGATGGCAAGGCCGCGACCGGTATCCTGCCGCCGAAGTCGAACTGGGCGATGCCGATCAGCAACGCGCCCTTCATCGGCTACCCGCTCACCTGCGCCATCACCTTCACATTTGGAGGCATCCGCAGCGATTCGAGAGCGCGCGTGGTCCGCCGCGACGGCACCCCGATCGAGGCACTCTATGCCGCAGGCGAGGTGACGGGTATCTATTACGGGTCCTACCCAGCCGGTACCTCGGTGCTGCGGGCGCTGACCTTCGGGCGAATCGCGGCACGCGAGGCCGCAGCCGCGAGGCGCTGATCGATGGACATTGTGCATGCGGGAGAGATGCCCTGGGGCGAAAGTCTCGTCGCGCAGCGTGGCGGCGGCGAAGTCGCTCACAAGCGGCTCTTCGAGGGCGAGGAAGGCAGCCCCGACAATTACATGCTGGTCATGTCGAAGGAGCCGAAGAGTTTCTTCTCGCCCCGGCACCGCCATCCCTGGGATCAGATTCGCTTCTGTCTCGAGGGAAAGGTCCCGATCGCGAAGGGGCTCTACGTCGAGAGCGGCGAGATCGGCTACTTTCCCGAGAGCGCGCATTACGGGCCGCAGGAGGGCGGCGAGGATCGGATCGTCGTGCTGCTGCAGTTCGGCGGTGCCAGCGGCCAGGGCTTCATCGGCCCCGACCGCCTCAAACAAGCCCGTCTGGAGCTCGCCGAGCGGGGACGCTTCGAAGGTGGCGTCTAC
>Ga0335081_10006059_pt1 | contig 19191 bp, 14 predicted proteins | sample Lox_Sample_35_FD_206713 | JGI IMG/M metagenome (GOLD analysis project Ga0335081, IMG submission 206713) | Soil microbial communities from Loxahatchee National Wildlife Refuge, Florida, United States - Lox_Sample_3.5 | ecosystem: Environmental > Terrestrial > Soil > Wetlands | place: USA... | reverse complement strand
CAGGCTGACGTGGCGCGGTAACAGCAGATAGGCGTAGGCCTGGTGCCGGTAACGGCCGACGCGACCGCGCAGTTGATACAAATCGCTCAAGCCGAAACGGTCAGCGCGGTCGATGATGATGGTGTTCGCGTTCGGGATATCAAGGCCGCTCTCAATGATCGTCGTGGAAAGCAAAACGTCCGCCTTGCCGTTGACGAATTTCGTCATCACTTCCTCCAGTTCGTCAGTGTCCATTTGGCCGTGGCCGACGACAATGCGCGCGTGCGGCAAAAGCCGCTTCAACCGGTCGGCCATGGTCTGGATCGTCATCACACGATTGTGCAAAAAGAAAACCTGCCCGCCGCGGTTCAACTCGCGCTGGATGGCGTCGCGGATGACCCGCTCATCGAATTGGATGACGATGGTCTCAACCGGCAGGCGGTCGTGCGGCGGGGTTTGGATGGTGCTCATGTCGCGCGCCCCGGTGAGCGCGAGGTACAGCGTGCGCGGGATAGGCGTGGCGCTCAGCGTGAGCACGTCCACCAGTGTGCGCAGGCGTTTGAACTTTTCCTTGTGCAACACGCCGAACCGCTGTTCCTCGTCAATCACCACCAAGCCCAGCTCCTTAAAGACAATGTCGTTTTGAATCAGCCGGTGGGTGCCAATGACGATGTCCACTCCGCCGTTTGCCAGATCCTCGACCACGCGCTGCTGCGCCCGGCGGGAGCGAAAGCGCGAGAGTAATTCAATGCGGACCGGGTAATCGGCCGTGCGCTCACGGAACGTGTTGAAATGTTGTTGCGCCAGCACGGTCGTCGGCACCAGCACGGCAACTTGTTTGCCGTCCATCACGGCCTTGAACGAAGCCCGCAAGGCGACTTCGGTTTTGCCAAAACCGGCGTCGCCGCAGATCAAGCGGTCCATCGGCCGCGGTCGCTCCATGTCCGATTTGGTCTCGGCGATGGAACGGATCTGATCAGGTGTTTCCTCGTAAATAAAGGCGCCTTCAAATTCACGCTGCCACGGCGAGTCGGCGGCAAAAGCGTGACCGGGCTGGGTTTCGCGCAGGGCCTGGATTTGCAGCAATTCGGCGGCGACGTCGCGGACGGCGCGTTCGGCTTGCTCCTTGGCCTTGCGCCAGCGCGCGCCGCCAAGCGTGTTCAGGGGTGGATGCGCCTTGCCCGCGCCGACGTATTTGCTGACGAGATGCGCCTCCGTCACCGGAACATACAGTTTCGGCGGTTCGTCTCCGGGATGGGCGGGCGCATATTCGAGGACGAGGCACTCTGTGTTCGTGTCTGGGGTCCGGGCTTTGGGGTCCGGAGCCTCGACTCGCGAGCTCGCAGGCAGATTTTTCAAACCGAGAAAACGGCCGATGCCGTATTGGAGGTGAACGACGAAGTCACCCTCCTCCAGTTCGGTGAAATCAATGTCGAGGGCGGAGCGGGTAGCGAGCGCGTGTGGCGATTTCAACCGGCGCGGCCGCTGGATTTTGTAGCGGCCAAAAATTTCCGCATCGGTGACGACGATGCATTTTGCCTCGTCGCAGATGAAGCCGCGCGAGAGCGAACCGATTCCAGTCCAAAGTCCCGAGTCTACAGTCTTGGAGCTGTCGCGGTTGTCTGACAGTGGACTCTGGACGGTGGACAGTGGACTTATCTCCGCCCAGACTTCCTGGAATCGTTGGCGCTCACCCTCGTTGTTGCAGAAGATGTGGACGGCATAGCCCTGGCGGAGCCAGCGATGAAGTTGATTGAAGAATTCGCGGCGCTGTGCCTCGGCCACCGGCAAATCAGGCGCGCGCTCGGACAAAGGGCGGAAAGCGTCGAGCGAATCGAAATGTAATTCGGTGGAGCGAGCAGCCTCGCGAGCCGGACCTTGCGCATTTTCAACGGATTCGAGCAATTCGAGCGATGTGAATCCGCGCCGGTTTAATTCGATACAAATATCCGGCCAGGAAATGAAAAACGGATCGGCGGCAGGGATTTGTTGGGCGTATTCGTCGGCCCGCGCGGCCAACAGTTCTGGCTCGCAAAGGACAAATACCGTTTCCGGCGGCAAATAGTCCAGCAGCGTTGAAAGTTGCGTGCGACTTGCAGACGAGCCGTCCGCGCTCCGTTTCAAGAGGCCCAACTCACCGGCGGGCGGGAGCGTGATGCATGAGACTTCTTCGCGCGAAATCTGGGTGAGCGGATCAAAGTGGCGGAGCGATTCAAGTTCGTCGCCGAAAAATTCGAGCCGCGCAGGCCAGGGACTGGTCAGCGGCCAGACATCCAGAATGCCGCCGCGCAGGGCGATTTCACCCTTTTGCGTGACCTGCGCTTCCGGTTCGTAGCCCTGCTCCTCCAGCCACTCGATCAAATCCAGCGGATTGATTTTGTCGCCGCGTTGCAGTCCGCGAGTGAGCTTTTGAATTTCATCCGGCGGAAAAGTTTTCTGAAGCAGCGCGGCGACATTTGTCACAACTGTTGCCGATGGCCGATGGCCGATGGCCGGTTTCTTAGAAAGGGCTACAAGCGTCTGGAGCCGGTCGCTGATGGTGTCGGCGTGCGGGAGTTTGCCCTCGTGCGGCAGGACTTCCCAGGCGGGATAGAACAGCGGTCGAGCGTCGAGAGGCGAGGGACGAGGGTCAGATGCGTCCGGCGCTTTTTGCTCTCGACTCTCTTCCCCCGGCTCTGGCCACATTGAAAACCACGTCTCGAGGTCTTGCTGAAACCCTTCCTGAGTCCTTAAATCGGGCGCGACGATGACAAACGGTCGGCGGGGGAAAATTTTTTGAACCAGGACCGCCAAAAACGGCTGCGCCGCCTGACAAACGCTTGCACATGACAACACTCCGCCATTCTCCAATCGCCGGGCCAGGGACTGCACGGCGGGAGCCCGCAAAATGTCAGCGAACAGGTTGTCCACCCTCCGCGATGCCGCGGAGGACAGGCTTGCCGCTGACGCTGCCGCGGTTTGCGCCAAGCATTGGAACACTCGCAGCGAAGGAGGGAATCGTCAAGCCGGACTGGAAACCATTTTACGGCCGGTTGGTTCCTGTGCTGTCCGCCTTCCACCCGCTGGTAACCATCAATGTCATTCTTTCTGCCGGATTGATGGGGATGGAATTGGTCGCCGGATTTACCAGCCAGTCGGCGTTGGTGACGTGATGCGCCAAAAAATAACCCAGTTCCATCCCCCAGGCCACCGTGTAAGGCTGATCCAACCAACCGTACGGCCCGTTGGGTGCGGGGGGTAAGCGAACGGGCGCCCTGGCCGCGGACGGCGGCCATGGAATTCGGCCCACAATCCAGACGCGATTGCCGGACTGGAGAGCGATTTGCACTTGTTTTAAGACCGGGGCAATGGCGTTGGTCTTTTGCAGTTCGGACTTGATCAGGTCATAGCGGTAAAACCGATAATCGCCTACTGGCGGAAGCGTCGTCCAAGGAATTGTTCCCCGAAAATTATGCGCGAACGACAAGCCATTAAACCAGGGATGAACAATAATCAAATCACCAGCTTTGGCTTCCCTGGAAACTTGCGCCGCCAGCAGATCGCAGTTGGTCTGACGCCAGCGCAGGGCGGAATAAGCAGATGGCGAAACCACGAAAGCACCGATGGCAATTATCAGAACGCCCATGGCGGTGACCGGAAAGACGCAGGGTAAAATGGCATCGCAACAAAGCACCGTGAAACATAGCACCGGGATATAGTACCAGTCCTGAGTGGGTAACCCGCTCGATTTAATGAACACCGCGAAACCAATCGTTCCCAACACCAAGGCGATGCTGCCAAACAATGGCAGATCTTCCAGGTTCGGTCCCGGGCTTTGCGGTCGCATCAGCAGACCCCGTCCGACGCCCGTAACCGAAGCAATCACCGCCACGAGCACCCAGACGCTGAAGAAAAGACCGGTAAGATCGACAAGATGATGCCAGGCCATACCCAGGTTGACGCCATATTGGCTGACTACCCACCAGCTCTGCGCCTGCCGGATAGGACCAACATAGGGCACCAGCGAAAGCGCCGCCACGAGCCCGATGCCCAGAACACCAAATGCTTTGGCAGGTTGACGCTGGCGGAACGAAACGGCGATGCCGCCAATGCCGATGGCCAGCAGAAAAAACGCGTTTTGATAAAGTGTTTGCACGCTTACCACGGCCGCCAATCCGGCCAGCAGCCCGCGCCGGACGTTGGGAACTTCGATGAAGCGCCAGATCAGCCCCATCGTGAGCAGAATGAAAACCATGCCCAGGGCGTAACCGCGCATCGAATCGCCATAGCGTATCACCACCGGATTCACCGCAACCAGCGCCAGCGACAACAACGGCAGCCCTTTGCCCATCATCCGGCTGGCGGCCCAGAAGGAGGCCAACAAACACAACCCGATGCACAACCCCAAAACACGCCAGCATGTGTCGTTGTGCGCAAGTCCCAAGGCCGCCCACGTCCGCATCACTGCGGGAAATACTACCGGACAATGGTCATGCATCAGTCCCCAGAACACTTCCTTCCAGGACGGCAACTGCGAAATATTGACCAGGCCGATTTCGTCGCGCCACAAGGCGCCCGCCACGGTAAAGGAAAACAGGTGCAACAAGACCGCCACGAGCGTTAGCGCCAAGGCCGTAATCCAGCCTGCTTTCTGCAACCGGGAGGTTTGGGGCAAAGTCGCGGGCATGGCAGGTCAGCGGGGCCGGGCCGGAGGCGAAGGCGGCTGTATGGTTTTGCGTTGGAAAATTTCCAGGCCCAGCCCGCGGATTTTTCCGTAGCGCGCCGCACCTTCCGCGTCCAACCGGAATCCCGTCTTCGAATTCGTCGCCACGTCCACCAGCCCGATGCGGACGTAATTGGTTTGATAGGAATCCCACCACTCAAAAATCCGCGGGTCGGAATCGGGCCGGCGGTTCCATGAAAATAAAGGACTGTCGGCAAAGACGACAAACTCCGGCACGTTGGTTTCGATTTCGCTGATCATTTTGTCCTGCATTGTCCGCGCAAACGGTTGCGGTTCCATCAGTTCGTAGGTGTAAATATAACCGGTGGCCGAATGGCGATGGGCCAGAAAATATATTTCCGGCTCCGAACCCAAGACCGCCAGGCGCGCGCCAGGCGGTGCGGTACTGTCAATGTATTTGGCCACGATCGCCGCCTGCCCAAACGGGTCGTTACCGTAAGTCACAAGTGTCGCCCCCACCGGCGTCAACCGGAACCAAATGTTCCAGTTGGCCGCGACGGCGATGGCAATCGCCACGACGCAAGTCCAGATCGGCCAGCGGCTTGACCCGGAAGGCCGGTTCCGTTGCGTCCCCCAGCAGCTCATCGCACTCACGGCAACGCCACCCAGCAACGCCACCGCAGGCAACACAATCAAAAAATAATGTTTCCGAAAATAAAAATCCGGACAGACCGCCATCGCAGATGCGATACAGAATCCCAAGAGCCACTCGCGCGAGGGTTTGATCCGTTCGTCGCGCCACAGCAGGATCAAGCCGGCGGCGGCTGTCAGCCACAGCAAAATTCCCGGAGCCGTCACCCAGCGAAAGCTCCGCCAAAAAATCGCCGGCGCCTGGTCCAGCGGAACAACCGAGGCGTACTGCCACGCGTAGTCAAACGTCCAGAACCAGAATGTCCGGAAAACTCCCGCACGCCACAATAACAGGCAACACAGGGCGAAGGGCAGAACGACCCCCGCGCCAAAAATCGCCAGAGCCCCCAGCCGTTTGCCGAGAGGAATTTCAGATTTTCGGGAACACCGGACCGTCCACGCCAATGCGGCCCACAACGCGATCAGCGCGGCTTGTTGTTTCATCAGTATCGCCATGCCAAAAAGGAGTGCGGCTGCCAGGATGACCAGCCGGTTTCCATTTTGCCGCGCCCGCCACATGGCGCAAAGACCGGCCGTAGCAAAAAACGCGCAGAAATGCGTGGCGTGTCCGGCCAGTCCGAGCATCGCCGGGCTGGCCGCCAGCACCGCGTAGACGCTGGCGGCGACGGTTCCTGCCGTGGAGTCGAGCAATTCTTTGCCGAGCCAGAACAACATCAGCGCTGTCAGTGTTGTTATCCAAAGCACGCCGAAATGGATGCCCGCGGGCGTCTGACCGAAGAAGGCCATGATGACCGCATAGGCGGCATACGTGCCGGGGAATTTCATGTTGTAAGCCAGTTGGTAAGGCGGGATGCCCTGCAATAGAAGCTGCCCGGCATAAGCGTACTCGCCCTCATCGCGCTCGAGTGGAAGATTCAGCAGTCGCAACCGGACGGCGGCGACGACGACGAGCGTGGCCACCATGAACCACCATGTCCAATGCCGCTGAAAAAATCGGGCGTGCGTGGTCGGCGCGGCGGTGGGCGGCGTCATGCGCGGCAATTGAACAAATCAGCCGCCGCGAGACAAGCGGATTTGCCGTCAATCCCGCTTGAAAATCTGGAATGGCACCTCGAGGCCCCCGCCGATCCAGAATTTCTGGTCGCTGTTGTTGCCGTTGAAAACCGTGCGCGTGTAGAACGAGTACTTGAGATGGTGCTTGGAGGTCGTGTAGCTGAAACCGGCTTCGATGGAATCATTGTTCTCGCGCAGTTCAGCAAAAGAGTTGGGATCAGAACCGGTGGTTGAGATTGCGCCGGTACCTTCATTATAAACCAAATCCACACCGCTGAGGGTTTGCAGATGCCGATAGCCCGCGTCCAGTTCCCAGCCCTTGATTTTCTGGTAGAAACCGACCGAGGCGATCACCTGGTCGTTGGCCGTCGTCCGGTTCCAGCGATACAACGCGTCGCCATACGCGCCGAAGCCCGGCCAGCCGAATGATTTTTTGGCCAGCAGTTCCGGTTCGATGGCCGCCGAGCGAACCCCCGGCGCGAACGGGAAATTCTGGGTGTAGGTGCCCGGCAACACGGCGCCCGCACGGAAGGTCAGCGTCGGTATCCAGGGCGAGTTGGTGTCAACGTCTTCATTGAAAATCTGGTAGCGCACGCCGAAAGCAATATCCATCAAACCCGTCGTCGAGCGGATGGCAGGCGCAGACTCGCCCTGGTAATCAAATGTGCGCCACCCCGTCGTCGTTGCGCCGACGTTCAAATCCATCGCCCATTTTCTGGAGATGCCGTATTGGAAGATGAGCCAGCCCTGATTGATGTCAATGCCGTAATGTTCGCCATCCACCATCGTATCGACATTGTAGCGCTGTCCGCCATTAGCCCAGATGTGGTATGCTTCCGATTCGTCGTAGAAGAGGCCCGCAACCAATTGGCCCGGCTTGGGCAGGTCCGCCCATTCCGCGAAGGGCGCGTGCGGAACGTTTTCGGATGCCGTCACATTCAGCGGCAATCCCGCCGCTACCAACCCCGCCAGTCCGGCGAGCTTCAGAATGGATCTTTTCACAACGGTAAATTCAATGCCGATCATTTTTTGACAGCCGAGGAACGCCGCAAACGGGGCGCATTCTCATGGACCACTTCGGCGAATTCAACTCAAATTTTGGCCATTTCTGTTTGACCCGGTTTCCTTTGGGCGTGCAAGCTGGCGCGCAAATGGCCGCGCCCAATCCGTGGATCATTCTGCCGTTTGCATTATTGCTCGGCGCCATGGCCCTGGCCCCGTTGGCCGCGCCCCATTGGTGGCTGCGTCATTATGCCAAGGTCGCCTTCGGCCTCGGCGCCGTCACCCTGGTCTATTACCTGGTTGTCCTGCGTGATTTGTCCCACGTCTGGCACACGGTGCATGACTACCTCAGTTTCATCGCGCTCATCGGTTCGCTCTTCGTCGTCGCCGGCGGTATCCACATTCGCGTCCCCGGCGGGGCCACGCCACTGGCAAATGCCATCTTCCTGCTGCTCGGCGCGATCGTCGCCAACGTGCTGGGTACCACCGGCGCGGCCATGCTGTTGATCCGGCCATGGATTCAGATGAATCAACCCCGTGTCACCGCGTACCACGTCGCCTTTTTCATTTTCCTGGTCGCCAATGTCGGCGGCTGCCTCACGCCCATCGGCGACCCGCCACTGTTCCTTGGTTATCTTCAGGGCGTGCCGTTCTGGTGGGTCGCCAAAAACTGCTGGCCGATGTGGGCGTGCGGCGTCGGCCTGCTGCTGGCCATGTTCTATGTCATTGACCTCCGCAACTTTTCGCGGGCGACCCGCACAGCGCGCGAGACGCAAACCCTGCACGAAAGCTGGCGGTGCGACGGCTTGGTGAATCTCCTTTTCCTCGCCGTCATCCTCGGCGCAGTCTTTGTGCGCCAGCCGCCTTTTCTACGCGAGGCGCTGATGCTCGCGGCAGCGCTCGGTTCCTGGTTCGCCACCCCCAGGTCAGTCCATGCAGCCAACGACTTCAATTTTCATCCGGTGCAGGAGGTCGCCATTCTATTTGCGGGCATTTTTGCGACCATGATGCCCGCGCTCGAATGGCTCCATCTCAACGCCCGCACATTGTTGGGCGACGAAGCAGTTCCGGGCATGTTTTACTGGGGCACCGGCCTTTTGTCCGCCGCACTGGATAACGCGCCAACGTATCTCGGTTTTCTACACGCGCTGTTTGGTGTGACTGGCGCAAAAGATGTTCACCTGGTATTGGCGCAGTTTCCGGCGGAGATGGTGGCCATCAGTGTGGGCGCGGTCTTCTTCGGCGCGGCCACCTATATCGGCAACGGCCCGAATTTCATGGTCAAAGCCATCGCTGAACAGAGAAAGGTTCGCGTGTCAACGTTTCTGGGGTTCATTTTCAAATTCTCGCTACCGTTGCTGTTACCCGTTTTGCTGGTCGTTTGGCTCCTTTTCTTTCGCCATTGAACGTGTTACCCTCCGGAAACAGTTTTTGCGTGAAACGCCCAGTCATGGGAGCATAAGCCGTAATCGTCCGGGACATCGGAGTGCGAACACTTTACAACATTCTGTTCACGATTGGTTTCGTGCTGTTTTCGCCGTATTACTTTCTGCGGATGTGGCGGCGCGGCAATTGGATTCCGGGCTTCTTCCAGCGCTTCGGACGCTTCGACGCGAACGTCATGCAGGCCTTGACGAATCGTCAGGTCCTCTGGCTCCACGCTGTCAGTGTCGGTGAAGTCAATCTCTGCACCCAGCTCATCCGCGCCCTGGAGCCGCGTTTGCCCAACGTCACCATCGTCGTGTCCACCACCACGACCACCGGCATGGCCGAACTGCGCCAGCATTTGCCCACGCACATCGCCAAAATTTACTATCCCATTGACCGGCGCCGTTGGGTCGTCCGCGCGCTGGCGACCATCAAACCGGAGGCCATCATCCTCGTGGAAGCCGAAATCTGGCCGAATTTCCTCTGGCGCGCGCAACAGCTCGGCGTCCCGGTCTTTCTGGCCAACGCCCGGTTGTCTCCGCGTTCGTTCCGCGGCTACAAACGTTTCGGCTTTTTGTTCCGGCCCTTGTTTGCCTTGTTCGCCGGCGTTGGCGCGCAAAACGAAGAAGACGCCGCGCGGCTGCGCGCGGTCGGCTGCCGCCCGGGGGCAATCCGCGTCGTTGGCAACCTGAAATTTGACGCGGCCCGGCTGGACGAGCCGCGCAAGCTGGACGCACCGGCGCTGCTGCGGCAACTTGGCGTGGCGCCGGACGCGCCGATTCTGATTGGCGGCAGCACGCACGACGGCGAGGAAATCGTTCTGGCGGAGATTGCGCGGCGGCTGCGCGCGCGGTTCCCGAAACTGTTCCTGATCCTGGTGCCGCGGCATTTCGAGCGTTGCCGCGACGTCGGGCGGCAATTGCGCGAGCGCGGCGTGAAGTTCGTTTATCGCAATGAGATCACCGCAACGACCAAATTGCGCGAGGGCGAACTGGACTGCCTGCTCGTCAACACGACAGGCGAACTGCGGCTTTTTTACCGGCCGGCGACGGTAGTGTTCGTCGGCAAAAGCCTGACGGCGGTTGGCGGACAGAATCCGATCGAACCGGGGGCGCAGGGCAAAGCGATGATTTTCGGACCGAACATGCAGAATTTCGCCGACATCGCGAGGAATTTTATCGCGCAAAACGCGGCCATTCAGGTGCCGGATGCCGAAACGTTGGAAAGCGCCATTGCCGAGTTGTTGGCGGACGAACCGCGCCGGGCCGAATTGGGCCGCAACGCGTCCAAGGTCGTCCGGGAAAATCTCGGCGCCATCAATCGCACCGTGGAGATGGTTCTGGAGCAGCTTGCGAAGCGGCAAGTCTACATTGTGTACGATATCTGAACGATTTTACGAAAAGAATTTGCCGATGACGCGTTTCCCCCTTGACGAAATGGAAATGGCAACTGATATTAGCCTACCGCTTTCGACTGGCGGGCGTGGTGTGTTGAGTGTTGTATGTCTAAACTGAAGGTTCGTAAACCCAAGGGGGATTTGTCCTTGAAAAAGGGAAAATGGCGAGTTGCCACTGCCAGATTTCATTCGGAAGCTGCCCGCTTGCTCGATCGTTCACCGCAAAATAATTCGGACGCGGAGTTGGCCGAAATCATCAAGGAACTGGTCCGCCTCGCGCGGGAACAGGGGCATCTGACTTATAACGACATCAACGACGCGCTGCCGGAAAGGTGCGCCTCACCGGAAAAACTGGATCAGCTTTTCGCGCAACTTCGCGCGCTGGAAATCGAGGTCGTGGACCAGGCGGAGGTGGACCGGGTCAAAGGCCCCGGAGCCGAAGAGGACGACACCGACCGGCTCGATATTCTCGATGACCCGGTGCGGATGTATCTCAAACAGATGGGACAGGTCGCCTTGCTGACGCGCGAGCAGGAGGTGGAAATCTCCAAACGCATTGAAGCTGCCGAGAATGAAGTCCGCAAAAACATTTACAGCCTCGGTTTTGCCGGCAAGGAACACGTTGCCCTGTCGGAAAAACTCCTGGCGGATCCGCCGCGCGAACGGTTCGACCGCGTCGTGCTCGACCAGAAAGTGGACAGCCGCGACGCCCATCTGCGCGCCCTTCGGCGACTCATCGCGCGCGTCCATGAGATGGATCAGGAGGTGGATGCCAGATATAACGCCTGGCGGGAGGCGCATTCCCAGGCCCGGCGCCGCCGCGCGCTGGCGGCATTCAAGCGTGCGGATCAAAAACTTCAAGCCCTGTTCCCGAAGCTCTGTTTCAAGCAGAAGGTGATCGAGGAAATGGCGCTCGTGGCCGAAAACATTCACGACAAATTACAATACAGCCTGCGCGCGCTGGCTGATGCGGAGAACCAGCGCGAATCCAGCGCGCAGCAGCATCTGGTGGAAGCCGAGCGACAAAAAATCAGGGCTTTGGAAGAATTTGTCCGGATGCCGCATGACAGTTTTCTCAAGGCGTTCTGTCGCCTGCGCGAATTTTCCACCCGGGCACTCCAGGCCAAGACGGAAATGGTCGAGGCCAACCTCCGCCTCGTCATTTCCATCGCCAAAAAATACACCAACCGCGGCCTGTCATTCCTGGACCTCATTCAGGAAGGCAACATGGGTTTGATGAAGGCTGTGGAAAAATTCGAGTACCGCCGCGGCTACAAATTTTCCACCTACGCGACCTGGTGGATCCGGCAGGCCATTACCCGCAGCATCGCCGACCAGGCGCGCACGATCCGCATCCCGGTGCACATGATCGAAATCATCAATAAACTGATGCGCTCGCAGAAACGCCTGCTGCAGGACTTCGGCCGCGAGCCGACGCCGGACGAAATTGCCGACGACATGCAGATGCCGGTGGAACGAGTGCGTGCCGTCCTGAAAATGGCGCAGCAGCCCATCTCGCTCCAATCACCGGTGGGCGACGGCGAAGACGCGGATTTCGGCGACTTTATCGAGGACAAAGGCGCCGAAAGCCCGCTCGACATGACGAGTTTCAGTTTGCTCAAGGGCAAGCTGGGCGACGTGTTGTGCAGTTTGACCGAAAGGGAACGGAAAGTCTTGGAGTTGCGTTTCGGCCTCGGCGACGGTTACGCGCGCACGCTCGAAGAAGTCGGCCAGCAATTCCAGGTCACCCGCGAACGCATCAGGCAAATTGAGGCCAAGGCGCTCCGTAAGATGCGCCACCCTACGCGCATCCGCCAGTTGCACGGTTTTCTGGAAATCGAAAAGCCGACCCCCGTGGAATAAACTTGTCGCGCCCGTGGGCCAGCACGGAAGAGCTTCCCTCCGGGCCCACAGTTCGGTGGTCAGAACAGCGCCGAAAACGTTCGGGGTTGGTCCATTCGTGCCCGGTTATTCAGAGTTGATCGGTGCGGGCTGCAAATCAAGAAGTCAGTATCTCAAATTGTCAAACCTCTGGTTTTCGGCTATTGATTGAGGGCCGTTCAACGGGCCCATAGCTCAGTGGTCAGAGCAGGCGACTCATAATCGCTTGGTCCCAGGTTCAAATCCTGGTGGGCCCACCATTTCAGAGCCCCTGTGAATACATGTGACCGAACTCTTAAATCTGGCCGTTTCCCACGACGAAATGCGTCAAATTCCACACGGCCTGAAGACATATACTGACCAGGGCTCCCTGCAGTTTGAGCAGAACAAGGACGTTGCGTTCGCTGAGAATCCGAAAATGAACCGGTGCCCTTCGGAATGGCGCGTCAGCAAATTGCGCAGCGTTTATTGACATGCCTCTGCTGTCAATCTATCTGAGAAATCCGAGTTTTCTTGCCTCCTCAATTGTGAATCCCCGGAGCGGGAACGGAGAAGGTTCCGCAGGACTGGTGATTCGAGCAACGGAGGCTCGCTGAGGCAAACCGGGGCGTTGGGGGGTTGATGGCTGTCGGGCGTCCTGGTTGCCAACGCATTTCGGGCGCGATTCGCCTTTTCCGCTCCCAGCCAGCTCTGCAGCGTCTTGGGCTGGCTCAAGGTTCGAACTTGGGGTCCTTCCCACCAACGTTTTCGAATTTGTTTCACCTTTGGGTTCGTTTTGTAAATCGCAGTTTTTGTCGCCCTCACTCGACGGGGGAGTTGGGAGCGAGCCTTCCAGAGTTTGCAGCAGCGCCCGCAGATCGGTAATGAACTGGCGCTGCCCGGCAGGCGGGGTCTTTCTGAAATGCCCAGCCACGTAGCGGATCACTCGGCACATTTTCGCGGAACACTCATTTTGTTTGAGTTCCCCGGGAACATGACCGCCTACATTGATTTTACGGGCTTGGCGTTCGTTGGCGGGGCCAGAACCGTCCACCGTGGTGGACATTCGCAGCAACCGGCCCAAGTGGAGTAGTTGATAACCCCGGCTGCGGCTCAGGTTCCAACGATTTTTCAGGTAGTTTTTGAAAGAGGCTGGCTTGAACAACTTCCGCTCATGAATTTCCAGCAGTGCCAAGGCAACCTCTTCCTGGTGAGGCAAGCCTGCCTGAATAATGGATTCAAGGCTCTCCAGCGTCGAGGGTTCCGCGCACGGTTCAGAGATCAGTCCGGGAGCCGGGTAATTTTTAGCGTTCAAGTCTCCTCCTTGTGCTCTCCAGACGCGTCTGTAGTCGACTCGAGGTCAGGTGGTTGCGCCGGAGACTCCAACGGTTCATCCGGATACTTGGAGGTATCAGCCACACCCGCAGGCTGTTGTTCGGTTGGCGTATCCGTAGCTGACGGTCCCTCGCTCGCGGCCCCTACCCTCTTGTCGCCACCGATCGGCTGATCGGCGGCTGAATCCGCCGACGCAGAAGTCTCACAACCGGCAGGCACGGTTGAGTCAGCGGCAGCGGAATCAACCGGTTCCGAAAATGATTCGCCCAGCCCCTTTTCCCGGAGTCTACAGAATTCCTCCATCGCCCGATGCAATCGGCGGGTCAGAATCGCCTCATATTGCGATAGCTTGGTGAATGTACCGAGGCTCTGCGCGTCGTTGACGAAGGCGAAGCCGGCACCGCACGTTGCCCCCGTAAACGATACCTCCCGTCGGCTGAAAACCGCGGTCTCGATTGATCCGAGGCGTTGTAGCCGCCAGGAAGTATCGACGATGTCCCGGGCCCACAGTGCTTCGAGGGCATTTCGCGGGTTCAGATCTGACCACAGCAAGTCCCGGAGCGCTTCGTAAGCAGCAGGATCCTCTCCAGGCAACACCACGGCTCTTGCAAAAAATCCGTGTTTCAAGGAATTCAGGCAACTTTTCGCCTTTCCTGGAACCGTCCTGGGTCCCGTGCTAAATTTCGCGTTATGTTGATTTGCAATGGTCCTTGTGGGGCTCGATTGCTGTCCTATCGGCTGACTTGAATTTTCGTTCATGCCCTTAACTACCGAAGGTCGATCTCGCGCATTTACCGGAGAGAAACCGCGATGGGATTCGTAACAAGAGGAACGGCGCAAAAGCCGCGGATTTCCTCATGAACACCAGGACCTGCGGGTTCGTAGGATCTTGGAAGGTGGAAAGACAATTCCCATTTATCGCAGGTTTCAATTTTTACACGGTTTTCCAACCTGGATGTCAGGGCAGGAAAAAGTGTGCGTCCGACCCGCACGCCTTCAGTGTCCGGTTGGCTTGCCGTCGAGATAGAACGGAATTTAAACCTGTGCAGAATTTGGAGGCTGCACGAGCTGACGGACCAGAATTTCTAAGCGAGTTTGGAATCCTGTTCCCGGCAGCGTTTCTCGCGAAGTGCGTTGTCTGTGATCCTCCGGACCTGTTCATTGATGGCCTGGTACAATTTCAGTCCCTCGGCAATCGTTAAATCTTCCCGCTTGAGCGCCTCCTCGATGGCGTCGTCTCCCATTTTTAACATTCCCAATGCGAATTGAACCCGGTCGGCTTTCGCCGCCCGGATGCGGGCCTGGGTTACTTCGCGGGCATCCCGAAGCAACTCTTTGACCCGCTCTTCGATCCCAGCGCTGTCTCCTCTAACTTTCAGGCAGGCCACCCATTGGTTCAAAACCCGAATCAGCTCAGCTCGGCCACCAGCCTCACGTCCGACTTTCTTCGTGCATTTTTGCATGCCCTAATTACGATCACTACGACTTGCACTCGAGTGTTGCTGCCTCGGTCGATCAACCAATCGACGTGAAATTCTCCGGCGATGGTCTGGACGACTTCACCTTCCCCAGAATTCTATCTCGGGCCCGCCGAGCGCCTGCTTGGTCCAGCGCCGTTCCGCGACGAATCCGCTGCCCCCAAACTCGGAAAATGGAGATTTTCCTGTTGTCCATCCTTAGCCAGTTATTGACTCCAATCATAAAATTTATCAGATGGTCCTGTGGCACACCATAGCGATCAGTCAAAATGATTTCGAGATAAACCCGTCCAGCCTCGGTCCGCAGCCATCGTTCAATGTAGGCCCGCAATGATTCGGATTTTAATCCTGTCAAGACCTCAATCTCGCTGAGCGTCGTCCCCAAAACCAGCAGGGCTGTTCCTTTCAAAATTTTCTCGGGTGGAACCCGCATGCGATGCCAGGGAAATTGGTCGATGTCCTCGGGACGAGACCACTGATGCTGGCAATTCACACATCGAAACTGCTGCACCCAGCCTCGATTAACCGTCTTCCGGCGCCCATTTGGCGCAGCACCTTGATGGGCGCACCTCGGGCAGGGAATCGGCCGTTGGTCATTCCTTTCATGCTTGAAATGACCATTGATGAAGTTTGTCCGGCATGAATTACTTCTGCGCATATCGCCTGCTCCATTGCCTAAACTCCGACGCCGTTACTGTTTGTTGGCACTGCTCGGCCCGAAAGGCGCGGCCGGGAGTGGTCGCCGCGAGGGTCTTGCAAATCCCTGTCTGAAAACAATCCGCCAACTGGGAGAGCTGCACGTTGGCGCGGGTCAGTGTAGTGGCTCGCGGTCATTTGAATCGTCGAGTGCCGAAGTTGTGCGCTCCCGGCGAAGATGCCGTTCTGTTTGACAATTGCGTCGCCGAAGATTTTTCTCAGTTCGTGAACCTTCTTTGTAGCCGAAATGCCGTTTTCTTCCAGCCACTCAATCAACGTTCGCCAGTGTGGCTCACACCGATAACGCCCATACGTCGTCGGTTTCCATTTCAAAGTCGAGTTCACCACAAAGCCATTCTCTTGCCCCGGCCTAAAACTCAGCAACTCCCTCAGGAGCGAAGCGTCGACATACACGGTGCCCCCCGAACCATGTTTGGGTTCGATATATTCGTTGGCTTCGATTCGTATGGAACAGTCCTCCGGGTTCAACTGCGTCCAGAGACAAACATCGGCTTCGGCGCGACGAAGCCCGGCACAGAGGCACAGCAGGAACAATTTATAGGCCTCGGGATGTTGTGAGCGCAGTTCGTTACGCGCATTGGTCACGAGGGTTTCGTAGGTAAGGCCGGCGGGAGAGTGGAATTTCATGGAGCCTGCCCGTTCGAACTCCAACGTCTCGAACCAGTACGCCTCCCGTTCTCCAAGCTGGCCGTCCGCCACTTTGAATCTGGGAATTTTAACCGCGAAATTGGCCTTGTTGATGATGTGCGGACTGAAGAGGCTCTTACAGCTGCGCAACGCGGTGTTGAATGATCGGTTCACTGCAAGTTTTCGCCGAAGATCGCTGCCCGCGCGTTTCAGGTAAGCGATCTTCCAATCTGCCACGGCCGCGGGCGTAATTGCACCGAGCGGAATGGCGTCCACTTTGGCCCGCCAACGAGCCAATCCACCGCTGTAATAATCGTAACGTGAAACGTCGGACTTCACCCCTTGAATCTGTGCCGCCAGCATCCTGAAGTATTGAGCATACCGGCGGAACGTTTTCGGCTTGAGATTCGATGTTCTCTCAACTTCCGCAAGAAATTCTCCAACGGTGCGACTCAGCTGCCCCGCCACGGCTATGGTCGATTGTTCCGGTGTCACAAAAAGAAGAAATCATAAATACTGGATAAAATCCAGTAATATATTTTTGGCCTTTGACATTATTTTGGGCAACTTCATATTTGCCCCATGTCGAAGACCTCAGCCAAGCCCGTCCAGACAACCCGGTTCGATCCGGTTTACAACCTTACCAGCATCTTCACTGCACACCGCGACCTGCGTCGCCCCGCCAAGCTGACGCTGGGCGATTCCGGCTTAAGCACCGAAGAAGCCGACATCCTCGTGTTTTTGTTGGGGGCGGCTCAATTGGGTTGGGATGATCTGCCCGTCAATGCAGAGGGTCTTGTGGCGTTGAAAGACCTGAGAATGGCACTGGTTTATGACCCCAGCCTGTTTGGCCGACGCATCAGAAAGCTGGCCACGCAGAAAGAGCCGCTGGTCGAGGTCAGGCGAATGAAGGCTCCCGCAAAACTTAAACTGCACGCCAATAGCCAAGGGGCGCGAATCACAAAGGCGGGCATTGCGACAGCCACTCGCATCTGGGAAAGCTTTCGCCGACTATCAACCAAGCTACTTAATGGTCTGCCGCAGGCCGACCTTGAAGCTCATGTGCAGGTCAACGAAACCATCAGCAAGCGGCTTCGCGATTTGGCTGACCCCGCGAAGCAACTTCTGGCGGATTGAACTACTCGGTAACCTCGGTGAGCAAGCATGAGTGATTACTTGCTCCATCGCATCGGCTTGGGACCACACCGCTAGCGTGGTGGCGACTAGCCCCCGCGTTGCGCTCCAACTCCAGTAGCACTCGTATTGGGTAAACTCGTCCGGGTCTGTTCTCATGTTTTCAGACGTTCTTTTTAGCTACGACCGTCACCCCGCCACTATTCTCCGCGTCACTCATGTGCCCCTGATTTGGGCACGTTGAATGACGGCAATGGGAGGATTTCGAGTGCGTTTTCAAGTGCGCCGGTGGCGTGAATCATTTGCCTAAGCGTGCCAGTTTTTCAGAATTCGCCATGCTTGATGGTCAGGGTCATTCATGTAGTTCTCTGGATGGCAGCCCTTTGGCCGCCGCCTCGCATTCGTTGAATGTCCCATCTGTGTCTATGAAAGTCCCAACACTGGATAGATTGTTGAGCAGTCGCAGCTTACGTTCACAGTTATGGTGGATGCGAAGAACCGCTGGCACCCGGCGATTTAGTGAGATTGTCGGAGGGAGCATCCGGGCATTGTGCGGGTGGTCTAGTTATGATGGGCAAATCCTGCCGGGAAGATCTTCTCGCGGGTTGGCCCAGCGGACAAGGAGCGGTGTTAATGTCCGACCATGAGATCACCATTTGCCTGGTTCTGCAAAACGCTCTACCGCTAAAATGCGAACAACGAGGAATAATCCCCGAACAAGCACTGGAGTTGCCAGTGCCACTGAACCAGCACTGGCAAGTTGGCTCCGGGCAGTTGCATCCAGCGGCGCTCGCTGTCGCCACCACTTCGCCGGCACATCCGGACTGCAATTAGGTTCCGCCACGCGATACGGACCAGGTTGGCGGTTCGCAGATGTTCGCCCGCCGGGTTTGAGCCAAACGCCTGTTCCACCCTGCCCGGCGCCGCCTTGCAGGCAGCAGCGGGGTTGCACCACTTCGATTAGAGATTCATCGGTATGGCAAGCGCGCGGATAACCAATCAACCCGAAGCTATTGTGGAGAGCACAACGCTGCGCCCAATGAAAACGATCCTTTTGGTTGATGACCAGGATGAAAGCCGCATCACGACCAAATGGTTTCTCACCAACTTCGGTTACTTGGTGGATTCCGTACCAAGCGCAGAGGGCGCACTCGCCGTATTTGATCCGAGAATCCACGATGTAGTTGTGACCGATAACACGATGCCTAAAATGAGTGGCGTAGAAATGGCGCATGTCATCAAGATGCGATCTCCGTCCACGCCCGTGCTCATGTACACAGGACTGGCGCCGGATGACCTGTCCTGCGTGGACTTGGTGATTCAAAGGCCGGCTCATATGCTCGCGTTAAAAGAAGCCGTGGATAAGCTGCTTGCCCCGCGCGGATAACGCACGCTTCGCCGAAATGACAACTTTTCTACTCTGGACTGTTTCATTTTGCAGACGCAGGGCTTGGTCTCAAATGTGTATTGTGATGTCCTATACACGTCTTTTAATGTCCTAAATATGTCTAGACATTATGCGTTTAAAACTATTTACTTGTTGACGGTCTGGAATAAGCGGGATGAGAAAAAATCGTGGATTCGGGCAGTCTCCAATCATGAGAATTGTGTAATTTCCATTCAGTAAAGGCCCCACATGTTCGATCAAAATTACTTTGCCCTGCGATTGGTCCGCTTGAAATCTTCCGAGGAATGGTCACCTCAAAAAGAAGATCTTTGTTTCGTCTTCCCAAAGGGCGGGATGGGACAGTGCGTTAATGGCGCAGCCACCCAACGGCTGGCACCTGGAGATATCCTCGTTTGGGAAGGAGCTCCGGGAGGCAGGGTTACCGCCTCGAAAGGTGCTGAAATGGTCTTTTGGTCGTTTT
>Ga0335081_10006058_pt1 | contig 19193 bp, 19 predicted proteins | sample Lox_Sample_35_FD_206713 | JGI IMG/M metagenome (GOLD analysis project Ga0335081, IMG submission 206713) | Soil microbial communities from Loxahatchee National Wildlife Refuge, Florida, United States - Lox_Sample_3.5 | ecosystem: Environmental > Terrestrial > Soil > Wetlands | place: USA... | reverse complement strand
TGACAGGCTGCTCTGCTGAGCGCACATGGATGCGAGTCAAGCGGCGCATAGCGAGGTTGAAGTGCCGGTCGGCGCGCGGATAATCTTGCGTCCATGCGCTGAGGCCTTGGCGCCAGTCAGAGACGCCACCACCAAAAAACCGCGTGTAGCGCGCGCCGGGAGCCGGCGAATACATCAACCGCGCAAACGCCCATTCGGTTTTCTCCTGGTAATCGGCCGGCAAAGGAAAGTCGTTGTATTCTACGCCGGGGTACTCACGAAACGGATGTTGGAACGCGTACAGCGCTCCCATGCAGGCAATGCCGCTCGATACCATCGCGAAGATTTTGCCGAACGACACGTGGGTTCACTCCACCGGCGGCCCGATAATGGCTCCATTACATCACATCAGGAAATCGAAATCGCAACCGAGGTTCGCCTGAGTCACGTGGTCCAGAAACAGCCGGCCATAGCCTCGCTGATAGTGCGGCGGTGGGGGAGTGAACCGGCTCAGCCGCCGTTCGATCTCGGACTGCGAAACCGCCAGCTCGATCTTGCGCGCCCCAACATCCAGCACGATTTCATCGCCGGTTTGGACAATGGCCAGCGGACCGCCGATCGCGGATTCCGGCGCGACGTGCAGCACCACCGTGCCATAAGAGACTCCGCTCATCCGCGCGTCCGAGATCCGCACCATGTCGCTGACTCCGTCCTGGAGCAGCTTCCTCGGCATCGGGATGTGTCCCCACTCCGGAAAACCGGGCGCTCCCTTGGGTCCGCAATTGCGCATGACCAAAACCGTGTTGCGGTCGACCGCGAGATCATCCCGATCGATCTGCGCGAACATCTCTTCGCGATTTTCGAACACGTAGGCCGGTCCGCGATGAGTCAACAATTCAGCCGACGCCGCAGTCTGCTTGATCACGGCGCCATCGGGCGCCAGGTTGCCATAGAGCACGGCGATCCCGCCCTCCGCGTATAACGGCTGATCGCGGCGGCGAATGATCGCGTCGTTGAGCGAGCGGCCGCTGGCCAGATTTTCGCCGATTGTTTTTCCGTTCACCGTGACACAGTCGTGGTGAAGCAGGTCGCCGATGCGGTTCATCACGGCGGGAAGGCCGCCGGCATGGAAGAAATCCTCCATCAGGTACTCACCGGAAGGCTTTACGTTCGCGATGCAGGCTGTGCGCCGTGAGATGCGGTCGAAATCGTCGAGCGTGAGCCGAATGCCTAGCCGCCCGGCCATCGCGATCAGATGGATCACGGCATTGGTCGAGCCCCCCAGCGCCATTAACACGGTGATGGCGTTTTCGAAGGCGGCGTGGGTCATGATGCGCGAAGGGATGCGCCCCGGCTCGATCATCTCGACCGCCATGCGCCCGCTCAATTCGGCCATGGCCAGCCGCCGCGAATCGGGCGCCGGAATATTGGCACAGCCCGGCAGTGTCATGCCGAGCGCCTCCGCAAGACTCGTCATGGTGGAAGCCGTGCCCATCACCGTGCAGTGGCCCGCGGTGCGCGCAATGCAGCCCTCCACTTCGCACCATTCTTCCTCGGTCATGCGGCCGGTGCGAAACAGGTCGAACAGCTTGCGCCCGTCCGTTCCAGATCCCAGGCGCTGGCCGCGCCACTGGCCCGCCAGCATCGGACCTCCCGGCACCACGATGGCCGGAATATCCACGCTGGCTGCGCCCATCAGTTGCGCGGGCGTGGTCTTGTCACACCCGCACAGCAGCACAACCGCATCCATCGGATTGGCGCGGATCGATTCCTCCACATCCATGGCCATGAGATTGCGAAACATCATGGTGGTGGGCAGCATGAACATCTCACCCAGCGAGATGGTGGGAAACTCGAGTGGAACCCCTCCCGCCGCCAGCACGCCGCGTTTCACGGCAGCCGCAACTTCACGCAGGTGGGCATTGCAATTGTTGAGTTCGCTCCAGGAGTTGCAGATGCCGACGACGGGTTTGCCCTCGAAGATATCGGCGGGGAACCCTTCGGACCGCAGCCAGGCCCGGCGCGAAAAACCGTGGTAGCCGGGGCTTTGAAACCATGTACTGCTTCGTTGATTTTTCATGAAGAGAACGAGCATAACCGATCCAGCCCAGGCGGCGGGGAGGGGTCGGCCTCATAAGCGTTAACGTAAGCCACGCCGGCAGTCTCGGTGAACAGTCAAGCGTGGGCTTTTGGCGTAAGTTGGTCGCTTGCCTTCCTGGTGGCTGGACTCTTATGATCGCTGCGGTATTGGCCCGGAGGCCGTCCAAACTCACGCTTGAATGCGCGATTGAAGGCCGCCTCCGATTCGTATCCGACATCTGCCGCGATTTCCGCGACGCCGCGCGATGTCTTCTCGAGCGACCGCGCGGCCAATTGAAGCCTCCAGCGAGTCAAATACGTCATGGGTGGCTCGGAGAGATATCGGGTAAAGCGCTCCACCAGAGCGGACCGTGAAATGCCCACCTTGTCCGCGAGATCCGCGATCGTCCACGGATGGGCAACACGGCCATGCAGTAATCCGAGACTCTTCCCCACGATGGGATCGCGCGCTCCCGCGAGCCACCCCATTTGTTGTTCGGGCAAGCCGGCAACGTACCGCCGCAGAGTGTCGACGAACAGGGCTTCCGAGAGTTTGGCCAGCATGGCTTCGCTGCCGACCCGTCCTGAAGCGGCCTCTTCCACCAGGTGCAGAATGGAGTTCTCGAGCCAGTGGCCGGAACGATCCGTCCGGATGTTGACCTTAAAAACGGGGGGCAGTCCGTCCAGTATCGGCCGGCTCAAGTAGGGGTCGCAAGTCATGTAACCACACACGAACCGCGAAGTATCACCGCCGCCGCCCGCGTGCAACGGGCTCAAGTCTCGCGCCTTGATCTTGGCAGAAATTCCGTAGTTCGGGAATGGCGCCGTTGCGCCTCTGACGCTCGTCATGTGGTGCAGATGCCCATGGGGAAAAATGACGACGTCACCGGGCTTGAGCTCGATGGATGGGCCATCCACCAGCTGTACGAGTGCTTCGCCGTCGATGACGAAATGGTACAGCACCAGGTGAGCCGCTCCCGGGGCGAGCCCGGCTGCGATCACGTTGGTTGGCGGCGTCGAGAAACCCCATGGAGCCGAGAATTCAGCGCTGAAGAACACAGCGCCGGTCAGCTTGACACCGCTCAGAATCTCGGAGAATGCATCCATTCGGACCCTTGGACTTGCTGCAAAGTTCCCTGGTCTCCAGGCAAAGCAATCTACTTCCCTTAGCCGTCCGAGCAAGTTATGGCGACGCTCGGGCATGGCCGTTGCGCCAGGCTCACTGCACAATTGTAGACCTGAAGAGGGAACCCGGCAAATTACTGGCGGGTGAGTAGATCACAGAAAGGATGCTGTTATGAATGCAAACAAAGCGTTGTGGGAGAAGGGCGATTTCACCGAGATCGCCGCCTTCATGCGTCAGTCTGGGGAAGCAGTAGCTAAATCGCTCGAGGTCACGCCCCCGGTGCGGGTCTTGGACCTGGGCTGCGGCGATGGCACTACCGCGATTCCGCTAGCCAAGTTGGGGGCTGAGGTTCTTGGAATCGACATCGCCAGTAACCTCGTGGACGCCGGGAACAAACGAGCGACAGAGGCGGGTCTCAAGCGGGTGAAGTTCCAGGAGGGAGATGCGTGCAAGCTGCACGGGGTCGACGACGATTCGTTCGATCTGACCCTCTCGGTATTCGGCGCCATGTTCGCTCCTAAGCCCTTCGACGTGGCCAGGGAGATGGTGCGGGTGACAAAACCCGGTGGCCGCATTGTGATGGGCAACTGGATTCCCAATGATCCGACTTTCGTCGCGCAGTTGCTGAAGATCAGTTCCGCGTTTACGCCTCCACCGCCGGAAGGCTTCATCAGCCCCATGACTTGGGGCGCGGAAGCGAATATCGTCGAGCGTTTTGGCCAGGCCGGTGTGCCCAAGGAGAACATATCCATGGTCAGGGACACGTACCATTTCGTTTCGCCTGACAAGAAACCGGAGCACGTCATCGGATCGTTCCGGCGATTTTATGGCCCGACGATGAACGCTTTCGAAGCGGCGGAGAACAACGGGAAGGAAGAGGAACTCCACAACCAACTTCTGGAACTCGCCAAAACCCAGAACAAAGATACCAACGGCGGCACTTTCATCCCTGCGACCTTCCTGCGCGTAACGGTTCGCGTTTGAGGAACCAGCAGAGTCTAAAAGCAACACGAGGAGATTTCTACCAATGAGATGGCAACCTGACCCAACGTTCTACCCCTCGCCCGAGATGGCGATGGAAGCGCCGGCCGAGAAGCTGGCATATGTGGCAATGTTGAACCCCACGCTGAAAAGCGGTCCCGATGCGATGGGCGTTATCGACGTCGACGCAGGATCGAAATCCTACGGCAAGATGGTCGGCCGCGTGGATATGCCCAATGTGGGCGACGAACTGCACCACTTCGGCTGGAATGCCTGCAGTTCCTGTCTGTGCCCCTATTCGCCGCATCCCCACATGGAGCGCCGCTACCTGGTGGTGCCGGGCCTGCGGTCGTCGCGGATTCACATTCTGGACACGAAGACCGATCCGAGGAGTCCGAAGCTGGTGAAAGTGATTGAACCGGAGACAGTCATGAACCGGACCGGGTACAGCCGTCCTCACACCGTCCACTGCGGGCCGGAAGGCATTTACATGAATGCCATGGGCTCACCGGATGGAGAAGGGCCGGGCGGCGTATTCGTTCTGGATGCCGAGACCTTCGACGTGCGCGGGCGCTGGGAGATGGACCGGGGCCCTCAGTACCTGGCATACGATTTCGCCTGGCATCTGGGCTACGATTCCATGCTCACCAGCGAATGGGGCACGCCGAAGATGTTCGAAGAAGGGCTGAAGCCGGAGCTGCTGCTGGGCGGAAAGTATGGCCACCAGATTCATGTCTGGGATTTGCAGAAGCGCATGCACAAGCAAGTTCTGGATCTTGGCGCCGAACAGCAACTCGTGTTCGAGCTCCGGCCGGCGAGAAATCCAACCAAGCCGTACGGCTTCGTTGGCGTAGTGGTCTCGCTGAAGGATCTATCGTCGTCGATCTGGCTCTGGTACAGGGACGGGCGCGGAGAGAACGCCGAGTGGAAGGTCCGGAAAGCGATCGAGATTCCGGCAGAGCCGGCCGATCCGGAGCTGCTACCCCCCATGCTGAAAGGCTTTGGGGCGGTCCCGCCGTTCGTCACCGACATCAATCTTTCGCTCGACGACCGGTACCTCTACGTCTCGTGCTGGGGCTCCGGCGAGTTCCGACAGTACGACGTGAGCGATCCGCTCAACCCGAAGTTGAACAGCATGATTGCGATGGGAGGCATCGTGCGGCGCGCGTCGCATCCTTCGAACCCGGGCGTGCCTCTGAATGGCGGTCCGCAGATGGTTGAGCTAAGCCGCGACGGCCGGCGCGTGTACGTGACCAATTCCCTTTACGCCGCGGTCGATGATCAGATCTACCCGGACGGCATACAGGGCTGGATGACGAAGATCGATGTGGATCCGGCCACCGGCGAGATGCGCGTCGATCCGCGGTTCTTTCCGCAATTTGACGGCATGCGGCCACACCAGACCCGGCTGGAGGGCGGCGACGCTTCCTCCGACTCGTACTGCTACGCATAAGGAGCCACGACCCATGGAAACTACATTTGCTTCATTGCTTACGCTGGCGGGATTGGGGGCCTTTCATGGCCTCAATCCCGGGATGGGTTGGCTCTTTGCCGTGGCGCTCGGGATGCAAGAAGGCAAACGGAGCGCTGTGTGGCGGGCGCTGCTTCCGCTGACTCTCGGACACGGACTAGCGATTGCCGCAGCCATCGGAGTCGCCATGATTGCGGGCATCGCGTTGTCGCCCGCCATGCTGCGATGGCCCGTCGCGATCCTCCTCGCGGGCCTTGGCATCCTGCAGTTGTACCGTCACCTGCATCCGCGTTGGGCGGCCATGCGGGTGGGCATGGGCGGCCTGACTCTCTGGTCTTTTCTGATGGCGTCCGCACACGGTGCGGGCCTGATGGTGCTGCCGGTGTTTCTATCGATGACAGTGGCGGCCGAAGGTCCGTCTTGCCATGCGCGCGGAGCTTCGACGCAGGCCCTTGCCGGGGCAATGGCCACCCTGGTGCATGGCGCAGGATACCTGGCCGTGACCGCTCTCGCCGCATGGGTGGTCGTGGACCGCTTCGGACTGGGGCTCTTGCGGAAGGCCTGGATCAATTTGGATGTGATCTGGGCGGGGGTGCTGATTCTCACTGGTTGCTTGACTCTGTTTGTTTGAGACTGCCATGAAAGAACCGGGAGATCTCGCCCGCAGCATCAGTGAATTCACGATTCCGGACGGAACCGGCGACCGGTTTTCCGGATATGCGGTATTCGGACTTCCATTCTCCTCGGGACACATTCTGGCACTACGGCGCTTCGAATCGTCGTCCGTCGGGGCAGCATATACATCGGTGTGGCACCGCAACCCGAAGGGTCGCTGGACCTTTCACCAAAACGTGCCGCCTGACCAGTCCTGCCCCCGCTACTTCGGCGCGGCCATCAGTGAGAATACGACCGAGCCGATCCGCATCGAATGGACGGACAGACGCCGGTTTTGCGTCACGGTTGACGCTCCGGGCGAGATCGTCTGGGACGTATGTCTCGCGCCGACGCCTGCCACCAGGATGATCAACGCGGCCGCGAGCGCCTTGCCTGCCTCGTGGTGGCGGAGGCGGTCTTTGCTTTCCACCATGGAGACCGCTGCACGATGGATGCTCGGGACCGGCCGGATGAACCTGACCGGCTGTACTCCGAATGGCCAATTGTTCACCGCGGCTCCGCGATTGATCTGGTCGATCGCGCAGAGCCGGGCGACCATACGAGGGGTAGACGCGGGCACGCCGGCGCCGCTTCCGAAACAAGCGACGCTGGGCGACTTCTATGTACCGCAGCGCGGAATCTTCGCCGTTCTCACTTCAGTCTTGGAAGGTCAGTGGAACGGAGCAACCGCTGGCGCCGAGCCGCAACATGGACCACGCAGGTAGCCACATTATCGGGGGTCAGCCCCGCAGGCGCAGCACGAACCAGATCATGCCGAATGCCAGCAGCGCGCAAGCCGATACCTGCACCGGCCGCAGCGCCTGCAGCAGCCGGCTGATGCGCGAAAACGCGAACGCCAGCACTGCAATCGCCACCACCTCCGCCAGCGCCGCGCCCGCCAGCACGGATCCAGCGTGGTAATTGGTGGTCTCGAGGAACAAGTGGAAATACAATCCGTGGAAAGCGCCCAGGACGCCTGCGATCAACCAGCGCGCGCCGGCCTGCGGCAACAGCAGAATCTCAACGGCCAAATACGCCACCGTGAGCGCCGCGGCCGCCTCCACAAATCGTGGGGCCGGCTGCCAGAAGGTCTTTGCGAGCAGCAATGCCGTGCCTGCCTGGCCTACCAGAAACATGCCAGCCAAGGCGCACAGCTCCTTGCGGCTTCGTCCGGCTAACACCAACGCCGCCAGGAACAGGATCTGCACGAGCCCTCCCCATGCGCGTACAAAACCGGCGCCGGTTTGCGTCACGGCAGTCTCGAGCGGAGTCGGCGGGCGAAAGCGGAGCGTGGCGCGCGAGAACGAAAGGTCGAAGATTGCCTGGTCCTGCTTGCCACCCATTTCCGCGTGCAGCAGGTGCACATGATTGGGCACCGTGATCGAGTGGAACGCGCACTGCACGTCGATCGAATCAGGCGGCGCTGCGAATTCGTATTCGGCCGTGCAGGAATACGTCCCGTTGGCGGTGCCGTCGCTCACGCAGCCTTTCGAGAGCAGCCGGGCCTCATGCCCGCCGCTCGAAAAGTGAATGTTCTCGAAGATCGAGCGGTTGGGATCTTTGATGTGGGCCACTTCATACTGGGGCATGCGCAGCTCGTAATGCGCGCGCCGCCCCTCGACGCTCAGATCGCCCGAGCTCATGCTCAACACGTGCGCCGAGATTGGCAGCGCCGCAAACGCCAGCCAAACGCCGCGGATCATGACTGCAGCGTGCCGGCCGGTGTGGTGACGTTCCGAAAGTGCCGGCGCGACCGGCGCAGGTGCAGAAAAATGATCCGCGCCAGTGCCAGTACGGGAATGGAAAGGAATGTACCTGCAATGCCCCCGAGTTCGCCCCCCGCGAACACACCAAATAGTACGAGCAACGGGTGCAGCTCCACTCCCTGGCCCATAAAATAAGGCGAGAGAACGTAATCCTGAAAGATCCGGTACGCCAGCAGAAATATCAGAATCGCCGCCACGGGCCCACCTGAAACGCCGGCCACAATCAGAATCACAATGCCAGCCGTCAGCGGACCGAGCAAAGGAATGAACTCCAACAGCGCCGCCAATGCCGCCAGCAGGATCGTGTACGAGAGCCCCACAATCGCGAAAAAGATGCTGTAGGCCGTAAACGTGGCGAGCGAAAGCAACACCAGTGCCCGGATGTAGCGGGACAGCAGCAGGTGCGCCTCAGTAAGCAGCTCATCCATCAGAGCGCGGTGCTGGCCTTGCGGAATCATCTCGAGCAGTTGATCGCGGAGCAGATGCCCGTCCTTCAGAAAGAAAAAAGCCACGATGGGGATGATCACCACATAGATCAAGTCGCCCGCTACCGTGAGTGCCTTCAGACCGGCGCGGGACAGCGCTGCGAGGATGTCGCTCGAGCGGGCTCCGATTTCCGTCCTGGCCTTGTCCAGGATCTGATCTTTCAGCGATGTGGGCGCAGCGGTGGCTTGGCGCGGCTTCTCCCAACTTGCCAGCATCTGCGGGAGCTTCTGCGAGAGATTGTTGGCCTGCTCCACTACGCGCGTTCCGATCTGAATTCCGACCAGAGTCAAAACGGCAACCAGAATCACATAGGTCAGGCCGAGGGCGGGCGTGCGCGTGCGGCTGCTCGGCAGCACGCGATCGAGGAAATCGACCAGTGGCGAGAGCAGATGCGCAAACAAAAGCGCCAGGATAAATACGAAAAGCGTGGTGCGAACTACATAGACCAGCCACAGGGCCAGAACCACCAGCACGATGGTCCATGCGTAGCGCGCGGCGCGGCGGTCCAGTCCCAGCATTGCTGAGCCAATTCTACCGTGGGACGGTCGTCTCGGGCAGCTTCTCGATGCGCACGCGCGCGATGCGATTGCGTTCCATCGCTTGCACGGTGTAGCGCCGGCCTTGGTATTCTACCGATTCACCTTCGTGCGGAATCTCACCCAGCCGGTACAAGAGAAAACCGGCGAGCGTCTCAAACCCGGCGTCCGGAGGGATTTCGACGCCCAGTTCCGATTCGAGATCTCGAATACGCGTGGCGCCGTCTAATTCCACTTCGTCGGCTTCCTGAATGCGTGGACCCGACTTTTCGACGTGCTCGTCTTCGATGGTGCCCACCACCTGCCGAACGACGTCCTTTACCGTCAGCATGCCCGTGATGGTGCCGAACTCGTCCACAACCAGCGCCATATGCGATCGGCCTTGGCGGAACTCTTCGAGCATTTGCGACAGCGGTTTGGTCTCCGGCACTACCATGTGTTTGCGTAAGAGGCGGCCCACACGGAACGAGTGGCTGGGGCGGCCGGTACGAATGGCTTCGCGGCGCTCCAGCCAGACCGGCAGCAGGTCTTTGTAATGCAGAATCCCCACGATTTTCTCAGGCGTGCCCTCATACACCGGGATGCGCGTGTGGCGGTGCTCCAGCATGGTCTGCAACACCTGGTCGAGCGTGGCGTCCGATGGAATCGAAATCACGTCATTGCGCGGCACCATCACTTCGCGCACGGAAATGTGACTCAAATCCAGCACGCGATGAATCATGTCCTCCTCGGCTTCCGGCAGAATGCCCAAGCCGCGGCTCGAGGTGACGATCAGTTTCAACTCCTCTGCCGAATGGCCGCCGGCATGGCGTATGGACTTCACCTTCAACGCACGCGTGATGGCATCGGCGGACCGTTCGATGGTGATCACAAACGCTATCGACACCCGGTAGAAAACCAGCAGCGCAGGCGCCACCAGAACCGCCAGCCGATCGGCGGTGGCGATCGCCATGTTCTTCGGCACCACTTCGCCCAACACCACGTGGAAGTAGCTGATGATCAGGAAAGCTGTCACCAGGCACAGAGCGTGCAGCAAGGCAGCGCCCAGGTGCACTCCCAGCGGTTCGAGTAGCGAAGAAAAGATCTGATATAGAGTGTCTTCACCGGCCCATCCCAGGCCCAGGCTCGCCAGTGTGACGCCCACCTGTGTAACCGAGAGCAGGCGCCCCGGATTGGCCAGCAGGCTGAGCGCGGCCTGCGCGCCAGCTTGGCCTTCCGCCGCCAGTTGGCGCAGCCGCGATTGCCGCACCGACACCAGCGAGACTTCGGCCGCCGCGAACAGGCCGTTGATCACAATCAGAAGAACGACGACGAGCAGGCGTAGAAGAGTGTAGGTCACGGCGGCCGGTCCTAACAGAGTACAAAAGCACCACTGCCCGCGTTACAGAGCCGCGACCAGAGGGAGCGGTTGTCGAGTGTGTCGAGATGCCCGATACCTTCCATCAGTGGCTGCCTTCGTTCAGTATCGCCGCCAGCCGCACACCTGCCTTGGCGATTTGATCGCGCACGATGGGTTCCGCAACGGACTGATAGGTTTCGCCAAGCCGAATGGGCCTACCGCCGGAAGCGAGTGGCAAGGACCCATAAACATAATTCTGGGCCACGCGCCAGGACTCGCCTGCCCACTCCTCGACCGAGCCTTGCGACCACTTTATCGCGCGCTCCGGCGTGATTGACGCTCGAATCGCGGAGAGCAATTGGTCTTCCGCAGGCATGTGGTCCAGCAGCCCGTAGTCCCATACGGCGTGCAGGTTTGTGCGTGCCCCGTGGAACACCACCGCAACCTCGTTCCCTCCTTTGTCATGATTGTTGGCGCAGTGAAGCGGCTGGTGCAGGTCGCCGACGAAATGAACTAGAAACAGCAGCGCCTCGCGGCGTTGTTGAGGGCTGACGCCCGGATCTCTCCACTCTCGCCGGAATTCCGCAATCTTGGAGAGGATGCACCCTCCCGCCGGGCAGTCGCGTTTCCAGTCGAGCCCGCTACTACCGATCGGGATATCGATGTAGTGCCACGGCTCCGTCTCTTTGCGCGAGATGCGCACATCATCGGCCCAACTCGCAAGCGCAGCCAGCGATTCGCCAGGCGCCAGCACGCGGCCGATCTCCATGCGCGTCGCGGGCGCGAGCATTCCATCGGCAATCCGAACTACCAGCCGGTGCCCCTCGACTCCCCAACCAAACAGTAGCCGGGCGCTCAGAACTGAGACCAGCACCGCCGCTCTGCGCATTAGAGAAGAGCGTAGCATGCGGTAACCAGCGTTACTGGCCGCTCACGCCGGTTCCGCATCGAGCACCTCGCGCACCTTCGACAACAGCGCGTCCGGCGTGAACGGCTTGTGCAAAAAAGGCTTCGCTGGATCGGCGCCGGCGCCATTCAGCGCAATGTCCCGGTAGCCCGACATGTACAGGATTTTGACTCCCGGCGCACGCAGGTTCAGCTCTTGTCCCAGAACCAGTCCATCCATCTGAGGCATCACTACGTCTGCGAGCACGATGTCGATCTTGTGGCCGTTCTTCTCGTACGACGCCAGCGCTGAAATTCCGTTTCCGGCTTCCAGCACTTCGTAACCATTGGAACGAAGCACCGCCGAAACCACCTTGCGTACGCCCTCTTCGTCATCCACCACCAGCACGGTTTCCGAACCCTTCGGCGAAGGCGAGCGCGGGCGCGCCTCCACCGTTTGTCTCGCCACCGGCAGGTAGATTTCGAAAATGGTTCCCGTGCCCGGTTGGCTATAAACCGAGATCTGCCCCTCGCATTGCTTTACCACGCCATACACCGTGGCCAGCCCCAGCCCGCTGCCTTTCCCCGGATCTTTGGTGGTGAAGAATGGCTCGAAGAGGCGCGAACGGGTTTCCGCGCTCATCCCCACGCCCGTGTCGCTCACTCCGAGCATGACATACGATCCCGGCGGCACGCCCAGGTTTTCGCTGCCCGCCTGTTCGATCTCGACGTTGTCGGTTTCGATTACCAGCTTTCCGCCTTCCGGCATCGCATCGCGCGAATTGGAAGCAAGGTTGACGATCACCTGCTCGATTTGCGCCGGGTCGGCCTGCACTCGGCCCACCCCCGAACCGGGCAGCAGAATCAACTCCACGCTCTGTCCCAACAGGCGGCGCAACATCGGTTCCATGCCGGTGATGACGGCATTGAGATCGAGAGGCCGGGGTTGCACGCCCGGTCCGCGGCTGAAGGCCAGCAGATGCCGCGTCAAAGTGGCGGCTCGCTCGCCGGCGTAGATGATCTCATCCGCAAACCGCCGTAAGGGGCTGCTGACCGGCGTTTCCCCGCGCAACAGTTCGGCATATCCAGAAATCACGGTGAGGACGTTGTTGAAGTCGCCCGCAATTCCGCCTGCCAGGCGGCCCACCGCGTCCATTTTTTCCGTGTGAGCCGCCTGTTCTTCGAGCTGGCGGCGTTTACTGACGTCGCGAAATACCAAAATCGCGCCGCGCAGCCGCCCCGCCGCGTCGCGCACCGGAGCCGCGCCCTGTTCAATCGGCAGCTCGGTCCCGCTGCGGGAAACCAATATTTGGTTTTCGTGCACCGAAACGACCACGCTCTCGCGCAGAACGCGCGTCAGCGGGCTCTCGATGGTCTCGTGGCTTTTCTGGTCGACGAGGCGGAGCACCTCGCCGGCAGCCTTACCGCGCGCTTCTTCAGCCGGCCAGCCTGTCAGGCTTTCGGCTGCAGGATTCAGAAACGTGATGCGGCCCGCCCGGTCCGTAACCACCACTCCGTCTCCGATGCCGGATAGTGTCGCCACGAGCAGCCGATGGTTATCGCGCCACCGCGAGGTCATCCCTGTGATCCCCAGCGCAATCACCACGAACGCCACGATCCCCGTCACCGCACTGCTGAGCGGCTGGCTCGTCCAATCGGGACGCAGGAAGAAATACACGATGCAAACGGCGGACGAACCCGTGGCTAACAAGCCGCCCCCGAGCCCGTGATACCAGGCGCTCAGCCAGACCGCGGCCAGGAACGGCAACGACAAATCTTGTGCCAGATAAGGACGCAACAACAGGGAAACAAATAGTGCGGCGGCCGTCAGGAAAAGGGCGAAGACGCTGCTGTACAACGGAGAGCGTTTCAGGGGATTCATCGCGGCCCGGCCCGGCTACAGAATACTACACGCTTTCGTGTGGGCGGGTACGGTTCCGTACAACGCTGGGGCGCCGGGCGGGCGCGTCTTCCAGCGCCGGTGGACCCAAAGCCATTGGTCGGGATGCGCGCGGATTTCCGCCTCCAACTGGCTGTGAATGGCCTGCGTATCGCGAGTCGCGTCTCCCGTCATCGGAATCGGCGGACGGAAGCGCAGCACGTAGCGCTGCTCTTCATCGGACCACAGCGCGTAACCCGGAATCACCGCCGCGCCACTGTGATGGGCCAGCTTGGCGAAGCTGCTGGCCGCCGCCGCCGGGAGCCCGAAGAAGTCAACAAAAACCGCTGCCTCGACTGCCGTGTTCTGGTCAACCAGAATGCCGACGGCTTCATTGGCCGCGAGCGCCTTCAAGATCGAGCGCGCAAAATCCTTCTTGCCCAGGATGCGGTTGCCCGTGAGAGTGCGCCGCCGTTCCACCAGCGCGTCGATCGAAGGATTGTCGAGCGGCCGGACCACGACGTTCATCGGGGAGGCGAGCAGCGCATGGGCATACGCGCTCAGCTCCCAGTTACCGAGATGCGCAGTAGCGAAGAGGACACCGCGGCCGGCGCGCAAAGCGTTTTCAAAGTGCTCGTAGCCTTCCGCGCGGATCCACCGGTCGACGTTCTGGCGGCGAATCGAGGGAAACTTGGCGAAGGTGACGAGGAGGCGGGCGATGGATCGAAATACTCCATCGATGATGGCGCGGCGCTGGGCGGTTCCGAGCTCCGGCATCGCCAGAGCGAGGTTGCGTTCGCCCACGCGCCGCAAGCGGGGAACAAAAATGTCGAGCAGCCGCGTATAGCCGCGCGCGAGAGGCCGGGCCAGTGAATGCGGCAGCCATTCCAGCGACTTCAGGGCAGCCAGAGCCGCGAGGTATTCGAGAGCATTCCGAATTCCGGAGCGGCGGCGCAGATCGTGAACTTCGTCCACTCTTCGGACCATTGTCCCATTGGCTGGAGTTTCGTACGTAACACTAAGCAGAGACGCGTACACGGCCTCAGCGATCCTTGACTCTAAAAGGCTCAGATGTAATGATTATAGCTGTACTGATTACAGTTGCGAAGGGAATATAAATGAAGGTCGAGGTATACGTTCCTAAGGTTGAAAAGGGGATAATTATGCCAAACCGAAGTCCAACCGTTTACACCAGAAAAATAGCGGCGGGGGAGCTTAGGCGCATTGCGGAGCAAATAAAGCCCGGAACGATGGCCAAGCGTGGACGCGACGGTGAAAGTGTAGTCCTTCCGGTTGGGTCCATCGGAAAATTCAAACAGATGGTGAAGGCGCGTGGCCTTCAGACGGTATGTTTCAGAGGTCAATCCGAAACGGAGGCAAGGGTTTGGGTTATCGCCGGTTAGTTTCTCGGCGGCGACTGCTCGCCAAGTAGTTAACAGAAACGCCGCCAACATGCTCGTTCTCTTCGACAACGGAACGCCGCGCACGCTTGCGCGGTACCTAATCGATCAACACACCGTCACTGAGGCTCGTGCGAGAGAATGGGACCGGCTCGAAAATGGCGAACTCTTGGCGGTCGCCGAGGCCGCGGGTTTCGATGTACTAGTGAGCACAGACCGCAATCTGCGCTATCAACAAAACCTTACAGGACGCAAGATTGCCGTTGTAGTCTTGGGAAAAGGACGTTGGACTCTCATCCAGCATAAAGTTACGGACATCATTGCCGCCGTTAATGCTGCAAAGCCAGGCAGCTATACCGAAGTCGAAATACCCGCCGGCTAATGCTGCCCCGTTGGTGCTTCCGCACTCTGTGCGACAAATCCCAGAACCGCCTCAATCTGCTCCCGGGTAACACCAAATTCTTCTACGAGTTCGTCGACGGTCATGTCCTGAAGATTCTCGAAAACTGTAGAAACTGGCATACGGGTACCCTTGAACACCCATGCACCGCTACGCTTTCCGGGAACACTCTCCACAGCCGGGCACTGCGACCAGTCAAGAGTTGCCACGCTCTTACCCTCCTTCATCGTAACCGATCGCTAACGGTGTCCCTATCGGTCGTACCTTCACTCGATCCACCCGCCCCCCAGCACCATCTCGCCATCATAGAACACGGCCCCCTGCCCCGGAGTCACCGCCCGTTGCGGCTCATCGAACAGTACCTCCACGCTCGACGGATCGGCCCCTGCCTGCAGCGTCGCCGAAGCTGCCGCGTGCTTGTTGCGAATCTTCACCTGCGCCCGAATCGGCTTCGGTACGCCCGCGATGGAGATCCAGTTGACGTCCTTGGCAACCAGCCGTGCCGAGAGCAATTCGTCGTTGCCGCCTACCACCACGCGTTGCGTCTCGGGGTCCGTGGCAATCACGTAGAGCGGCTCGCCCAGCGCAACGCCCAAGCCACGCCGCTGCCCGACGGTGAAGTGATGCACACCCTGGTGCTCTCCGAGCGTCCGGCCGCTCGTGGTCACAATCTGCCCGCGCGTCTGCTCCGGCTCCACGCCCGTGTCCTTCAGATACGCGCTCATAAAAGCGGCATAGTCGCCGTTGGGCACGAAGCAGATTTCCTGGCTGTCGCCCTTCGCAGCCACCGAAAGATCCATCGACCGCGCCAGCTCGCGCACCTCGGGCTTGGTCATCTCTCCCAGGGGAAACAGCGTGCGGGCAAGCTGCGCCTGCGTCAAGCCAAACAGAAAGTAAGTCTGGTCCTTCGAGCCATCCACGGCCCGCAGCAACTGGTACCGGCCCGATTCCTCGCAATAACGAGTGCGCGCGTAGTGTCCGGTAGCAATGTGTTCCGCTCCCACCGCGTCCGCCATTTCCAGGAAACGATCGAACTTGATGTAGTTATTGCAGAGCGTGCAAGGGACGGGCGTGCGGCCTGCCAGATACTCTGCCACGAACGGCTTCACCACCTGCTCCTCGAACTGCCGCTCGAAGTTGACTACGTAGTAAGGAATGCGGATTTGCTCCGCGACGCGCCGCGCATCGTAAACGTCGTCGAGTGAGCAGCAGCGCCCCGTGGCGCCTTCCGTCGAAAGCTCGGGCAGCCGCCGCTGGTTCCAGAGCTGCATGGTCAAACCGACCACGCTGCGGCCTTGCCGCACCAGGAGCGCGGCCACCGTGGAACTATCGACGCCGCCGCTCATCGCGACCGCGATGGGAGACTCAGGCATGTACAGAGATTCTGCGCAAATGGACGACGGAAGCTTCCAGCGCTTCCACCAGCGCATCCACTTGCTGGCGGGTCGTGGAAGTTCCCAGCGAAAAGCGAATGCTGGCGCGCGCACGCTCAGCGGAGCGGCCAATAGCCGTCAGGACGTGCGATGGGGTAACAGCGCCACTCGAGCACGCCGACCCGGTGGAAACCGCGAAACCGCGTAGATCGAGCGCAATCACCAGCGCCTCGCCGTCGATGCCGTCGAAATAGATGTTGGTCGTGTTCGGCGTGCGCTCTTCGCGCGCGCCGTTGATGCCAGTCTCCCGGATGCGATCGAGCACGGCCGTTTCCAGCCGGTCGCGCAAGCCAGCGATCCGCTCGCTATCCGCCGCCAGGTTTGTCGAAGCCAGCTCCGCCGCAACCCCGAAGCCCACAATCGCAGGCACGTTCTCCGTCCCGGGCCGCCGGTCGCGCTCGTGATGGCCGCCGAACACGACTGGGGCGAGCTTCGTTCCCTTGCGCACATAAAGCGCGCCCACGCCCTTGGGCCCATAAAGCTTGTGTGCGCTCATCGTGTACAGGTCGGCGCCGAGAGCCTTCACGTCCACCGGGATTTTGCCAAAAGCCTGCACGCCATCCACGTGCAACACCACGCCAGCCTCGCGCGTGATGTGAGCGATTTCCGCGATCGGCTGCACCGTGCCAAGTTCGTTGTTGGCGTGCATCACCGAAACCAGAACCGTCTCGGGCCGCAACTCGCGGCGCAAGCTCTCGGGATCGACGACGCCCGCCGCGCCCACCGGCAGACGCGTCACTTCCACGCCTTCCCGCTCCAGTTGCGCGCAGGTCGAAAGCACGGCCGTATGCTCGATAGCCGTGGTGATGACATGCCGCCGGCCCGAAACGCCGCGCGCTACGCCCAAAATCGCCAGGTTGTCCGATTCCGTCCCACCGCCGGTGAATACCACCTCGGCCGGATTGGCATGGATGGCAGCAGCGATCTGCCGGCGGGCGGCTTCTAAGCGTTGCTTGGCAGCCTGCCCAAAGTGGTGGATGCTCGATGCGTTCCCGAAAGTCTGACCAAACGCCGCAACCATTGCTTCCAATACTTCAGGAGCAAGGGGCGTCGTGGCGTTATGGTCAAAATAAACGCGTTCCACTTAGCCCATTTTCACACAGCCCCGTAGCGCAGGCCTCCAGGCTTGCGCTTTTGTGGAACTCTCTTTCCCCGCGTCTCGGCGCCGGCTTCCCGCCGTGGGGAAATGTCCCGATGGCTTACCTTGGCATCGAAGCCCGCTTTGACCAATCGCTGCCGGATCTCGTCGGCCATCATCACCGAGCGATGCTGTCCGCCGGTGCAGCCGAAAGCGATCGTCAGATAGCTTTTGCCCTCGCGGATGTAGTGAGGCAGCAGATACACCAGGAGCTCGGAAATGCGCTCAATGAACTCCACCGTCTGGGGAAACGACCGGATGTACCGCGCTACCGCCGGGTTTAGACCGGTCAGGTGTTTGAAGCGGGGAATGTAGTTGGGGTTGGGTAGGAATCGGACATCAAACACCAGGTCGCTATCGGCGGGCACACCGTTGCGGTACCCGAAACTGGTGACGTTGATCCTGATATCCGAGCCCTCACGCCGCTTGCGGAACCGATCCGCGATCACTTCGCGGAGCTGGTGTACCGTGTACTTGGAAGTGTTGAGGATCAGATCGGCGGTGGCGCGAATGGGCGCCAGGCGCGCCCGTTCCATCGCGATGCTCTTGGAAATAGAGCGCCCCGTGCCCAACGGATGAGGCCGGCGCGTTTCGCTAAATCGCCGCAGCAACACGTCGTTATCCGCTTCGAGAAAAATCAGCTGGGGATTCACCAGGCGGCGAAGCCGTGCGTACACTTCTGGGAACCGCTCCAGACCCGTGCCCTCCCGGATGTCCACCACAATGGCGGCTCGCCGCACCGCGGGGTTGTCGCCCAGCAACTCGACAAATTTGGGAATTAACTCGACTGGCAGATTGTCCACCGAATAGAAACCCAGGTCCTCGAGTGCCTTTAGCACGGAGGCCTTCCCCGAGCCGCTCAGGCCGGTGATGGCGACTAATGCCGGTTTTTCGGCGGTATCCTTCTTCGGATGGCCCGCGGAAAAACTCTTGCGCGCCATCCTCTGTTTGTTATCCTTCCACGAGATCGAAGTTGCCGTCGCGGCGCCGGACGAGAACCGTGACCTTGTCGGTATCCGCGTCGCGATAAACCAGGTAATCGCGGCTCTTGTCCATTTCCAGAACCGCTTCATCCAACGTCATCGGCTTCCGCTTTTGGTGGTGGTTCACGCGGTGCACGCGCCGCTCCGATGGCGGCTCGGGCGGGGTTTGAGCTACTGCTGTTTCGCGCTCGGCCGCTTCTGCCTTGCGGGGCGTACGCTTGGTGTCGCGCCACTTGGACCGTTCTTTGAGCGCCTGCTTTTCCAGCCGTTCGATGGCCGTGTGGATGGCCGCGAACAAGTCGTTGCTCGCTCCGATACCGACAAACTGGTGATTGTAATAATTCACCGTCACCTCGGCCTGGTGCAGATGGCGCTCCAGGGACAGAATCACGTGGGCCTCCGATTCTCGGCGGCCATCCAGCAGCTTTCCGACTTTGGCGAAGCGTGCCTCGAGTTTCTTCAACTGGGCCGGTGCCAGTTCCACCTGTCTACCGGTGTACGTGATCTTCATGGGTTCTCCGTGGGAGGTTGCCGTTTTCGGGTTTACCCGTCTCGGGCTACCAAAAAACCCTTCCTACTCCTTTATAACGCTTATTGCGGCGGAATGCGCCGCAAAAGGGCACAACGCGGCCAGCCCTAATTCCGCAAGCGCCTTTGG
>Ga0335081_10006057_pt1 | contig 19193 bp, 16 predicted proteins | sample Lox_Sample_35_FD_206713 | JGI IMG/M metagenome (GOLD analysis project Ga0335081, IMG submission 206713) | Soil microbial communities from Loxahatchee National Wildlife Refuge, Florida, United States - Lox_Sample_3.5 | ecosystem: Environmental > Terrestrial > Soil > Wetlands | place: USA... | reverse complement strand
GCCCTGGCCGTAGAACGCGGCGTAGGTCCCGTAGCCCGCTTTCGCGAGCACGGGCGGCACGTCGGCGCGGTGCACCGCGATCCACACCACCCAGGGCACGAGCAGGCCGAGCCCGAGCGCGGCGGGCCGAAGGGCGCGGCGCCACCCGCTCTTCCACCACTCCACGGCCAGGAGCGCGACCAGGAACGGGGCCGCGATGCTGCGGACGTACACGGCCACCGCCGCCGCGACCGCCGCGCTCCGCGGGCGTCCCGACGCCGCGAGCAGCAGCGTGACCGCGAGGCACGCCAGGCACAGCGGCTCGGACATCGGGATGGTCCACCACATCATCACCGCCGGCGTGGCGACCGACGCCAGCGCCGCGAGCGCGCTCAGGGCCGGCGCCAGGCCGAAGACCGCCACTCCCGCCGCGGCCACGGCGCCGGCGAGCGGGCCGGCCACGACGAGGTTCACGCGGCGGAGCCGCTCCAGGTTCGCCGTGTCGCCCAGGCCGGGCTGCCAGGCCAGCGCCAGCACCGCCGGCCAGCCGGGGGCGAACTTCAACTCCGGAGGCTGGCCCGGGAAGTTGAGGTTGCGGTAGGCGTGCCGCTCGCGGATCGCCTTGGCCAGCACGGCGTACTGCGCGTCGTCCTGGAACGTGCCGAGCGTGAAGTCGCGCGGCGCGAGCGCCGCGAGGCCCCAGCCGCCGAGCGTGGCGGCGAGGGTCGCGGCGGTCGCCGCCCTACTCCAGCTCGACAATGGACAGGTTGCGGTTGGTGAAGATGCAGATGTCGGCTGCGATCTCGAGGCTCTGCGTCACGATCTCGCGGGCGGTGAGCGGGGCGTGCGCCACGAGCGCCCGCGCCGCCGCCAGGGCGTAGCTGCCGCCGGAGCCGATGGCCAGGATGCCGTCGTCGGGCTCGATCACGTCGCCGTTCCCGGTGACCAGCAGCCCCTTGTCACGGTCGGCTACGGCCAGCTGCGCCTCGAGCCGCCGCAGCACCCGGTCGCTGCGCCAGTCCTTCGCCAGCTCGACGGCCGCCCGCGCCAGGTTGCCGGGGTACCGCTCCATCTTCTCCTCGAACTTCTCGAACAGGGTCAGCGCGTCGGCCGCCCCGCCGGCGAAGCCGGCGAGCGCCTTGCCGCCCTTGAGGACGCGAACCTTCTGGGCGTGCGCCTTGAGCACCGTCTCGCCGACGGTGACCTGGCCGTCACCGCCCATCGCGACGTGGCCGTCCTTCCGGACGCAGAGGATCGTGGTGGCGCGTATCGTGTCCATCTAGGCTCTCGGGTGTGCCTGGTGATAGACGTGCTTCAGCCGCTCGACGCTGGTGTGGGTGTAGATCTGGGTCGTCGACAGCGAGGCGTGGCCCAGCAGCTCCTGCACCGCCCTCAGGTCCGCCCCCGCGTCGAGCAGGTGGGTGGCGAACGAGTGCCTCAGCGAATGCGTCGTGATCTTCTGCCCCTCGCTCACAAGGTCCAGCAGGCGGCGCACCAGCAGCTGGACGGCGCGCGGCGTCAGCCGCTGCCCCCGCTCGCCCACGAACACCGCGCCGGAGGAGATCGCCGAGCGAACCTCGGCTTGCTTCGCGCCACCCGCACGATCCGGCCGCGCGACGCCAGCCACCGCACGACGCCCGGCGCCCGCGACCTCCCGCAGCGCCTCGTCGCGCCGCAGGTAGTAGCGCCGCAGCGCGGCGACGGCGGGCCGGCCCACCGGCAGCAGGCGCTCCTTCCTGCCCTTGCCGCGGACGCGCACCTGGTCCGACACCAGGTCGAGGTCCTCCAGGTTGAGGCCCACCAGCTCCGAGAGGCGCATGCCGGTGGAATAGAACAACTCCACGATGGCGCGGTCGCGCGTCGAGCGGAAGGTGTTCTCGGCGCTGCGGGACTCCGCCAGCGCGAACAGGCGGTCGACCGCCTTCCGGTCGAGATAGCCGGGCAGCCGCTTCTCCAGCTTCGGCGTGCTGGCGGCCTTGGCCGGATTCACCTCCACCCCGTGGTGCAGGTTCAGGAACCGGTAGAACGCCCTGACCGCCGACAGCGCCCGCGCCATCGTGCGCTTCGACCATCCGCGCCGCGCGGCGTCGGCGAGGAACCCGCGGATCGACAGCCGGTCCACGCCCGCCCACGTCCAGCTCTCGCCGCCGTAGTAATGGTCGAGGAAGCCCGAGAACGCCGCGATGTCCCGCCCGTACGCCTTCACGGTGTTGGGCGAGTCGTTGCGCTCCGACTCCAGCCAGCGCAGGAAGTCGGCAGCCTCAGGCTTCATCGACGCTCCCGACGAAGATGCGCATCGCCGCCAGGGCCCGCTCGACGAGCAGCTGCTTCTTGACGGCCCGGTCGCGCGGCGCGGCCGCGAGCGGAGGCAGCAGTCCGAAGTTGGCGTTCATCGGCTGGAAGGCCCCGGGATCGGCGTCCCGCAGATACGCCAGCAGCGCGCCGAGCATGGTCTCGGGCGGCGGGATCAGCGGCTCCGCCCCGCGGAGCAGGCGCGCCAGGTTGATCCCCGCCAGCAGCCCGGTGCCCAGCGACTCGGTGTACCCCTCGATGCCGGTCAGCTGCCCGGCGAACAGCGTCGCCGGCGCATCCCTGAGCGCGAGGTGCGGCGCGAGACACGCCGGCGTGTTGAGGTAGCTGTTGCGATGGATCGACCCGTAGCGCAGGAACTCCGCCGCGCCCAGCCCCGGAATCAGGCGGAACACCCGCCGCTGCTCCCCGGTCCGGAGCCGGGTCTGGAACCCCACCAGGTTCCACATCTGGCCGGCCCGGTCCTCACGACGCAGCTGCACCACGGCGTGCGGCCTGCGGCCGCTGGCGGGATCGGCGAGCCCGACCGGCTTCATCGGCCCGAAACGCAGCGCCTCCCGGCCGCGCCCGGCCATCTCCTCCACGGGCAGGCACCCCTCGAAATAGGGCACGCCGTCGAACTCGTGGGCCTGGTAGCGGTCCGCCGCCGTCAGCGCGGCGATGAACTCCCCGTACTCGGCTTCGGAGAGCGCGGCGTTGAGATAGTCGTCGCCCCCGCCCTTGCCGTAGCGGGAGGCGGCGAACAGCCGGCCGTGGTCGAGCGAATCGTCCGCGACGATCGGCGCGATCGCGTCGTAGAACGCCAGGGCCCCGGTGCCGAGCCGCTCGGCAATGCGCGCCGCGAGCCGGTCCGACGTCAGCGGCCCCGTGGCGACGATCCCGGGGGCCGGCAGGTCGGTGGCTTCCTCCCGCACGACCCGCACGTTGGGGTGTCCGCCCACCAGCTCCGTCGCGCGGCCCGCGAACACGGCCCGGTCAACGGCCAGCGCCGCGCCGCCCGGCACGCGCGCCTCGTCGGCGCACCGCAGCAGCAGGCTGCCCAGCAGCCGCAGCTCGGCCTTGAGCAGGCCGTGCGCGTTGGTGGTCTCGACGCTCTTGAAGGAATTGCTGCAGACCAGCTCGGCCAGCAGGTCGGTGCGGTGGGCCGGCGTGCTCGCCACCGGGCGCATCTCCACCAGCGTCACGCGGACCCCGCGCTCGGCCAGCGCCCAGGCCGCCTCGCAGCCGGCGAGGCCGCCGCCGACGACCGTCGCGGTCAGGACGGGGCCGGCGTGGTCGCCGCTGCGGGCGCCGGCGTCTCCTCGGCCGCGAACTCCGTGCCGCACTTCAGGCACTTCCGGAACGCTCCCCTCGCCTTGGTCTGCTTGCTCTCCGCCCCGACGAAGCCGCAGGACGGACAGGTCACCGGCACCGGGCGGTTCCAGACGGTGAAATCGCACTCCGGGTAGCGCGAGCACCCGAAGAAGGATCGGCCGCGCTTGCTCCGCCGCTCCGCCAGGTCTCCGACGCCGCACTTCGGGCACTTCACGCCCAGCGGGACCGGCTGGGTGTGGTCGCACTTGGGGTAGCGCGTGCACGCCATGAACTCGCCGTACCGGCCGGTCTTGATGACCAGCGGCGCCCCGCACTTGGGGCACAGCTGGTCGGTGGGCCGGTCCGGCGCCCGCGGCTTGCGCAGCGACTTGGTGTACTTGCACTCCGGGTCGTTCTGCTTGGTGCACGCGATGTAGGGACCGAACCGGCCGGCTTTCGCGACCAGGGAGCTCCCGCACCGGGGACAGCGCTGGTCCGCCAGGCCCTCGAGGTTGTGCGCCTCGGAGATCATCTCCTCGGGCCGCGCCTTCGCCAGCGCCTTGGCGAACGGCTTCCAGAAGTCGTCCAGGACCTGCACCCGGCTGAGCTCGCCCTCCTCGATGCGGTCGAGCTCGCTCTCCATCTCGCTGGTGAACTCGACGTTGAAGATGTCGGGGAAGCGGGGGATCAGCATCCGCTCGACCGTGGTGCCCAGCTCGGTCGGGTGAAAGCGCTTGTCGTCGAGGCTCACGTAGTGTCGCGCCACCAGCGTGCTCGAGATGGCCGAGTAGGTGGACGGACGCCCGATGCCGAGGCGCTCCAGCTCCTTCACCAGCGACGCCTCGCTGTAGCGCGGCGGCGGCTCCGTGAAATGCTGCTCGGGCACGACGCCGAGCAGCGTGACCCGGTCGCCGACGGCGAGCGCCGGCAGCGGGGTGAGATCCTCGAGCGTGCGCCCCTCGCCCTGCTCGCGCGCCTCGTGGTAGAGCCGGTGGTAGCCGTCGAACAGGATCACCGACCCGGTGGCCCGGAACAGCCAGCGGCCGAGGTCGAAGTCCACCGAGGTGGTGTCGTAGACGATGGGCGACATCTGCGACGCCACGAACCGCTGCCACACCAGCTGGTAGAGCTTGAGCTGATCCGGCGTGAGGTCCTTGCGGACGCTCTCGGGCGTGCGCTCGACCTCGGTCGGCCGGATCGCTTCGTGCGCGTCCTGCGCCTGCGGGTTCTGCGACGCGCCGTAGAGGACCGGCTTCTCCGGGAGGTACTTCTGGCCGAACTGCCGGCTCACGTACGCCCGCGCCGCCTCCACCGCGCTGGCGGCGACCCGGGTCGAGTCGGTGCGCATGTAGGTGATCAGGCCGACCGCACCCTCGTCGGCGAGGTCCACGCCCTCGTAGAGGTCCTGCGCCACCCGCATGGTCCGCTTGCTCGAGAAGCCGAGCCGCTTGGCCGCTTCCTGCTGGAGCGTGCTGGTGGTGAACGGGGCGGGCGGCCGCTTGCGGCGCTCCTTGCGCTTGACGTCGGTGACGACGAACGCGGCATCGCGCACCGCGGCGACGACGGTCTGGGCCTCGGCCTCGGTGTGGATCTCGGGCTTCTTGCCGTCGAGCTTGTGCAGCTCGGCGTCGAATGCCTGGCCGTCCTTCTCGCACTGCGCGGTGATGCTCCAGTATTCCTGCGCGACGAACTTCGCGATCTCCTGCTCGCGCTCCACGATCAGCCGCAGGGCGACGGTCTGCACCCGGCCCGCCGACAGCCCGGTCTTGAGCGCCTTCCACAGCAGCGGGCTCACCTTGAAGCCGACCAGCCGGTCGAGGATGCGCCGTGCCAGCTGCGCCTCGACCTTCTTCTCGTCGATCTTGATGGTGTTGGTGATGGCGCGCTGGATGGCGTCCTTGGTGATCTCGTGGAACAGCACGCGGCGCACGCGGTCGGCGCCGAGCTGCTGGCGCACGTGCCAGGCGATGGCCTCGCCTTCGCGGTCGGGGTCGGTCGCGATCAGGACCTGCGAGACCTCCTTGGCGGCCTTCTTCAGCTCCTGGATGGCCTTGGCCTTGCCCTTGACCGTGACGAACGTGGGCTTGAAGTCGTGCTCGACGTCGACGCCCAGCTCGCGCTCGGGCAGATCCCGGATGTGCCCCACGGTGGCCTTCACCGTGTAGCCCTTGCCGAGATACTTGCCGATCGTCTTCGCCTTGGCGGGCGACTCGACGACCACGAGCTTGCTGTTGGCGGCCATCGTCCTCACGTTGCCGGCTCACGTCACCGGCGCGTCATCCATCCGTCTCCGGCACTACCATCGGGCCCGCGGCCGGGTTCCGGCGCGGTCCGCGGCGCTGCCGGGCCCACGGCGCCACGTCGGGGCGCGGAGTCTACCAGCCGGCGAGGTCGCGGGCAAGCGAGACCACGGCGGCGGCCACCTCGTCCGGGCTGCGTCCCCCGGTGGCCACGGTGCGATCGGCGCGGCGGTAGCTCGGACTCCGGGCGTCGAGCAGCGCCGCGATGCGCGCGCCGGTCTCGCCCCCGGCGAGCAGCGGCCGTCCCGCGGCCCCACCGAGTCTCGCCGCCGCCTCCTCCGGCCCGGTCTCAAGGTAAACCACCAGTCCAGACCCCCGGGTCATCGCGCGCGTAACGTCGTGCGCGAAGAACCCGGCGCCGGGCGCCACCACCGCGGGCGCGCCGGCGAGCGCGGCGCCGCCCAGCTCGGCCTCGAGCGCGCGAAAGGCGGCCTCGCCGTCCTCCGCGAACACCCGGGCGACGGATTTCCCCGCGCGCTGCTCGATCGCCTCGTCGAGATCCACGAACGGCGCGCCGAGCGCCGCGGCGACCAGCCGGCCGACGGTCGTCTTCCCGGCTCCGGGCAACCCGACCAGGATGACGTGACGTCTAGTCAACCGGCTCCCAGCCGGCGCGACGCCGCGCGAGCTGCGCGAGGTAGCCGTCGAGATTGCGACGCAGCTCGGCGAGCGCGTCGCCGCCGAACTTCTCCACGTAGGCATCGGCGAGGACGAGCGCCACCGCCGCCTCCGCGATGACGCCCAGCGCGGGAACCGCGGTGACGTCGGAGCGCTCGCTCTGCGCCGGGGCCGGCCGGCCGCTGCGCAGGTCCACCGACTGGAGCGGGCGCATCAGCGTCGAGATGGGCTTCATCGCGGCCCGCAGGACCAGCGGCTCGCCGGTCGTCATCCCGCCCTCGAGACCGCCGGCGCGATTGGTGCGCCGCGCGAAGCCGCCGCTCGGGGCCGCGGCGGGGCCGTCGGCGCGGAGGATCTCGTCGTGAGCCTGGGACCCGGGCAGCGCGCCGAGGGCGAAGCCGAGGCCCGCCTCGACGCCCTTCACCGCCTGGATGGACATCAGGGCGGCCGCCAGCCGGCCGTCGAGGCGGCGGTCCCACGCCACATGGCTTCCGAGCCCCACCACGAGCCCGCGGACCACCACCTCCACCACGCCGCCCAGCGTGTCGCCGGCGTCCGCGGCGGCGTCGATCCGGGCGACCATCGCCTGCTCGGCTTTGGGATCGAGGCAGCGCACGGGAGAGCGGTCGGCGACCGGATCCAGCGGGGCGGGGAGCGGGCCTGGTAGCGCGGCCACGACGCCGCCCAGGGCGACCACGTGGCTGCCGATCTCGACCCCGAGCTCCGCGAGCAGCCGGCGGCACACGGCGCCCGCCGCGACGCGCGCCACCGTCTCCCGCGCCGATGCGCGCTCCAGGATGTCGCGCGCGTCGGCGCGGTCGTACTTCAGCACGCCGGCGAGGTCGGCGTGCCCGGGCCGGGGTCGGGTGAGCTGGCGCCGCGGCGGTTCGGCCGACGGCTCGGGCGCCATCACGTCCCGCCAGTGCTCGAAGTCCCGGTTCTCGACCAGCAGCGCGATCGGCGAGCCGAGGGTCGCCCCGGCCCGCACCCCGGCCAGGATCTGCACCCGGTCCGCCTCGATCTTCATCCTCGCGCCGCGGCCGTAGCCGCGCATCCGCCGCGCGAGCTCGGCGTCCACGTCGGCGGCCAGGAGCGGCAGGCCGGCCGGCACGCCCTCGACGACGGCCAGGACGGCGCGCCCGTGCGACTCTCCCGCGGTAGTGAACCGGATCGCGGTCACGGGCCGCCCTCCCGAGAGAACGCGAGCCCGACCGCTCGGCCGGGCTCTGGCGTTCCTTCGATCGTCGAAGCGGGGCGCGGCGCTACGGCCGGCCTCTCGACCGCGGGGGCAGCGTGTTGATCACGCGCACCGGCGGCAGGGCCACCCCCGGCTGCTGCCGCACCGGGTACGGGTTGACGAAGTTCGGCAGGCGCACGACGACCAGTCCGCGCGTGGTGACGCCCACCAGCACCAGCACGCCGCCCGAATTCGCCACCCGGATGGGCCCGATGATGGTGTCCCGGATCGGGACCGTGGTGACCCGCGAATACCAGTAGGTGTCGAAGACGTCGATGAACGGGTCCGGCCGCGCCGCGAACACCAGGCGGTCGTTCTTGTTCAGCGCTCCCGAGGTGCGCGTGTTCGCGTCGAACGCGTTGTTGGGATCGAAGTCCATCCCCGGCTGGCCGCTCGGCACCGGCAGCAAACCGGTTTCCTTGAGCGTGTAGTCGAAGGCGTAGATCGAATCCGCCCGCACCAGGCTGGTCCGGCCGTTGAAGTTGGTCGCGACGGACAGCACCCGGGCGGCCCGGTTGACCAGGAAGTCCCGCACCAGCACGCCGGGCGAGACGCCCTGATCCACGATCGCCGTGCAGTTCAAGAACCCGATCGTGGCCCCGGTGGTGGGATTCTTCAGGGGGCACGGGGGCAGGTTGATGTTGGTGATGGGCGCGCGGCCGTCGAGCGACAGCGCCCGCGCGAAGCCCTGATTGAACCCGCCCTCGCCGATCACGGCGTGGTTGAAGTCGCCGGAGTTGCGGACGAAGGTGGATTCCTGGAAGGCGACCGTGGTCAGATCGACCAGCTCGCCGATGCCCGCGCCGAGAATCGTGTCCCGGATCTGCTGGCCCGGCAGGGTGTCGCGGACGGCGATGACCTGCAGCGTGTCCAGGCCGGGAGAGGCCGTCTCGTAGAAGAGGTGCCCGCTCCTCGCCGTGATCGGCGCGGACAGGTTCTCCGACGCCAGGTAGCCGCGGCTGGTGAACGGTCCCGGCTGCGCCGGGGTGGGCGCCGTCGAGTACACGGCGTACACGGTGTCGCACGCGGCGCCGGCCAGGTGGCGGCACACCGCCCCGAGGTACTGCGGGCGGTCCGCGAGGTCGTAGTCGGTGGTCAGGATCTCGATGCCGCCGGCGGCCGTCGGGGCGGTCTTCACCGTCTGGACGACGTAGTCGGCCAGCCGGTGCCGCTGCACCTCCGAGCCGGCCACGAGGTCCACGACCGACAGGTTGGTCCCGCCCGAGTTGGCGACGATGACCGTGTCGGCGTTGTCACCGAGCGTGTCGCGCGGCCACAGCGCGATGCCGACGGGCTGCGAGCCCACCCGGATCGGCGCCGCGAACGTGTTGGTGTTGAGGCGGAACACCTCCACCTGGTTGAGCAGGGTGTTGGTCAGCAGCAGGACCGGGCCGTTCCCGCCCACGTTGTTGTGGTCGATGACCGCGTCGCCGAACTGCCCGCCCTGCGGCAGCGAGATCGTGGTGCCGGCTACGACGGTCAGGGTGTCCTTGTCCGCGGCGGGCGACTTCTTGGGCGTGCTGGTGAAGCTGGAGCCGCCGCGATTCCCCGGCGACGCGCCGTCGACGCCGAACGCCTCGACGGTCACGATGCGCGGGAAGGTCGTGAGGGTGTCCAGCCCGAGCCGGAACCGCTGCGTCACATTGGTGCTGGCGCCGGCGAAGATCACCGAATCGCCGTGCAGGATCGTGCCCGCCGTGTCGCGGACCAGGAACCCGACCTTGGTGATCCCACTCGGGTCCGTGGCGGTCACGGTGAGGCTGTCGCCCACCTCGACCCGCAGCGGCATCGTGTCTTGCACCAGTGGCGCCACCGTGTCGCCCACCACGGTCTGGACCGCGACCGTGACGCCCGGCGACACGCCGGACGGGTCGTTCAGCGAGTCGGTCGCGAACGGCACGATCACGACGTTGCCCACCGCCGTGCCGGCCGGAATCGAGAGCGTGCTGGTGAACGTCTCCGTGTCGGCCAGCGCCCCGTTCACGGGCGCGAAGATCGTCGAGTCGTTCTGCGTCACGACGCCGGTCGCGCGCCACCCCAGGACCTTGACGCCGATGGGGTGGATGCCGCGGACCTGGACGGTCACCGACTTGCCGACCGCGGTGACGGCGCCTGCCGCGGGCTGCAGCACGGAAACCCGGGGACCGTTGACGACCCGCACCACGGACGTGTCGAAGCTGGTGTCGTTGGCCGCGTCGACGGCCGTCGCCGTGATGGTCACGAATTCGGACGTGGAATCGGTCAGCACCGCGCGCAGGTAGCGCGTGATCGTCGTATCGGTGGGCTTGGCGAGCGTCACCGAGCGGGAGGTGAACCGCGTCACCGTGGTGTCGGTGCCGAGGTTCACGGAGCCGCGGACGCTGGTGCCGGTCAGCACCAGGCCGGTGATGCCGTGCGTGTCGCTCAGCTTCACCTGGACGAAGACGCTGTCCCCGACCGACACCGGCACCGTCGCCGCCTTGGACGGCTGCTGAATCGTCACCGCGCCCGCGCCGGCGGTCCCGCCGCCCCCGCCCCCGCCCCCGCCACCCCCGCCGCCTCCGCCGCTCGAAGTCGGGAAACGGCCCTGTTCGCCGCATACGGCCACAGCGAAGACGCAGCCCGCGAGGGCTGCCGCTCGCGCCACGAGGCGCAGCACGGAACTAGCGGTTGTCGGGTGCACCGGAGCCCAGATCGTCGATGATGTGTGGGGTCACGAGAATCAGCAGGTCGCGCCGCTCCTCCTGGCTGGTCCGGAAGCCGAACAGCCGGCCGAGGACCGGCAGGTCCACCAGGAACGGGATGCCCTGGTTGGCCACCGTGATGTTGGTCACGGTCAGGCCGCCGATGACCGCGGTCTCGCCGTCCCGCACCAGCAGCTGGGTCGTGCCCTCCTGCGACGCGAAGACGAATCCGGCCTCGGCGATGGTGGACGCCTGAAGGGACGAGTTCTCGGCGTGCAGCTCCATCAGCACCTCGCGGGTGCCCGCCACCACGTGCGGCGTGACGGTCAGCCGGATGCCGGTGGGCTGCAGCTGGGTGGTGGCCCGCGCCACCGCGCCGCCGGTCGCCGTCGCACCGGCGCTCGCGACGTCGATCTGGCGGATCGGCGTGCGCTCGCCGACGAACAGGTCGGCCTGGCGGTTGTCGGCGACCGTGACCTGCGGCTCGGCCTGGATGTCCGAGAGCTGGACCGACTGCAGCGCCTCGAGGAAGCTCGACAGCGCGAAGTTGCCGATCACCGTCGAGTACACGAGCCGCAGCGCCGGATTCTGCTCGAACTGCGCCGAGGCGTTGGCGACCGCCGCCACCGCGTTACCGCCGATGTTCACCACCAGCGGCGTACGGGTGGGGTCGTAGGGCGTGTTGCCCGTCGTGTCCTGCGGGTTCGGCCGCGCGATCAGGGTGTTGAAGAACTGGCTGGACGTCCCGAGGTCGTAGCGCATCCCGATCTCTTCGAGCTCGGTCCGGTCCACGAAGATGATCTTCGCCTGGATGGCCACCTGCGGGGTGCGCTGGTCCAGCGCGCGGATGAACGCCGCGATGGTGTCGATCTGCGAGGCGATGTCGGTGACGATCAGCGAGTTGGTGGTCGTGTCCGGCGCCACCTTGCCGCGCCGCGACAGCATCGGCGCGACCGACGGTGCGAGCACGGACGCCCGGGCGTAGTTGACGTGCACGATGGTCGTCGCGGTGCCTTCGAGGGAATCCTGCGCCGCGAGGTTGGCCCGGCTGTCCACCCGGATGATGCCGCCCGGCAGCTCGGTGGCGGCCAGGCCCTGGCCGGCGAGCACCGCGTTGAACGCCAGGTCCCAGGGCTGGTCCTTGATTTCGGCCGTGACCGTGCCGGAGATGTCCTTGCCGGCGATGATGGAGCGGCCGGAGAAGGTCGCGAAGTTGGCGATGACTTCCTGGATGCTCGCGCGGTCGAAGGTCACGCTGATGCGCGGCTGCTGCGAGGGCGAGCGGAGCTGGCTGCGCAGCACGGCGTTCTCGACGTCGGCCGTCGCGGCCGGCGCGGGCGCGACCGCGGCCGGAGCCGCCGGCGCATGCGCGGGAATGGCCGCGGGCAGCGCGGCGGCCGCGTTGCGCGCGCCGTCGCTCGACCAGGCGGCGAACGCCTGGCTCGCCGCGAAGGTCACGTGCACCCCGGCGCTGTCCTGGCGCACCTGGTAGTCGCGCGCCTGGTCCAGCTCGACCACGACGCGCACGACGTCGGAGCGGAACTGCGAGTAGCGGACGTCCCGGATCCCGCCGCGGGCGACGCCGTCGTACTGGATCGTCGGCGCCACGAGGTGCGCGCCCACCAGGTCCAGCACCAGCCGGGCCGGCTCGCGCAGCACGAAATCCGAGACGTGCACGACGCCCTGCACGTCGATCGCCACCTCCGCCCGCCCCGGGCTCGGCAGCACGCTCACGGCCGTCACGTCGCCCGGTCCCGCATGGGGCGGCGGGGTTGCGGGCACGGCGGCGAGCCGTGACGCGGCGGCGGCCCCAAGGGCCAGGCCGACGCACGCGATGATGAGGGCTCGCTTCATGGATTGGCCTCCGCTTGCCTTTGGAGCGACAGCACTTCCTGACGCTCGAACCCGAACTCCTCGATCTGGAAGACGACCTCGTACTGGCGGATCTGGAGCACCCGCAGCCGGCCGACGGTGTCGCCGCGCTTCAGGCGGTGGATCTTGTCGCCCGGCGCCTCGCGAACCACGGCCACGCTGCGGCCGTAGTGCGGGTCGTAGATGACGGACACCAGCCGCAGGTCCGCGAGCGTCGGGCGCACGTCGCTCGAGCTGATGAGCGTCAGGAACGGATCGCGGGAGCCGCCGCTGTAGTGATAGACCTCGCGGCGGTACTCCACCCTGCCGCCGGTGGTGTCGATGCCCACCAGCGACGTGTCGCGGCGCACGCTCGGCCGGCCCGGCGCGGCCGCACCGGCCCTGGCGGCCGGCGCCCGCTGGGCGCGCGCCGCCACCGGGCCGAGCAACGCCAGCGCGGCCACGCCGAGGCACCACCTCCGGCTAGTCATCGCCACCTCGCGGCGCCGGCGGCGGCGCACCGGTCGAGTCACCCGCCGCCAACGGCTTCACGTACGTACGGACGGCGAACGTCGCCTGCAGCAGCGCCTGGGTCTTGCTGGTGTCGGCGACCGGTCCCTGGACCCGTTGGAAGTGCACATCGTACGGGACGATGATCCGCGGCAGGCTCGCGATGTCCGTGAGGAACTCCGAGACCTGGTCGTACTGCCCCGTCGCCGACAGGCGGTAGCGCTGGATGTCGAACGGCGAACCCGACTCCACGGTCTGCGGCGTGAAGCCCGCGAAGGTCGCCCCGCGCATCTTGGCGCGGCTGGCGATGTCGTCCAGGAGGTTCGGCACCTCCGACGACGTCGGGACCAGCTGGCGCATGAGGTTCAGGCTGGTCTGGAACTCCCCGAGCCGCCGCTCCATCTCGGTGAGCGCGCCCTGCGCCACGTCCCGCTTGGCGCGGTCGACCTGGGCGATGAGGGAGTCGAGCTCGGTCTGGAGCGAGTCGCGGCGCACGCCCATCGGGCCGATCCCGCGCAGGCCCGCCAGCGACAGCCCCGACCACCCGAAGTAGCCGACGACCAGGGCCACCACCGTCACCAGGAGGAGGGTCTGGCCGCGCCGATCCTGCGGAATGAGGGCCATGAGCTATCGCCTCGTGCCGCCGCCGGAACGCACGCCTTGCACGATCGACGCGGCCAGCGGCTCCATCGCCAGGATCGAAGGGGACGGCATCTGGTAGTGCGCGTTGAGCGTGAAGCTGGTGACGTCCCGCCCCTGCTCGGTCACCATCGCGCTCGAGACGAGCGTCACGCCCTCGACGAACGGCGACTCCTCCAGGTTGCGCATGAAGCGGGTGACCGCCTGCGCCTCGCCGGCGGTCTTCCCCTGGACGGTGAACGACGCGCCGCCGCCGACGGCCGTGTCGCCTTCCGCCGTCCGGCCGGAAAGGTCGTCGAGCCAGGTGTAGTCTGGCAGCGCCTTGGCCACCGCATCCAGGATGTGCGGCCAGACGTAGCGATCGCGGTCGATGTCCCGGATGTACTGCATCTCCGCCAGCAGGGAGTCGCGCGTCTGCTCCATGCGGTGCCGGCGGTTCAGGATGCCCGCGTAGGTGACGCTGTCGCGCTTGGCGGTCTGGAGCCTGGGCTCGAGCGCACGGACCTGCGACTGGCGCCGCAGGTACAGCGGCGTGCCGAGCCCGCCCACCACGACCCAGGCCGCGATCGCGGCCACCAGCCACGGGTCCTTGACCGCCGCCAGCATGGCGCCGACGTTCGGCAGCGCGATGCCGCCACCCTTGGCCCGCTTCCGCTTCGCGCCCGGAAGAAGATTGATCGCAATCATGGCGTCGCTCGTCCGTGTCCTATGCGGCCCGAAGGGCCAGACCCACCGGCAACATCAGCAGGGGCCCGACTTCCTCGACCGGGAGGGTGTCGAAGACGCCTTCCCGCACCGTGACGTTCTTGATGGGGTCGGCCTTCTCGACCGGCACCCGCAGGCGGTCGGCCAGCACCTCGCCCAGACCCGGAATGCGCGCCCCGCCGCCCGACATGTAAATCCGACCCATCGCCACGCCGCTGCGGCTCGCCGTCTGGAGGAACGCGGCCGCCCGCTCGATGCCGACCGCCATCTCCTCGCCGCGCGTCTCCACGTACGGATCCACCGCCGGGTTGCGGTCCCGCGCCTGCAGCAGCGCGTCCGCTTCCTCCGCCCCCATGCCCCGCTCCCGCTGCAGGTCCTCGCGGAACCGGCGGGTCCCGATCGCGAGATCCCGGGTCAGAATCGGAACGCCGTCTTCGAGGATGTTGATGTTCGTCACTTCGTGACCGATGTTGAGCAGCCCCACCATGCCGGCCTGCTCGTCCGGATAATTGAGCTCGAACGCGTTGTGCAGGGCGAAGGCGTCGACGTCGATGATGTCCGGCGTGAGCCCGGCGTCCGTCAGCAGCGACACCTTGTTCTCCACCAGCTCCCGCTTGGCCGCGACCAGCAGCACGTTCATCTGGAGCCCTTCGCCCTCGGGATCCAGAATCTGGAAATCGAGCTCCACGTTCTCCATGTCGAACGGCACGTGCTGTTCCGCCTCCCAGCGGATCACCTCGCGCGCGTCCGACTCCTTCATCCGGTCCATCTGGATCTTCTTGACGATCACGTCGCGGCCACCCACGGCCGTCACCACGGCCTTCTGCTTGATGGCGGCCGTGACGAACAGACCCCGGACCGCATCCGCCACGATCCCAGGGTCCATCACCTCGCCCTCGACGATCGCATCCGCCAAGACCGGCGTGATTGCCACCTTGACCAGTTCCGGTTGGGCCTTGCCGTGCTCGATGACGACGAGCTTGATCAGCCCGCTGCCGATGTCGAGGCCCACCGTCCGCTTCTTTCGACCGAAGGGTGCCATATCCGTTTAGGGTGCAAGAAGATAGACGAAAATAGGGCCAGAAGGCGCTCTACGATAGCGTCCGGCCACGGAGTTTGTCAAGATACTTGAAGCCAGGAAGCCGAAATACCGCCCAATCAGCGACTTACACCGAGCGTGCCCCTAGTACAGCTCGGAAAAGGAGCGCTCGGCCAGGGGATTTGCCGGCGCGTTCGAGAGAAGGGCGTTGGCCAGCGCGCAGCGCGAAAACACCAGCTCTGCGCTCCCCGCCGCCGATGGCGTGAGAGTGGCGCTCCTCGCCCTGACGCCGCCCAGGAAGTGCCCGCCGGAGCCCTCGACCACGAGCCTCCCGCCAACGACGACGGGGCCCTCGAAGATGAAGCCCCCGTCGACGCTCAAATCGCCCGTCACCAGCAGGATGCCTTGTCCGCTGCCTCCCACCAGGCGCAGGCTCCCCCGCGCCAGGACGATCGGATAGTAGTGCGCGCAGCCCGGCACGGAGGCCCCTCCCCAATTCTCGCGCACCGCCGTATCGCAGGCCGTCGCCGTTCCCACCGGCTGCGGGTGCTCGAGGGGCAAGTCGCCCGCCTCGTACACCTTGACCGCCGCCGCCCCCAGCGTCGCCCACGCTCCGTCCGCGGCCGCGCGCGCCGCGGAGTCTTCCCCCGCGCTCGCGACGCGGAAGGGGGGACTGCCGCGAACGCACGAGGAGTCGGCGCAACCGGTGAACAGGACCCGCGTCGCACCCGCGACGAGGATGCCCGGCATCGCGCCGCCGGCCGCCGCGCAACCCGGTCCCACCGTCTGGTCTTCTCCGTCGACGGCGATTCCGCTGCCCAGCTCGAGCCCCTCCGTCACGGTCAGCGCCGCAGCGACGGCGAGAGCCGCCGGCGCGGGGCGGACCAGCCACGCCACCGTTCGCCGGGAGACGCCGCCGGCATCCGTTCCGGTGGATCGGACGAGGAACAGCCCGCGATTGAGCCGCAGGACGGTCCCGGCATACGACCCCGTGCCACCGGGCAGCATGCCGGAGAAGACGGACGAGCGGCCCGGAGGGAGCGCGCCGAAGGCGGCGGATCTCCATCCGCCGAGCGCTGCGGCGAGACCGGCCTCCGCGGCGGCCAGCGCCCGCTGGCTGTCCCGCACGTTCGTCCCGAGGCGCATGGCCTGGCGGGCCGAGAAGAACGCTCCCGCGACCAGGGCCCCGAGCAGCACGAGTGCGAACAGCGACACCGCCAGGGCGAAACCGCGGCTGCCGGACGGGGGGTGGCTCGTCACGGGCATCCTAGTTGTTTCGCAGGGCGACCTGCACCGCGACCGAATCCTCGTACTGCCGGCCCGACGTGGTGCGGCCCGGGATTTCGATCGGGGTGGCGCTCAGCCCGCGGACCGTGATGCCGATGCGGGCGACGGCGCCGGGGTCCGCGGCGGGCGCTCCGGCGGAATCGTAGAAGGTGAACGACAGTCCGCCGACCCGCCGCAGCGGTCCCGCCACGGGCGACAGCGACGACCAGGCGCCCCCGCCGTAGCCGCGCTCACCCAGCCAGGCCTGCCCCTGGTCGTCGGTGTAGCTGCGGTACACCACGCGCTCGTAGGTCCGAACCGGCGAGCCGGGTGGCACGCCGTCGAGGTCGGCCGTCGCGCCGGCCAGGCGCACGGACGTCCCCGGCCCTCCGTCGTCGCAGCGGCCGGCGCCGACGCCCACGACGCCGAACTCCACCCACCGGTCGTCGTCGGCCGTGTCGGGATCGCCGTCGCGGAAGACGAGCGCGCGATCGCGCGAAGGATCGATCGCGCGCCAGCCGAACGTGAGGCTGTCCGCGAGGACCACCACCCCGGCCGCGGGGTCCGCCGGCGCGCAGGTCACGGCGAGGCTCCGCGTCGCGCGGATGCCGACCGAATCCGGGCCGATGGCAACGAGGTCGCCGCCGCGCGCGTCGAGCTCGCGCAGCTCGGCGGGGAGCAGCTGCGCCACCGCGCGCAGGCCGTCCTCGACGTCCATGACCTGCGATTCCGATCGGTAGAAGCGCTGATTGTCCTGCAGGACCCGGCCGACCGTGCCCACGACCACGCCCCCCAGGACGAGCCCAATCAGCAGCTCGACCAGCGTGACGCCCACCTCGCGGCCGCGCAGCGCGCTCATGGACACCACTCGACGGCCTCGAACCGGTCGGAGCGCACGTCCCGTCCATCCGGGTAGCCGACGGCGAGTTGGATGGTGCGCACGGCGCCCTGCGTGGTGACGGTCCATTGCAGCAGGTACGCACCGGCGGAGTCCCGGCCGCCGGCCAGCGACGCGCAGCCGCCGCTGCGCAGCACCTCGAGTCGCGAAGCGGCGGCGATCCCGGCGCCGCCCCGTCGCTGGCCCTGCCCCGCCATCCGCGCCACGGCACCGGCCGTGGCGGCGAGCGCGATGAGGCCCACCGTCACCATCAGGACGGCGACGACCACCTCGATCAGCAGGAAGCCCCGGGTGCGGCTCACGCGCCAAGGATGCGGTGTGACACGCGGCGACCGTCACCCGTCCATCGTGGCGCGGCGCGCTCGAACGCGCGCCGCCGATCAGCCCTCGGTGATGCCGAGCTCCTTGAGCTTGTAGAACAGCGTGCGCACCGAGACGCCGAGGAGGGCGGCGGCCTTCCGGCGGTTGCCGTCGCAGCGCCGCAGCGCTTCGCGGATCACCTCGCCCTGGAGCTGGCCCTGGCGCGCCCGGAGCGACAGATCGGACGCGACAGCCGGGCGCCCGGCCGGCCGCCGCGGCTCCCCGCCGACGACGGCCGGAGGCAGGTCCGCGCGGCGGATCACGCCGCCGCGGGCGATCACCAGCGCGCGCTCGAGGGCGTTGGACAGCTCGCGCACGTTGCCCGGCCAGGAGTAGTCCAGCAGGGTGCGCAGGGCGTCCGGCTCGATCTCCGGGGCGCTCCGGCCCAGCCGGCCGCAGTGCCGTGCCAGCAGGTTGTCGATCAGCGGCGGGACGTCCTCCGGGCGCTCGCTGAGGGGCGGCAACCGGATGGCCACGACGTTGAGCCGATAATAGAGGTCTTCGCGGAACCGCCCGTCCGCCACGTCCGCCTCGAGGTCGCGTGCCGTGGCGGTCACCACCCGGACGTCCACCCGGCGCTCGGCGCGGTCGCCGACCCGCCGGATCTGGCCGTCCTGGAGCACGCGCAGCAGCTTCGCCTGCAGGCCGGTGGGCAGGTCGCCGATCTCGTCCAGGAACAGCGTGCCGCCCGACGCTTCCTCGAACAGTCCCCGGTGATCGCCGACCGCGCCGGTGAAGGCCCCGCGCACGTGCCCGAACAGCTCGGACTCGAGCAGCGCCTCGGGGATGGCCGCGCAGTTGACGGCGACGAACGACCGCTCCGCCCGCGGGGACAGGCGGTGCAGCTCGCGGGCGAGCACCTCCTTGCCCGTCCCGCTCGGCCCCGTGATGAGCACGGTCGTCGTGTGCGGCGCGACCTTGGCCACCACGTCGAGCGCGGCCTGCATCGCGTCGGAGGCGGCGACGATGCCCGGCGACGCGGCGCTCGGTCCGAGAGCCGACCGCAGCGATTCGACCTCCCGCCTCAGCCGCTCCCGCTCCTCGGCCTTCCGGAGCACGAGAATGACCTCGTCGGCGCGGAACGGCTTGGGGATGTAGTCGTAGGCGCCTTCCTTCATCGCCGCGATCGCGGCGTCCTCCGAGCCGTACGCGCTCATCATGATCACCAGCGCCGCTCCGCCGGCCGCCCGGTAGCGGCGCAGGAATTCCAGCCCGTCCAGGGCCGGCATCCGGACGTCGCACAGCACGGCGTCGAAGCTCTCGGCGAGCGCGCGGGACAGGCCGCGCTCGCCATCCGCCTCGTCGGCCACTTCGAAGCCTTCCTCGCTCAGCAGCAGCCTCAACGACTGCCGCAGCCCAGGCTCGTCATCGACGATGAGCAGCTTCACGGCGCCATCCCGGGGAACGTGACGGTGAACGCGGCGCCGCCCTCCCGCGCCCGGGCGACGTCCACGCGACCCCCATGATCGTGAACGATCCGCTGCACGATCGCCAGGCCGAGTCCCGTGCCCTTGCCGGGCTCCTT
>Ga0335081_10006056_pt1 | contig 19196 bp, 18 predicted proteins | sample Lox_Sample_35_FD_206713 | JGI IMG/M metagenome (GOLD analysis project Ga0335081, IMG submission 206713) | Soil microbial communities from Loxahatchee National Wildlife Refuge, Florida, United States - Lox_Sample_3.5 | ecosystem: Environmental > Terrestrial > Soil > Wetlands | place: USA... | reverse complement strand
AAGTCCCTTGACATCAAATCCGGTCTTCACATATTCCTTGACCGCTTTTTGATCAATCTTTAGACTATCCCTCCATGTCCCGATGATTGTAAAATCCGCCCTTGCGATAGCGGCGACACAGTCATTCGGGCACCCGGAGATCTTGATCTTGAATTTGTAGGGCCATCGCGGACGATGGATCTCATCCTGAAATTCCATCGTCAGGTTATGAACCAGGTCGAGGGTATTAATGTTCGTCCACTCACATCGAGCGGGTCCCACGCAGGCGGTGGGTGTTCTCAGGGCTGACCCGGATCCTCCGAGATCGAACCCCGCCTCTGTCAGCGCGTCAAAGCAGGGCTGAAGGTTTGCTGTAGTTGTTCCTAAGAGAATGATATCACCAGTAGAACCATGAAAGTTGGTTAGGCCGCTGCCATACTTCTCCCAGACATCGCAAACCTTTCTCAGTGTCTTGGTAGTGTAAAACCAACCCGCAGGATGATTCACACGAAGGGTATGGAAGGATTCCACGTTTGGGAAAAGATGCGGAACATCGGTATATCTCCCAATGACGCCTCCCCCATATCCGGTGACGCCCACAATTCCTCCATGTTTCCAGTGGGTCACTTTGTCGTTAAAAGAAAGCTCCTGTACACCCAGCAGGTCTTTGGCCGCCGCATTCTTCTTCGCAGCCCGTTTGATTTCCTTCACATAGCTCGGCCACGGTCCCTTCTCCAATTCATCCAATTTTGGAGTTTGATCTGCCATCGATTTACCTCCTATGGAATAACTTTCAATAAGAAGCTTTCGCCTCAGATAAAGATCTTCATCTCTCCTACAGATATTTAAATTTGTTGGCTTACAAGAAGGATTGCTTTATTATAAGGAATATTTTCTTTTTTAACATGCCCGGTGATAAGGTGTCAATCATGTTTTCGGTTAATTGATTGCATCCATAATGTACCGAGGCCTCGCGCAGTCTTCAAGCCAAACGAAGTCACCATCTCGACTGCATTCCAAGACCTTCATGCATTTGCCACAGACCAGGCAACCATTGATCTTCATCTCTGAAAGTTCGATGAGTGCGGTTTCTGCATCTGGAATCGTTTCTTTAACGGCCTGCAGGCAAACCTCTAAAGCATACTTTGTGCTTTTCCCTTTCCGAGGGCTACAAGATATCACAGCAATTTTCATATCCACCATCGTTCTTTTCTACTTTCGTCTCTTCGCTTAATACATATAAGACCTCTCTCCTGATTTCATTACATTCCCAACTGGTTCTATCTCTCGGCCTTGGAATCCCCGCCTCAAATACCTGAACAATCCTCGCTGGTCTTTTAGAAAACACGACAATCTGATCGCTGAGAAAAACAGCCTCATCTACGTTGTGTGTTACAAAGACAATTGTATCTCCCCTCTTCTCCCAGATCCTGAGGAGAAATTCTTGGAGCGCATTTCGGGTTTGGCTATCCAAGGAACCGAATGGTTCGTCCATCAAGACGACTTTGGGGTTCATGATCAGGGTCCGAGCAATGGCGACCCGCTGCTTCATGCCGCCAGAGAGTTCTCGAGGATACCGGTTCTCAAACCCACTTAGGTTAAACATCTTGATGTATTCCATCGCCTTCGAACGCCTTATCTCCTTGTCGACTCCCTTGATCTCAGGCCCCATCTCAATATTCTGGAGCGTTGTCCGCCAAGGGAAAAGAGCATACTCCTGAAATACCAATCCAACTTCTTCTGTTCCCTGAACCAACTCCTTCCCCTCCAAAAGGACCTTGCCTGCCGATGCCTTTTCCAAGCCGGCAATGATCCTCAGCAGTGTCGTCTTTCCGCAGCCACTTGGACCGATGACGGAGACAAACCGTCCGTTCTCAATCCGATGCTGGAGATCTTCAAGAACATGAACGCTTTCTCCAGGATTCTTACCTGCAAATGTTTTGTTGATGCCTAATAATTCAAGCGCCAAGGATACCTCCAAGTCGATGGTCTAAAGGTTAAGGTTAAGAGGCCTGTTTCGTTAAGGGCTTTAGTTGTTGGTCTAATCTTTTACACCTTACCCTAGCCTCTAAACCAACCGGGCTTCTTTGCTTTGCCTAACAACGGGAGACGATTTTTAATTGGCAGACCCTTATTGCCACTTGATGATTTTTGATTCCGTCGCCCTCAAGCCAATATCAATCAATAAACCGATCACACCAATCACCAGCATCCCTGCCAGGATTTCGTCTGGTCTCTGTATGTCCCGGGCGGTCATGATCATGTAGCCCAGCCCATAGCCTTCCTTGACTCCTGTGAATTCGGCTGCAACAAGGGTCATCCATCCAATGCCAATACCAATTCGCATTCCCACAAAGATGGAAGGAACTGCTCCGGGAAGCAAAACCTTGAGAAAGATGTCCTTCTCCTCCGCATGCAAGGTTCGAGCAGCCTCGATCAGGATGGGTTGAATGGATAGAACTCCGGAAATGGTATTCAACAGAATTGGGAAAAAAGCCCCCAAAAAGATGATAAAGGCGGCTGACTTTACTCCAATGCCGAACCACAGGATAGCGATGGGAATCCAGGCCAAGGGTGGAATCGGTCTCACCAATTCAAAGAGTGGCCGGACTATTCTCAAAAGTCCAGCTGACCATCCCAACAAGAGCCCCAAAGGGATTGCCAGGAAGGCGGCTATCGCATAGCCCAAGGCCACTCGATAAAGGCTGTAGAACATATGATTGTGGAGAAGATGCCCTGGCGGCATTCCAACAATTAAGAGGTCTTTAAAACCTAAGACAATCTCAACAGGAGAGGGAAGTTTATAGGAAGGGATTACTTGGATAAAAGACAAACCCTGCCAGATCAAGATCAGTAACAGAGGTAATAGGAAATGCTCCTTTTTCATCTCTTGACTATCTCTTTGACAAAGTCGGGCCTCATAAACCGATCTACAAAAATCTGGACATCATCTACTTTTATATATTTCAATTTCGTTAAAAAATCGACATATTCTTTTTCCCCTTCTACACTAAGAACAGAGGTGTAAGTGACGTTCTCCATCGCCATCCGGACGCATGCCTCATCCATCCCAGTATATTTCATACCGATTTTGATGGCCTCTTCACGATGTTGATGAATAAAGTCGATTGCCTTCACATGGCCTCGCACCAAGGCTTTCGCTTTTTCAAGATGAGCTTCCAGGAATCGTTCATCAGCAACCAGCACGCAACAGGGATGATCTTTCCAGATATCACGGGAGTAAGCGAGTATTCTCCCCACTCCCATGGTGACTGCTTCAGCCGGATAGGGCTCCCAGGCAATAAAAGCATCGATCTGATCAGTTCTCAATGCTCCGATCATCTCAGGCGGCTTCAAGACCATAATTTTGACCTGATCTGACTGAATCTTGAATTTCAACAAAGCCCTGCGGAAAAGACAATCCTGCACCGTAGCATGTCCTGGAACAGCTGCGCTTCTACCCACCAATTCTGAAATGTTCTGGACCTTACCATCCTTTTTTACAACGATCGCTGAACCTTCGCTGTTAACTTGAGCTAATACAACCACCCTGGCAATTTTGTTTGCCGCTGCCGTGGTGGCAGGGGCAACTCCTACATATCCCATGTCGAGGGCTCCGGCGGCAAAGGCACTCATCAATTCCGGTCCCGCCTTGAAGATACCCGCCATCTTCACCTTCACACCCTCTTTTTCAAAGAACCCTTTTTCCAAAGCCACCCAGCATGGGAGGTGATGAATGTCACTTTGAAGATAGGCGATCCGAACAGGTTGTCCATGGGAGGGTCCGGTGAGGAGAAATAATTGAACCAGAACGAGCAGGGATATCTTCTTCATTTTTTTCTCCATTCTTTTCTGTAAAAAAGAATTCTCCCTTTCACGTCGGAGCGCCCAACTCGATTTAGAATCGGACGAATTATAGCTGACTTAAGGAACTGTAGCAAGAATGCTTTGGTAGTCTCGCCACAGTAAGTTATGATGACAATTTGGCCAAGCGGGTCGAAATCAACGTGGGACAATATAACGGATGACGTTGGATTTTATACATTGTGTACCCCGGGAAGATTGCTCCACCTCTGTCCTCTTTTCGATGAGATGCGAACACTGATTCCGTTATCTCACGAATAAATGAGGCCGAACAGTCGTCCAGAATTGTGGGCAAGCAACGATCGTAGGGTTCCTTCCTACAATCTTTTCTGCCATCTTCAATGCCTCCTCAAAACTCGAAGCAGGCACAGCCCCAACATCTCGCACCCCCCCCGGTCCCCCTTCTCCTTCTATTTGAGGCGGCGCGAGATGGATCTCGTTGGTGGGCACACCCGCTAAGATGACCTTGCTGGCACAATCAAGGATGTATTGGCTTTCATAAAACAGCCAAAAAGGATGAATCGGGGAATAGGAATAGCAATATCGGTATTTGAAAATGAGATCCTCTCGATGGTGAAACTCTTCCTCATATTTTTGCAACTCATGGGGGGAATGACAATTTTTAAAAAGGTTGATGACCTCCCTGTAGGAGGCATGGGCATTGTCGTCGATATACCCAGTGCATCGTGTTAATGCAATCACTACCCCGCCTTCGCGAAGAATGGGCTTATTGAGCCACATGCGGGGAGGCGTACAGGCTGCTGCGAGACTGATGAGCGGGTTGCTTGTCTCTCCATAAAGGCCCACCCTCGGAATACCCACAATAAAAACATCTGCTTGGGGGACTTCAACCGTATAGAGCTTCTCGGCCAGTTGCCATGTGGGTTCGTTGATCTCAGGGGAGTAACCTGTAAAAACACCCGCTAACTGAGCTCCAGCACCCAGGACCGCATCCACATAAAAAATCCTCTTCCCTATGGCCTTTTCAATTTGCTTCATAATCGCTTCTTTGTGTTTTCGGTAAAGCATTGTCCGGTGGTCGCCGTGGCAGGATTCTTCATGACAAACGACGGGCGCGCCGTGGGTAGAAACCATACTCCGGGAGCTCGCAAACCCGATGATGACGCCTGTTCCTGTCATTCCTCCCCAGTTGGATGGCAGCACGGTTCCACAATAAATGAAGAGGGCCGCCTCCTCGAGGAGGCTATTGTATTCGACATAATCTCCGAGCTCAGAGACACCCATGTATTTGAGCCCTTGAGGGTCATGGCAGTCATGATTAAGAAGTCTGGAAGCGCTCCCCAACGGACGAAACCGATGATAGATCTCCTCTCCAAAATAGGTATGAAAACTCGTGTCTGGCCATTTGCAGTGGTTACCATTGGCACTTAGTAGAAAAACATCTTCACCCTTGATCCCGGCCTTGTTTAAGACATCCATGATAATTGGGATGATAAGACGCCGGGGCGGAGCGGGCCGCGTCAGATCATCGTGGGCGATCACGATCTTTCCGCCTTTAGCTTTTTTAGCAAGCTCAAATAAAGGTGGGGCGCCAATCGGATTTTCTAAAGCCTTTTTCACCGCAATTTCTGGCTCCTTAAGAAGCGAAGGAGGTGGAACCACCGGCACAACGGTTTCTTCCGGAACTGAAATCTGGATTTTCTTGTCCCAATAATCTGCAATGGTCTCTTTATTTTTTGTCATCTCTAACCCTTTCCTTTTTCCTTAAATTATCGGCAAAGGTATTCTTCTTCCAAATATACCTGAGCAGCAAATCCTTTCAGTTCTTTCTGCCCAGCGACAAGCCGAGATAACTGGATAAAATGCTCAGCATTGAGAAAGATCTCGTGAAGGTTCGCCATCTGATCCACCGTCCATCCGATCTTGAGCAAGTAGGACAAGTATTGAAAAGCGGTTTTCGCGCCGTCGCCTACAGAATGGAATCCAACGTATTTCCTTGATTTTGGGTCTACGATGGCCTTCACCAATCCGTTTCGGTTTTGCCCATAAAAAAGAAGATTCAACGTATGCATCCTTCCGCACACGGGAAGTCCCTGATTTTCAAATCCAGGATAGTATTCTTCAGGCTTGGGATCCTCTGGCTTTGGGCCCCAAGGGACTTGGATAAGTACCACATCCCCATACTTCTCTCTCGCCTCTGCCTCGGTAAGTCCGACACTTGTGGCCTCAAGAGGCGGGATATAGATGTGATCAGGGACGAAGGAATAATCCATCGTGGCATCCTCTCCTGCGATGTTTTTAGCGGCGATCATGCCTCTCTTTCTGGCAATCGCCATGAAGTACGGGGGGCCACCCACATCTCCCACAGCATAAACGCCGGGAACATTAGTACGACATCTTTTGTCAATTATGATCTCATTGTCCTTACCAATTTTGACACCCAGAGGAACCGCGGGTTCAGAGTTGGGCGTGAGACCAATGGACACCATGACGGCGTCGCAGGGAAATTCCATGGTCTCCCCATTGAATTTACCCACGACACTCTGCACCTTTCCTTTGCCCTTTATCTCTTTGACATCTATCCCTTCGTAGATCTTGATCCCTCGCCTTTTGAAATCGCGAAAGACAAAATTTCGGATATCCCGATCCCATTTCGGAAGGCAGGTATATTTCTCCAGGATGGTGACATCAATATTGAAAGGAGCGAACATGGCAGCCTTTCCGATCCCAATCTTTCCCCCGCCAATGATCACCATTTTCTTAGGATCCTTTCGGATCTCCGGATGATCTATATATGTCATTACTCCAGAAAGATTGATGCCAGGGATATTTAGCATCGTCGGTCTGGAGCCGGTGCCAATGACAAGGTTCTTCCCCTTATAAACCTTCCCATTGACTTCAATGGTGTTCTTATCAATGATCTTTCCTTCTCCCCAGACAACCTCAATACCAAGTTGCTTCTCTGTTTGGTGTTTCATCGTGTCTGCGAATGCTCGTTGACCAACTTCTCTATAAAGCTCAGCAGCCTTCGCTGCGCTGATATTGCTCAGGTCGATTTTTGGATACCAGGACTTCCCTGAGTAAAGCCGCATCAACTCTGCCATGGAGGCCTGATCGGAGAAGAAATTCTCAAAGGCACACCGGCAAACATGACACTCGCCGCCAAGGTGGTGCTCCTCAACAATTAAGGCCTTTCCGCCAAGCGCTTTATGAAAAGCGGCTCCAAATCTTCCTGCTGCTCCCCCACCAAACCAAATCGCATCATATTCGCCTATATTTGCTTTCATCGACAACCATCTCCTTTATGTTGATTCTTTGAGGGCGATTTCCGCACCTCATAGCTTCAAGAAATCCGGCCTGGAGTAAAGCGGATCCGGATACTTATAAAACCCTTTGCCGGTTTTCATTCCGAGTTCTCCCTTGTCCACCGTTTCCTTCAGGGCGTCAGGTGGCTTGTAAAAGGAATTTCCCCGTATTCCTTTCACAAAAGTAGCCAAGGCATAGTAAAAGATGAATGTCCGAGGGCCTCATAATACCGATTGGCGGCCATTCCTGCAAATAAAACAGCCTGTAGATAAGGGACAACCATTTTCTTTCTAAATGGAATGCCAATGATATTAAAAAATTAAAAGCAGGCTGAACAGATAATAAAACTCTTACGAGGAATTAAACCCATCCTTAATATAACCCTAAAGGAAAATCCGACCCTCCTTTTCTTATTTTCTGTGTATTTGTCTATTTATTAGAAATTAGTGCTTTAACTTCAGCCCCAAAATTGCCCGGGCCTCCTCGACTGTGGCGATTTCGAAGTCGAGCTCATGGGCAATCCTTACGGCCTTTTCCACCAACTGAGCATTGCTCTTGGCCAGTTCGCCGTGGGATATATAAATGTTATCCTCCAGGCCAACGCGCACGCTGTCAGCACCCAGGATCATTGCCATGGTGATCATGGGGTACTCGTCCTTGGAGATGCCAAGTGCTTGCCAATGGGCATTGGGGAATAACCGCTTACCCTCTTCAACAGCATACATGAGCATCCTTGGGGTGGATGGCATTCCGCCTTCAATGCCCATGGCATAATCGAGATGAAAATGATCGTTCTGGCTGAGGGTACCGTCCTCGATATGGCGATACGTGTTATATAGGTGGCCGATATCGTAAATCTCTAGCTCCATACCCCAGCCTTTTTGTTTTATGCCCTGGATAGCCTTGCGTTGGTAATCCACATTGTTGCGGAAGGTGACGCCGCCGTACTTACCGATGGAGAAATCAAAAGTGCCCATGTTAACAGTGAGCATGTCGGGCTCAGGTTTGATGTTGAGAAGGTTGAGTTTTTCCTCGTCGGTGGGGAGAATGAATTCAAATGTTTCGTACTTCACCCAGACGCCGATGCCACCACCTGCCTCGATAAGGATCGGGCATCTATCACGGATACACTGGACCATCTCACCCCAGACTTTAATGTCAGGGGTGGACAACTTGGTCTTGGGGTCCCTGGCGTGAATGTGTACCAGTGATGCCCCGGCGTTATAGGAGCGGTAAGTCTCCTCAGCCACTTCCTGTGGAGTGATGGGCAGGTAGGGGGTGCGCTTGCCGAACTTTGGGATGCCGGGAGTGTCCTCATGCAGTGTGTTAGAGCCAATGGGACAGACCTGGATGATGATCTTCTTTTTTGACATTTGGCAGTATCCTCCTTATGTGTTTATTTTTCAATTCAAGTGGGCCATCAGTTTATCGAATGCTTTGAGATTGTCAACGCTTGGTGTCTTTTCACCTACTTCAATTTGCTTGATAATCCTGGTGACAAGTTCATTGGCAGGGGTCGGCTTCCCGATTTCCTTGCCCTTTCTCACCACGTGGCCGTTGACGAAGTCGACCTCGGTCTTGCGGCCCTTGTCGATGTCCTGCCACATCGAGGGCTTAATTCCACGGTGTTTCGAAAATCCGATCTCCATGATTCTTGAAGCATTTTCGAATTCGGTTTTATTATGGACTAAAAATATGGTCGGTGAAATACCCTGCAGGTTAACGAAATTCACGCCGGTCGCCTTGCCGATTTCATAGGTCTCGGTAATGACCACCAAGGCCACTTTTCTGGCGTCCTCATTATCCACAACACCCCCATAGGTTAAACCGGCGACGGTGCCGACACCCGTCATGGATACGGTGATCAGAAGCTTCGTCCACCTATCTCCGATAATGTTATCAGAAATTTCCGTGGGGAATGCTTTAGACAGCAATTCAGCGGTATCGCCAACTCTCTGGCTTGTACCGGTAGGCCATTGCCCTATAATGAAGCCGCCCTCGGCCGTCTGAAGCAACTGACCCGGACCTTTATTGGTGCCTCCCCATGTGATGCTGCAGCCAATGGTTCTATCAGCACTGACAATCCGTGCAATCGTCTCTTCATTTATACCGTTTTGCATAGATACGACGGCAGCAGCTTTTGACACGAATGGCAGTATGGAGGTGAGGGCCTTTTCTGTATGCAAACCCTTAACGGCTAACAGGACGATATCTGCCCATCCGGTGAAATCCTTAACGGTAAACTCGTTCGGTAGCATTGCTTTCACCGGGATCGTGAGTTCTCTGAACCCTGTAATTTCCAGTCCCTTTCTCATTTTCTGGACGTGTTCTTTATCGACCTCCAGCACAACAACGTTCTCACCCTTTTCCGTTAATACGGCTGCCGTGATGCCGCCTATTGCACCTCCTCCCACTACCAGTATATTTTCATACGGCATGTTTGGATCTATCCTCCTTCAGTCGGTTAGAATTTCAGGTTTTCTGACAAGTCCCATCTTTTTCTTGATGTAGTAAAGGACCAATCCCCCTATAATCGCGATCACAAAGAGCCAGACGGCCCACTGATTTTTGCTCTTAAACATGATAAAAATAAGGAGAATCATGAAGATGATATTTAATATGGCTGCAGAAAGTGATGTGATGCGGAGAATTGTGGGAGTGAATTGATACCTGGAACTAGCGAAGATCTCCGGATGCTTTTTGGGAAGGTTAAAAGCGAATAGAAGCACCAGCGACACCATGAAGAGAAGTCCGAAATTCAGCATGGCTCCCAGAACAGTGAAATCCCTGACAAAGAGGAGGACGATCACGGACAAAACGAATGGTAGCGTTAATCCCCAGTGGGGTGTTCCATATTTTTTATTTATCGTCATGAAGAAATGCGGGAAGAAACCATCCTTCGCAAATTTCATACAATATCGGCCTGATATCGTAAGCACCGCATGTACGGTTGTGACACAGGCCATAATGCCGCCGCCGATAACAAAAAAACCAAAAAAGAAAGAATCGCCAAGGAAGATTCGTGCCGGAGTGCTAAGATCTCCGCCGGCAAAAAATTTCCAGCCATTAACACCTATGGCGACTATTTCAATGAAGAGATAGAGTATCAGGACAACGAAAATGCTGACGACCAGTGCTCGAGGAATTGTGAAATGTGCTTTTTTAACTTCGTCGCCCAACTCTATGCCGAAAAGTCCTCCGGCAAGCAGTGTATAGGAAAGCGCGGCAGCGGCAATCAATCCTAATATTTGACCTAATAAAGGCGGCAAGTTGGGATTCGCCACGTTACCTGTGAACAGGGGAGTGAAATGCTCCAGCTTAATGCTGGGCAGTCCAGGGATAATAAAAACCAGCAGTGCCAGTATGAGTAATGCTGTCATGATGAATTCAACATACCCTGATGGCTTGATGCCCACGATATTGATGATATAGAAGATAGTAACAGTAATAATGGCGATTATTTGAGCCCAGCTTATTGGCAGGCCGGGCACCATATCAGGCGCACCAGGTATCAGTTTCATAAAGAAATGTCCGTTGGTAAGGGCAAAAAGCGGGAGACCTCCAAGTGGCATTGCGACCAAAAGCACCATGACACCTGCCGCAGCGAGTGGGTATGAGAAATGCTTGGCATACTGATAACTGGCGGCTGTTTTCGGAACAGCTGAAGTGATGATCATATAAGGGATCAAAGCCAGAAGTACGGGCAGTGCCGATATGATCTGGGCTATGAAAAGCGAAGGGCCTGTAAGGCCGGCTGCCTTTGACGTCAGTACGAAGAGGGAACCGCCTACGTTCAAGCCGATCATCAGAAAGATCAAGACAATTAAACCAAGCTCCTTTCTCAACGTTCCCTGAGATGCTTGGGTTTCTGGACTGCTCATAGTAAGTTACTTCCCCTTTTTAGTAATCAGGCTGGATGTCTTAACGATATAGAATCCTTTAGAATATCCCAGCTGGCAGTAAGGCTAACTTCTTTCGTCATTTGCTCAATGCATTGGCGCAAGATCTTCCGTAAGCATGTTGAAAAGAGAGATGACTTTGGATAAATCTTTAAGAGTATTATTGCCTTGGATCGAAGGAGACTTTGTAATTTCCAATGTTATCTTAAAGTTTTATTTATATATTACAATAAATTACACTATTCAACTTTACCTTCCATTTTTTAAAAAATTTTGTCAAGGAAAATTTTTAAATCTTTCCGATTAGGATTTGTTTTGGCAAAACTTTTTCCAAGAGGATAACACCCCTTTTCCTGTTTACACAAAAGATTTTGCATTACCTAATGTTGAAAATAAGACTTGACCCAGTTTTATCTTTTTAGTATAGTCCTTTCTCAAGATTCTCTCGGGTGGGAACATTCAACAAAAGTCTGATTATATGTTTTCGGCAATAAGGAAAAGATAACTTAAGGAGGTGAGAAAAAGGCATCAATTTCAGGGGAAAATTAGAAGGAAGCTGAGGAAGTGATTTTTTGGTATTCGCCATCAATTAAAAGGGGGTGTGATTATGGAAGTCAAGAAAAAACCGTTAACTGAAGACTGGCTATCTCTGTGGATTGGTCTCATCATCTTTGTTCTATCTCTCGGGGTGTTCGTAGGAGCTGATCTCCTAGGATTTGGGGTAACAACAGGAATATATACTAGCTTATCAAAGGCGTTGAAGCCTATATCTAAAGCCTATGCCGGTCTGGGAGGGATAGGATCTTTAATTGTGAGCTATCTTTTCTTGCTTGTTGTTATGACAATCGGCGCAGCAGCTTTAAAGGCCAATGTTAAGAAGTTTATCGTTGGCTTCACCTTAGTATTTTGGATAAGCTACATTTGCTGGATTATAGGAAGTTGGGCCAATATAGCGGTTAACACACCCGGGGATATGAAAAAATTTGGAATTACATGGTCTTTGAAACTGACAGCAGAGGGGGGGTTCATCGTTGCCCTGGTTGCGGGTCTTCTTATTGGTAATTTTTTCCCTAAATTTACAGAGACGATCAAGGAGGGTGTAAGGCCTGAATTGTATATCAAGACCGCCATCGTTGTTCTGGGTGGATTTTTGGGTGTCATATCAGCTGAGAAGTTAGGGCTTGCCACGGCGGTGATGTTCAGGGGAATATGCGCGATTATTGAAGCCTATCTCATTTATTGGGCACTTGTGTACCTCGTCGCGAGGAAATATTTCAAATTTAGCAGAGAATGGGCAGCGCCTCTTGCATCGGGTATCTCCATTTGTGGGGTGTCAGCGGCAATAGCAACTGGAGGAGCAATAAGGGCAAGGCCCGTCGTTCCTATCATGGTGTCTTCCCTGGTGGTTATCTTCGCTGTAGTAGAGCTTTTAATCCTTCCGTTTCTTGCGAATACTTTCCTCTGGAAAGAACCCATGGTCGCAGGGGCATGGATGGGACTTGCCGTTAAGACCGATGGCGCTGCTGTGGCCAGCGGGGCTATCACTGATTCTCTTATAAGAGCAACGGCACTGGCAAACAGTGGTGTAAATTACAAGGAAGGATGGATCATGGGAGCCGCCACGACAGTAAAGGTCTTCATTGATATCTTTATTGGTATCTGGGCGTTCGTCCTTGCATGGATATGGACTTCCAAAATTGAGGCGAGGCCTGGCGAGAAGGTAGGTGGTAGTGTGATATGGGAGAGATTCCCCAAATTCGTGATTGGCTATGTGATCACCTTCCTCGTGATTTTGTTCATTTGCCTGAGTTTTCCTGGTTTGATTGGTAAGGCAAAGGCTGCGATGGGTGAAGCGAACGTTTTCAGAGGGATATTTTTCACCTTGACCTTTTTCACTATCGGGCTGGTATCTAATTTCAAAAAACTCTGGGAAGAAGGCATAGGTAAGTTAGCAGCTGTTTACCTGATATGTCTTTTTGGGTTTATTGTCTGGATAGGGTTGTTCATCTCATGGATATTCTTTCACGGGGTGAAACCACCCTTGGCAGGATAGAAGGGAAAAACACTCAAAGTCATGTTGAATTGGAAATGATCAATTTTAGAATTTGTATTCTGCGATGGAGCTAAAAAGAAGGAGGTAATTATGGCTGAACAACCAAAAGTGGCGGAAGAGATGAAAAAGATTGAGTACGAACCTTTGCTTCCTATAGAGAAGAAGCTTATTGGATGGAGTATCGGCTTAGGTATTGTCCTGCTGGGAATACTGATCTTCATAAGCTACACATTCTTTCCAGGACAATAAAAGGTTCTCCAAACTTTAACTACGAAGGCCCTGGACGAGATCTGTCCAGGGCCTTTTAATTTTTTGGCTTTTAACGGTGACCCGCTTTGTAAGCTTTTTGAAGAAGGTGTTCGGGAATTAAACTCCGAGGATTTTGTGGCAGGTTTTGCAAGACTCCGGTGGCTCAGGGAAGAAAGTGCTACGAGAATCCCCCATCTCTGGACTATCCCAGGGGGAGAAATACAATTCTCTCAATTTGTCTTTTCTTTCGATAAAAGGGTTTCTGAAGCTTTGGTAATTTTGACTGTTCCAAATCTGGGAGAAGGATTCTTCAAAGACGTTGCCGAAGCTTACCCTCTCCACCCAGTATTCTCTGCTACAGAAGATCCTTTTAAAAGGCGAAGGAAGCGGGGGATAGAGATAGACGCAGGGTGAAACATCTCCACCGGTGGAGATGTAAATGTTCATCAGCGGGTCTTCCGCACACACGGGTATGTCGATGGCAGATAAGGAAGGCCTCTTGAGTTTGATATTCAACTCACGGGCCTTTTCCTCTGCCTGTTTCACAACCTCCTCGTAAGGATTCTTACCGCTCTCCCAGACAAAAACCCTATTCTTTTCCTGCCAGACATTGATACAATGGCAGATGTTCGTAAGAACGACCTCATCCATTCCGGCTTCTTTAGCAAAAGAGGGAACCGACGGGACCTCCTCGATATTGTCTTTCACCATGAGGAAAACGAGGTGCATTTTTGGCCGCAGGAGTCCCTGGCGTTTTTTCTCTTCGTGAAAAAGACGGACGGCGTTAAGGACCTCTGGAAGATGTGAATTGACCCGGATGGCATCGTGTGTTTCAGATGTTGTGCCTGCGATCGAGAAACCCACAAAGTCAAGTCCTGCTCCAATGAGTTCAGACACCCGGTTCTTTATTAACCCCATCCCACAGGTTACGAACCCTACTTGAGAACCCTCTTTCTTAACCAGCCTGATGCATTGAGGAAGATCCTTGTAAAGCAAGGATTCCCCCCAACCTTCGAGAACAACAGTTTCAACATCCTTCAGATAAGGAAGAAGTTTCTTGAAATTCTCTAAAGACATATCCTGGTATTGCCAGATGTCACTTTCAGCGCGTATGCACATCTTACATCGAAGAGGACACCTCGTCGTTAATTCAATCTGCCATGCCGAAAAAGGTCTCCTTTTCCTTCTCTGCGTGAACTTTCCAAAAATCTTCTCAATCATTGTCTCTATAGCCTTGGGAGGAGTATAATATCTCTTTCCCTGAAGGGTGATATAAACAGAAGCTATAAGGAAGAAAAACCCTTCCACCCCACTTCTTTTTGAAAAAAGTTGCACCCGGATTGATCCCTAGACCCAAGTTAATATATTCTTTCCCCTCTTTTTGCGACTGTTGTATCACTTCCGAGAGGAGAAGATCGGAGGAACCGGGGGTATAAAGAGCATCAGAGCTAAAATTGAACATACAGATCGTATAGCACCTCGCCCCAAATTCCGCAACATCGAAAGCGGCAAGCTCACCCGCGTTGTTTCTCGCATCGAAGATCCACGCAGTCTTTGATGAGGAGAGATATTGGTCGATTCGCTGAAAGATGAACCGGGTTTCTTCATCCACTGGATGAGTCTTCAGGAAGTTGTCAACCATCTTTCTGTGTTCCTCATCAAAGTTTCTATTTCTTCCTACAGAGAGTTCTCGGCCCGCCCGATTTAACATATGCCTCACCTTCTGAGAGATGGAGGGAGCCGAGAGTTCTATCCTATAGTAATAGTCAGAAGGAGGATGTCCGCAATCGTTGACGGAGGATGGAATGGCGGGAGCTGTGAGGGCAACAATCTCCGGCTTGAAGCGTTTGATTGCATCCTCAAGGCTCTTCCGCATTTGTTTTTCTTGAAATGCCTCTTTTAAAGGGTAACCGATGAAAATTAAATGATCTTCCCTCGTATAAGCGAGAAAGTCGCCGAGGAGGAAAGGTTCAGCCTGTGAAATAGCGGTCACGTACTGAAGGATATGTTCCGGTACATAGGCATGCTCTTCAATATATCCTTCCTGTCCGGTCGTGATCATAATTCTTCCTGAATCACCCTGTACTCTTCATCGAGAAATAACTTTCTAATTCCTGGAACATGGGCAACCCCTACAAAAGCAGTCGTTTTGCCTTCTTCGAAAAAGGTTTTCATCCTTCTAAAAAATATGGGGTCGCGCTTATCGATGATCGACTCACAGCGGGTTGGGAATTCTCCTGTCATGGATATAAACTTCTGTAGATCCCCCTCAAGGAAAGCCTTCATAAAAACTTCTTTATGGATCCTCCAATGCTTAATGTGATTGAGATAGTTTACAATCCTTTCAAAAGGGATTCCATCGAGGGCTGCCAGCTGGTCCTCGATGGTCTCAAGATATCGGATATTTTTTCCAAGTTTCTGGGCGATATGGAAGGCCTCCACATCCATCGAATGTTCCCAGTTTAAAAAAGCGGACCAGATGGTGAAGAAAGCCATCCAGGGTCGGACGCCTTGCGTAACCGTTTTGAGAAGATCTGAAGTGATTGGATGGAGTAGGTCCAGGTAAGTCCCGGCGGTTGCGCTATTTATATCCAATCGAGCCGCAAGTTGCCCGTTAATCTCCTTGATGGCTAGGGGATCGAGAGCTTCGTAAAGAGAGGGACTGCTCTCTCCCTGCCGTCCATATTGGACGACTTTAGCCATGCTCTCATGATCGAGGGGACCTTCAAAAAGGACCGTACCAGCAACTTGGATCAACTTGGTCAGAGATTTCTGAAAACTGTAAGGGGAGAAATGGGCTGTTCCAACGAGAAAGGAAGGATGCAAGGTCTTCTCGACCCGCCATATTGTCCTCAAGGGTTTTTCCTTCCACCAGAATAAATTCATTTGGAACCTCGGAAAGGTTTTCAGTGAACCCCGTTAGAAATTCCAGCCCGACATCAAGCCCCGCCGGAATTATTCAGGGACCTGTCCCCGCCGCAAAGCAGTGGCGCATCATTTCTAACGGGGTGAATCAAAGCTTGCCTATGAGTGACTCGATCAGCGAGGCTGCTCTCCTCGTCCCATAAAAGCATTCGCAGAATTCATATTTGAGGAATGGAATTCCGCCCCACTTTTTCTTAAATCTTCTGATCCCTTCGTTCACTCCCAGTCCTAAATGGATGATGTTTTTCCCGTGCTCCCGTGTGAGTCTGATCATTTCAAGAAAAAGAAGATCCGAGGCATGAGGCACATAATACTTTTTTGAATGGGAGCCAACGAGGTAGGTAGAAAAATTCCTCGCCCCAAGTTCGACGACATAAAAGGCACAAAGTTTCCCATTCTTATCCCGCGCATTGAGTGTGCGTGCGCTCGATGAGTAGCCAACGTAATCGGGCATGGCACGGTAAAGTTCTCTCACTCTCGGTGGCAATTTTTCCCTCTTCAGGAGTTCCGCAATGAGTGCTTCGTGTTCCTTTGAAATAGAATGGCTCCTTTCCACGATTAATTCTTTAGAGGCCTTATCGGCGATCCGCTGGAGAGAAGGCTTCATCTTTGCCTGCTCGAGGTCAAGCGTGTAGTATTGGTCCGTTTCTCTCTCTGTACAGGAATCTGAAAGAGAGCCCGGGATCTCAGGCGCGATGAACCAGAGGTACTCCGGTTGGAATATTTCGATGACCTGCTTCACTATCCTCTCACATCTTTCCTGAGAAAAGTTTTCATCGAGGGGATACCCCACAAAAATGAGCCAGTTGTCCTTGGCAAAACACAGGTGGTCCTCTATGAGAAACGGCTCACCTTTTGATATACCCGCCATCAGGCTCACAATGTGTTCTGGAACATATGCCTTCGTCAGGACATAGGCCTCATCTTCTGAAGTAATCATTTTGTCTTTCCTATCCTTTAGGCTCATTTTATCTCAGTTTTGCCCAAATTTCTAAAGGATTTTACCTGAAGAAAAACGAACCCTGCTGCATCGAAAGGCCAATGATGATCAAGCCTATGACACGCGGTTTATAATCAACCATTTTTCAAAAAATCCCATTCTAACAAACGCTGAGAGAATACGGGGAGAATCGAACGAACGGTGACTATTCTGAAAAAAAGTAAAGCTATCTTGACTAATGCTTTACTTTATGCTAAAAAGTAAAAGAAGGGAGGTTTCTCATGAAAGCCGTGGTGACTCTGAGCAGCAAGAATCAAATTGCCATTCCCAAATTGGCTCGCAAAAAGTTAGCGATCGGTCCGGGAGACCAATTAATCCTTGATGTGGAGAAAGATAGCCTAATTCTTAAGCCAAAACCGAAAAGCTATACGAAACATCTGCGTGGGTTACATAAGGATGTCTGGGAAGGATTGGATGCTACGGAATATATAAGAAAAGAGAGGAAAGCCTGGGAAGAAAAATGAAAGCACTCCAGGATATCCTCAAGAATCACCCGATAATAGGGTTAGACACATCAGTCGTTATCTATCACCTTGAGGATCATCCTCGCTATGGTCCTCTTACAGAAATTATTTTCAACGCTTTGGAAAAAGGAAGCAATAAGGGGGTCACATCCTATCTGACACTAACGGAGATCCTTGTTAAACCTAAAGCAGAGGGTCTTCTTGAAGTTGCTCGGGATTATGAATACTATCTGACCACCTTCCCAAACCTAACCTTCCACGAAATGGGATTAGACATAGCGCGAAAAGCTTCTGATCTGAGAGCGGCAGAACGAATCAAATCACCTGATGCGATCCAGCTTGCCACGGCCATTGTTCACGGAGCGACTGCCTTTTTGAGCAATGACAAGACTTTTGAACGGGTGAAAGGAATCGATATTCTCATTCTCGACAAATTCTTAAGATCGTAAAGTACAACCGTTTTACCCCGTTGCCAAAAGTGCTGTCGCAAGTTCCTTCCTGAACTCAACGACCCAGCTTTTTGACCAAGTATGCATGATTTGAATTAGTAATTATTAGTGTCTTTCTCCTTGCCGGGTTGGCGTCTGAACGTAAAGGCATTCCCATATCTTGTGGTCGATTTTTCTTGAAATGCTCCTGTCCTTTTTGTATATTCAACCCGTGGTAAAGCGAGTTCTGATCACTTTATACCCCGTTCTATCCCAATGGACATTTCATTGGTTCATCCATCCAAGGGCTGGGCGGCGTACGAATTGGGAAGGTCCCTGAAATAATGCAGTTCACCAATGCGAAAGGAGAGAATTATGAGAAAGAACGTGTTCAGTCTTTTAGTCATGGTTTTGTTGGTCCTGGTGCTTTCTGCGAGCTTCGCCCAAACTCCTACCTCGGAACTCTTTCCGCAACGCCAGGTGACCTTGGCCAACGGGGTCAAGGGGGAGAATGTGAAGTTCGACAGTGGCAATCCGCCAACCTATGCCAGCATCGTTGCCGGTGAAGTGCCACCACCTCTGACGGTGGATGCGAAGTTGTTCTTGCCGCCCGGTCAGGGGCCGTTTCCGGCGGTGATCATCGTTCCCGGCAGCGGTGGCGTCATTCCCGCGAACCTGGATACGGCCAATACGCTTACATCGACGGGTATCGCCGCCCTCATCGTGGATCCGTTTACCGCACGCGGGATCATAGATACCCGTTCGGACCAATCGCAATTGACATGGGCTGCCAGCACCTATGACGTATTTGCAGCTCTGAAATTCCTGATGGCCCGGCCTGAGATCATACCGACGAAGATTGGTGCCATCGGTCACAGCCGTGGGGGCACCGCTGTGCTACAGGCTGCCATGCGGCCCATGGTCCAGGGGGCGTTAGGAGCAGGGAAGAGGCTGGCGGCCGTGCTGCCGGCCTACCCATGGTGCGGTATGCAATTCCGTGAGCCGGACACAGGCAAGGTGCCGATCCGCTTTCTCATGGGTGACAAGGACAACTGGGTGTCCGTAGAC
>Ga0335081_10006054_pt1 | contig 19204 bp, 13 predicted proteins | sample Lox_Sample_35_FD_206713 | JGI IMG/M metagenome (GOLD analysis project Ga0335081, IMG submission 206713) | Soil microbial communities from Loxahatchee National Wildlife Refuge, Florida, United States - Lox_Sample_3.5 | ecosystem: Environmental > Terrestrial > Soil > Wetlands | place: USA... | reverse complement strand
AGGAGGCCGCGTAATGGCCACGCGTGCAGTGGAAACGAATAGTATGGTGCCGGCGCTCGCTCCCGAGCGGCAGGTCACGTGGCCAAAGCGGCGGCGCTCGGTGCTTGCGAACGGCTTGGAAGTGATCCTCGTGGAGTCGCACGCCATTCCGAAATTTCATGGTGAGCTGTACTTCCGCTCGGGAAATGCCGCGGCGATCGATCGCGGACCGGGCCTCGCGGAGATGACTGCCACGGTCGTGCGCACCGGCACGGCGCAGCGGACCAGCCGGCAAATTGAAGAAGATTTGCGCGGTTTGGGCGCCGATCTTTCTTCCAGCGCTGGTTCCGATAGTTGTGCGATCGCTTTCACGGGACTTGCGGATCATGCCGAGCCTTTGCTGGAAATGGTCAATGAGCTGGCCCGCGAGGCTGCGTTTCCTGAGGCCGAGTTCGAACGCGAACGACGACAGAAGCTGGAAGAAGTAAAGTTGTCGCGCACCGAGCCTGGCTTTTTAGCGAGCGAACGGCTGCGGAAAGTGCTCTTCGGCGCGCACCCCTACGCGGTAGTGTCGCCTAGCGAAGAGCAGGTTGCGGCCTACAAGCGCGAACAGTTGGTTTCGCTGTATCGCGAGTTCTACACACCAGAAAACGGGTTGTTGCTGCTGGTTGGCGATTTCCAGCCGGAAGTTATGTTGAGGAGCATCGAGAACGTTTTCGGCGCGTGGCGAGGGGCGAAACCGCCAGCGAGCGTCTACCCGGCGCCCGCAAATCCCCGCGGCCGGCGCGTTCACCTGGTACACGTGCCTGGCGCCGTGCAAACGCAGATTCTAGCCGGCTGCCACGCGATCACCCGCAAAAATCCCGATTGGGTTCGCCTGGGTTTGACGAACAGCCTCTACGGTGGCGCCTTCAATTCGCGGCTGGTAATGAACATTCGCGAAGACAAAGGCTACACGTACAGCCCGCGGAGCGGCGTCAATGCGCTACGGCAGCACGGCTACTTTTCCGTCTCCGCTGCTGTGCGCAATGATGTGGTTGCCGCCTCGCTCACCGAAATTTTCTACGAAATCGATAAGTTGCGCTCCGTGCCCGTGCCCGAATCGGAACTGCTTGATGCACAGAACTACCTGACCGGCATCTTCTCAATGGGACTCGCCACACAAAGCGGCCTGCTGGGGCAAATCGCCGTCGTCGCGTTGAACGAATTGTCCGACGACTACCTGGAAACGTATCGGCAGAAGGTGCGCGCCTTAACGCCAGCCGATTTGCTCGAGACTGCGCGCAAATACCTGGACTCCGCCAACATGCAAATTGTCGTTGTCGGTGACCGCACGCAAATCGAATCGCAAGCGCGCCTTTTCGGCGACATCGAAGTCTTCGACGCTCAGGGAAAGCGACTTAGCTAACGATAAGATTATTCTCGCAATCTGATATCTAGACAGTTATACTCCGGCCATGCTTGCTCGCTGGTGGTATCCCTGCATACGACTCGGCATGGTTCTTTGGGCCTGTTTGGCCGTTCTATCGATCGCTTCGGCCAACAAAAAACCGCCGGCGGCGCCGGTGAACTTGAACACCGCAGATTCCGAGCAGTTGCAGTTGGTCCCGGGAATTGGCCCAGCCACAGCGGAAAAGATTCTGCAGATGCGCAAGGCTTACGGCGCGTTCAAGAGCGTGGACGATCTGCTGGCCATTCGCGGTATTGGGCCGAAGCGCCTAGAAAAGATGAGAAAGTATCTGACGGTCAGCCGGACGGCTTCCGCGAGCAAGCCGAGTCCGACAGCGAAACCCGCTGGTCCGCCACCGCCTCCCAAACCAAGGGCCACAGAAGACCCGCAAGCTCCTTGCTACAGCAACTGATGCGTCGGCTTCGGCTGCTCGACGCGTAGCGGAACCTGGTCTGCAATCGTGATGCCGTAGCCTTCCAGCGCCACAACTTTCTTAGGATGATTCGTCAGCACGCGAATATCTTTCAGCCCCAAATCAATCAGGATTTGGGCGCCGATGCCGCTTTCATGCTGCACCAGGCGTTGCCTTGCCGGCTCGCGGTCGAGTTGCCCGCGCTTGTGAAAATGGATTTGCGGCAGCGAACCCGGCTCGTCCGCAGCATCCACGCTGAAGCCGCGACCGGTATGGTGCAAGTAAAGAAACACGCCGCGCCCTTCCTTCGCGATTTTCTCCAGGGAACGCGCCACGAGTTCGTGGCAATCGCACGTCGTTGAGCCAAAGACGTCCCCCGTCAGGCAGTGCGAATGCACGCGCACCAGCGCCGGCCCTTCCGCATCCAGATCACCGCGCACCAGCGCCACGTGCTGGTCGTGGTCCACATCGCTGGCATACGCAATCATGCGGAAGTTGCCGTAGCAAGTCGGCAATACCGCTTCGGCCACGCGCTTCACGTACCGCTCATGCTGCATCCGGTAACGAATCAAGTCCGCCACGGTCAGCATTTTCAAGCCGTGCTGCTGGCAAAATTCTCGCAACTGCGGCACTCGCGCCATGGTGCCGTCTTCGTTCATGATTTCGCAGATCACGCCGGCGGGAGTAAGGCCCGCGATACGCGCCAGGTCCACACTCGCTTCCGTCTGCCCGGCGCGCACCAATACGCCGCCGTTGCGCGCCCGCAGCGGAAACGTATGTCCCGGCCGCGCGAGGTCCTGCGGCTTCGTCTTGGCATCAATGGCCGTAAGGATCGTGATCGCGCGATCGGAAGCGCTAATGCCGGTCGTCACTCCGACGCGCCCGTCAATCGCCTCGGTAAACGCTGTGCCGTGCACGCTGGTGTTGATCGGCGACATCAGCGGCAGATGCAGTTCATCGCAACGCTGCTCCGTGAGTGGAAGGCAAATCAGTCCGCGGCCATACTTGGCCATGAAATTGATGGCTTCCGGCGTAATTTTTTCCGCCGCCATCGTGAGGTCGCCTTCATTTTCGCGATCCTCGTCGTCCACCAAAACGATCATTCTCCCCTGGCGAATATCTTCTACGGCCTCCTCAACGGTTGCGAACGTAGGCTGCATGGTAGTCATCGCGCGATCCTCACACAGCAGTGTAGCGAACTTCGCTCGTTTGTGGGGCCGGAAGGATTCTCCAACGAACGCGCGATGCCAATCTCAGAGCGACGCAGCAAGTCCAAGTTCAGGGCTTCAAATTTCGATATTCCGCGCTGCCACTCCTGTTGTTCCCACTGTGTTACCTTAAATTGCCCGGAAGCCTCCGGCGTGAGACCACGGGCTAGGCCCTTCCGCAATGAGACTCATCAACGGCTCCATTCGTTTGACCGCATCGGATTTGAGCAATCACCTGGCCTGCCGCCACGTGACGAGTCTGGATTTGGAAGTTGCGCGTGGGCGTCTCGGAGCGCCGGCGTGGGCCGCCCCGGATCTGAAAGTGATTCAGGAGCTGGGCCAGCGCTTCGAACGCGACTACCTCGAACATTTGCGCGGGCTAAACGCGCCGGGAGGCGGACGAAAGTTAGATGTCGTCGATCTGAGCGAGATAAAAGAGGAGGCGCGCTTACTAGCGGAAACACGAACGCTGGTGGAACGCGGCGTCGATGTGATCGCGCAGGGCGCGTTGAGCGATAAGCAATGGTTCGGCAGACCGGATGTGCTCCGTCGCGTCGAGAAGCCAAGTAGCAACTGGCCTTGGTCTTATGAGGTGGTAGACACAAAACTCGCGCGGGAAACCAAAGCCACAACGATTTTGCAATTGTCCTTGTATTCAGAGTTACTGCACAAGACGCAGGGAGTTGCGCCGGGAAATTTATACGTGGTGATTCCGGCGGCAGGCAAGAAATTCGCGGAAGAGACGTATCGCGTAGAAGAGTACGCGTCGTACTACCGTTACGTGAAACGAAGACTACTCGATGCCGTCGAAGCGGGTCGTGAAAACTGTGCCTCAGACAACGCCGCTAATCTGAAAGCCCGCTCCGCCCCCAGCGGTAGCGCGCAGTATGCCTTGTCGTTCGAAGCTGCCGAGTCCAGTCCCTTGCCGACGTATCCGGAGCCAGTGGAACACTGCAATGTCTGCCGCTGGTTTCGTGAATGCGATGGACAGCGCCGCGAGGATGACCATCTGTCTCTCGTGGCCGGGATTCGGCGCCAGCAACGCGACCAGTTCGAGATTTGGAGCACAGAAACGATGGCCAAGCTCGCGGTGCTGCCGATCCCGCTGAAAGAGCGCCCGCGCCACGGCTCCAAAGCCGGATACGAAAAAGTCCGCGAGCAAGCCCGCGTGCAAGTCGAAGGACGCACGCAAAACGCGCTCAAATACGAGCCTTTACCCATCGTCAATGGTGTGGGCTTTTGCCGTCTGCCCGAACCTTCTCCGCAGGACGTATTTCTGGATCTCGAAGGCGATCCGTTCGCCGGAGAGAATGGCTTGCAATATCTCTTCGGGTTCGCCCTACGCGGCGAGAATGGCTCCCTGCGTTACGAAAAGCGTTGGGCCCTAAACCACGATGAAGAAAAGCGCGGTTTCGAATGGCTCGTCGATGAAATCATGGCCCGGCGCGCCACCGACCCGCGCATGCATGTCTGTCACTTTGGCGCTTACGAACCGGGAGCGCTCAAGCGACTGATGGGCATCTATGCCACGCGCGAAGATGAAATCGACCGCCTGCTGCGCGCGGGCGTGATGGTGGACCTGCACCAAGTTTTCAAACAAGGGCTCCGCGCCAGTGTCGAAGAGTACTCATTGAAAAAGCTGGAAGCGTTCTACGGCTACGTCCGCGCCACTTCGCTCGAGGAGTCGCGGCCGGCAATGCGCTATATCGAGCATCGTCTCGAACTCGGCTGGGGCGACACTCCGTTGCCGGAAGAGATCCGGAGCACCATGGAGGGTTACAACGCCGACGACTGCTTCTCCACAGCACATCTCCGCGACTGGCTCGAGCGACGCCGCACGGACCTGCTCCAGCGCGGTGAAGCCATTGAACGCCCCACACCCGGCGAAGAAGCGCCTTCCGAAGAACTGGACGAACGCCAGAAGCGCGTCGCCGCGTTGGTCGCAAGACTCACCGAGGATGTACCGACGGATGCGTCGGACCGAACGGAAGAGCAGCAAGCCCGCTGGCTCCTCGCGCAGCTTCTCGACTGGCACCGTCGCGAAAACAAAGCGACCTGGTGGGAAGGCTATCGCTTGGCCGAACTCGATGACGAGGAACTGCTCGAAGATCGCTGCGGCTTAGCAGGGCTGAAATTCCTCGAAAGGCTGAAGCTCGAGCGAGGAATTGCCGTAGATCGCTACGCGTTTGAGAAGCAGGAGACGGAAGCGCGGGCGGAAAGAGATCTATACCGGAGAGGCGAGCGATTCGGCGAGATCGTAGCAGTAGATGTGGCGCGACGCAGTGTGGACATCAAGAAGACCCGCCGCATGGAAGATGTGCATCCCGGGGCTCTGTACATTTGGGATCGGCCATTCGAAGTGAAAGAACATGCCGAAGCACTGTTTCGCATTGGGAGTTGGGTAGCCAAGAACGAATTGGACGCAGCCGGACGTTATCGCGCGGGAAGAGATTTGTTGTTATGCAAGCCACCGCGCCTCTTGAACTCCGAGTCGATTGCGCCACTGCTTGGCGAACAGCCCAAAGAAACCGCGTGCCGGATTGGGCGAGCGCTGCATTGCACCGTATTTGCAATTCAGGGACCGCCCGGCGCGGGAAAGACGTACACCGGCGCGCGGATGATCTGCGATCTGGTCAAAGCAGGCAAGAAGATTGGCGTGACGGCGCTCAGTCACAAAGTGATTCGAAAGCTGCTAGACGAAGTCGTGGAGGCGGCCGAACTGGACAAAATATCCAACGTGCGGTGCATGCAGAAGACCGAGGAAGAAGAACCAACGGAGCAAATCAGGGTCGTAGAGAAAAATGAAGAAGCCTGGGGAGCCCTGCGCAGCGGTCAGGCGAATGTTGTGGGCGGAACGTCCTGGCTGTGGACACCCGAAGCAGCTTGCGAAGCACTGGACGTGCTGTTCATTGATGAAGCCGGACAGATGGCGCTCGCCGATGTGATGGCCGTCTCGCAAGCGGCAAAGAGCATTGTGCTAATCGGTGATCCGCAGCAGTTGGAACGCCCACTGAAAGGCAGCCATCCCGACGGCGCGGAAAAATCCGCGCTGGAGCATCTCTTGCATGGCCGAAAAACCATTCCCAGCGAACTGGGAATGTTACTGCCCGAGACCTGGCGGCTCCATCCGAAGATCTGCGATTTTACTTCGCCGACGTTCTACGAGGGCCGGCTTACTTCCGAACATAAGTTGCAGTTTCGCGTTCTTCAGGGCCATCCCTGGCTGCGCGCAGCTGGACTTTGGTTTGTGCCCGTAGAGCATGAAGGAAACCAAAACTCCTCTGCCGTGGAAGTTGAAGTGGTGGCTCGCATCGTCAATGGGCTGCTGAATGACAAAGTGCAATGGTTTCGCAGCGCGGGAAATAGCCGGGCCTTGAAGCTCGAAGATATTTTGATTGTCGCGCCCTACAACGCGCAGGTCTCCGATCTTTCCGCGCGTTTGCCGGGCGCCCGCGTAGGCACAGTCGATAAGTTTCAGGGGCAGGAGGCGCCCGTGGTGATCTATTCGATGACGACGTCGTCGCCGGAAGAGGCGCCGCGCGGAATGGAGTTTCTGTACAGCTTAAATCGTCTGAATGTGGCTACGTCGCGAGCGATGACGGCCGTCATTCTCGTAGGCAATCCGAAACTGTTCGAGCCCGAGTGCCGCACGCCACGACAAATGCAACTCGCCAACGCGTTGTGCGCTTACCGCGAAATGGCGATCGAAATAAATCCAGAAACTATTTGAGCCACGTTCGCTACTAACCACGCAATTCTCAGGGCTGGCGCGCCGTCTGAACCTGAACCCTGCCGCTGTCCGCCAGATTTTTCAGCCAACGTTGCGCGGTGGCAGCTTGCGATTGTTGGCCATGGTCGCGCAAAAAATCGCGAAGCGTTTGTGCCGCGTCGTCGTAGCGGCCCACGGCCGTAAGCGCCTGCGCCACAAGCAACGCAATCTCCGGCGCCTTGCCGCGCGAGGACGCCAGCGCGTCCTGCGATGTTTGCAACGCTTCTTCATAACGTGCCTGGCGATAATAGGCTTTGGCCAGCGTCCAACGCGTTTGCCAAGCGCTAGCCGCGCTGGCAGCATCCGGCTGAGCTTTCTCCAACTGCAGCGATTTTTCAAGTGGCGAAATAGCCCCTGCATAATTGCCTTCGTCGCAAAACGCCATGCCCAGTGCCGCAAACGCCGGCGCGTGGTTTGGATCCATCTGCGTGGCTTTCTCCAACGCCGCTTGGGCCTTCGCCCAATCGCGCTGCCTCAGAAAAACCAATCCCTGCAGGTAGAGCACGTCGGGATGGGCCGGCGCCAACTGCAGCGCGCGTCCAAGATATTTCTGCGCCTCCGCAAGCTTCTCTTCGCTCAACGCCTGCAATCCTTTGTTCAGCGCGTCTTTCGCCTTCGGCGCCAGAAGAGCCTTCGCTCCGGGCGGAGCCTCGGCCGACGAAGCATTCGAACGCAGATAGACATCCACATGCGCTCGACCGGAAGCGATGAACGAGAGGTCCTTGTGCACTTCGCTGTACCCGGGAGCTTTTACGTCAATCGTAAACTCACCCACGCTGTTCACGACGAGGATGGCGCTGCCCCGCGAAGTTTGCGCCTCACCACTCGGAATCGAGCCGTCGCGGTACACCTTCACGATCGCCGGCACCGCGAGCACTTCACCCGAAGGATCGTGCACGGTTACCGTAATCTCCACGCCTTTGCCGTGAAACTCGCGCTCGGCGCTGCCGGCGTCCTGTGCGTTTGAAATGTCTGGAAACCACAAAACCGCAGCGACCAGCGGAAGGAACAGCAAAGTGCGCGGACACAACTTTGGCCCGGCTCGCCCATGAGCCTGAACCTGGGCCCTTTGCACCGGGGCCTGCACCCTTTTCGGGGCCCCGTTACGGGAAGACCACATAGCCGCCCCCGACCGATTGGGGCGAGCCTAGACCCGCGACTCGGCAGGGTCAAGTAGATTGTTTTGCGTTCGAACAAAGCCGCGGATGTTGTCCCGCGCAAATCGGGGAATCAACAGAATCCAGTAGAACTGCAACCACAATCCAGTAGAGCAGCCAGGGAAAACCCTGTAGATATGTGACTATCGGTGAAAATGTGAAAATTTTTCCAGGTTAGGCAGCCAGAAACGGGCGACCGCAGATTCAATTCGCAGATGTTCACCATTGAAATAGCATCTTGCTAACGACTCGACAATCTCCCGCCATCGCAGGTATCGTGCCCATACCGGAGCCAAAACCAAGTTCTCACCCAAACCGAAACCACCCTCATGCCCACCGTCCCCGAACTTGAGTTTCTCTTGGTGTCCAACGACTACGCGACCCTCTCCGCGGTGACCGTCGGCCTTAAACAAATCGGTGGCCATCTCGCTGTCGTTCCTACCGCCGAAGAAGCTCGCGAATTTCTATTACGCCGCAGAATTGACGGCGTCTTCGTGGACATGCAACTCCACGGCGCAGAGACGCTGGTCGAAGCCATCCGTAAAGGCAGCTCGAACGCGAAAGCAGCAATCTTCGCGTGTGTGGCAGATGCCAAGCAATCCACCGCCACTCTCAATGCCGGCGCGAACTTTCTGCTCCGCAAGCCTTTGACCCCCGAAGCGGTGACCCTGCACATCACCATTTCCAAAGACATCATGCTCCGCGAAAAGCGCCGCTTTTTCCGTCATCCGGTGGACCTGCCGGTCGCGCTCAAGGCCATCGACAAGACGGAACAACACGCCAAAATCGTCAACCTGAGTCAGGGCGGCATGGCCATCCGCAGCGGCAAACCTTTAAAACCGGGCGCAGTGGTGGAGTTTGCCTTCGAACTCGCCATCGGCGAAGAGCTCCGCGGCAAGGGCCTGGTAGCCTGGACCAGCTCGGAAAACATGGCTGGCATTCTGATTCAGACCCTGCAGGGCCTGGGCCGCGGGTATCTGGAGCGATGGATTCACGCCCGCGAAAACCTCGGAGCGGACCGCAGCGCTCCCGCCGAACCGGCCTGACGGGTGTATCATCAGGCGGCTCCAGATTTGGAACACCTTGCCGATGGCCCACTGACAAGCAGCCGTTGTACACCGCGGCAAGCCCCTCAACGAGCAGCCCCCGTTCGCCGCGAATTTCCAGTAAGATAGTCTTATCGAGCCCAGGAGAGCGGTAGCCCGGCACAAAACTCCCAAAAAGAAACACTGGGAGTGTACACAGGTGGTACTCCAGGCCCGGCTTTCGCCGCTTTCGTTCTCGGATTCAGGCGGTACGTGAAATGACGCATCCCAGGATGCTCCGTCAAATTGCCACGATGGCTGGGGTCACCGCAGCCTGCTTTGCCGCTGCGCTGGTCAACTTGCAGCCGGCGCACGGCCAGAGCGACTTGGCTGCCGTCTCGCCGTCCCTCGGCGTAGCTCTAGCGGCTCTCCTTATTTTTGGCTATGAAGTTTCCCCCGGGATTTTGCTGGGTGTTTTTCTCGCTGGTCTGCTCCGGCCCGGCTTCTCTATTGCCGGCGCAGCGGGAGTCGCTGTCGGGACATCCTTGGCCGCGTTAGCTGGCTGGTATCTCGTAAAACGGTTCGCGCACGGCAAGGAAGCCTTCGACCGCGCCCGCGATGTTTGCAAATTCGCTGCTTTGGCCGCATTGGCTGGCGGCGCCGTCAGCGCGACTATCGGATTGACCGCTCTGACCGCGACCCGCCTCGTCGGCTGGCAGGGTTACGCCGCAAGCTGGTGCGCGTGGTGTCTGAGCGACGCGGCCGCCGTCCTCGCTATCACTCCCGTTTTTCTGTTGTGGTGGGAAAATCCAAAAGTTAAATGGACCCGCGACCAAGCTCTCGAAATGGCTTTGCTGTTCCTGGGACTGTTCGCCACCGCATTCGCCGTTTTCGGCGGCGTGTTGCCCGATGAATTCAGGAACTACGGGCTGGAATTTCTCGGCGTTCCCTTCCTGCTCTGGGCAGCGTTTCGCTTTGGCCGCCGCGAGACGGCCACCGCCCTGCTCGTGCTCGCGTCGCTTGCCGCTGCTGGAATGACTCTGGGCTTCGGCTCTTTCGCGCAGGCTACGGCCAACGCTTCCCTGCTCTCCTTTGCCCTGTTCACGGGAACAAGCGCGGTCGCCGTCCTGGCCTTATCGGCCGAAATGTTCGAGCACCGCCGCGCCCAAGAGCAGGCTCACAACCTCGCGATCAGCGATTCTTTGACCGGCTTGGCAAATTACCGCCAGATGGTCGAAGCGCTCGAGTCGGAAATCAAGCGCTTTGGTCGCACCGAACGTCCCTTCGTCGTGCTCCTGCTGGATCTCGACGGCCTCAAGAAAATCAATGACGCCCACGGCCACCTCACCGGCAGCCGCGCCCTCTGTCGTCTGGCCGATATGCTGCGGCTCTACTCGCGCGAAATGGACACGGCTGCGCGCTACGGCGCCGACGAATTTGTGCTCATCTTGCCCGAAACCGACGCCGAAGGCGCGCGCTTGGTCGCCCAGCGCATCACCAAACGCCTCGCAGAGGACGGCGAGGAACCTAAGCTCTCCGTAAGCATTGGCACCGCAGTCTGTCCCGACGACGGCGAAACCATCCACGCCATCCTGAACGCCGCCGACCACGACCTCTACCGCGAAAAAGGCGTCCCCCGCCGCAAATTCGTTCTCCCCAGCTAACTCCATCTCGGCCTGTAGTGGCGGGTCTTTAGACCCGTTCTTTTTCGACGCCAGCAAAGCGCATCTATGTCTGCATAATTTCGTTGCTGCCGACAGCGGGATTCACTTCAAATTCGTCTCAAAAAAATGCCACGCCAAGTTCGCCGTCTGCCCATGAATGTCATCCCGCAAAATCCCTGCATTATCCAGGCACAACTCCGGCCGGCTGGTCCGTCCCAACTGATCGCACGTCGCTAAAAACGTGTAGTGCCCCACCGCTTGCATGATCGTCAGTTGCGCGCCCGGAATGTGCGCCGCAAAAAATTTCGCGCTAGTTTCGATCGGTACTACCTTGTCGTCCGCACCGGTCACGATCTGCGCCGGGACCGCAATCTTCGCCAGCGAAGCCGGATCAAACGCCGGCCCCAGCGCCGGCGCCATCGCGAAAATCGCGCGCATGCGTACATCGCGATGCGACTTCCCCCCATCGGCGAGCGCGGCCTGAAACGTCGCATCGTTTTTCGCCAATTCCGTAGCCTTCGCCGAAATCCCTGGAAACTCGACGGGGTCTACACACATGCCATCCGCTTTCGGCGACTTGCAAAACTCCTGATAACGCGCCGTTTCGCTGATTCCGCCTGCCAGCTCAATCACCGTGTAGCCGCCGAGCGAAAATCCCGCTGCTCCCACGCGCTTCGCATCAATGTGCGCGCCCAGCGTCGCATCCGCCAACAGCGCATCGAGTACTTTGCTCAAATCCGTGGCGCGCTCCCACCACAGCGAAAACCCCTGCAGCGTGTAATCCTCCAGCGCGTTGTTCCCGGGATGATTCACCGCAACGGCCATGAATCCATGCGAGGCCAGCGTCGTCCCCAACCACGCCATCATCAGCGAAGAAGCCCCGGTTCCATGCGACAACAAAATCAGCGGCAGCTTTTCCGGAGCCGCAACGATCGGCGCATCCAGCGCTGCTTTTCCTGCGTTGGCAAAGGGATTGTCCGCCGCACCAATCCACTGCGACTGCTCCACGGCCGTTTTTTCCGCCGGATACCAGATATTCGTAATGAGCGCGTGCGTCTTCGCTCCGCGCCAGTTATACGGCTCCGGCGGCACAAAACTGCGCTTCATTACGCCCACCTTGTACACCACGGCCTTCGCCGGAAGCGCCGGAGAACGATCGGCACTCGAAAGGCACAACCACAAGCAGCCGAATGCAATCCCCAGTTTGCGATTCATGAAGATCCTTCGCCCCACAAAATTCACGTCAGTACTCTAACGATTCGCGCGCGGATTTGCGAACCGCTCCGCCGCAAATCGTCGAGCTTTGGAAATCGAGCGTGAGCCGTAGTTCTCTCTTGGAACCTATCTCTGGTATAGCTTGGGGGTCGGAGCTTCAGCTCCGACAAAAACGCAAGAAAAAACGGGGGGCTTTAGCCCCTGAGGAACGTAGCCCCGCTGCGCCTCAGCTCGCCGCTGCTCTCGCTTTCACTTCCCGCGTTTGCGGCAGCGTGGCGCGAATCGTCGTTCCTCCCTCGCTCGACTCCATATGCAAGTCGCCACCCAACTGCCGCATTCGCTCCCTCATGCCTTGCAGTCCAACGCCCGCCTGGCCCGGTGCGCTGCCGCACGCTTCGCCACCAATTCCCTTCCCCTGATCCGCTACCTCCAGGATCACCATGCCATCCCGCAACTCCGCTCGCACTTGCGCCGTGGAACTTCCCGAGTGCCGGTGCACATTCGTCAAGCTCTCCTGCAGCACGCGGAAGAGTGCCGACTCCGCATCGTCTCCCAGGCGCGTGAAATTCGGGGCAATCGCCACCATCACTTGAATGCCGCTCCTGCGCGAGAATCCCTCCACATACGAGGGAATGGCCGATCGCAGGCCGCACTCTTCGAGCAGCGGCGGATGCAAGAGATAGGACATGGTGCGGACCTCGCGAATCGACGTGTCCAGCACGTGGTCGCATTCTTCCAGTTTTTCCAATGCTCGCGACCTGTCTCCGTTCGCGGCGAGGCTGTTGTGCGTCGCACTCAACCCCATCTTGAGCGCCGCCAGATATTGGCCCAGGCTGTCGTGCAGCTCTCTTCCAATCCGGCGGTGCTCTTCGTCTTGTAACCGCAGCAGCCGAAGCGACAGTTCTCTCATCCGTCGCTCGGAATCCTGCAGGTTTCGTTGCGCTTCCGTCCGTTCCCGGACTTCTGTCCTCAACTTCTCGTTCGCCTGCTGCACCGCTTCGTACGCCGATGCCCGGCTCGCCTCGGTTTTGCGGCGCTCTCGCAGATCGAGGTACAGCCCGAGACCGGCGCTACCGAGCAGCACGCACGCAATCGCACATCCGATCCAGATCAGCAGATTAGTCTGGTGGTTTGCGGCTCGCGCCTGTTCGCTCCACTCCCGCAGCGAGCGAAACTCTTCTGCTTCCATGTCCGTCGAAAGCGCCTGCATACTGCTCGTGGACTTCCGGATTGTCCCTTCCAATGGCAGCAACCGGGCCGGCGAGAGATCTGCTTTTCTCCTCGCGTCGGTTTCTGCCTGGATGGCGGCGATGCTCTCCTTTACCAGCCCGTCCAGTTCCCGGAATTTATTCTGCTGCCCGGAGGTTTCGGCCGTGAGTTCCTCCAGTTCCTGAAATTCCTGCTTCAGATCGCCGGTGGCTTGCTGGTAGGACCGCAAATCGCTCTTCTCGCCCGTGGCCACGAAGCTTTGCGCAAAAGCGTCGGCCCGCTGCAAGCCACCCCGTACCGTGTCGAGCTGTCGCAGCACGCGCTCGTTGTGCGCCACCCGTTCATTGTCTTCGCTCAGTCGGCGGACCGTTTGGTATTGCAGGCTCCCGACCCCGGCGATGCAGGCTAACGCTATGCCGAACGCTATACCCACCTTGCCTTGCAGGCGGGAAATCGCCGCGTGGTCTGGCGACGGTTTCCTGTTCCCTTCTGGGATATGAGCGTCGCTATTCGGTGTCCTGTCCCCGTTCGAACGCGCGAAAAAAGCATTCATGAGCGTTGCACTCCGAAAAGGGAAATGAGGGTTTGCGTCCGCGGCGGCATGGGATTCGCAGCCAATTCGAGAAGCATATATCGTGCTGCGATATATCTCGCCAAGTCAAGGCATAAAATATCGTGGCACGATAGATTTTGCCACGCTCAGGTAACCCCGGCGCGAGTTTTGGCGTCTATCCTGGTTAGAGGCCTTCTCTCCAGAAGGCGTCTCATATAAATGGGTTTTGGGGGTCGGAGCTTTAGCTCCGATAAGAACGAGTTTCGAAAAACGGGCTTTAGCCCCTGAGGAATTGGTTCTCTTGCCCCTGAAGCATTTATGAGACAGGTTCCAGTGAGGGCACTATGCGATTCTATCAGCTCGTTTTCCTCACGCTCTTAGCAGCGCTTTTTTCGCCGCAACGGGCGCCCGCGCAAAATCCGCCCGACAGTAACTCGCCGACTCTCCAGAACTGCATTGAAGGCTTCTCCAGTTGCCAGGCGCTGTCGCTGAGCCCGGAGCAGCGGCAAATCGTGGAAAACGTCAAGCAGCGGGAGAATTTCGTCGATTGTTTGTATGGCTTTCCAGATTGTGCCGAACAGAAACTAAGCGTCCGCGAACGCCAGGAAGTCCACAACGCGAATCGGCAACGTAACCTGCAGAACTGCCTGGACGGCATGGGTCAATGCGATCCCAAGGCACTAACGCCTCAGCAGCGCGACGAGACGGCACAACTGGCCGCAGCACGCAATCTGGACGCCTGCCTCAGCGCTTCCGCGGACTGCGAGCTGAAAAACTTGCGCCCCGATGAGAAGAAGCAGGCTCTATCGGCCAAGCGGGAAGCGAACCTCGAGAATTGCCTCGAAAGCTCAGGTGCGTGTGACCAGAACCAACTGGACTTTGGCGAAAAGCAACAGGTCGTTTCGGCTGAGCACCTGAATGATCTCGAAAACTGTCTGGAAAGCTCAGTAGGTTGCGACCAGACGCAGCTGAACGCGCAAGAGAAGCAGGCTGTGGCTGATGTTGTGCATGGCCAAGTGGCTGGCGAACCGTCTTCGGCGTCCAACACCGCACGCAAATCCTCATCCCGTACAGAGCCACAGAGTTCAAGTCAAAACGATTCTTCTCATCATCGCCGCTGAGCCGCTGTATCTGCACGACGGACAGGGCCCTTTTCGGCTGCGCTCCTGTCCTGTGCTGCTTCTGCCGGCGCCGAGTGAAACTGTATCGCAATACGATACATCTAATCCGGTAGACGCAAAACGCGCCCGCTCGTCGTCGCTCGCCGCCGATCTCTCAGCTCATCGAAGATTGGCGCTGGACGCGAGCTAAGCTCTCTGGCCACTCGGAAGGGAAACGCTCAGTCCTCCCGAACCACCGGCTCGGCGCCGTGGTGTGCGGCCATGGAACTGGAAGTGGGGGGACGAGATGTATGCGCGCAGAGAAAAAGGCGAACCGGAGTTTTTCTATTTCTTGCCGGTCCAGCCTGGAATTGAATCGAGCTTCAGACGCTGGAACCTGGTAGTAATTTGTCTTTTGGCGCTGTTGGTTTTAGGTGTATTTGTGGCCGGCTGGGGCTCCGAAGTCCTGCACGGCTCGATCGCCAACGTACCTCCGCAGGTCGTGCATCACGCAGCCACCACCGTGCATGGATAGGCGGAGATTACTGCAACGCCGCGGCTCGCGAGTGCGCTGATATTACCCGCGTATCTCTGTTCAAGTGGTTGGCTTCGGCGCGGCCGGAGCCTTCACGGAAAATTCTGCCGTGCGCGTAGTGGTTTCGTTCGTGAGCAGGTCGACCGCGTACACCTCCAACGTGTATTGTCCTGGTTCCAGAGTGAATAGCGGGAGATTCCGCTCGATCGTGATTTGCTCGCCGTTCTGGTGTAACTGCTCCGATGATTCGTCTTCCTTCCAGACCTGCTGGTGATCTTTAATAACGCGGTACGAAACCGACACACTCGTCTTGTGTGTGTCCGGGGACAGTTTTAGGTTGTAGAGCTGAAGGAAGATGCCCATCTTGTCCGCAGCGAAAAACTCCGGCTTGATCCGCGGCCGCACTTTGTAATTCCCCAGAACAAACGGCCCTTGTCCCACTTGCGACGTCGGCGCCGCATGAATCTGATCGGCGAGAATCAGCGAGCTGGCATCGATTTTGTCTTCTTCGTAAAGCGGCACGCGTAGCGCTTCATTCAAGACTCCCACGTTGCCGCTTTGCGGATCCTTCACCACCACATCGAGGCGGTATAGACCGGACCGCAGCGGTACGGCTTTCTGGTACAGCGACGCGAGATTGACCGACGACGCAAACAGCGAGTCCGGCACATCGCAGGACATCACTTCCTCAAACGTCTGCGCCACGCGCCCGCTCAGTGTGGTGATTCGCGCATACAAGTTCAGCGTGGCGGATTGAATCCCATTTTTTTCGGTGAAGTGCAGCTCGCGGTTCGGGATCTGCAACGTAATTGGCACGAGGACGGAATCTCCCGTCACGCGCAGAAAATCGGCGCGATAGTTCATGTGAATCTGATCGCGCACAACCCGCGCACTCACCACTGCTTCCAGGTCTTTCAGATGCTGCGGTGGCCGCTGCACTCGAAAGTACTTGTCCATGTTCTCGAATTCATCGATACCGATGCCGCCGATCGGCGTTGGCAGCGTAGTGCCATTGGTATTCGAGAAGCGCTGTGCTTTCGAATACAGGCCCAAGGCTTCGCCCGTGCTTAGGCCTGCACCGGGAACCATCGCCATTGCATCGACTTCACCCGGATTCATCGTCAGATGGTATTCACCGGACCCGCTGGGATCCACGAACCACAATTCGATGTTGTCACCAATGTCTTCGAGATGGCGGTAGCGCCAGATGTCGAACGCATAGACCGTGGTCGATCCGCCGCCCTGCTCCGGCGGACGATCGTACGCGCTGCCCGCGGCGTGCGAATCAATTTCGTCCGGCGGTCCCCACAGAATATAGATGTGGCCGCGATCGGTTTTCCAACCCGGAATGCCCGAAGAAAAATGTTCGTTGGCGTACGCGATGCGCCGGTAGTGTTCTTCGCGCGCAGTATTTTCGGGCGAATCAGGATCGGGATTGCGGCGTCGCCAGAACTCCTCGATGAACTGCTCGCGCTCCTCGTTTGTAGTGAGGCGCAGGAAAGCGACTTTTTCTGGATCGGTGATGATGTACGGCACTTCTTCGCCGAGCCACGTGCCGTACGGATTGCTCTCCTTTGCTAATTTTGTAGCGGCCTTTTTCTTGGGCTTCTGCTTCGCCGCTTGCGGCGCAGTGTCCTGCGAATTTTGTTGGTCTAGCGTAGGTTCCTGATCCAGCGCTGCGCATGACTCAGCAGCGAGCAAAGCGAACAGAGAGAAGGAAAGAGCCGTCCAGAACACACGACGCATAACACACCTCGCTGGGCAACGCCCTGCGATGGCGCGAATGCTGGCTTCGAGGAAAGCGGCCTTTTCGCGCACACTCTTCCAGAGCGTCGTTACGCACTCAGAATCGTGAACGCACCTCCGGGTTGCCTGGCGCAGCTATATGGCTCCCTAAGCAAGCTACGTGTGGTATGAACTCGACCGGAACGCGGCGCGGCTGCGACAGCGTGCGTAATGCTGCGGCCGGGCGGCTGTGAAAGGAAGGAACCACGGAATAAAATGAGAAGGTTCGCCGGCGCCGGCATTGACACGAGCGCTCCTTCCGACATAGCGTCACGCGGCGGCGTTTTTTTCGAGAAGCTTGCTGCTCGCCGCAAGCGGTTCCGAACCAATATGACCATTCATCCATGAAGAAAAAATTACTGCTCGGAGTTGCCCTCGCTGCGACGGTGGCGATTGTGGTGTCGTTGCTGGATGCATGGCACTTGGTGGTTGTGCCAGCGGTAGCAACGGAATCGCTGCGCTGGCTGGCGATTTTATTGTTGGCGGCGTATGCCTGGACGCAGCGCTCGCTGACGGCGTGGATCGCGGTTGGACTGGTCGCTGGCGCGGAGTTTGGCCACGATTGGCCGGCGGCTGCGGAGCACGTGCAATTTCTCGGCACGATTTTTCTGCGGCTCATCAAAGTGATCATCGCGCCGCTGCTGTTCGGGACACTGGTCGTCGGAATCGCAGGCCATGCGGATTTGAAGAAAGTTGGCCGGCTCGGAATCAAGTCGCTCGTGTACTTTGAAATTGTTTCCATCCTGACGCTGGTGATTGGGTTCGTCGCGATTGACATCAGCCGCGCGGGCGAAGGGATCCATTTGCCGGCCGCTGCTGCGGGAAGCACGCAGTTGAACGCTGTGCCACACACCGCCGCGCAACTCATCACCGATATTTTTCCCGAGAATATTGCGAAGTCCGTCGCCGAAGGCCAAGTGCTGCAGGTGGTGGTATTCAGTCTGCTGTTTGCGATGGCGCTGGCGCTGGTTCCCGAAGCAAAGCGGCGGCCGCTGTTAGGGTTTGCCGAGAGCTTGTCGGAAACGATGTTCAAGTTTACGAACATTGTGATGTTGTTTGCGCCGGTCGGCGTGTTTGGCGCGATTGCGTACACCGTGGGACATTTGGGACTTGGAGTATTGCTGCCGCTTTTGAAGTTGCTGGCCACGATGTACGTCGCGTTGCTTATTTTTATTTTTGGGGTGCTGCTGCCCGTGGCGTTGTTGGTGAAAACGCCAATCAAAGAATTTGTGCGCGCGGTGACCGAGCCAGTGACGATTGCGTTTGCTACGGCAAGTTCCGAAGCTGCGCTGCCGCGCGCGATGGAAGAGATGGAACAGTTCGGCGTGCGGCGCGAAACGGTGGCGTTTGTGTTGCCGACTGGCTACAGCTTCAACCTCGGCGGCTCCAGTTTGTACCAGGCGCTGGCGCTGGTGTTCATCGCGCAAGCGGCGGGCATTCATCTCACGCTGGCGCAGCAGACGATGATGCTGCTAACGCTACTGATCAGCAGCAAAGGCACGGCGGGCGTGGCGCGCGCGTCGCTGGTGATTGTGCTGGCGGCGGCAACGCAGTTTCATCTGCCGACGGAGCCGCTGTTCCTCCTTTTCGGAATCGATCAGCTCATGGACATGGGCCGCACCGCCGTCAACGTGCTCGGGAATTGCCTGGCTTGCGTGGTGGTGGCGCGCTGGGAAGGTGAGTTCCCGGCTAAAGAAGCGGCGTGAGTTTTCCGGGTGCCTCGCCGCCTTTCGGTGCTGCTGATCGAGGCTTTCGTCCCGTAAGTTGTTTAGAATCAGGCGCCGCAGAAGTTCCTGCAAGCTTAACTCCTTTAGATTCACACATTTTGCAGACCCCGCCTCGTAAACCTTTTGGAATCAAATATTTTCGAAAAACAGGGAGGGGGTGGGGTGTTCGGCGAGATCCTTGCAAAAAGAGTGGGGTCGAGATTTGGCGTTGGGGCCGGTGGAGCGGGAAACCGCCGGCTGGAAGCCGGCGCTACGAAATTGCACGGCTCGCCGAACCCTTGTCGATGAGGCGATGGGTGGGGCCGCGTGACCATGGGAAACGGTAGCACGACATTGACGAGCTAGTAAAGACATTTACAGGGAACGGTCGAAATTTGGGGCTGAATGGCTATTAGCGGGATTGAACGGCGGGCGTC
>Ga0335081_10006053_pt1 | contig 19205 bp, 19 predicted proteins | sample Lox_Sample_35_FD_206713 | JGI IMG/M metagenome (GOLD analysis project Ga0335081, IMG submission 206713) | Soil microbial communities from Loxahatchee National Wildlife Refuge, Florida, United States - Lox_Sample_3.5 | ecosystem: Environmental > Terrestrial > Soil > Wetlands | place: USA... | reverse complement strand
TTATCCGCGCGACTGTGAACAGGAACGGGCCACATCACGCCAGCGGCGTAGCCAAGGGCGACAGGTTGACTAGCCAGACTACGGCCACAGGGACTTCGTGCTCCGGCTGTCGACGAATTCCTACAGATAACCTGACTGCGACAGCGCCGAGGCCCGTGACTTTCATCTTGTCGCGCACGTCGCGGGCACTAATCACTCACCTGTAGATAACGATTCCCCTAGGCTCCACAGGTTAAAAGTGCAGCTCAAGCGTTCTCCCACGACCTCCACATCCGACCCGTACAGCAGTTTGTGGGCATAGCCTGGACAAGTGGGCGTGAGCTGGGCAGTACGTCGGCCGCATCCGGTGGTACAACCGCTGGTCAGCAGGTACATCGGCGATGAGCAAACCGATGTCACGCTGCCGGTGCACCGCGGTCTGCCCTCGCGTCATGTGACGGTGATTATCAGCCTGCAGCAGCCCGTCCGCGTGACGGGTCGGGCAACAACCCTGAGCGCACGAGGCCTGGTCGGCGGCTTGCATACCGAGCCGGTCCTGATTACCCAAGATCGCACCCAGTGCGGGATTCACCTCGAGCTGCATCCGCTGGCGGTACGCAGCCTGTTCGGGCTCAGTGCGGTAGAGCTTAGCGGTCGCATCGTCGGACTCGATGATGTGGATCGGCCGACGCTGGCGCAGTTGCCCGACCGGTTGGCCTCGACCGAGCTGGTCGGATAGGTTCCGTATCCTCGATGACGTGTTGGCGGCGCCGGCTGCCGAACCGCAGCCAGTCTCCGCGGAACTCGGCCAGGCGTGGCGTGTGATGCTCAACTCCGGCGGGCGGGTACGCGTCGCCGAGCGTGCTGATGAGATTGGTTGGAGCCGAAGGCACCTCAGAGAATGCTTCCGCGCCGAGACCGGTTTAACACCGAAGAACGCCGCCCGTATTGTGCGGAGAAGACTTCCCATTCTCCAAGACGAAGACGTTTTCGGTGGTCAAGACTGACTGCCATGTCTGAGATTCCTGCACCTACGGTCTGGCCCGCCTTGCGCTACAACGACGCGCCAACAGCGATCCAGTTCCTCGTCGACGTGCTCGGCTTCACCGAGACCCTGGTCGTTACTGGGCCAAACGGCTCGATCGCTCACGCCGAACTGCGCTGGCCCGAGGGCGGGGCGGTGATGCTTGGCAGTACCAGCTATCCCGCTGACGGCGTCCATGATGCGATGCGGCCTGGAAGCAGCGCAGTCTATGTCGTCTCCGACCATGTCGATGCTATCCATGCCAAAGCCGTGGCTGCCGGCGCTGAGATCACCGCCAAGTTGCACGACACCGACTTCGGTTCGCACATCTTTAGCCTGCGTGATACCGAGGGCAATGCCTGGACCATCGGTACCTACCGAGGCGCACCGTGAGCAGTCCGGCCAGCGTGCGTTACGGACGCGGTTGTACGTCGACGCTGGGCGGACGGGGCGACGGCTCTGGGCGCTCCGGGCGCGATGAGCGCCGGACGACGCTGAATGCGATGGCGCCACCGGCCAGGACCACGACGGCGGCCCCCGCGATCAGCAAGGGGCGCTTGCTGCGGCGTCGGGACCGGCGGGCGTCCTGCAGCGCCTGCGGCAGATTCGCTACCACTTCCTGCGCGGCGGCCAGTTCCTGGGCGAGTGTTTCTTGGGCCGCAGCGATTTCCCGAGCCAGCCGGCCCTGCCGGTATCGGCGACGGAGCCCCGACGCGGTCGACTGCGCGGACCGGGCGCCCAGGCCGACAACTCCTCGTGTGATGTCCACCGGCCCCACCGCCGAGTAAGTCAGGCCCCGGGCCAGTCGCTCGCGGGGGGTCAGCCGGGATTCCGTGTTCGCGCTCATCTGCCGCCTTTCTGTGCCGCTCGTGGAGCCTACCGACTGCCACCATAGGGACGCCGGTGGGTCTGTTGCACGCACGCCGTGCTTTCGGCACCCGGCTCCGCTCGGGTGACACCGGGTGCGGGCACGCCCGCGGGTGATGGCAGACTCTGGTGTCGTGACTAACAGCCCCATTCAGACTGCCACCGCCACGCTGCACACCAACCGCGGCGACATCAAGGTTGCGCTGTTCGCAAACCATGCGCCCAAAACCGTCGCCAACTTCGTTGGCTTGGCGCAGGGCACCAAGGAGTACTCGACCCAAAACGCATCAGGTGGCTCCTCAGGTCCGTTTTACGATGGCGCGGTCTTTCATCGGGTGATCAAAGGCTTCATGATCCAGGGCGGCGATCCGACCGGTACGGGTCGCGGCGGCCCTGGCTACAAGTTCGCCGACGAGTTCCACCCCGAACTGCAATTCGACAAGCCTTACCTGCTGGCGATGGCGAATGCGGGTCCGGGCACCAACGGCTCACAGTTCTTCATCACGGTCGGCAAGACTCCGCACTTGAACCGGCGCCACACGATCTTCGGCGAAGTGACCGACCCCGATTCGCAGAAGGTTGTTGACGCGATCTCGACGACGGCCACCGACGGCAACGACCGTCCTACCGACCCGGTGGTTATCGAGTCGATCACGATCTCCTAACCGGCCTAAGCTAAGCCGGCCTAAGCCGTCTAAGGCGGCTTCTGGTCAGCGCTGCTTACGACCCGCGTAACCGGCGGCCGTGAGCGCGTCGAGCACCTCCAACGGGTCTGTCCCGAGGTCCCAACGGGACAAGAGCACCAGCCCACCGTTGACTGTTTCGACCTCGAGGAGCCGAACTTTGCGCGCATAGCGGCGAAACTCAGTGATCCGGATGATCTTGATGTCGGAGTGCTGCAATACCTGCGTCCTGAACCAGCCCCGGAGCGCCAGGCCGCCCTGGGTAATTGCCAGCTTTGGACGCGCTCGCCACGTCGCGCCCGCAAACAAGATCAGCCCCACTGCGGCAATGCCCGCCATAACGCGCCCAGGCAGGTCTGTGACGAGGGTCACACTCGCGATAGCCATCAAAACGCCAGCGATGCCACAACCAGCGATTCCCGCCGCGTGCGGCTCCCATTCTGTTTGCTGCATGCGCTACTTAGGCCCCCTCACCACTGTCTATGCAGTTATCCACAAGCACTATCAACAGTGGGGATAAATCACACCCGTGTGATTGGGTGATCGCAAGGTTGCTGGCCCAGTAACGGTTTGGCGCAGAAATGAATTCATTACGTCTTCGATCGTGGTTAGTGCCAGCGCATCGTGAGCAACAAACCGGTGATCATGAAAGCGAACGCGATGGCGTAGTTCCATGGGCCGAGTTGCGCCATCCAGTTGAGGGCCGCCGGAGCCTGGTTTCCGACGGCGGCCAATTGAAACACCATCAACCAGACCAGCCCGATCAGCATGAGGCCGACAAACAACGCGACGAACCACACACTGGACGGTCCGACCTTCACTTTCACCGGTGTGCGGCTAACCGCGCTCACGGTGAAGTCGTTCTTCTTGCGGACCTTGGACTTGGGCATTATTACCTCGGGGATATCTCGGGCTACCTCGACGACACGGTGTGCCGGACGGGGTGCAACGATAACGACTGCACCTGCACACATAACTTGGCCACGAGCCTAGCTCACCCGGGACGGTCACCAGGAAATGGAGAGGCGATGAATGACACGCGCCGCTCACCATGGCGCTTCGGTGTCCCGGTGGTGTGCCTGCTGGCCGGGTTGCTGCTGGCCGCCACACACGGGGTGTCCGGCGGCGCCGAGATCCGCCGCAGTGATGCCCCGCGTCTGGTGGATCTGGTGCGCGAGGCGCAGTCGTCGGTGAATCATCTCAACGCCGAACGCGACGCGCTGGCCAGCAAGATCGATTCGGCGCACGGCCGGTCTCCCGACGCCGCACTGGCGGCGATGCTGCGCCGGTCCGCCGAGCTGGCCGGTGAGGCGGACATGGACCCGGTCCACGGGCCGGGCCTGGTGGTAACCCTCGAGGATGCACAACGTGACGCCAATGGCCGCTTCCCACGCGATGCATCCCCCGACGACTTGGTGGTGCACCAGCAAGACATCCAGGCCGTCCTCAACGCGCTGTGGAGCGCCGGCGCGGAGGCCATCCAGATGCAGGATCAGCGCATCATTGCAGCCTCGGTTCCTCGCTGCGTCGGAAACACGTTATTGCTCAACGGGCGTACCTACAGCCCGCCCTACACGATCACGGCGATCGGCAATGCCGCAGCCATGCAAGCCGCCCTGGCCGCCGCTCCCCTGGTCATCCTCTACAAGCAGTACGTGGTCCGATTCGGCCTCGGCTACCACGAAGAGGTCAAGCCCGACGTGCAGATCGTCGGCCATTCCGAACCGGTCCGGATGCATTACGCGCAGCCCCTCCCGGCGACAAGCGGGCCCGCTACGGGCCGGTGAGGAGCCGGGCAATGAAACTCGGGCCCGGTGGGGCAACTCAGTACGACCGGTGAATTGGATCGGAAGGTAACCTAACACGATGCGGATCCTGGTTGTCGACAACTACGACAGCTTCGTGTTCAACCTGGTGCAGTACCTCGGACAGCTCGGTGTCGAGGCCGACGTGTGGCGCAATGACGACGCCCGGCTCTCCGACGAAACCGCCATCGCCACCCAGTTCGACGGTGTTCTGCTCAGCCCGGGACCAGGCACCCCGGAACGCGCGGGTGCGTCAATCAGTCTGGTCCATGCGTGCGCCGCGGAGCGCACCCCGCTGCTAGGGGTCTGCCTGGGCCACCAGGCCATCGGCGTCGCATTCGATGCCACGGTAGACCGTGCGCCCGAGTTGCTGCACGGTAAGACCAGCAGCGTATTCCACACCAATGTCGGTGTCTTGCAAGGTCTTCCGGATCCGTTCACGGCGACCCGATACCACTCGCTGACCATCCTGCCGGAGTCGCTGCCAGCGGTGCTGGAGGTCACGGCCCGCACCGGCAGCGGCGTGATCATGGCCGTGCGTCACACCGAGTTGCCGATTCACGGTGTCCAGTTTCATCCGGAGTCGATCCTGACCGAGGGCGGGCACCGAATGCTGGCGAACTGGCTCGCGTATTGCGGGTGGGCGCGCAACGATACGTTGGTTCGCCGGCTGGAGAACGAGGTCCGCGCCGCGGTGCGGGCGTATTTCCCGGCAGATCCCGCGGCTACTGACCGAACTTCAGCGTGATGATCCCGTCCCGGTTCACCCCGGCGCCGACCGGCGGGTTCTGATACACCACCCGGTTGTGCTGGGAGCCGCCCGCATCGACGTCGGGGCCCTTGTCCAGCACCCCTGTCCAGCCCAGCGCGCGCAACCGCGGTTCGGCGTCGGTCCAAAACATCCCGGCCAGGTCGGGCATCACGAACTGGTTGCCCTTGGACACCTTCAGCTCGATGACCGAGTCCACCGGAACCGTCTGGCCCTTAGGCGGATTGGTGCCGATCACCTCACCAGCCGGCCGAGTGCTGTCCACCGACGCCTGGCTGAACTTGCTGAAGCCGTAGACGGTGAGGTTCTTTTGCGCGAGGTCGACCGTCTGCCCCACGACATCGGGGATCTGCTTGGTCTCCGGCCCGGATCCGACGATGATGGTGATCACGTTGGTGATCGCCGAGGTCTGGTTGGCCGGGGGGTTGGTCCCGATGACCTTACCCATCAGCTCCGGGGTGGACGGTGAGTTCGCCTGCTTGAACTTGCTGAATCCGGCGGCTTTAAGCTTGGTGGCCGCGTCGGCGTAGCTCAGCGAGGAGACGTCGGGCACTTCGCGTTGCTCGGGTCCGGTGGAGACGTTGATGGTGATCTCGTCGCCCGCACTCACCGAAGCGTTGGCAGCGGGGTCGGTACTGATGACGTGGTCGGGCGGGATCGTCGAGTCGGGCTTCTGCAGGGTGCGGGTCTTGAAGCCCCGGTTTTGTAGCGCGACAATAGCGTCGGCGGACACTTGGCCCCGCATGTCGGGCACCTCAACATCGCGGGTATTGCCGCCGAACGTGTTGAAGGCGATGACGACGACGATCGTCAATACCGCCAGCACGGCAACCGCGACAACCCAGCGACCCACTGAACCACCGATGCGATCGCTGTCGGTGTCGTCTAGGGGCTGGCGAGGTAGCGGGTCGGTGCGCGGACCCCCGTGGCTTCCCGTCGTGTACGACAGCAGCGAGGTCCGCTCGGCGTCAGTGAGCACCTTGGGCGCCTCAGGTGTCTCACCGTTGTGCACCCGCACCAGGTCGGCGCGCATCTCCGCGGCGGTCTGATAGCGATTTTCCGGGTTCTTGGTCAGCGCCTTGAGGACGACGGCGTCGAGATCGGCGGAGATGCCCTCGTGCCGCTTCGACGGCGGGACCGGGTCTTCGCGGACATGCTGGTAGGCAACCGAGACGGGCGAGTCTCCGGTGAAAGGTGGCTCACCGGTGAGGATTTCGTAAAGGACGCAGCCCAATGAATACACATCGGATCGGGCGTCGACGGGCTCACCGCGGGCTTGTTCGGGTGACAAATACTGGGCGGTCCCGATCACGGCCGCGGTCTGGGTGACGCTGTTGCCGCTGTCGGCGATCGCGCGTGCAATGCCGAAGTCCATCACCTTAACCGCATTGGTGGTGCTGATCATGATGTTCGCAGGCTTGACGTCGCGGTGGATGATCCCGTTCTGATGACTGAAGTTCAGCGCCTGGCAGGCGTCGGCGATGATCTCGATGGCCCGCCGGGGTGGCAGTGGGCCGTCGGTGTGGACGATGTCGCGAAGGGTGATGCCGTCGACGTACTCCATGACGATGTAGGGCAGCGGGCCGGCGGGTGTCGTTGCCTCGCCGGTGTCGTAGACCGCGACAATCGCCGGATGGTTCAGCGCCGCGGCGTTTTGCGCCTCGCGCCGGAAGCGCAGGTAGAAGCTGGGGTCGCGGGCCAAATCGGCGCGCAGCACTTTGACCGCGACGTCGCGGTGCAAACGGAGGTCGCGGGCCAGGTGAACCTCGGACATACCCCCGAAACCGAGGATCTCACCTAGTTCATAGCGGTCGGACAGGTGCTGAGGGGTGGTCATCATGGTGTCTCGTGTCGGGCCGGCGACGTGCTGGGCGTCGGCGGGACGACCCGGCTTCGTCCGATTGCCCGGGTGGGTTTGGGCGGCGTGCTCTGAAGTCCAGAATTACTTATCGTCGGCCGATCCGTCCAATTAAGTCGCAGGCCCGGGCCGGTGCCGGAACTGCTGGGGGTCTTGGTCGCCGGTGGTGGCCCACTCGTGGGTGGCGGCCCAGTGGGCGGCGGGGTTCCGGTGTCGGTGACCGTCGGAGGCGGTGTCTGTTGTTGCTCGTTTCCCGCGCGGGAATTGATGACGATGAGCACCGCGATGATGATCGCCAGCGCTCCAAGCACCCCTGCCGCCCACAGCAGCGCGCGCTGGCCCGACGAGAACGTGCGCCGGGCCTGCGGCGGGCGGTGACCACCTGTCGACGGGCGGGATCGGCGGGGCGGCGGGGTCCGGCCACTGGAGAGGGCTGCCGCCCTGGTCTGCGGGCTCGACGGAATGGCCGCCGGCGAGGCCCGGCCGGGAGGTGGTGACTGGCTGGGCCGCGGGGGACGGCGACCGGCCCGAACTGCGGCGACGGCGTCGGCGAACGGTCCCCCGCTGCGATAGCGCATACCGGGGTTCTTGACCAGCGTGATCTCGATGAGTTCTCGCACATTGGGCGGCAGCTCGGCAGGCAGCGGCGGCGGGGGTTCCTTGATGTGCTTCATCGCCACCGTCAGAGCGCCGTCACCGGTGAACGGTCGTTTGCCTGAAACTACTTCGTACCCAACAACCCCCAGCGAGTAGACATCGCTGGCCGGCGTCGCGTCGTGACCCAGGGCCTGTTCGGGTGCGATGTATTGGGCGGTGCCCATCACCATCCCGGTCTGGGTCACCGGTGCGGCATCGACAGCCTTGGCGATACCGAAGTCGGTGATCTTCACCTGGCCGGCCGGGGTGATCAAGATATTGCCCGGTTTGACGTCGCGGTGTACCAGGCCGGCAGCGTGCGCAACTTGAAGAGCCCGGCCGGTCTGCTCGAGCATGTCCAGTGCATGCCGCAGCGACAGCCGGCCGGTGCGCTTGAGCACCGAATTCAGCGGCTCGCCGTTGACCAGCTCCATGACCAGGTAAGCGGTGCGCCCCTCGCCGTCCAGCTGGCTTTCGCCGTAGTCGTGGACCGCGGCGATCCCGGGGTGGTTGAGCATCGCGGTGGTGCGGGCCTCGGCACGGAACCGTTCGATGAACTCGGGGTCTTGAGAGAACTCCTGTTTGAGCACCTTGACCGCCACGCGCCGGCCCAACCGGCTGTCCACCGCCTCCCACACTTGGCCCATGCCACCGGTGGCGATCAGGCGCTGCAGGCGGTACCTGCCAGACAGCGTCACACCAACTCGCGGGCTCATGGTCCTCCCTGTAGCGCGGCCTCGATCACGGCCCGTCCGATCGGCGCGGCGAGTGCGCCCCCGGTTGCGGACAGGCGGTCGGCGCCGTTCTCCACCAGCACCGCCACGGCGACCTTCGGCGTCTGCGCGGGCGCGAAGGCGATGTACCACGCGTGCGGTGGAGTGTTACGCGGGTCGGTGCCATGCTCTGCGGTACCAGTCTTGGATGCAATCTGCACGCCGGGAATGGCCCCTTTCTGCTGTGCGACCTTCTCGGCGCCGACCATCAGCTCTGTTAGCTTAGCGGCGACCTGCGGCGACACCGCGCGGCGCTGTTGATAGGGGGCAGTGGTGCTGAGGTTGGCCAAGTCTGGCCCCTTGAGGCTGTCGATCAGGTAGGGCTGCATCGTCACCCCGTCGTTCGCGATGGTCGCGGCGACCTCGGCGTTTTGCAGTGGTGTGAGCGCGACGTCCTTCTGGCCGATGCTTGACATCCCCAGCGAGGCGGCGTCCGGGATTATCCCGACAGTCGATTCCGCGATCTGCAGCGGAATTAGGCTCGGGGTGCTGTCCAAGCCGAACGAGTGCGCCATGCTGCGCAGTACGTCGGCTCCGGTGAGGAGGCCGAGCTGGACGAATGCGGTGTTACAAGACAGGGCGAATGCCTGGCTGAGGGTCACCGTCGGCTCGTTGCCGCACGGCGCGTCCCCGTAGTTCTCCAAAGTGGCGGTGCTGCCGGGCAGTGGAATGGAGGGCGCCGCGGTCAGCTGCTCGGTGTCGCTGGCGCCGGCCTGCAGCGCCGCCGCGGTGGTGATCACCTTGAACGTGGAACCGGGTGGGTAGGTCTCAGCGATGGCACGGTTGGTCAGTGGATTGTCAGGGTCGTCGCGAAGCCGCTGCCAGGCCTGCGCCTGCACCTCCGGATCGTGCGACGACAGCAGATTGGGGTCATAGGACGGCGACGAGACCATGGCCAGAATCTTGCCGGTGGACGGTTCCAGGGCAACGACAGCTCCCTTGCACGGTGGCCCGCCGCAGCCCTGCTGCATCGCGTCCCAGCCGGCCTGCTGGACCCGCGGGTTGATCGTGGTGTCGACGTTGCCGCCACGGGGATCGCGACCGGTGAAGAAGTCGGCCAACCGGCGCCCGAACAGCCGCTCGTCGGAGCCGTTCAATAGCGGGTCCTCGGCTCGTTCCAGGCCTGAGCTGGAATAGCGCAGCGAGTAGAAGCCGGTAACCGGTGCGTACACCGCAGGGTTGGGATAGACCCGCAGGAAACGGAAGCGGCTGTCGGTGGCTACCGAGTAGGCCAACAGCTGGCTGCCCGCGATAATCTGGCCGCGTTGACGTGAATACTCGTCGAGCAGGACTCGCTGGTTGCGTGGGTCAGTACGTAGCCCGCCAGCGGCGAAGACCTGTGTCATTGTGGCGTTGAGCAAGAGCAGCACGATCAACGCCATCACGGTCACCGAGATCCGGCGGAGAGAGGCGTTCATACCCGCTCAATCACCTCGGTGGCGGCCGCCGCGATCGGCGACCTGTTGCGCGCGCGGGTGCGCAGTGGACGTCGGGCGCTGTGCGAGATACGCGCCAGGATGGCCAGCAACACGTAGTTCGCCAGCAGTGATGACCCACCGTAGGACATCCACGGTGTGGTCAACCCGGTCAGGGGAATGAGATCCGTAACTCCGCCGACGACGATGAACAGCTGGATGGCCAGCGTCGACGCCAGACCCGCGGCTAGCAGCTTGCCGAAGCTATCGCGCGTCGCGATCGCCGTGCGCAGGCCTCGGACGATGACGATTGTGTAGAGCATCAAAATGCTGGCCAGCCCGACCAGCCCCAGCTCTTCACCGAACGCAGCGATGATGAAATCGGTCGAGGCGGCCGGCACGGTGTCGGGTTGACCATTACCGAGCCCGGTACCGAAGATGCCGCCGGTAGCAAAGCTGAACAGCGACTGCACGATCTGATAGCCACTGCCTTCCGGATCGGCGAACGGGTCCCACCACGTCTGCACGCGAATCCGGACATGTTCGAAAATGAAATACGCCACAACGCTTCCCGCAGCGAACAGCACCAAGCCGATGACAACCCAACTGAAACGCTGAGTGGCGAGGTAAACCACCACCAGAAACGAGGCGTAGAGCAGCAGCGAAGTGCCGAGATCCTTTTCAAAGGCCATCACGCCTACCGAGATCACCCAGGCCGCCAGCAGCGGCGCGAGGTCTCGGGGGCGGGGCAGCGTCATGCCCATAAAATGCTTGCCGGCACTGGTGAACAGGCCGCGTTTGGCGATCAGCACCGTTGAGAAGAAGATCAGCAGCAGAATCTTGGAAAACTCGGCGGGCTGAATTGAAAAGCCTGGGAAGCGAATCCAGATTTTGGCGCCATTCTGCTCGGACAGCGATGCCGGCAGCAGCGCGGGAATCGCCACGAAAACCAGGCCCGTGAGTCCGCATATGTAGCCGTAGCGCGCAAGTTGTCGATGGTCTTTCAAGAAAGTGATGACGAGCGCGAACGCGGCCACCCCGACCAGGGTCCACATCATCTGCTGGGTTGCGCTGGGGTGATGGCGGCCGCTCAGCTCTTTGTCGACAAGGTCGAGTCGGTGGATCATCACCAGGCCAAGTCCGTTGAGCAAAGCCACTATCGGCAGCAGGAGCGGATCGGTGTAGGGGGCGAAGCGCCTAATGGCCAGATGTGGGCTTACGAACACGATCAGGAAGATCAGCCCGTAGCCGATCAGCTTCCGGCGCAAGCCGCGCTCCTGGTTGGCCTCGACGATAAGCAACGCAGCGAGGGTGATCAGTGCGGCGAAACACAACAGCAGCAGTTCGGCGTTGCGCCGAGTAGGCAGCGGAGGCGTGACCGCGACCGGCGGCTGGAGTTGTGTGGTCATGCCACCGCCCGGCAGTCGATGCCCGGCTGAGGTGGGGGTGGCGGGAGTGCAGTCACCGTCTGCGTGGGGGTACCTCCCGCTTGCGGGGGAGTCGTAGGCGACGCAGTCGCGGGCGCTGCTGGCGCGGTGCTTGCGGGGGTGTTGGTGGAACTCGTGCTGCTGGGTGAGGTGCTGCTGGAAGAGGTAGGGGGTGCTGTGACGTTCGGCTCTGTTGTCGCGCCCGTATTCACCGGGATCTGGGGACCGGGCGGAGAGGTGGCGCGGGGTGGCGGACAGGGCGGCAGTAGGGAATTGGCCGATAATTCGCGTAACTGCCCGATGGCGTTGTCCAGGGTTCCGGCCGGAAGCCCGGCCTGAACCTGTGCGCGTTCGGGAGCGCGCAGATCCTGCAGTTGCATCAGGTGGCAGTCGAGATGACCGCCGGTCTGGCTGGAACTGATCAGGGATAGCTCGTTGCGGGCGTTCAGGCAGCCGATCAAATAGGGTTCGTGCAGGGACATGCCCAGCAGTGACCCTTGAATTCCGCGAAGAATGGACACCAGGCCGTTGTATCCGGCGACGTAGTAGTTACTCCGGATGACCGCCCGACCGATGGCCAGGCCCGCAAGCACCAGCAGCACCACCAGCGTGATAACCATCGCTGTTCGCCGCCGCGACCACCGCGACCGATTTGAGGATTCCGGTTGTGGCGGAACGCGTTTAGCGACCTCGTCGCGGGGCCTAATGGCTGACGCGCGGCCGGCGGAGGTATTGGGCAGGGTCAGTTGGTCTTCTTCACCTGATACCGCCCCGGCGAGAATCGGCTGGGTCTGGCCGTAGTCGTAGTCGACGACGTCGGCGACCACGACGGTAACGTTGTCGGGGCCGCCGCCGCGCAACGCCAACTCGATGAGGCGGTAGGCGCTCTCGGCCACGTCCGGGATCTGCAGGGCCTCGAGGATGGTTTCATCGCTCACCGGGTCAGACAGCCCGTCCGAGCAGAGTAGATAGCGATCACCGGCGCGTGCTTCTCGCATGGTCAGGGTGGGCTCGACCTCGTGACCGGTTAGCGCCCGCATGATCAGCGACCGCTGCGGGTGGCTGTGTGCCTCTTCTCGAGTGATTCGTCCTTCGTCAACCAGGGTTTGGACGAACGTGTCATCTTTGGTGATCTGGGTCAGCTCGCCGTCGCGCAGCAGATAGCCACGTGAGTCGCCGATGTGCACTAATCCAATACGGTTGCCCGCGAACAGGATTGCGGTAAGTGTGGTGCCCATCCCCTCGAGATCGGGCTCCATCTCGACCTGTGCGGCGATGGCCGCGTTGCCGGCGCGTACCGCGGCATCGAGCTTGGCGAGCAGGTCGCCACCGGGTTCGTCGTCGTCGAGATGGGCCAGTGCGGCGATCACCAACTGGGACGCCACCTCGCCGGCGGCGTGGCCGCCCATGCCGTCGGCTAGGGCCAGTAGCCGTGCGCCAGCGTAGACCGAGTCTTCGTTGTTGGCGCGTATCAGGCCGCGATCGCTGCGTGCGGCATATCGCAGGACCAGGGTCACGGGCGCAACTCGATTGCCGTTTTGCCGATCCGAATCGGCGTCCCTATCGGAACTCGTACCGCAGTCGTCACCTTCGCCCTGTCAAGGTAAGTGCCGTTGGTCGATCCTAGATCTTCGACGTACCATTCCGAGCCGCGCTGAGATAGCCGGGCGTGCCGCGTCGAGGCGTAGTCGTCGGTCAGCACCAGGGTCGAGTCGTCAGCCCGTCCGATCAACACCGGCTGCCCGCTGAGCGTGATGCGCGCGCCCGACAGCGACCCTTCGGTCACCACCAGGTAGCGGGCAGTATGCCGGCGCTGGCGCGAGGGCAGCAGCGTGCCGCGCAACGCCAATCCGCGGCGCACCATGACAGCACCGGTGGGCGCATAGATATCGGTCCGCAAGATCCGCAGCACGGACCAGATGAATACCCATAGCAACATTAAAAATCCGGCACGCGTCAGTTGCAGTACGAGTCCCTGCATCTGGCGTCCTTTCCGTCGCGCCGTTCGCAGCTGTGAATCCGAGCACATCAGCAACGTCACGATACTTGGACGGTGGTCGACGCGGGGCGAAGCACGGCGGCATTGAGCCCGGCAGGTTCAGTGAATGCGGACGATGATCTCCGAGTGGCCCAAACGGATCACGTCGCCATCGGCCAACTGCCACTCCTGTACCGGTGCGTTGTTGACGGTGGTGCCGTTAGTCGAGTTGAGGTCGGAGAGGAGCGCGACCTGTCCGTCCCAGCGGATCTCCAGGTGACGCCGCGACACGCCGGTGTCGGGCAACCGGAACTGGGCGTCTTGTCCGCGACCCACGATGTTGGAGCCCTCGCGGAGCTGGTAGGTTCGGCCGCTGCCGTCGTCGAGCTGCAGGGTGACCGCAGTGCCGGCGGACCCATAGCCGCCCTGGCCGTAACCGCCGTAGCGCCCCGCCTGGCCGTAGTCAGCTGGCTGGCCGTAATCGTAGTCGCGGTTGGCGGTTTCGGCGTATCCGCCGCCTTGAGGGGGGTACCCCCCGCCGGGAACGTGTTCGGCGTACTGGGTGTAGTCGCCTTGGCCGTAGTCCTGGCCGTATCCCTGGCCGCCTTGCTGGTAACCCTGGTCGTACCCGCCGCCCTGGTCGGGGTAAGCCGGGCGTTGTTGTTCGGACGGCCCCGGGGGAGCTGGAGGGGCATAGCCACCCTCGTCCTGGCGGGCCGGCCCCCGACCGTAATCGCCATACCCGCCGTAGCCCTGCTGACCACCGCCAGGAGGGCCGTAGCCGCCCTGGCGGTAGCCCTGGTCGTAGCCTTGCCCGCCGTAGCCACCGGGAGCGGGAGGACGCTGCTCATAGGGTGGCGGGTAGCCGCCCTGGCCCTGGTCGGGGTAGCCGCGCCCCTGGTCTTGGTACCCGCGCGGCTCTTGATATCCGCGCTGGTCTTGGTAGCCGCCCTGGTCGGGGTATCCGCCGCGCTGGTCTTGGTAGCCGCCCTGGTCGGGGTATCCGCCGCGCTGGTCTTGGTAGCCGCCCTGGTCGGGATGGCGAGGTGGCGGGTAGCCGCCTTGCTCCGGCGGATGTCCACCTCGGGGGTCCGGTCCGCCCTGCGGATCCTGGCCACCGCGCGGATCGTCTTGAGGACGCGCGTAACGGTCGTCGTAGTAGTCATCGCCGGGCTGCCCCTGACCGCTGCGGTAGCTCGAATTGTCAGTCATTGGTGGTACTCCTGGTTCTACGCTGAACGCGTGATTTGATTGTGGCCGGGCGGAATCATTGACCGTCGGGCGGGGCTCGACATCGGGGTTGACAGCACCGCGGGCGCGGAACTGGCCGGTATGCAGGCTCGGCGACTGCTCGAACCGAATGACCACCTCACCATACGTTTGCCACCCCTGTTCATGGATATAGTCAGCCAAGTGCCTAGCGAAAGCGCTCGACGTGAGATCTGGATCGGCGCGCACCTTCTCAAAGTCGTGCACACCGAGGGTAATGATGTATTCGTTGGGCGCCAAAAGGCGATTTCCCTGAAGCGGCTGCACGCTGTCTTCGGCTTCGCGGCGCAATAGGGCTTCGACCTCTTGGGGCACGATCGATCCCCCGAACACTCGCGCAAACGCATCGCCAACGGTCGCCTCGAGCTTGCGCTCGATCCGCTGAACGAACCCTTTTTGGCTACCCATGTTTCAGCGCTCGCCCGCACTTGTATCGGTATATCGGCAAAGTAAAGCAAACGACTCGCCCGCGTGTCGTATCACCCAATCATCGTATCGAGACACTGCGACGCCGCGGCACCGTGAGAATTCTGAGAATCGCGTCGGTGCAGCTCAGAGCCATCTGCGCGGCAGGAGCACGAATGCGGGATCGGCTCCCCGGCGCTCCGAGGCGGTTGGGGCACACGGCTATTACAGTGGTATGGTCCATCGGTTGTTTTCCGGGCGAGTGGCGGAATGGCAGACGCGCTGGCTTCAGGTGCCAGTGTCCTTCGGGACGTGGGGGTTCAAGTCCCCCCTCGCCCACCAAGAGCAGTTCTACGAACTGGAGGCGTGAAGGTCACGAACTCGAAAGAGCTCGTGACCTGTGTGTTCGGGATGTCTGCGTGTCGAACGGAGCTTCAGCGCAGGCCTTGGGGACTTGCCAGATATTTGCCCACAATCAGGGATTTGACGACCCACCCGCACGCGCGGCCGCGATCACAATCGGCGCGACGCTCGTCTGTCGCGACGTGTCGGCCGCGGGATCGTCCACACAGCTTGTCTGCGGGGTTGTCTTAATGGCGCCACCCTAAAGAGGCGGTGGTAGATGGACCTAGCTAGGAAGCCACCGTGACCAGCGGTGGTTCTGCCTCCGGGGATGGCCGATCGATAATTGGCGAAGCGAGCCGAACGCTATCTTCAGTTCGGTCAAACAAGTCGGCCGCATTTTTATGCCAAGAAGGCCATGCTGCGTAAGGCTGGCATTGCATTCCAGCGGACCTCCCATTGATGTGCTGGTTTCTGCCGCATGCTTTGCGACGATGCCAACGGCGGCACGCAGCGGTCTGCTTCGTTATCGGTCATCGATGATCCTGCGGACGCTTCGTCCGAGCGAAGGCTGGTCGATCGCCGTTCTCGACGTCGACGCAATGATGGCCCGTCTCGCCATTCAGAAGGTCGGCGGTATGCCACCACCTGGGCGATTCGGAATACACTACGGACGCGCTGTCGGCTACGGCGACGAGAACCCGGAGTGAACTGCCATCCTACAAATCGAAAGGTCCCGCGAATGAACCTCATTGAGGCTATCGCGCACCTGGACATGGCGGATTCCTTGCCTGGTTTGACCGCCGCCGTTGAACGCTCTCACGATCTGATTGGTCGCATGCGAACCCGGCTAGCCGATCACGGCGGCGAAGGGACGATGGACGTAGTTGCCTTCCGATCGCTAGCTCGCCGTGAATACACAGCAGCCAGCGATGTCGACTATCTAGTCATCGTCAATGCCATGCCTGATGATCCTGCAGCTCCGCGCGAACTGATGCAGAAAGTCAAGGATCTGATCACTGAAGAAGCCGAGGCCGCGGGCGCACCGAAAAATCCAGGCACCAGCGGCTTATTCGGCAGGGCAACCGGCATTTTCGACATCATCCATCAAGTCGGATTACTGGACGACACCAACCACACGCACACCGTCAGGATGGAGATTCTTCAGGACTCGGTGAGCCTGCTCGACCAAACCCTCCACGTCGGTCGCACAATCCGCCGATATCTCGCCCTATTCGAAGCTCGGCAAGACCGCCCGCCGCGGTTCTTGCTCAACGATATGCTTCGATACTGGCGCCAGATCACCATCGACTACCAGGCAAAAGCTCCGACGGGTGGCCACGAACCCAAAGCCGTCCTCCGTTATCTCAAACTGTTGACCACTCGCAAGAATCTCTTCGCCTGCTCAGTCTTGCCACTGATCGCTCCCCGCGACGAAACCGTCTCATGGGACGACTACCTTAACGGGATCTATACCCTGCCGCCGTTGGCTCGACTGGCCACGGTCACGCAGTCTGCACCCGACTTCGTGCAGGAGGCCGTGCGGACGGTGTTCTCAACGATAGATTTGATTGTGCAACGCACCGACAGCGCTGATAAGCGACGCCAGTTCGAGGAAATCGCCTGGGAATCGCGCAGGGATGACGCGGGCTACAACTCACCTGTTAACGCTGGGCGGAGCGAAGGGGGTGTCTAGTGGCAGCTACTTGGACCGCCGCGGGGGTGTCCTGGGCCGACTTCTTCGCCGCCCATCGCAAGGACCGCAGCGCTTGTTGGCACGCGTTAGGCAGCCTGGACGCCGGTCAGCTGATCTGGGATCACCCGCGGCGCCTCCACGTCGGAGCCGGCAGCGACGCCACGCCGACGATCAGAAGCCGGCTCGCCGAGTGAACCTGCTGGCGGCGTGGTGGCGCCAAAAAGATCATTACGATTGGCTCTCTGGCTATCTGGCGTCGCGGAGTCTGCAGAAGCTTATTCGTTTGACCATGGCTGCAAGTACCGCCACTCTCAGTTCGGTAACGCTGGCCATGACGTGGAGCCCCGCTGGACCTCATCGGGTATTCGGTGACACCGCAGCGCTGCTGACCGTCGCTTGGTGCATGGCGCTGGCGTTGCTGTGGGCTTGGCGATGGCCGAGCCGATGGCAGTCGGTCTGTTATGCCCTTACCGTCGCTGCCTGTACAGCGGTTGTCTGCCTCAGCTACTCGGATGCGCTGTTTGGCCTCGTCGGGTCTATGGCCTTCGCCGTGCTTGGCGGGTATATCGCGTTTTTCCACACGGTTCGTCTTCTGCTGCTCAACCTGGCGGTCGCTGCCGCCACCACACTCACTCTGGCGATCAGGCTTGCCGCGATGAGTGGTGACATCGTGCAAGCCGTCTGCGGGTTCATGGTGGTCACCGTCGCCGTCGTCTCGGTCCCGGGCGTCAGTCAGGCGTTGATGCATTACCTGGGCGTCGATGTCATGCGCTCCGATGTCGACCCGCTGTGCGGGCTGCTCAACCGGCGGGCCTTCTATCGTTCTATACGTGAGCTGGTAGCCGCGAACGCCGATGTTGGCCTCGGCTATCTCGCCGTCACCATGGTTGACCTGGACAACTTCAAACAGCTCAATGACACCAGGGGCCACGCGGTCGGAGATCGGGCCCTGATCGCCGTTGGAGATGTCCTTCGGTATCACAGCGACGACACTGCGGTGATCGGGCGCGTGGGGGGTGAGGAATTTCTGGTCGCCGATGTTGTCCCCAACACTGGCGCGGCCCGCGGAGCCGACCGCCTGCGAAGCGCCATCGCTTCCACGCCGTTCGGCATTACCGCAAGCGTAGGAATCGCAATCACCCCCTTGCGGCTTGCCTCTGTCCTGCACCGCGACGTCATCGACGAATTGATTGCCACTGCTGACGCCGCGATGTACGAGGCAAAACGCTCCGGCGGCAACCAAACCTGCCATCGCCTAGCGACTTACTTAGCCCCGGTCTAAATCTCAACGCAGGTATGCGCCGAGCCCGCCGTCAATCCGAGCCGTAGCCGCCGAGTCCCCCATGTGCGCATCGGGTTTCCGCCACGACGCCAGGGTCAACGAATGAGTTCTAGGCGGCCGAGCGGGGGCCAACTTGCGCGATCGGCAGGTGCAACACTACTGCGGCCACCGGAACGGCATCGAGTTCGTGACGCGCCAGCAGAGCTGCGTTTTCGGGGAGCTGTCGGGAGTTGATCTCGCCGGCGGCGATACGTCGCAGGACGTCGTGAGCCCGAGCGAGCTGGTCACGTTTCCGGTACTGGCCGCCGGGGAGTTTGACACCCGCCCAGACGCCGTATTCCTCCCGGTGCTCGATGGCGTGTTGGGCACACCGACGTTGCTGCGCCAACGGGCAGCGCCGCAAGCATTGGATCCGCGCCTCGGTCGCTGACCGCTCGTAAGCGCGCGCCTTCGCCGCGCCGTCACCGTCGTCGTCGTCCGGATAGCCGAACCATAGTTCCGGGTTGGCTGCGCAGGGATGTCCCATCTCGGTCTCCTCGTCAGGCGTGAAACGTAGGCAAAAGCGTATACACTGATACGCCACGACCGCAAGAGAAACGTGATAAAAACGTATATACTCTGGAAGCGGCCGCGGGCTGTGTAATATCCGGCCTATGGCCGGAGCGTGCGGTGAGCCGTGAATCGGCCGGTGCAGCCATCCGCGCGTTGCGGGAGTCGCGCGACTGGTCACTAGCAGAGCTGGCCGCCGCGACCGGCGTCAGCATCATGGGCCTCAGCTTCTTGGAACGCGGCGCCCGCAAGCCGCACAAAAGCACAGTTCAAAAGGTTGAAAATGGGCTTGGCCTGCCGCCGGGCACCTACTCTCGGCTGTTGGTGGCCGCCGATCCGGATGCCGAGCTGGCCCGACTGATGGCCGCGCAGCCACCTGACGCTATGCCCGCGAGGCGTGCTGGCGCGGTGGTGGTCGACCGTCACAGCGACACGGAAGTCCTGGAAG
>Ga0335081_10006051_pt1 | contig 19207 bp, 15 predicted proteins | sample Lox_Sample_35_FD_206713 | JGI IMG/M metagenome (GOLD analysis project Ga0335081, IMG submission 206713) | Soil microbial communities from Loxahatchee National Wildlife Refuge, Florida, United States - Lox_Sample_3.5 | ecosystem: Environmental > Terrestrial > Soil > Wetlands | place: USA... | reverse complement strand
CTCGCGGGCGCCGGCGTGCCGCTCGACACGCCCCTCATCGGCACCGAGACCGGCCGCGAATTCTTCCGCGTGCTGATCAAGGCCGAGAAGGACGATCTGGATGTGGCGTTGGCCGAGCAGGATGTGGCGGCGGCGGGCAGGGAGCTGGTCGCAAGACATGCCGATATCGGCGCGATCGTCCTCGAATGCACCAACATGCCGCCTTATGCGGCGGCGCTGCAGGAAGCGGTCGGCCTGCCGGTCTATGACATCTATTCGATGATCACCTGGTTCCAGGCGGGGCTGAGGCCGCGCCGGTTCGGGTGAAAGACGCGCTCTACACCGGCCCCACCTCGACCGGCTCGACATCGACCATCACTGCGAGGGTGTGGCTGCTGCCGCCGAAGAGGACGCCGCGCACCGGGCTGACATCGTCATAGTCGCGTCCCCAGGCAACGGTGACGTAGTCGAGCGTCGCCGCCTGGTTGTTGGTGGCATCGAGATCGAGCCAGCACGTGCCGCCGCACCAGAGCGCGACCCAGGCGTGGGAGGCGTCGCTGCCGCGCAGCCTCGCCTGGCCCGGCGGCGGGATGGTGCGGATGTAGCCGCTGACATAGCGCGCCGCGAGGCCGAGCGCGCGCAGACAGCCGATGACGACGTGGGCGAGGTCCTGACAGACGCCGCGGCGGCGCTCCAGCACCTCGGCCAGCGGCGTCGAGACGGTCGTGGCGACGGGATCGAAGACGAAATCGGCGTGGATGCGGTGCACGAGATCGAGCGCCGCCTCGCCGATCGGCCGCCCGGGCGAAAAGGATTGGCCGGCGTAATCGCGCAGCGCCGAAAGGAGGGGAACCCGCGGCGAGGCGTAGGCGAAAGCGGCGGCGGCGCGCGCGGCCGGATCCGCCGACGCGGCGAGCGCGGCGCTGATGGTTTCACAAGGCGTCGCGAGGGCAGGGTCCTCCATCATCCGGCGCACCTCGACCTCCATCTCGGAGACGATCTCCAAAGAAGAGTGCGGCTCCTGCAGCGCGAGGTAGGTGACGGGATTGCCGAAGCTGTCGCTATGCTGCGCCATCACCGACGGTTCGGGCGAGACGGCGAGCGACCATGACACGCTCTGCTGCAGCGGCAACGCCCGCGGCTCGAGATGGAGCACGTGCTGGGCGAGCTCGACGCTCTCTTGATATTCATACCGCGTGACATGGCGCACGCGATGGCGCCGGGCGGCGTCAGGCGGGGCGAGCGAAGGCATGGGTGAAATAGACCCGCGTCAGCGCGTTGGAGATTTCAGGAAGGAGGCCGGTGAGCGGCGCGAGCGCCTCGTCCAGCGCGGCGAGCGGCGTTGCGCCCTCCTGGCGCGACGCGGCGCCCATCGCGCCGGACAAGACCGCTTGCGCCGCCTGAGTCAGCGCCAGCGATTGCGCTACGCCCTGCGGATCGCCGCTGGCGATGTGCTCCGCCTGCGGCAAGGCGCGCAAATGCCCGGCGATCGAAGCGAGCTGAAAAGCGATGCTGAGGGGATCGCTGGCATTGAGGAGGCCGGCGGAGACGCCCGACGCCGTCTCGCGCTCGCCGGCGGCGGCGTCGGGAAGGAAACGATGCGCGCCCACGGCGGTCAGCACCGCGGCGAGCAGCGCCTCGTCGCCGCCCACGCGCGGCTCGCCTCCGCTGCGTTGCGCGATGCGGGAGGCGGCGCGAAACAGGGCGACGAGATAGATCGCACGCTCCAGCCGCCGGCCGAGATCGAGGAAGCGCCAGCCGGCATCGCGCTCCATCATGTCGTCCACCGTTCCCCAGAACGCGGCGGTGAAGGCAACGATCTCGTCGAGCCGCAACAGCACGCGGGCAGGAACGGCGCGGCTGCCTTCGATCGCGGATTTGCGCGCGACATCGCCGATCATCTGCCAGCAGCCGGGCGGCAGCTGATCGCGCACGCCGCGCGCCGCGCCCATCAGCCGCTGCAGATTGGCAGCGACGCTGCTCGGATACCCCTGGTCCGCGACGGCCGTGCGGATCAGCGCGATGAGCTCGGATACGGTAGGCGGCGCGCCGACGAGATCGACCGGCGGCAACAGACCGACCGCGGCGGCGAAAGCGAGGGCGGGCTCGATCTCCTGCATCGTCCAAAGCTTGGCGGCGTCGGTGATGCCGAGCAGGAGCGAGCGCAGCAGCCGCGCGCCGCTGCCGACGCGCTCGACATAACGGCCGGACCAGAACAGCCCGTCGGCGGCACGGCTCGGCAGCGATGCAGCCGGATGGCGCTCCGTGGCGCCGCCGCGCAGCGACACGATCTTGGCCGATTCCGTCTCGGCGGCGCGCGTGCCCGGCGCCGCGGCGCCGACGATCCACGTGTCCTTGCAGCCGCCGCCATGCTGCATCGAGACGATGGGACCGCCGCCGACGGGCGAGGTGCGCGTCAGCCCGCCCGGCATGACGACGAACCCGTCGCCCGCCGCGGCGGCAAAGACGCGCAGCACGAGCGGCCGCGGAACGAGCTTGCCCTCGGCATGAACCGGAACGGTCGAGAGCTCGACCCGTTCCTGGCCGACGAAATCGAACGGTCGCTCGGCGATCTTCGCCAGCAAGGCGGCGCGCTCGGCCTCACTCAACTCGGCGCCGAAGACGGGTTCGAGCCCCAGCGCGGGAAAGGCCGGCTTGATGACGAGGCGGTCGACGTGATCGGCGACGTATTGGCGCTCGCGCACGCCGCCGCACCACCAGCTTGCGACGTCCGGCAGCTGCAGCGTCTCGCCGAGCAGCGCTTGGGCGAGCCCCGGCAGGAACGGCTTGAACGCCATGCCTTCGAGGATGCCGCTGCCGAGCGCGTTGGCGATGGTGACATTGCCGGCGCGCGCCGCTTCGACGAGCCCGGCGACGCCGAGCGTGCTCTCCGTCCGCAGCTCCAGGGGATCGCAGAAATCATCGTCGAGGCGCCGCAGGATGACATCGACCGGCTCGAGCCCGCCGAGCGTGCGCAGGAAGACGCGCCGGTCGCGCACCGTGAGATCGGCGCCTTCGACCAAAGTGATGTCGAGCCGGCGTGCGAGATAAGCGTGCTCGAAATAGGTCTCGTTATAGATGCCGGGCGTCAGGAGGACGATGCGCGGCGAGCGGAAGCGATCGGCAGCTTCCGGCGCCAGGGCACAGAGACTGTCGCGCAGCGCGGCGAAGAACGGAGCGAGCGGCTCGACCGCGGCGGCGCTGAGGCAATCTGCCAGCACGCGTCCGACGACGCTGCGGTTTTCCAAGGCATAGCCGGCGCCGCTCGGCGCTTGCGAGCGATCCGCCAGCACCCACCAGCCGCCGTCCGGCGAGCGCGCGAGATCGACGGCATAAAGCTGCAGGAAGGCGCCCTGACGCGGCACGACGCCGCAGCAAGGCCGCAGGAAGCTCGGATTGGCGTGGAGCAGGCTGGGCGGCAGCAGGTCGTCGGCGACGACGCGCTGCGCGCCATAGATGTCGGCGAGAAGCGCGTTCAGCAGGCGCGCGCGCTGAATGACGCCGGCCTCGACCACGCGCCACTCTTCGGCCGAAATCAGCAGCGGAACGAGGTCGAGCGGCCAAGGCCGGTCCGCCGCCGCGGGATCGTCGTAAATCGTGTAGGCGACGCCGTTCTGCCGCAACAGGCGCGCCGCCTCATCGCGCAGCTCGCCCAGCTCGGCGGGATCGAACTGCGCGAGGTAGCCCATGACGGGATCCCAGTGCTTGCGGATGCGGCCGTCGCCGGTGACGAGCTCGTCCCAGACCGCGCCGTGCGCGTAGTCGCCGATCTCCTCGATGCCGGGCAGGGAAGGCTGATCAGACACGGCGAAGATCGAGCGTAAAGGGGAAATCGGGATTGGCGCCCGGGTTGCGCGGCGCAGCCGGTCCAGGCGTGTGGCCAAAAGGCTGAAAGCGAGCGAGTCGTCGGCCTTCGGCCTCATGTGCGTTGACGGGTCGCGTTTCGAAATTGCGGCCTCCGGGATGACTCACATGATACGTGCAGCCGCCGAGCGAGCGGTCGGACCAGCGATCGAAGAGGTCGAAGATCAGCGGCGCGTGCACCGGAATCGTCGGATGCAGCGCCGCGGGAAGCTGCCAGGCGCGAAAGCGGATCCCGGCGACATAGTCGCCTTCGATTCCCGTCGGATGCAGCGGCACGAGCCAGCCATTGCAGGCGACGGCGTGGCGGTCGCCGACCATGCCGCTGACACGGAGTTGCAGCCGCTCCACCGAGCTGTCGACGAATCGCACCGTGCCGCCGGCGCCGGGCTCTTCGCCCAGCACATGCCAGGGCTCGAGCGCATGCCTCAGCTCCAGGTGAATGCCGCGATGCGTGACGCTGCCGAGCACGGGAAAGCGGAAGGTCAGGTGCGGCCGGAACCATTCGAAATCGAACTCATAGCCGAGATGCTCGAGGTCACCGATCACGTCCCGCAGATCCTGCTCGACAAAAAACGGCAACATGAAGCGATCATGCAGCTCCGTACCCCATCGCACCAAGCGGTTTTTGTAAGGCTTGCGCCAGAAACCGGCTATCAAGCCGCGAACAAGCAATTGCTGCGTAAGGTTCATCTCGGCGTGCGGCGACATCTCGAAGCCGCGCATCTCGACAAGGCCGAGTCGTCCCGCGGCACTGTCGGGCGAATAGAGCTTGTCGATGCAGAACTCGGCGCGATGCGTGTTGCCGGTGACGTCGGTCAGCGTGTGGCGGAGCGCGCGATCGATCATCCAGGGCGGCGAGGAATCGCCGAGTCGGTCGATCTCGGCGAAGGCAATCTCGAGCTCGTAGAGCGCATCGTCGCGGGCCTCGTCGACTCGCGGCGCCTGGCTCGTCGGACCGATGAACAGGCCGGAAAAGAGATAGGAGAGCGCGGGGTGATTCTGCCAATAGGCGATGAGGCTGCGCAGCAGACTCGGCCGGCGCAAAAACGGGCTATCGGCGGCGGTGGGACCGCCGACGGTGATGTGATTGCCGCCGCCGGTGCCGACATGGCGGCCATCGAGCAGGAATTTCTCCGCGCCGAGTCGGCTCTGCCGCGCATCTTCGTAGAGATCGATCGTGCGGCGCGCGAGTTCGCTCCAGCCGGCTGCGGGATGGATGTTGACCTCGATCACGCCGGGATCGGGCGTCACCGACAGGCTGTAGAGCCGCGAATCGCGCGGCGGCGGATAGCCTTCGATGATCACCGGCAAGGCGGTTTCGACCGCCGTCTCTTCGATCCTGGCGATGAGCTCGAGATAATCCTCGAGCAGCGCCAGCGGCGGCATGAAGACATAGAGCCTGCCGCCGCGCGGCTCGACGCAGAGCGCCGAGCGAACGACCCAAGGCGCGGAGCGGCCGCGCTCCAGCGGCGCCTCGTTGAGCTCGGCCATGGTCGCGGGATCGCGGCGCTGCAGCGGCTCTTTTGGCCCTTTGATCTCGGCGCGCTGCGCGACGCGCCCGGCATGGGGCGGCAAGGGCGGCTGCTCGTCGAAAGGATCGCGCTCGATGATATGCGCGTATTCTGAGGTCGCGACCCAAGGGAGCGAAGCGAGCGGCAGGCGATAGCCGATGGCGCTGTCGCCGGGACTGAGCAGCAACCGCTCCTGGCGGAGCGGCCAGGGGCTCGACAACCAGACCGGGCCGCTCGCCTCGTGCCGGCGGCTGATCGGCAGGACATAGCCGACCGGCTGGTCGAGGCCGCGCGCGAAGATCCGCGCCAGCCGCGCGCGCTCTTCCTCGTCCTCGAGCTTGCTGTCGAGGGGATCGACATTGAGCGGCAGCGCGCTCTCGCGCTTCAGATAGTGCCAGGGATCCTCATAGGCCGGGTGCACCACGCGCGCGGCGATGCCGAGGCGGCGGGCCAGCTCGGTGGTGAAGCGCTCCGCTTCGGCCGGGCCGAAGCCGTAGTCGCGGTCTTCGCGCGCGAGATAGTCGCCATTGGCCCAGATCGCATCGCCGTCGCGCCGCCAGTAGATGCTGAGCGCCCAGCGCGGCAGACTCTCGCCCGGATACCATTTGCCCTGGCCGAAATGCGGCAGCCCGCCGGGCGCATAACGCGCCTTGAGGCGCGCCACCAGATCGGCCGCGAGGGCGCGCTTGGTGGGTCCGACCGCCGCGGTGTTCCATTCGGCGCCGTCCATGTCGTCGACCGACACGAGGGTCGGCTCGCCGCCCATGGTGAGGCGCACATCCTCTGCCGCGAGGTCGCGGTCCACCGCCCGGCCGAGCGCATCGATGCGCGTCCAGCTCTGGTGATCGTAAGGCTTGGTCACCCGCGGCTGCTCGAGCATCCGGACCACGGTCATCTCATGGTCGAAGCGCACCTCGCAGGGATCGACGCCGCCGCTGACCGGCGCGGCGCTGGTCGCGTCGGGCGTGCAGGCGAGCGGGATGTGGCCTTCGCCGGCGAAAAGCCCCGAGGTCGGGTCGAGCCCGACCCAACCGGCGCCGGGGAGATAGACCTCCGTCCAGGCGTGCAGATCGATGAAGTCCTTGTCGGGACCGGCGGGCCCTTCGAGCGGCCGCTGATCGGGCGTGAGCTGGACGAGATAGCCCGAGACGAAGCGCGCGGCGAAGCCGAGGCCGCGCGCCAGCTGAACGAGCAGCCAGGCGCTGTCACGGCAGGAGCCGCTGCAGCGGCGGAGCGTCTCCTCGCAGCTCTGAATCCCCGGCTCCAGCCGGATGAGATAGCTGATGCGGCTCTGCACCAGCCGGTTGAGGTTGACGAGAAAATCGATGGTGGCCATGCGCCGCCGGTCGATCTCGGCGAAGAGCGCGGCGAGCAAAGGGCCGACCGGCTCGGTCTCGAGATAGGGGCGCAGCTCGCGCGCGAGCGCCGGCTCGTAGACGAAGGGATAGGTCTCGGCGTCCTTCTCGAGGAAAAAATCGAAGGGGTTGATGATCGCAAGCTCGGCGACGAGATCCACCTCGATCAGGAATTCGGTGGTCGGCTCGGGGAAGACATAGCGCGCGATGTAGTTCGATTGCGGGTCCTGTTGCCAATTGAGGAAGTGACGCTTGGGCGCGACCTTGAGCGCGTAGCTCAGGATCGGCGTGCGGCAATGCGGCGCCGGGCGCAGCCGGATGGTCTGCGGCCCCAATCTGACCGGCTGCTCGTAGCGGTAGCTGGTCTTGTGCGTCAGCGCGACCTGGATCGCCATCGACGATCGTGCCTCCGGAGTTCCCGCCCCAATCCGTCGGTGCAAGAACCGCGCCACCGGTCCCGCCGCTGGGGAGCGATGTCGCTAAGACCTACAAGACTTTGATTCGTTTGGGGATGGCGGCTCGTCGTCGATCGTGCAGGCGATACTTTTCGATCTTCACGCGGCGCGGCCTGCCCTCACGATGCCGCTTGGAACCGGGTCTTTGCCAGGAAAGCGCGCAGGCGCGGATGGCGGGAGTCGAGGAAGATGTGGTGCGGCGTGCCGCTGTCGATGATGGCGCCTTTGTCCATCACCACCACCCGGTCGGCGACCTCGCGGGCGAACTCCATCTCGTGCGTGACCACGATCATGGTCATGCCGTCCTGTGCAAGCTCGCGGATCACCGCCAGAACCTCGCCCACCATTTCCGGGTCGAGCGCGCTGGTCGGCTCGTCGAAGAGCATCACGGCGGGGCGCATGGCGAGCGCGCGAGCGATGGCGACGCGCTGCTGCTGGCCGCCGGAGAGCTGGGCGGGATAGGCGTTCTCCCGGCCGCCGAGGCCGACCCGCGCGAGCAGCGCGCGCGCCGTCGCCACCGCCTCGTCGCGCGCAATGCGGCGCACACGGATCGGCGCCTCGATGATGTTCTCGAGCGCGGTCATGTGGGCGAACAGGTTGAAGCGCTGGAACACCATGCCGACATCGCGGCGCTGGCGCGCGATGTTGCGCGGCCGGTCTGGCACCATCTTGCCGTTGCGCAGGCGATAGCCGATGAAATGCCCGTTCACCCGGATCACGCCCTGCTGGATCGTCTCGAGGTGGTTGAGGCAGCGCACGAAGGTCGTCTTGCCCGAGCCCGAAGGGCCGATGATCACCACCGTCTCGCCGCGCCGCACCGAGAGGGAGACGCCGTCCAGCACCTTGCTGGTGCCAAACCATTTATGGACGTCGACCGCCTCGACGACGATGTCATCACCGGCTTTAGGTGCCGCGATGGCGGCACTGGCCGAGGTTGCGGCGACGCTGCTCATCATTGTGATCCCGCATTGATGAGATTGCGGAGGGCGAAGCGGCGCGGGCGCACAGCGACGGCGCCGGCGCTTTCAGGCGAGGGAGCGGCAAAGCGCGCTTCTATGCCGCGCTGCGCCAAGCCCCAAAGGGTAGTGAGGGTGAGGAAGTAGAGGCCGACGACCGTATAGAGCTCGAAGGTGCGGAACGTGGCCGAGTTGATCGTCTCGGTGATCAGCAGCAGCTCCGGCACGCCGATGATGCTCACCAGCGTGCTGTTCTTCAGCATGATGTTGAACTGATTGCCGAGTGGCGGAATGATCAGCCTGAGCGCCTGCGGCAGGACGATGCGCCGCATGAGCAGGCCGCGCGTCATGCCGAGCGAGCTCGCGGCTTCGGCTTGGCCGTGATCGACCGAGGCGATGCCCGCCCGGATGATCTCGGCCATATAGGCGCCCTCGTTGAGGCTGAGCGCCAGGATCCCCGCCTGGACGTTGCCGGCAATGAGCAGGAAGCCCAGATGCGCATCGTGGAAGCGCAGAATGTTGGCGGCGGCGAGCCCGGTATAGATGAAGACGATCTGCACCAGCAGCGGCGTGCCGCGCATGACCCAGATATAGAACCGCGCCGCCATTTGCAGCGGGCGGAGCGTCGAGAGCCGCGCCAGCGCCGCCGCCAGCCCCAGCGCCGTGCCGAACAGCTGCGACACGACGCTGAGGACGACGGTGAGCAGGAGCCCGTTCAGATAGACCGAGCTGGGCTCGAGCAGATACTGCCAGAAGAATGACCAATCGAAAGACATCGCGGCTTACTGATCCTGCGACAGCTCGTCCTGCTCGATGTCCCATTTGACCATGATCTGATGATAGCTGCCGTCCTTGCGCATCTGGGCGAACGCCGTCGCCATCGCCTGCTGCAGCTGGGTCTCGTCCTTGCGCATGCCGATCCCGGTCAGGATCTTGTAGTAGGGTTTGCCGCCGGTGACGAAGAGCTCCGGCTCCTTATGCGCGTAATACGCCGCCGCTTCGAAGGCGATGCCATAGGCCGCCACCTGGCCGAATTGCAGCTGCTGCAGCGCCGGCGTGCTCTCCGGGAACATGACCATGTCGATCAGCGGCTTGCCCGCGGCCTTGAGCTCGGCGTTCTCGTCCTCGAGGAGGTTGGTTGCCGTCGTGCCGGTGACCGCCGCGACCTTCTTGCCCGAAAGGTCGGCAAGCGAGTCGATGCCCGTCGTTCCTTTCTTCAGCAGGATGACCTCGTGCGAATACATGTAGGGGATGAAATTGATCACCTTCTCGCGCGGCGGCTTGATGAAGAGCTGCGAGATGATGGCGTCGCAATGGCCGGCCAGCAGCGCCGGGATCAGCCCGGCGAAAGGCATGTTGTTGAACTCGGCCGAGACGCCGAGGCGGCTGGCGATGCCCTGCGCCAGCTCGACGTCGGAGCCGACCGGCTTTTCGGAGGCATCCATGAACTCGACCGGCGGCAGATCGACAAAGCTGCAGAAGGTGATCTTGCCGGCCTTTGCCACTTCGGGAGGCAGCAGCGACGAAGGCGCGGCGTGCACCGGAGCCAACGCGGCGGGGGCAGCCAGCGCGGCCAGGAAAACGGCCGAACGGCGACCGGCCCACCACGCGCCTCGGCACTGGCGACCGGATGCACAGGACGGATTGCTGCTATTTTTCATTGCTTCGCCTTCAGGAAAATGTCGGAAGAGGGGCCATCCGCGGATTGCAGCGGGTCGATCGCGCGAGGGTTCACGCGACCTTCGCTGATGCAGCAAAGCTCGTGCCACGACAGGCTCCCGCGGTTTTCGCGAGAATCCTCCGAAGGGACATGACCGCTCCGCCCAATTCCGAGACAAGTGAACAATTTACGGGCAGGATTTGACGTTCTGCGGCGGCCCGCAGTACAAGCCGCGAAAGGCCTATGCTGCGGTGCCAAAGATGCGAAGCATGCTGGCTATGGTGGCGGTAATATAGAGTGTCGGCAGGCGCCGCTGCGGCGCTTACGGCGCGTAATTGGTCGGCAGGGCCGTCGTGTATTTGATCTGCTCCATCGAGAAGCTGGAGCTGACATCGAGCAGGTCGGCGATCTTGATCAGCCGCTTATAGACGCCGTCATAAGCGGCGATATCCGGGACGACGACGCGCAGGAGATAGTCGACGCTGCCGCTCATGCGATGAAATTCGAGGACTTCGGGGATCTGACTGACGGCCCGGCAGAAATGCTCGGCCCATTCCGTGTTGTGGTGACTGGTTCGAATGTTGACGAACACCGTCACGCCCACCCGCAGCTTCATCGGATCGAGCAGCGCGACCCGGCGCCGGATGACGCCCTCTTCCTCGAGCCGGCGGATGCGGCGCCAACACGGCGAGGGCGAAATGCCGGCACGCTCGGCGATCTCCGCCACCGGCATGGTCGCGTCTTCCTGCAGGCAGGTCAGGATTCTCTCATCGATCCGATCCATGCAATCCAAAACCCTGATTTGAACCAAAAGTGGAATCCACTTGCTCAAATTGTCAGGTAGCGCAACAGTTTTGCAAGCCGATTCCGGGCACCCGCGCCTAGGCTTAACGGCGTCACAACCGCGGCTCAACGCGGCGGAGCGAGAGGGGACCCGATGGCGCGCCTGTCATTCACCGAGCATCCGGCCTCGGTCGGCGAAACCTATGCCGAGCATTTGCGCTCAGCCTGGGGCTTTTCCGTGCGGATGATCGGTGCCGGGTTTGCATGCTTTGTGCATGGTGTGCTGCCGTTCGTCTTCGTGACCAGCGGCTCGTCGACGGTGCGACGTCTCTATGATTTGATGATCGTCCATCGCGTCAGGACCCCCGCCCAACCAAGCGCAAATCCGGATCATGCGCCATGACTGAGATAGTGCTGCCGACACCGACGCTCGACCATGTCGTCGTCAACGCCCGCGACCGGATGGACGAAGCGGCCGCCTGCTATCGCCGCCTCGGCTTCGCACTGACGCCGCGCGGCCGCCATACGCTCGGCACCATCAACCATCTTGCGATCTTCGGCACGGACTATCTCGAGCTCATCGGTCTCGAGCCGGGGGTCGAGAGCGTGCGGGGCGATATCCTGCGTGCGCCGTTCGGGCTGAACGGGCTCGTCTTCGGCACCGAGGATTCGTTGCACCTCTATGGCGCGCTGAAGCAGGCGGGCCTCGCCGTCGCCGAGCCGGTCGAATTCTCCCGTCCGGTCGAGATGCCGAACGGCAAGGAGGATGCGCGCTTTCGCGTCGTCCGGATGGAGCCGAGCGCCGCGCCTTACGGCCGCGTCTATTTCTGCCACCACTTCACCCGCCACTTGGTTTGGCGCGACGAATGGCGCCGCCACGCCAATGGCACGGTTGGGGTCGCGCGAGCGGTGATCTGCGCCGCCGATCCCGACGCCACGGCCGAGCTCTATCGGCGGATGTTCGGGCGCGATGCGGTGCGGCCGATGGAGGGCGGGTTTACGCTCACCGTCGGCATGAGCCGCTTCGACATGCTGAGCCCGGCGGCGGTCGCCGATGGCTTCGGCGATGCCCTGCCCGATGCGGCCGGCCGCGCGACCTATCCGGTCGGGCTCGGCTTCCGGGTGCGCCGTCTCGACGAGACGCAACGCGCTCTCGACCGCAAGGGCGTCCGCCTCGTGCGCGACCGGACGCGGCTTGTCGTTCCGGCGAGCGAAGCGTTTGGCGCGACCATCGAGTTCGTCGAGTAGCCGGGAGGGGCGGGGGCGATGGAATTCTATGATTGCTACGCGCTCGACTATGCCGGTGCCCGGCGCAAATTCCTTTCCGCCGCCGCGGCCGCCGGTGCGCGGCTCGCCCAGTATTCCCATCCGACGGCGCGTGGCCCGGACGGCACCGCGCTTTCGATCGACGTCGCGTCGCTCGGAGCGGAGACGGCGCCGCGGCAATTCCTTGCCATCAGCGGCACCCACGGCCAGGAAGGCTATACCGGCTCGGCGATCCAGATCGCCTGGCTCGGCAGCGGCGACGCTGCGCGGCTCCCGGGCGACGTCAAGGTCGTGCTGGTGCACGGCCTCAATCCCTATGGCTTTGCCCATTGCAGCCGGACCACCGAGAACAATGTCGATCTCAACCGCAACTTCGTCGATCACGCGGCGGCGCGTCCTGCCAATAGCGGCTATGATGAGCTGCATGAGGCTCTGGTGGTCGGCGATTGGACCGAGGCGGAAGAGGGGCGGGCAGTGGCGGCGATGGACGGCTTCCGCGAACGCCATGGCGCCGACGTGCTGTTCGACACGTTGGCGCGGGGCCAATACGACCACCCCGACGGCCTCTTCTTTGGCGGCACGGCGCGCGAGTGGTCGAACCTGACGCTCGAGACTGTTGCGCGTGAGCATTTCGCCGCCGCCGAGCGGGTCGCCTTCATCGATTGGCATACCGGCATCGGCGCTTATGGCGAGCCGTTCTTCCTGTGCTTCAACGAGCCCGACGGTCCGCTCTTCGAGAAGGCGTGCGGCTGGTGGGGCGAGGAAAGAGTGCGCGGCCAGCGCCCGCACGGCATGGCGCGTCCCGGCTATACCGGGCTCGTCTTCAACGGCATGCGGCGCTTTCTCGGCAATCGCCCGATGTGCGGCGCGGTCATCGAGTTCGGCACCCGCGGCCCGACCATGGGCAAGGCGCTGCGGCTCGACAATTGGCTGCGCTTTCGCGCCGATCCGCGCGAGGAGCGCTACGCCATGCTGCGCGCCGACATGTTCGACGCTTTCTGTCCCGTCGACCAGGGCTGGCGCAGCAGCACCATCCGCCACGGCTTGGACATCACGCGCCAGGCGCTGGCCGGGCTCGCCCAGTGGTGAGGCTCGCGCCCTATAACCTCGGTGATGCGCTCTCGCGCGAGGGCGATCCGTCGGCGCCCGCGCTGATCGATGTCGGTGCTCCCAGCGGTCCGCGGATCTACGGCTATGCCGAGCTCGATGCGCTGGTCGACGCAGTGGCGCGCGGCCTGTTGAAGCGCGGCCTCAGGAGCGGCGATTGCGTCGCCATCCTGTCGGCGAACCGCGCCGAGTTCCTGCTCAGCTTCCTCGGCGTCATGCGCGCGGGGCTCGTGGCCGTGCCGGTCAATTTCAAATTCCCGGCCGAAACCGTCGATCTCGTGCTGCGCGACTGCGATGCTCGGCTGGTGCTGTGCGACGCGCCGCGGCGCGCGCAATGCCCGAGCGACCTGCCGGTGATCGAGTTCGGTAGCGAGTTCGAGGCCATGCTCGATCCCGGCCCGTTCGCTGCCGTCGAGCTGCCGTCCACCGCGCCGGCGATGTTCCTCTACACCTCGGGCTCGACCGGACGGCCGAAAGGCGTCGTCCTGTCGCATGCGAGCCATCTCTGGGCCCTGCAGGCGCGGCTGCGGCGGCCGGCGCCGGGGATGCAGCGCGTTCTGGTGGCGGCGCCGCTCTATCACATGAACGCTCTCGGCACCTGCCACGGCACGTTGTGGCAGCGCGATACCGTGGTGCTGTTGCCGGGCTTCACCGCGCAGAGCTATGGCGAAGCGATCGAGCGCTTTTCCTGCACCTGGCTTACCTCGGTGCCGCCGATGGTCGCCATGCTGCTGCGCGAGCGCGATCTCATGGCGCGGCTCGATACGTCGTCGGTGACCTTGCTGCGCATGGGCTCGGCGCCGGTGACCCAGGGGCTTTACGAGGCGGCGCGGGCGGCTTTTCCCAATGCGGCGATCTTCAACGCCTATGGCACGACCGAGGCCGGGCCGGTCGTGTTCGGCGCCCATCCGCACGGCCTGCCGCAGCCGCCGCTTTCGGTGGGCTATCCGCTGCCGGTGGTCGATGTGCGGCTCGGTGACGGCAGCGATCCGTCGGTCGAGGAAGGCGTGCTGCAGATGCGCTGCCCGGCGCTGATGACGCGCTACCACAAGCTGCCGGACGCGACGCGCAAGGTGATGACGCCGGACGGCTATTACGTCAGCGGCGATGTGTTCCGCCGGGATGCTGATGGCTTCTATTATTTCGTCGGGCGGGCAGACGACATGTTCGTCAGCGGCGGCGAGAACATCTATCCCGGCGAGGTCGAAGCGCTGCTCGAGCGCCACCCGGCGATCCAGCAGGCCTGCGTCGTCGCAATACCGGACGAGATCAAGGGCCAGAAGCCGGTCGCCTTCGTGGTGCGGGCACCGGGAGCGGCGATCGGCGAGCAGCAGGTGAAGGACTATGCGCTGGCCCATGCGCCGGCCTACCAGCATCCGCGCCGGGTGTGGTTCCTCGACGAGCTGCCGCTCGCCGGCACCAACAAGATCGATCGCAAGGCGCTGGCCGGCCTCGCCTCCGGCGCGGCGGAACGCATGAAAGGGTGAGCCGATGAAGGCAATGGTGCTGCGCGAGCATGGCGGGTTGGAGAATGTCCGGCTGGAAACCGACTTTCCCGATCCGGTCGCGGGCGAGGGCGATGTGGTGGTGCGCGTCAAAGCGACCTCGCTCAATTACCACGACATCTTCACCCGCCGCGGCATGCCGGGGATCAAAGTGCCGATGCCGGCGATCATGGGCCTCGACGTCGCCGGCGAGATCGCCGCGCTCGGCCCGGGGGTGAAAGGCTGGAAGATCGGCAATGCGGTGCTGGTCGACCCGATCAACCGGGTCGAAGGCGGGCTGATGGGCGAGACGGTGCATGGCGGTCTCGCCGAGCTGTGCCGGGCGCGCGCCCATCAGCTGGTGGCGATCCCCGAAGGGGTGAGCTTCGCCGAGGCGGCGGCGCTGCCGGTCGCCTGGGGCACGGCGCTGCGCATGATGTACACCAACGGCCATGTTGCGGCGGGGGAGAGGGTGCTGGTGCTCGGCGCCAGCGGCGGCGTCGGCGTGTGCTGCATCATGCTGGCGAAGCTGAAAGGCGCCGAGGTGATCGCCTGCACCAGCAGCGCCGCCAAGGCGGAACGGCTGAAGGCGCTCGGCGCCGATCACGTGATCGACACGAACGCTACGGATTTCATGACGGCGGCCTACGACCTCTACGGCAAGCCGACGCGGCGCGGCGCCGGCACCGACAAGGGGCTCGACGTGGTGGTGAACTACACCGGTGGCGATACCTGGGTGAAGTCGCTGCGTTGCCTGAAGGTGGGCGGGCGTCTCTTGACCTGCGGCGCGACGGCGGGGTTCGATCCGAAAGAGGACATCCGCTTCATCTGGACCTTCGAATTGAAGGTGTTGGGCTCGAATGGCTGGGCACGGGCGGATATCGAGACGCTGCTCGGCATGGTGCGATCCGGCGCGTTGAAGGTGCCGATCGATCGCCTCTATCCGCTCGCCGAAGCGTGCGAGGCAATGCGGGTGATGGAGAACCGCGAGCTCTTCGGCAAGATCGTGGTGACGCCATGAGCGAGGCGCCGCTCACCAAAGAGCAGTTGCAGCAGGGCCTGGCGCGCTCGAGCTTCATCGCTTTCATGGGGCTCGAGGTGCTGGAAGCGGATCCCGAGCGCCAGGAAGTCAGCATGCGGATGGCGATGCGGCCGGAATTCGAGCGTGGCCCTGGCAGCAAGCAATGGCATGGCGGGCCGATCGCCGCGCTGATCGACACGGTCGGGGATTACGCGCTGGTGATGCTGCTGCGCCGGCCATTGCCGACGATCAATTTTCGCGTCGACTATCTGCGGCCGGCGATCGACACGGCGCTGACCGCAATCGCCCGCGTCAGACGGGCGGGAAAGAGCGTCGGCGTGGTCGATGTCGACGTCTTTGACGACAAGCGAAATCTGGTCGCGATTGGGCGCGCGACCTACTCCACGCTCGCGGGGTGAACGCGCGTTACCTGGCACGTGGATTGCACTTAACCACAATGGAGCGCCTCGTGCGCTGAGGAGAGCCCGTGATCCCTTTGACCCGTCGCGATTTCGCCCTTGGCCTTGGCGCTGGCATCGCCGCTGCGCGGTTCGGCACGGCGCGTGCCGCGACGACACCGCGGCGCGGCGGAACGCTGATCGCCACCTGGGGCGGCTTGGAGCCGCAGGCCCTGTTCGTGCCGGCAGGGGGCGGGTCCAGCCCGCTCCTGACCTCGTCGAAAATGCTCGAGCGGCTCGCGCGCATGAACTTCGACTTCACCTTCTCGCCGGCGCTGGCGACGAGCTGGTCGATCTCGCCCGATCATACCGAGTACACGCTGGAGCTGCGGCCGAACGTCACTTGGCATGACGGCCAGCCTTTCGGCGCGGAGGACGTGGTGTTCAGCGTCGCCGAATACTGGAGTCCGATCTCGTCCGGCGAGGCGTGGAAGCAATTGGACGGCGTCGAGGCGAAGGGACCGCTCACCGTGCATATCCGCTTCAAGCGGCCGGTGCCGGAGTTCTATTTCTTTTCGGCGTTGACGAGCCAGGGCGGCGCCGTTCTGCCCAAGCACGTCTATGCGGGGCGCGACATCATCACCAACCCGGCCAACAATCAGGTCATCGGCACCGGGCCCTGGAAATTCGACAAGTGGGTACGCGGCAGCCATATCGAGCTGGTGCGCAACGAGCACTACTGGAATCCGACGCTGCCTTACCTCGACCGGCTGATCTTCCGCTATCTGCGCAGCCCCGCCGAACGCGCCGCCGCGATGGAAGCCGGCGAGATCCAGCTCGGCGTCTTCAACACGCTGAGCCCGCCCGACACCAAGCGTCTGGCGGCGACCGGCAAGTTCGACGTGACCACCAAGGGCTATGAGAACGCCCAGTGGGCCTCGACGATCGAGATGAACACGCGCAACCCGATCTTCGCCAAGCGCGAGGTGCGTCAGGCGCTGCTCTACGCCATCGACAAGAAGTTCATCGCCGAGACCATCTTCTACGGTTTCGCCAAGCCGGCGGTCGGCCCGATCGGCAGCAGCAATACCATGTTCTTCAGCCCCGACATGCCGCACTATCCCTTCGACCCGAAAAAGGCGGCGGCCATGCTCGATGCCGCAGGCTATCCAAGAAAGGCGAACGGCAAGCGCTTTTCCGCCAATTTGCTTGCCGCCGGCTGGTTCGAGGTGAACGGTAATATCGGCAGCTACGTCAAGCAGTGCCTCAACGATATCGGCATCGACGTCAATTTGACCGTGCCCGACCGGCCGACCTCGATCAAACGTATCTATACCGATTACGATTACGATATTGCGCTATCGAACTGGGCGAATCCGGCCGAGCCGGTTCCGTCGACGACGCAGTACTACACCACGAGCGGAATCATCAAAGGCGCCGCCTTCCGCAATGCCACCGGCTTTTCCGACAAAGCCATGGACGCTCTAGTCGACAAGCTCACCTTCGAAGTCGATCCGGCGAAGCGAAAGCTGCTCGCCCGAGACTTTGCCCGGCTCGTCATGACCGAGGTGCCGATCAGCCCGCTGGTCGAGATCGAGTCGGTAACCGTCGCCAACAAGCGTGTGCACAATCATTCCGACAGCCCCGACTACATGGCGGATAGCTGGGGCGATCTTTGGCTCGAGGCGTAGCGTGAGCGACAGATGCCGGAACGACCAGTCCTGAGATTGCTGCGACGCCGGCTGCTGCAGCTGATCCCGCTGCTGATCGGCGTCGTGGTGGTGAATTTCTGCCTCATTCACGCGGCACCTGGCAGCTTCCTCGATGTGATGACGTCGGACAACCAGGTCACCGATCCGGCGCTCATCGCGCGGCTGCGCACCACCTACGGCCTCGATGATCCGCTGTGGCTTCAGCTCCTCAAGTACATCGCCGCAGTGGCGCATCTGGATCTCGGATTTTCGTACCGCCAGAACATGCCGGTGTTCGACGCCATCCTGGCGCATTTGCCGGCGACGCTGATCCTCATGCTGTCGGGGCTCGGGCTTGCGGTGCTGGTCGGGGTCACGGCCGGCATCATCGCCGCGGTCAAGATCGATACGATCTGGGACAGCATCGTTTCCGTGCTCGCGGTGGTGTTCTTCGCAACGCCGAGCTTCTGGCTCGGCATCATGCTGACGGTGCTGTTCGCGGTGAAGCTGCGCTGGCTGCCGGTCGGCGACATGACGACGTTGGGAGCGGATGGCGGCACTCTCGCGCAGCTGCTCGACGTGCTGCGCCACCTGGTGCTGCCGGCGCTCTCCCTCGGCTTGTTCTATGCGGCGATCTATGCGCGAGTGATGCGCAGCTCGATGCTGGAAGTCTTCCGCCTCGACTTCGTGCGCACCGCGCGCGCCAAAGGGCTGAGCGCCGCGCGCGTCACCCTCGCCCATGTCGTGCGCAATGCACTGCTGCCGGTGGTCACGATGCTCGGCCTGCAGATGGGGACGGTGCTGGCCGGCAGCGTGGTCATCGAGACGGTATTCGCATGGCCGGGGATCGGCACTCTGCTCTTCGATGCCGTCTCGACGCGCGACTATCCGATGGTGCTGGGTATCATGGTGCTTGGCTCGCTGATGGTGGTGGCGGCAAACCTCGCCATCGATCTCTGTTATCTCTGGCTCGATCCGCGGATCGAGGTGGGCTGACGCCATGGCGAGGCAGCTCCGCTTCGAGATGACAGGCCGTTTCCTGCGCAATCGCGGCGCGATGATGGGGAGCCTGATCCTGGCGGCGGTCGTGCTCACCGCGCTGCTGGCGCCGGTGGTCTATCCCGGCGACCCCCTCCGCATCGTCGGTCCGGCCGAGCTCTGGCCGTTCCAAGATGCGCGCTTTCCTCTGGGCACGGATGCGCTCGGCCGCGACATTGCCGCGATGCTGGCCCATGGTGCGCGCACCACGCTGCTGATCGGCATCCTCGCCAGCGCCGCCTCGACCGTGATCGGTGTCACGGTCGGCGCGGTCGCGGGCTACTACGGCGGCTGGGTCGACGAGGCGGCGATGCGCGGCACCGAGCTGTTCCAGACCATTCCCAATCTGATCTTCATCCTGACCATCGTCGTCATCCTCGGGCCGAGCATCGCGCATATCATCATCGCGATCGGGGTGGTCTCCTGGACCTCGATCGCCCGGCTCACACGGGCCGAGTTCCTGGCGCTGCGCAACCGCGATTTCGTCCAGGCCTGCCGCGCCATGGGGCTCGGCGATGTGGCGATCATCACCGGCGAAATCCTGCCCAACGCGCTGCCGCCGGTGATCGTGCTGTCCTCGCTCATCATCGCCGGCGCGGTGCTGTTCGAGAGCGCGGTATCCTTCCTCGGCCTCGGCGA
>Ga0335081_10006050_pt1 | contig 19209 bp, 18 predicted proteins | sample Lox_Sample_35_FD_206713 | JGI IMG/M metagenome (GOLD analysis project Ga0335081, IMG submission 206713) | Soil microbial communities from Loxahatchee National Wildlife Refuge, Florida, United States - Lox_Sample_3.5 | ecosystem: Environmental > Terrestrial > Soil > Wetlands | place: USA... | reverse complement strand
GCCCGCAGCAGGGCGGTGCCCCACAGCAGGCTCCGCCGGCTCAGCCGGCGCCCACCACCCAGCAGGCTGCGGCCGGAGCGGTGTGCGCGTCCTGCCAGGCCCCGAACCCCGCTGGCGCGAAGTTCTGCATGAGCTGCGGCCAGGGACTCGCGCCCGCCGTCACCCACTGCACGGAGTGCGGCACCGAACTGCCCGGCGGGGCCCGCTTCTGCGCGAACTGCGGTACCCGGGTCAGCGGCTGAGCGCTCAGCCGCTCCCGGCCAACTCCTTCACGTCGGCCTGACATCCGCCGTCGGGCGGGCCGGGCACCGGCTCGGGCCCGCCGGGACCCGGCGGGCCGCCCGGTCCGCCGCTGTCCGGTAGCCGATGGGCTGGGCTGGCGCACGCCGTGCCGATCAGGCCCATGATGAGCCCGATGATCGGGAGGCCGACCAACAGGACGATATAGCCCCCCGCGTCCTGGCTCGCGAAAAGCTCACGGCCGTAGACGGCCGAGGCGGTCAGGTGCTGCCTGTGGTAAAGCCAGTCCCGCACCCAGGCCGACTTGAGCAACAGCGCCACCGAGCTACTGCCGAAAACGGTGACCAACAGGGCGCCGGCGCCGCCGGACACCAGCCCCGCGGCGAAGCCCTGCCAGGCCCGGGCGGCGGATGCCTCGCCGGGGTCGTCCGGCACATGGCAGCACCGCCCGGCGACGGCGCCGGCCATCAGCGGCGCGCCGAACAGCAGGACCCAGGCCAGGACGCCGACCGCCTCAGCCGCGGAGCCGTCCAGCCATGGCCGGTACGGGTACTTGACGTTGAGCCCGAGCGGCGCTATCGCGTACATCACCACGCCCAGGACCAGGCCCGCACCGGCGCCGATGGCCAGGGTCGCCGGGGCCACCGGCGTGCGCCGCGCGGTCAGCGCGAGGATGAGCGCCACGTAGCAGGCCGTCAAGAGCAGGATCCCTATCTCGCCGCCCCAGTCGGGACCGCCGGACGAACTGCCCGGCACCCCCGGGCCCTGGAAGACGTCAAAGGTATGCCGGTCGATTCCCCCTCGCGGGACCGTGCCGACGAACATCCCGATGGCGGCCTGGGCCGGCATCACGGCCAGGATCGCGGCATACACGCCGGCCCGGAGCCACCGGGCCGCCCGGCTGTCAGGCGGCCCCAGCACCCAGCGGGTCAACAGCGGCAGGCCGACCAGCAGCAGCACCGTGATGACGATGCCGCCCTGGACCGCGGCGCCATGGCTGACTGGGGAGCCTGGCCAGGCTCCCCAGGCCGCCGCCCCCGCCGCTGCCGCGAACAGCAATGCGATGCTGATCCTGCGCGCCATCTGTCCCTCCTTCGCCACCAGCCCCAGGCCGCCTGCCCGCCAGGCCAGCCGTGGCCAGCCGGCCGGCACCTCGTGTGCCTCGGCCCAGACCGCCTCGGCCCACTCGCGCCGCGCCGTCGGCACCAGCCGCAGCGCGCCCCGCTCGGCCGCGGCCGCGGCCCGGCTCAGCCGGCTCATGGCACCACAGGCGCGGCGACCCCGCGCCCACGTCGCGGGCTCGCGCCCGGGCGCACCTTGGCGGTAGCCGGCTCGGCCTCGGCCAGGGCCGCCTCGGCCAGGGCCGTCGTGGCCGTGGCCAGCCCGTCGGGGGTGAGCCGGTACAGGTGCCGCCGCGGCCGTCCCGGGGTCGGCTCCTCCTGCCAGCACGCCTCGACCAGGCCCCGGTCGGCCAGCCGGATCAAGATCGGGTACAGCGTGCCGGACTTCAGCCCGGTCTGCCGGGCCAACGCGTACCCGTGCTGCCATGCCGACGGCTGCCCGCACAACGCCGCCAGCACCGACAGCGTCTGGGGCGAGAACTCAGCACGCGATGCCATGAAGGGCAATCTACCTAGGTAGATAGGTCCTGTCTACATAAGTAGAGGATCAGAATGGCAGAGCTTCCCCTCGTTCCCCCCGAGAATCCCCCGGCGCCGCCGCCGACCCTGGCGGGCGGGACGGCTGAGCCGTTCCTATCGCACCTGCCGGGCTGGGACCAGGGAGACCATCATGGCGTCATCACCTCTCACCGTCGATTCGCGCACCTCCGCGATGGTCAGGCCGCGTCCGCGCTTCCTGGCCCTGCGCGCGAACCTCGCGGGGCGCCGCCGCACGCTGCAGGTCGCGCTCGGGCTGATCTGGCTGCTGGACGCCGCGTTGCAATTCCAGCCCTACATGTTCACCAGGGCCTTCCCCAGCCAGGTCATCCAGGGCAGCGCGGCGGGAAACCCCGCGCTGATCGCCAATCCGATCACCTGGTCGGCCGGCCTCATGGCCCGCCACATCGCCGTGTGCAACGCGCTGTTCGCCACCATCCAGCTCCTGCTCGCCCTGGGCCTGCTGTACCGGCCGACCGCGAGGGTGGCGCTGGCCGCTTCGATCCCGTGGGCCATCGGGGTGTGGTGGATCGGCGAGGGCCTCGGCGGCCTGCTGGCCGGCACCGCGAACCCGGTAACCGGCGCCCCCGGCGCCGCGATCCTCTACGTCTTCCTCGCCCTGCTGGCCTGGCCCGGCGAGGCGGCAGGTCCGCGGGGATCGTCGGTCGCCACCACCGGATGGCTGGGTTCGGTCGCCCCTCGGATAGCGTGGGCCGGGCTGTGGGGTAGCTTCGCGCTCTCCGCCGCGCAGCCGGCCAACCGCGAGCCGGGCGCGCTCGCGGCGACCCTGTCGGGGATGCGCGCCGGCGAGCCCGGCTGGATCGGCGCCGTCGACAGTGCCTTGGCCCGCGCCGTGGCCCACCTGGGCCCGGAAGTCTCGGTCGTGCTCGCCGTGTTGTGCGCCGTGGCGGCCGCCACCGTGGCGCTGGAGCGTTTCACCAGGCTCGGCGTGCTGGTCGCGGTCGTGCTCGGCGCAGTCATCTGGCTCGCGGAGGACCTCGGCGGCATCCTCACCGGGCAGGGCACGGACCCCAACACCGGGCTCCTGCTCATCGTCATCGCCGCCGCGTTCTGGCCGCTGGCCGCTGGCCGCGTCCGCCGGTCTGGGCCGCCGATTTCGCCCTCGGCACCCGTGGCCGGTCACCGCTCGCCGGACTGCTGCTCGGCTCGGTCAGCCAGACCTGTGCCGCGGCCGCTCCGTGCCCGACCGTGCTGGTCAAGAAGCACGACTTCCCGGAAGGCTGAGCTCAGTCCCAGGCTGGCTCGGTTGCCTCGCGGACGTCGCCGTCCGGGGTGAAGATGAGAAACCGGTCGAATGACCGCGCGAACCAGCGGTCGTGCGTGACGGCGAGCACCGTGCCCTGGTAGGTCTCCAGGCCGTGCTGCAGCGCCTCGGCGCTGGGCAGGTCGAGGTTGTCGGTCGGCTCATCGAGCAGCAGCAGCGTGACGCCGGCCAACTCGAGCAGCAGGATCTGCAGCCTGGCCTGCTGTCCGCCGGACAACGTGCCGAACGGCTGGCGGGCCGTGACCTGCAGCTCGTAGCGGGCCAGCGCGGCCATCGCCTCGTTGATCAGCAACGCGTGGTCGGTCATCACGATCTCGACCGGGGTCCGGCCGTCCAGGTCGGGCCGGGCGTGTGTCTGCGCGAAGAACCCGGGCACGACCCGCGCGCCGAGCCGGGCCACGCCCTGATGCGGTACGGGCTCCCCCGCCAGCAGCCGCAGGAAGCTCGACTTCCCCGAACCGTTCGCCCCGAGCACCGCCACCCGGTCGTCGAACCAGATCTCAGCGCCGAAAAAGCCCGTCAGGCCCGTCAGCGTCAGGTTCTCGCAGATCACGGCGCGTTTGCCGGTGCGTCCGCCGCGCAGCCGCATGGTCACGTTCTGCTCGCGGGGAGCTTGTTCGGGCGGCCCTTCATCCTCGAACCGGCGCAGCCTGGTCACGGCCGCCTGCAGCCGGGAGGCCATGTCCGCGTTATAGGAGGCCTTCTGGCGGTAGGCGCGGACCAGTTCCTTCAGCTTCTCGTGCTCCTCGTCCCAGCGGCGGCGCAGTTCCTCGAGCCGGCTGATCCGGTCCGCGCGCGCCTGCGCGTAGCCGGCGAAACCGCCGCCGTGAACCCAGACACGGGAGTCCTCGACGGTGACGATGCGCTGCGCGCAGGCCGCCAGCAGCTCCCGGTCGTGGCTGACCAGGAGCACGGTCTTCGGTGTCTCGGCCAGCTGCTGCTCCAGCCAGCGCTTGCCCGGCACGTCCAGGTAGTTGTCGGGCTCGTCGAGCAGCAGCACGCCTTCGGACCCGCGCAGCAGCGATTCGAGCACCAGCCGCTTCTGCTCGCCGCCGGACAGCGTGCCGACATCACGCCACCGGCACTGGTCGTACGGGATGCCGAAGGCCGCGACGCAGCAGGCATCCCAGTGCACTTCGGCGGCGTAGCCGCCCGCCTCGCCCCATTCGGTCAGGGCCGCCGCGTAGCGCAGCTGAGTCCGCTCGTCGTCGCGCTCCATCATGGCCAGCTCGGCGGCGTCCAGCCGGGCGGCGGCCTCCCGCACCCGCGGCGGCGCCACCGACATCAGCAGGTCGCGCACCATCGGCAGGTCAGCCTGGTGCCCGCCGATGAACTGGCGCATGACCCCGAGCCCGCCGGTGGCCACGACTGTGCCTGACTGGGGCTGGATGTCACCGGCGACCAGCCGGAGCAGCGTGGTCTTGCCCGCGCCGTTCGGGCCGACCAGCGCGGCCGTGATCCCCTCGCCGATCCGGAAGCTCACGTCGTCGAGCAGGGTCCGCCCATCCGGCAGCACGTGGCTGACGTGCGCGACCTCAACGTGCCCAGATGAACCCACGGACGGACACTAACCAGCGGACTGCCGTCCCGACAACGCGATTTCCCGCCGCCAGGGCCATGCGCACGGGTCACCGCGGGCAAAGCCAGCGGCCGAGCCCGTCGCGGAATGAAAAGCGGCCGGGCCGGGCTGTTCGGGGCATGAGCATCGAACTGGGCACGATCGGTATCTGGCGGCACCCGTCGGGCCTCACCCCGGAGCTGGCCGCCGAGGTGGAGGCGCTGGGTTACGGGGCGATCTGGGTCGGCGGCTCCCCCGGCGGGGACCTCGGCGTGGTCGAGGACCTCCTCGGCGCCACCGACCACATCGCGGTGGCCACCGGGATCGTCAACGTGTGGAAGGACGACGCGGCCACGATCGCCGCCGACTACCACCGGATCACGGGCCGGTACCCGGGCCGCTTCCTGCTCGGCCTGGGCATCGGGCACCGCGAAGCCACCCAGGAGTACCAGCGGCCCTACGCCACGCTGGTCGGCTACCTCGACGAACTCGACGAGCTCAAGGTCCCGGCCGGCGGGCGGGCGCTGGCCGCCCTCGGCCCGCGGGTCCTCAAGCTCGCCGCCGACCGGTCGGCGGGCGCGCACCCCTACCTGGTCACGCCGGAGCACACCCGCCAGGCCCGGCAGATCCTCGGGCCGGGACCACTGCTCGCCCCCGAGCAGAAGGTGGTCCTGGAGACCGACCCCGAACGGGCCCGCGCCATCGCCCGGCCGCGCGTGCAAAATCCCTACCTGGGCCTGACCAACTACCTGAGCAACCTGCGCCGGCTCGGCTGGACCGATGCCGACTTCGCCGACGGCGGCAGCGACGCGCTGATCGACGGCCTGGTCGTGCACGGCGACGCCGGCGCGCTCGGCCGAGGCGTCACGGCCCACCTGGACGCGGGCGCCGACCACGTGGCCGTCCAGGTCCTCAACCCCGATCCGCGGCCCGTGCTGCGGGCCCTGGCCGGCTCGCTCGGGCTGGCGCGGTCGTGACCCAGGGCGTGACCCAGGGCATCGGCGCCCTGGCCCTGACCGACCTGCTCGGCCGCTGGCCGGCCGCGGACGGCCCGCTGTACCGGCTGCTCGCGACCAGGATCGCCCGCCTGGCCGACACCGGCGAACTGCCGGCCAGGCTCCGGCTGCCCGCCGAACGCGACCTGGCCGCCGCCCTGTCGGTGAGCCGCAACACGGTGGCCGCCGCCTACCAGGTGCTGCGCGACGAGGGGATGGCCGAAAGCCGCCAGGGCGCGGGCACGCGCATCGTCCCGCACCGTACCACCCCGGCCGCCGTGCACCGGGCCAACGGCTTCTTCACCGGCCTGCTCGAGGAGGCCGTGGTCGAGGCCGATCTCAGCCTGGCCGCGGTGGACTGCGCGCCGCAGGTCGCGGCGGCGCTGACCGGCCCGGAAACCCTGCTGGACCGGGCCGGACTCGACGCTGTCACCCGGACCTCGGGCTACTTCCCGCACGGGCTGCCCGTCCTGCGCTCGGCCATCGCCAGCCACCTGACCGAACGCCTCGAGCTGCCCGCCCACCCGTCGCAGGTGATCGTGACCACCGGCGCCCAGCAGGCCCTGGACCTGCTGATCCGCTCCGAGGTCCTGCCCGGCCAGCCGGTCGCGGTGGAGGATCCCACCTTCCCCGGCGTGCTGGACGCGCTGCACCGGGCGGGCGCCGCGGTGATCGGGATGCCGGTCCTGGGGCCCGGCCCGGGCCTGGACCCGGAGCGGCTGGAGCACGTGGTCCGCACGCACCGCCCGGCCATGGTCTACCTGATCCCGGCCCACCACAATCCCACCGGCCTGGTCATGCCGGCCGGGTCGCGGCAACGCGTGGCCCGCATCGCCGCCGCGCATCCGGACACGCTGTTCGTCGACGACATGACCCTGGCCGAACTGCCGCTCCGCGACGGGCCCCGCATCCCGCCGCTGGCCGCGCTCGGCCCGGGCCAGGCGAACCTGGTCAGCGTCGGGTCGCTGTCCAAGCTCTACTGGGGCGGCCTGCGCACCGGCTGGATCAGCGGCAGCAAGGGCCTGATCGCCCGACTGGCCGCCGCCAAGGCCGCCGCGGACCAGGGCAGCAGCGCCTTCGGCCAGGCGACCGTGGCGGCGCTGCTGGGCGGGCCGCACGAAGACATCGTCAAGTGGCGCGGCGAGCGGCTGCGGGCCCGGTACGACGCGCTGGCCGGGGCGCTGCGAGCCAGCCTGCCCGGCTGGACCTGGCCCGAGCCGGACGGCGGGCTGTGCCTGTGGGCGCGGCTGCCCGGGGAGGCCGACGGCAGCGCGTTCGCCCAGGCCGCGCTCAGGCAGGGGGTGGCACTGGTGCCTGGCCGTCTGCTCAGCGCCAGTCACGGCGGAGACGGCTACGTGCGCCTGGCCTTCACCCAGCCGCCGGACGTGCTGCGGGCCGCGGTCCGCAGGCTGGCCGCTATACCAGCGCCGTCCCGATGAGGCCGTTCCTGGTCACCAGGGCGGCCAGCTCGCCCTCGCCGAGCGCGCCGGTTCCGGCCGGACGCATCGGCAGCACCATGTACCGGGCCTCCGACGTGGAGTCCCAGACCGAGACCCGGACGGTGTCCGGCAGGCTCACGCCGAATTCGGCCAGCACGGCCCGGGGCTCGCGGACCGTCCGCGACCGGTAGGCGAAGCTCTTGTACCAGCCAGGCGAGGGCCCGAGCAGCGACACCGGGTAGCAGGAGCACAGCGTGCAGACGATGACGTTGTGCGTGGTCTCGGTGTTCGCCACGACCCGCAACGCGTAGGTCAGCCCGTCAAAGCCCACCTCGCCCGCTGCCGCGTCACCGTCGGACAGCAGCAGTTCCCGGTATGCGGGATCGGTCCAGGCCCGGGCGGCCATCCGCGCCCCGTTGACCGGGGAGGCGTGCGTGTACAGCCTGGTCAGGAACTCATCGATCTCGTCGTCGCTGGTCAGCCCGGCGGCGATCAGCCGTTCCTCCAGGCGGCGCGCCCTGGCCGCGGCCGGCAGGTCATCATGGCTGGTCAAGGTAGGACTCCCACAAGTCCACGGTGACGGTGTGCTCGCCGCGACCCCACAGGTCAGCAGCGGAGAAGCGGACCGCGTAGCACGTCTCCTGCCGCGGCGGGACGATGCCGCGGACGCTGTCGTCGGGCAGCGGCCAGCGGTCCAGGACCGCGACCACCTCCCCGACGTGCCCGCGCACGTACCTGGGCATCCGGGTGTGATGGTCCGGGTCGCCGGCCCGCACCCGGACCGTGCTGCCGACCGGGTACCTCATGCGAGCCCCTTCTCCGTGACCAGCATCTCGATCGCGCCGAGCCAGCGCTCGTAGTACGACGCGCCCAGGTAGACCTCGGGCGGCAGCCGCTCGATCGCGTCCCGCAGCTCGTCGCTGTTGAACAGCCCCCGCCGCCGCAGCACCGTGGCCAGCGCGTACACCCGCGCCTCCCAGTCGGCCGCGAACGCAGGGCCGCCGTCCGCTTCCACCGGTACCGGTCCGAAGCCCGTCTGACCGCCCATGTCGTGAACCCGGCTCACCCTCGTGACCTTAACATTTATGCCGAACGGGCCGTGGTGCGTGTCCCCGCCCCTGCCCTCAGCGCGCCGGTGATGTTACTTATGGGGTATGACTGTCAACGGCGAACTCCGCAGCACCCAGTGGTTCGGCGCGACCGGGCGGACCGGGATGGCCCACCGGTCCTGGATGCGCAGCCAGGGCTTCACGCCCGAGGTATTCGACGGCCGGCCGGTGATCGGCATCGCCACCACCTGGTCCGAGCTGGCTCCGTGCAACGTCCACCTGCACCGGGTGGCCGAATCGGTCAAGCGCGGGGTGTGGCAGGCGGGCGGGTTCCCGCTGGAGTTCCCGGCCATGGCCCTAGGCGAGACGCTGCTGCGGCCCACGGCCATGCTGTACCGGAACCTGCTGGCCATGGAGGCCGAGGAGCTGATGCGGGCCAACCCGCTCGACGGCGTGGTGCTGCTGTCCGGGTGCGACAAGACCACGCCCGGGCTGCTGATGGCCGCGGCCAGCGTGGACCTGCCCGCCGTGATGGTCACCGGCGGCCCGATGCTCAACGGCAAGTACCGGGGCACCGACGTCGGTTCGGGCACGGCGGTGTGGCGGTTCGAGGAAGACCTGGTGGCGGGGCGGATGACGCAGGAGGAATGCGTGTTCGCCGAAGGCTGCATGGCCAGGTCCAACGGGCACTGCATGACGATGGGGACCGCGTCCACCATGGCCTCGATGGCTGAGGCCCTCGGGATGCAGCTGCCGTACTCGGCGGCCTGGCCCGCGGTGGACTCCCGCCGGTACGAGACCGCACAGCGGGCAGGCCAGGTGATCGTCGGCCTGGTCCGCCAGGATCTGCGGCCTTCGGCCATCATGACCAGGGCGGCGTTCGAGAACGCGATCCGGGTCAACGCGGCCATCGGCGGGTCGACCAACGCCGTGGTCCACCTGCTGGCCATCGCCGGGCGGCTGGGCGTCCCGCTGTCGCTGGATGACTTCGACGTGCTGGCCAGGGACGTCCCGACGCTGGTGAACCTGCAGCCAAACGGCCAGTACCTGATGGAGGACTTCTGCTACGCGGGCGGCCTGCCCGCGGTGATGCGCGAGCTGGCCGAGGCCGGCCTGCTGAACGCCGACGCGATGACGGTGACCAGCGCCGGGATCGGCACGAACGTGGCGGACGCGCCGTGCTGGAATCGCGAGGTCATCAAGACCATGGCTGACCCGCTCCAGCCCGCCGGGACCGGGACCGCCGTGCTGCGCGGCAACCTCGCGCCGGGCGGGGCGGTGATCAAGCAGTCGGCCTCCTCCCCCCACCTGCTCAAGCACCGGGGCCAGGCCCTGGTCTTCGACTCCCCCACGGACTACTACGCCGTGTCGAACGACCCCGAGCTCGACGTCGACGAGGATACCGTGCTGGTCATCCGGTACTGCGGCCCGAGCGGCTATCCCGGCATGCCCGAGGTCTCCAACGTGGCGCTGCCCAGGAAGCTGCTGCTGCGCGGCGTCCGCGACATGGTGCGGATCTGCGACGGCCGCATGTCCGGCACCGCCTACGGCACGGTCGTCCTGCACGTCGCGCCGGAAGCCGCCGCCGGGGGGCCGCTGGCCCTGGTCCGGACCGGCGACTGGATTAGCCTGGACGTCCCGGCCCGGACGCTGACCCTGGAGGTCAGCGAGGAGGAACTGGCCTCCCGCCGCACGCAGTGGCAGCCGCCGGCGCCGCACGCCAGCCGGGGCTGGACGCGGCTGTACTGCGAGCACGTCATGCAGGCCGATTCCGGTGCCGACCTGGACTTCCTGGTCGGCGCCAGCGGCCACGAGGTGCCGCGCGAATCGCACTGACCGCGCAACCGGTACCCCCCGCTTGCCGGTAGTGTTCACCTCTGCCCTTTTCTCTGTCTATTTTCGGCATAGGACCGGAGTACGTGGAACACGTTGTCCTTCTCGATGAGACCGGGTCCGCCTGCGGCACGGCGGCCAAGGCGGTCGTCCATCACGACCAGACGCCACTGCACCTGGCCTTTTCCACCTACCTGTTCAACGAGGCAGGCCAGTTCCTGCTGACCAGGCGGGCCGAGTCCAAGCCCACCTGGCCGGGCGTGTGGACCAACACCTGCTGCGGGCATCCGCTGCCCGGCGAGCCGGTCGCCGACAGCGTGCGCCGCAGGCTGCGGCAGGAACTGGGGATCGACACGGTCGAACTCGCTCTGGTGCTGCCCCGGTTCCGCTATCAGGCCCGGATGGCCAACGGCGTGCTGGAGAACGAGGTGTGCCCGGTATACGCGGCCTACTCGGACGCGGCGCCCGCGCCGGACCCGGCCGAGGTCGCCGAGGCCCGATGGGTGGACTGGGATCAGTTCTGCGCCGCGGTGCGGACCGGGCGGCAATCCATCTCACCGTGGTGCGCCATGCAGCTGGACGAGCTCATGACGCTCGGCCCCAAGCCCCTGACCTGGGCGCCAGCCGACACGGCCGAGCTTCCTCCGGCCGCCGTCCGGTCCGGGTTATCCACAGGCTCAGGACGCCGGTTCTCCCGTGACAGGCAGCATCGTCCCCACGATCTCCACAAGGTTATCCACAGGTTCGGGCCTCATGTGTCCACAGGCGGCGCCGGTCCGGTTTTCGGCGCCAGCCCGCGGGCCAGCAGTTCCAGCACGTCGTCGAGCACGTCCTCGGGGACGCGGCTGCCCGCCGTCCACTCGGCCCATCGCATGCCGACGAAGTTGCCGATGCCGGTGTAGGCGTACGCGATGACCTCGGGGTCGTAGCGCGCGTCGATGTCGCGCTCCATCTGAGCCGCCCGCACGCCGCGGGCGTACCCTCTGGCCAGGTGCTCGTAATACTCCCGGAACAGCCCGGGGTCGACGAACTCCGATTCACGGACGATCCGGTCGATCCACGGCCGTCTGGACAGCATGTCGAAGTACACCCGGAACGATGCGCGCTCCCGGTTCCGCTGCCCTTCGTCGGTATGCTCCAGGGCCGCCTTCATGGCCTGCCGCAGGTCAGTGTTGATCGCCCGGACCACGGCGGCGAAGATCTCCGCCTTGGACTCGTAGTACGAGTAGAAGCTGCCGGTGGCCATCCCGGCCCTGGCGCAGATGTCCGCGACCGTCGTCCGGTGGTAGCTGCGCTGGCCGAAGAGTTCTTCGGCCGCGGTCAGCAGCCGCTGGGCCGGCGGTCGTTCGTCCGGTCTTGCGGACGCCCCGGATGGCGGGCGGGTGCGACCGCCCGCCATCCGGCTTGCTTCGGCTGTCATCTCGGCTAATCCCTGCTCCATCCTGTTCGGGACGGCCGATGAGGCCTCAGGAGGAGGGGGATGGGATGCCACTCACCGGCGCCTGCTGCTCGGTTCCCGTATAGGTGCTGATCGGACCGGTCGCGGTCGTGTCCGTGGTCAGCACCGATCCTTGCTGCACCACAACACCATTCTGGATGGTGCCGATGTAAGCGCCAGTCACACCCAGGTGATTGCTCGAAGAGTAAGCGAACGGAGCGACCATCGGACCCTGCGGGAGTCCCTTCTCGATCGCTGACACCAGGTCGGCCCGGGTGGGGTTCCGGCCCGCGTTCAGCATCGCCTGCACGAACGTGTAGGCCACGGACATGCCGTAGAAGAAGTTGCCGTCCAGCGGTTCCTTGGCGTCGTACTGGTTGTGGATCTTGACGAACAGGTTGTACCAGCTGTCGGTGGTGCTCAGCGCCGGGAGGTACTCGTCGGTGATGATCCCGTTGGTGAGCTGGTTGCCGTTGACGGTCGCGCCGCCCTGCTTGGCGAACGACTCGAGCAGCCCGGACAGCGTGATCGGGTCGGAGCCGACGTCGCTGACCACCAGGGTCGGGTTGAAGCCGAGCTTGAGGCTGTCCAGCTTCAGCAAGGCGGTGAAGGCGGGAATCGAGAACGAGACGACCACCTGGGCGCCAGACGCGCGCAGCGCCGCCACCTGCGGGGCGATGTTGACGTTGGTGTCGACGTAGCTCTGCTTGCTGACCACCATCGAGGACGGGATCTCGTAGCTGAGACCCTTGACCCCGTCCATGCCGAACTCGTCATCCTGGTAGAAGAAGGCGACCTTCTTGCCCTTGAAGTGCTGCGCGACGTACTGCCCGAGGATCTTGCCCTCGCTGATGTAGTCGAGCTGCCAGCCGAACGTCTCGGGGTAGGTGGTCGGCTCGTTCCAGCAGTCGCAGCCGGAGGCCACGAACACATCGGGAACCTTCTCGGAGTTCAGGAAGCTCACCGCGGCCAGGTGGGTGGGCGTGCCCAGGCCGTTGAACAGCGCGTAGATGTTGTCCTGCAGCACGAGCTGGCGCACCACGGACGCCGTCGTGGTCGGGTCGTAGGCGTCGTTGAGGTACTTGTAGATGATCTTGCGCCCGTAGACGCCGCCGTTCGCGTTCACGTACTGGAAGTACGCGTTGGACGCGGGAGCGATCTCGCTGTAGCCGGGCGCGGCCGGGCCGGTGAGCGGCTGGTGGCTGCCGATGGTGATGGTGGTCGGCGTGATACCCGGCGCGGACGCGGTCAGGGCCGCGTTCGAGCTGCTGTTCGAGCTCGGGCTCGAACTCGAACTCGAGCTCGACGAGCAAGCGGCCACCCCGAGCGCGGCCGCGGTCATGATGGCCGCAGCCTGCCAGCGAAGCCGTTGAGGTTTATTCATGCGGTGTGCCTTCCTTCTCATGTTGGCCGGCCGGTGCCTGATCGGCCGAAGGAGTGACATGGGGTGCCGGCGCATGGCGCCGGGTGCGGGACTTCTGGTCGGGACCGAGGAAAAGGGAGATCAGCCGCAGCAGACCGCCCTGGATCCCCTGCGGGAAGACGAGCATGACGAGGATCAGGACCACGCCGTAGGCGACGATCGGGATGTTGGATCCGACCGAACTGGACAGGCCGTGGCCTGTGGCCACGTCTGTGGCGTAAGTCGGGACGAGAACGATCACGAGGCTGCCCCACAGCGCGCCGGGCAGGCTGCCCAGGCCGCCGATCACCGCCGCGGTCAGCAGCGCGATGGACAGCGTGATCGTGAAGGCGCCGGGCGCGACCAGCCCGGTAACGATGGCCAGCAGGGCGCCGGCCACCCCCGCGGAGGTGGCACTCACCACGAAGGCGCGGATCCGCGCCGCGGCGACGTTGATGCCGTCCAGCGCGGCGGCCACGTCGTTGTCACGGACCGCGCGCCAGTTGCGGCCGATCCGGCTCCGGTCCAGGTTGGCCAGCAGGACCAGGACGATCAGCGCCACCAGCGTGCTGACCCAGGCCTGCCATCTGGTCAGCGGGAAGTTCACGCCCAGAAAGGAGGGAACGGTGAAGACCACGTTCAGTCCCTGGTCGCCGCCGAAGGTCGCCGGGTAGACGTACGCGATCGACGGGAGCGCTACGCCGAGCATGAGGGTCGCGCCGGCCAGGTACGGGCCGCGCAGCCGGGCCGCGGCGACGCCCACCACCGCACCGGCCACGGCGGTGATCGCGGCCGCGATCACCAACACGAGGTAGAACGGCCAGGTCAGGTGGAGCAGGATCAGCGCGGTGGCGTAGGCGCCGATGGCCATGAACGCGCCGTTGCCCAGCGAGATCTGGCCGCTGACTCCGGTCAGCACCGTGAGCCCGGCGACCGCCGTGACCTCGACCGCGATCTCGGCGATCTGGTAGTCGCGGAACGCGTTCAGCTTGATGGAGAGGAACGCGACGATCGCGGCCACGATGATGGCCACACCGAGCCTGCGCGGTAGGGTCCGCATGGTCACACCTGCCGCATCTGCGCGCCGGCGAACAGGCCGCCGGGCCGGACCATCAGCACGACGATCAAGATGCCCAGGGCGAACAGCGTGGTTACGTTGGAACCGAGGTATCCGCCCACGTAACTGAGCCCGACACCGAGCAGCAGCCCGCCGACCACCGCTCCGACCGGGCTGTCCAGACCGCCGATCACCGCCGCGGTGAAGCCGAGCACGAAGATCGCGTCCATGCTGTTCGGGTACAGGAACGTGGACGGGGTGACGAGGACGCCGGCCAGCGCGCCGAGCAGGCCGGCCAGCGCCCAGCCGACGGTCAGCACCCGGGCGACCCGGATGCCCGACAGGCGGGCGATGGTCGCGTTGAACGCCGCGGCGCGCATGCGCAGCCCGGCCGTGGTGTACCGGAACACCACGGCCAGGATCAGCGTGGTGAGCAGCACCGCCGCCACGGTGAACACGTCGAAGCGGGACACGCCAAGCGGCGTGCCGCCGACCTTCAGCCCGGTGACGGAGAACGCCGCGGGGAACGACCGGTACTGCCCGCCGAACAAGATGCCGGCCAGGCCCTCGAAGAAGATGAGCAGCCCGATGGTCACGATCACGGCGTTGAGCTCCGGCTTGCCCGTGGTGGGCCGGACCACGGTCAACTCGCTGGCCGCGCCGAGCACCAGGCCGGCCACGAGCGCGATCACGAATCCGGCCCAGTACGAGTGGGTCTTGTAGATGATCTCGATCGCTATGTAGGTGGTGAGCATGGCCATGCCGCCCTGCGCGAAGTTCAGCAGCCGGGTACCGCGCCAGATCAGCACCAGGGAGAGCGCGATCGCGGCGTAGATCATCCCGAAGACGATCCCGCTGAGCGTGAACTGGAGGAACTCGACCACTGGCATGCTCCCTGCGTGTGCCTAGAACCCGAGGTAGTGATGGCGTAGCGCGACGTCGGCGGCCAGGGTCGCGGCGTCGGCCGAGGCGACGACCCGGCCGAGGTTGAGCACCACGCCGTGGTCGGCGATGGCCAGCGCGCCCCGGGCGTTCTGCTCGACCAGCACGATGGTGAGCCCGTGCTCCCGGCTGAGCTGGACTACCAGGTCCATGACCTGCGCCATGACCCGCGGCGCGAGGCCGAGCGAGGGCTCGTCGAGCAGCAGCACCCGGGGCCGGGCGAGCAGGGCGCGCGCGATCACCAGCATCTGCCGTTCGCCGCCGGACAGCGTGGAGGCCAGCTTGCGCCGGCGGTCGGCCAGCGGCTTGAAGCGCGTGTAGGCCTCCTCCAGCGCGGCCGCCCGGGCCGTCCGCTGCCCTCGCCACGACATCATGCCGACGCGCAGGTTCTCCTCCACGGTGAGTTCCGGGATCACGCCCTGCCCCTCGGGCACGTGGGCGATGCCCTCCCGGACGATCTGCTCCGGGGTGCGGCCCGCCACGTCGCGGTCGGCCAGCAGGATCCGGCCGCGGCGAGCCTTGATCAGGCCGCTCACCGCGCGCAGCAGGGTCGTCTTGCCCGCGCCGTTGGCGCCGAGCACGGCGGTGATGCCGCCCGCTCCGGCCGTCACCGTGACGCCGTCCAGCGCGATGACCTCGCCGTAGCCCGCGACGAGCCCCTCGACCGCCAGGGAGGCCGTGCGCATTTCCGAGCCGTTCGTCCCGCTGCTCACTCGGCCGGCCCTTCGCTCGCCTCGGCGGTGCCGAGGTAGGCGGCGGTCACCGCCGGGTTGTCCTGAACCTCCCGCGGCGTCCCGGTGGCGATCACCTTGCCGAAATCGAGCACCACGATCGAGTCGCAGACCGACATCATCAGGTCCATGTGGTGCTCGACCACGATCAGCGATCCTTCGGTGGCCAGGTCGCGGATGAGCGCGCCGAGTTCGGCGAGTTCCGCCTCGCTCAGGCCGCTCGCGGGCTCGTCGAGCAGGATCAGCCCGGGCTTGGCCGCCAGCGCCCGGGCCAGGGCGACCTTCTTCCGCATGCCGTAGGACAGTTCCGGCGGCCGCGCGTCCGCCACCGCGGCGGCACCGACCCGGTCGAGGGCCTGACGGGCCAGGTCGCGAAGCATCCGCTCGTCCCGGCCGGCCCGCGGCAGCGAGAGCAGCGCGGACCAGAATCCGGCCTTGGCCCGGCAAGTCGCGCCGATCATGACGTTTTCCAGCGCGGTCAGCCCGTTGTACAAGCCGACGCCCTGCAGGGTCCGGGCCACGCCGAGCGCGGCCAGCTGGTGCGGTCGCACCTGGTACCGGCGGCCGCTGAAGAACACCTCGCCGTCGTCGGGCCGCAGGAAACCGCACAGGACGTTCAGTAGCGTGGTCTTGCCCGCCCCGTTCGGCCCGATGACCCCCATCACATGCCGGGACGGGACCGCGAGCGATACGGCGTCCAGCGCGGTCAGCCCGCCGAACCGTACCGTGACGCCCCTGACCTCAAGCACTGAACCCGGATTCATCAGTCTTTGTCCTAGTTACTGTGAACGGGATGTTCCGGCATGAATCCTCATTCAAGGCTGGACCCGGGTGGTCGGCAAGACCCGTACAAAGTTTGGTGCCGATTCGTGACTGAGCCGCAATCCGGCCCGCCCCCGCTAGGGTGGGCGCATCACGCCGACATCGGGAGCACCCGCGAGTGCGCTGACCTACGCCGAGGCGCGAGAGCGCTCCCGGCTCATCGACGTCTCTGGATATTACATCGACCTTGATGTCAGCGGCGGCGAGGACGTATTCAGCTCGGTCACCGTGGTGCGGTTCGGCTGCCGTGAGCCCGGTTCGGCCAGCTTCATCGAGCTCAGGCCGGCCCGGCTGGGCCGGATCGTGCTCAACGGCCAGGAACTGGATCCGGCCACGCTGCAGGGCAACCGGCTTCCGCTGCCCGGCCTGCGGGAGGCCAACGAGCTGCGCGTCGAGGCCGATATGTCGTACTCACGCACCGGCGCCGGCCTGCACCGCTTCACCGACCCCGCCGACGGCGAGACCTACCTCGCCGTGCACGCCGGGCTGGATGACGCGCAACGGGTCTTCGCCGCCTTCGACCAGCCGGACCTGAAGGCGGCCTTCACCGTCACCGTCGTCGCGCCGGCCTCCTGGACCGTGCTGGGCAACGGCGTGGCCCGGCCCGCGGGACCGTCCGGGTCCGCGGACCATATCCGCTGGGAACTGGCCGCCACCCCGCCGATCTCCAGCTACCTGTTCACCATCGTCGCGGGTCCCTGGCACAGCGTCCGCCGCGAGCATCGCGGCATCCCGTTCGGCCTGCACAGCCGGCGGTCGCTGGCCGCGGTCCTGGACCGGGACGCGGATGAGATCCTCGCCCTCACCCAGGCCTGCTTCGACCATTACCTGGAGATCTTCACCGAACCGTACCCCTTCGACTCCTACGACCAGGCGTTCGTACCCGAGCTCGAAGCCGGGGCGGTGGAGAATCCGGGCTGCATCACGTTCCGGGACGAATTCCTCTACCCGTCCGCGGGAACCCGGGCCGAACGGCAGCTCCGCGGCATGGTCATCGCGCACGAGATGGCCCACATGTGGTTCGGCGACCTGGTCACCATGGCCTGGTGGAACGACGTCTGGCTGAGCGAGTCGTTCGCTACCTACATGGGCTACCAGGTGCTGTCCGAGGCGACCGCCTTCACCGGCAGCTGGGCCGACTTCGCCCTGGCCCGCAAGCCTCGCGGCTACGACGCGGACCAGCGGGCCTCGACCCACCCGGTCGCGCCGGGGCCGCACGAGGTGCCCGACACCGACGCCGCGCGGTCCAGCTACGACGACATCTCCTACGCCAAGGGCGCCTCCGCGCTGCGCCAACTGGTGGCGTGGACCGGTTGGCCGGCTTTCATCGCCGGCATCAACGATTACCTGGCCCGGCACCGGTTCGCCAGCGCGACCCTGGACGACCTGCTCGGCTGCCTCAGCCGCGCGTCCGGCACCGACCTGGACGACTGGGCCGCGCGCTGGCTGCGCACGCCCGGGGTGGACACCCTGGCGGTCCGCCAGGACGGGCTCGGACCACTCACGCCCGCCGGTCGCGGACCGGACCAGGCGCGCCTCGTCACGCCCGCCGGTCGCGGACCGGACCAGGCGTGGATCGTCACGCATGCCGGCCGTCGGCCGCACCGGGTGTGGATCGGGGCCTACGACCAGACCGTCGGCGGGCTCGTCCTGCGGGCCAGGTTCCCGGTCACCGTCGGGGAGGACGCGGCCGAGGTCGCGCTCCCCTCCGCCGCCGTCGACCCGCCGCCCGCCCTCCTGCTGCCGAACGACGGCGATTTCAGCTACTGCAAGGTGCGGCTCGACCCGCGCTCCTGGACCGCCCTGACCGCAGAGCTCGGGCGCCTGGCCGATCCGCTCAGCCGGGCCGTGGCCTGGAACGCCGCCCGCGACCTGGTCCGCGACGGAGAACTCGCCGCACAGCAATACCTCGAGCTCGCGGCCAGGCACCTGCCCGCCGAGACCGACACCACGATCGCCGGGCCGGTTCTGGACTTCGCCCGCTGGACCGTCGCCGACCGCTACCTGCCCCGCCCGCAGCGCCAGGCCGCGCTGGCCGGCCTGGCCGACGTGTGCCGGACGCTGCTCGACCGGGCGCTGCCAGACCGGCCGCTGCCCGGCGGGGCCGACGGGGCCGAGGCCAGCGGAATGCGGCTCGTGGCCGGACGCGGGCTGATCGACAGCACGTCCCGCCCGGACGAGGTGGCCACGCTGCGGTCCTGGCTCGTGGCCGGACACTGGCCGGGCGGCCCGGACCTGGACTCGCGCCTGCGCTGGCAGATCATGCTGCGGCTCACCGTGCTCGGCGCCGTCGGCCGGCCCGAGATCGAACGGGAAGCCGGACGGGACACCACCGCCGACGGGCAGCAGGGCGCGGTGCGCTGCCGGGCCGCGCTCCCCAGCCCCGGCGCCAAGCAAGCCGCCTGGGCCCAGATGTTCGGCCCGCACCCGGCCGGCGAGCCGTCCAGCTACCAGCTGGCCGCGACAGCCGAGGGTTTCTGGCAGGCCGACCAGGCCGACCTGGTCGCCGCCTACGTCCCCCGCTACTTCCCCGCCCTGGCTGAGGTCGCCGCGAGCCGCGGCCCCGCGCCCGCCCGGGTACTGGTCCGGCACGGTTTCCCGCACCACGCCGTCGCGGCCGCCACGCTCCGGTCGGGCGAGGAGAGCCTGGCCAGCGCCGCGTTGCCGGCGTCGCTGCGACGCCTGCTGGCCGATCAGCTGGACGACCTGCGTCGTGCCCTGCGGGTGCGTTCGGCCTCTAGCTAGTTCGTTGTGTTCGGG
>Ga0335081_10006049_pt1 | contig 19209 bp, 14 predicted proteins | sample Lox_Sample_35_FD_206713 | JGI IMG/M metagenome (GOLD analysis project Ga0335081, IMG submission 206713) | Soil microbial communities from Loxahatchee National Wildlife Refuge, Florida, United States - Lox_Sample_3.5 | ecosystem: Environmental > Terrestrial > Soil > Wetlands | place: USA... | reverse complement strand
ATGACCAAGACCGCGGCGGCGGCCAGCCAGGGAACCGAAATCGCAGTGATTCCTGGAAACAGAGTGGGACTCGTCATCCGTCTCCTCGTCGGCTGCCGGCGCCCTCCATCGGCAGGAGCACTTTTTCGCGCGGCTTGGCCGGCCGGTCCAGCCCGAGATTGTCGAGTTTGGCGAGAGTGCGCGAAAGGACCAGCAGCGGATGCACCACAAAGCGATCAAGGATCGTGTCAAGATGACCGCGGTCGAGCGCCCACCGGTATAGCCAGAGATGCAGCGGCTCCGGAAGAATGTCTTCTAGACGCCGGCCAGCGGGCGACAAGTCGCCGCCATAAGCCGAATGCATCTGGTGATAGTCATGCAGCATCGAGGGAGCGCGTAGAAACTGCAGGGTGCGGACAGTCGCGTGCCCTAGAATGTGGGCCACAGCCAACGACTTCCACCCTAGCCCGATTTCCACGAAGATCACCCCGACCTGCGTGAGCGAGGCATAGGCGAGCGAGGTCTTGGCGTCGGCGCTCGCACGCCCGACGATCGTACCGTGTACAGCCGTGAGCAGGCCGATGAGCGCCACTAGGGCCGACGCTTCGGGCGAGCGTGCCAGCAGCGGCTGGGCGCGCAACAGGAGATACGCCCCGGCGTGAATCGAAATGGCTCCGTAGAAGATCGCACTCGATGGCGTGGGGCCTTCCATGGCGCGCGGCAGCCAGCCCGAAAACGGTACCTGCGCCGCCTTGGCCGCTGCGGCCAGCAGCAGAAGCAGGCAGATCACAACAGCCTGGCCATCAGTAACTCCGGGAAGACCGCCGGCGAACGAGGCAGTCCCGGCCCAATGGTGCATGGCAAACACGCCGGTGAGCAAGCCGATATCACACGCGCGGTAGATGGCAAAGACCCGCAGGCCGTTCTCCGCCGGAGCCGGTCGTTGCTGGAAAAACGCGATTAGCAACACAGAAGTAATGCCTACGATCTCCCAACCCGCCGCCAGCAGGTCGAAGGATCCTGCAGCGAACGCCAACAAGGATCCGAACGCGAACAGGTGAAGCAACAGGAAGAACCGCAGGAACCCGCGTTCGCGATGCAGGTAGGTCGCCGAAAACTGGCCAATCAAACCGGAGAGCACCAGAGTCATTCCGAGGAATGGGAGTGACAGCCGGTCGGCGACAAGCACCAGAGGGAAATGATAATCATGTACGGAAAACCAGTTGCCGAGCGCCAGCACGATGGAAGGCGCCCCAGTGAGCGCAAGCCACCACAGGATTGCCGCGAGCGACAGGATGCAAGCGGAGAACGTCAGCGCGGTGATGCGCGAGAGCAGCCGTTCGCCCGGACTCCAGCCGAGCATCCAGACCAAGGCGAGGATGGCGAACACGGCTCCCGGGGCGAGCACCAGAAACGCGAGGGTCGCCCGAGCGAAGTCCATTACCGGCCTCCCGCCTCGATGCTCGCCATGGGGAGATGCTTGATCTCGCCGCCGTACCACTCCGCCGAAGAGAAGACCACCTGTAACCGCTCTGCTTTCCCCTCGAATACCTCGAACCCTCCATTCCGCCAAACGTGCACGCGCCCGGATTCCGGGTCGATGGTGGCTACACGGATCCAGCGGTTCTCAATCAGCCGTGCAAGCGCCGCGCTTGCGTTCACCACGTTCTGCAGTCGCTGAGGACTGGTCTCGATCACGAACAGACAGCGGACCGGTTCGTGGATCTCGACCATCTGCCACGGCAAGCCGGTGCGCAGATCGCTGGCGTGGCCGTCCATTACGCCGACCAGGCCCGTCACGTTATGGGGAAGCTTGGTGCCGCAGCCGTATCGGCTGTTGTCGACGAATGAGAAGTAATATTCCAGGCTGATGCCGGCGCACACCGGAACCACCGCGGCCAGCACCGCAGCTAGGTGTCGGTTGTCATGATCCTGGCCGGGGTCGTAAGAGGAAAGGAATGCGCGACGGTCGAGGAACAGCCCGCGCGTCAGGCTGCGGCGACCCACGATGCACACCGCGTTGGTACAGTGGCCGTATTCGGGGCGCGGCTCTGCGAGGTGCTCGCTGCGCTCTTCGACATGACGCAAAGCACCTGCGGTCGAGCACTCCGGCGGGCACGATTCGAAGCGACGGGCGCGTTCGTGGGCGTTGCGTGCGCGTGCCTGATCGAGAGCTTCGCCAATCCGGTCGAGATCCGCCCGGTACGTGGACGGCAGATCGTCGAGATCATAGAGTTCGACGTCATCGCTGCAAGTGTCGTGATATCCGCCGACGAACCAGGTGTCTTCCGGGATGTCGATTCCCTGGTCGCGCAGACGGAGCCGCACCTCGGCCCGGTTGGCCATGGCCGCGAACAGGCGCGCATTGGGACCGCCGCGCCGTCCGCCGCAGGCGCCGCAATCGTGCGCGGATTCATGCGGATTGTTCAAGCTGGTGGACCCGTGGCCGAGCGCCACAACCAGTCGCGCAAATCTGCGCGTCAGGCCGGCCGGGCCGAGAACACTGGCCACTCGCTCGGTCTTCTCGGCTGGTGCGAAGCCTGTCAACATTCCCGCTACTGCGCCGTGAGATTGCGCGGTGTGGCGCATCAGCGTCAGTTCGGTGCGCGGCTCGGGAAGAAATGCTTTGTTGAGCCACTCGCGCAATTGTGCGTAGCGGCGCGGAGCCAGCAGATGGCCGACCAGCGGAACCGAAGAGAGCAGCCCGAGCATGCTGGTGGAAAGCCAACCCCGCATCAGAGTACGGGAGGACCAGAACGATTGGCGCATGAATTCGCCAATCAGGCGACGGCGCAGGCGGCGCTTCTCGAGCAGGTCGCGGTCTTCCGGTTTCGGTTGTTCGCGGACCGCGTGCTGAGGCGTGACCACTACCGGACAAAGGGCGGCGCTATTCGCGTCATCGATACCCGCGTAATCCACCGCCACACCGAAGTAGCCAGCTGCGCTGAACGTCTCAACCTGCGGATCGGCTTCTTCAAGAGCCCGGCGCATGGATTCTTCGCGTTCGTCGATGCAGAACAGAACCTGCGCGACTGGCCGGCCGGCGGGCTCCGCGAGGCAGTAATACAGGCGATGACTGGCCAGGCCCTGTAGAATCTCCTGCTCGTGTCGCCGTTCATAGGCTAGGTGCAGAATGCGGCGGCGTTCTACTCCGTTGCACGCTCTGACTTCTTCCACGAAGGCTGCCCAGGCCGCATCGCACAATTCAAAAATCCGGTCGGCGGGAAGTGCGGCCACCCGCGCCGCGTCGTAAATCCGGGCCGCGCGGCTCAGCCGGCGCTTTTCGTGAGTCTTGAGCGGACTCTCATCAGGAACGGCCTCACCCGCGCTCATGCGCGAAGCCACCCGGGCCATGGTCAGCCGCACCGCCAGAAAATCCATTAATGATGCCTCAACCCGGTCGTGAGGCGCCAGCGCGGAATTCCGCTCGAGGGTCCGCATGAGACCCGCCCAGCCGGACAAGGCGAGCACTTCGGCGGCGATCGCTTTTTCCCACTCCGGCTCGGGTACACGCTCCGAACACAGGTAGTCGAGAACAGCCTCTTCGGCGGAAAAGCCCAGTTCGCGTTGGCGGCGGAATTCTTCGTCGAGGCCGGTCAAGTATTGGGGAAACAGCCCACCGCGCAGCGACAACAATGTCCGCACACTGGCGTAGAAACCGTCACCGCGCCGCGGCAGCGGCCAGTACGCCATCCCCTGGTCGAGAAACACCGAGCACAGACGAATCAGCCAGGGATTGATGATCTCGTTAACCGGATTCGGTCCGGCGGGCTGTTCCTCGTGAGCAATGCTGCGCTCGAAGCAGGCATCGAACAGAGCGCGCAGAGCCGGCTTGCGGAAATCGTGCGCAAGATCCCCCTGTTCGGCGCGCCACAGAATCGTGGCCGCGTCGAACTCCCGCACTCCGGGCGTGATCATAGCGCGACGCAGCTCCCGACGGCTCAGGCCGGGTATCACGGCTGCGTCCGGTGAGGCGGCGAGAATGGCCTCGATATCCTCGAGACGAATCCGGCCGCGCGCGAGCTCTGAGCGATACGCCGCTTCGCTCATGTAGGGCTCGGTGCCGAAAAGCCGGGAAGCCTCGACAACCGCCTGCTCGAACGGCAGATCCTCGAAGGCGTGCAGCGTGTTGTGATGAACGAAGACTCCGATCGGACCTTGGGCCGGCAGCAGGTGCCCGGCGTGCTCTACGATGTCGCGCAATCTCTCCAGGCGGCTCAGCTTCAGCTTCATACGGTCCATCACCGATGCGAAGCCTTGCGAGACCGGGGGCCCGCCCGGGCGGCTTGCCGCATCATGTCGACCGTGGTGCTGAGCTGGGCATAAAAATAACGGCGCAGGATGTCCAGGACCTCGATCAGTGCGGGATCGCGGATCGAATAATATACCTGGTTACCTACCTTGCGGTTGACAACGATCTGTTTTGCCCGCAGAACAGCCAGATGTTGGGATGCGTTGGCCTGCTCGATCCCGAGCTCCTCCATCAACTGCCCCGCAGACTTATCGCCATCGCGCAACAACTCGACGATGGCAATCCGGGTCGGATTGGCGAGGCCCTGAAAGATCTCGCTCTTGAACTGTCGGAGTGCATCGTTCATCTCATTAAAGTATATTCGAATAATCGCATGGATGGAAAATAGGAATCGGCAAATGTGATTACATTTGGATGCGTTGCCAATCCGGAAGCTTGCGAATCGAAGGTCCACGGAGATTGCATCAACTGTTTGGAATGTTAAGCGGCCATAACGGACGCTATCGCCATTTCTAGCTGACCAGGCAAAGACCCGTCGCCGAGAACCACCCGATTCGAGGCCACGCCGTGCCAGCGTCGGAGAGGCTCATTGACTGCGGAATTGGTTCCGAAAGCGATCACTTCCGTGCAGTTGGTGAGATCCGCCGCGAAGTTGCGAGAAACTCGCGATAGTCTTGCTCACTCAGCTTGATGATGACCTGCTTCATAAGAGTACACGCCATCCACCAGGACACCGCTTCCCTGGGTCACGTTTTTTGCAACGTAAAAAGTCGGGCCCGGATTTCCGTCATCTCGTGTTCCCCAAGCCTTTCGGCGCAACCCGCCACGATGCGGCTCGCGCGATTCAGCAGCACCTCGTGAATCTGAGGGTCTTTCGTCGTTGCGGCGATGTCGCCGAGTGCACGCAGGATTCGCAGGCTCACCGCGATATCTGATTTCGAGTACATACGGATCTGCTCGAACGCCGAGTCCAGCAGCCGCTCAAAATCGAGCCACGGAATAAAAACTCGCAGGACTCCCGGTGGATCGTACATTCTTGACTCGGCAGGCTCCCGCGAGGCCACCCGGATCAGGATCCGGCTCAATTGGTCCACGCAACTGATCGCCGTGGTCGGGTCGTTCACAGCCGGGGAAATCGCCTTCAAGGCGATATCCACAATCTGCAGCGCGCCAAACTCGATGTCCTGTTGAAGCGTCCGGGAGGGTCCGAGATCGAATGCCGCCCGCAGAGCCGCGATGTGCTCCGACTCTGCTCGTTCGGCCCTCGATAGCATCAGCAGCGGTACGCCTTCCGGGACAAATTGCCCGACGCGCCGCAGAACCCGGATCTTGACGTGATGCGCCTTTGCCAGAGCGGTTAGCCGCTTAATGTCGATGTACCGGATGTAACCCGAGGCTGCGCTGGAAATAGACGACTCCCACTTCAGCTCCTCGATCCGCTCATCTACATCCATGCGAGTGAGCTTGCGCGGCCAGGGCATGGTGTCGTCAACCACCGCCTCGGTTTCAGTCGCGATCTTATCGACGATTTGGTTGACGCTGATCGCGTGCGAGATGTGGTGAATGAAAAAGAGCAGCCAGGCCACGCAGGCGAGCGCCAGCAGCATTGCGCCCAGGACGGTCGCGACTGGCGCAAACGGCGCCGGCTGCGAACGCGCGGCCGGAAGGGCGGCCATGCAATACGAGAACGTCCCCAAAAAGATCCCCAGCGTCCACTGCGTCACACCGTCCCGCACGAAGCCGAGCATGATTCGCGGCGAGAACTGCATCGAGGCTAGCGTCAACGTCATCAGCAGAATCGCGAAGACGATCGAAACCACGGTCATAATGGAGGCGCCGATGCCTCCCAGAATCACCTGTGCCACTTGCGGATCGGCGTGCGACGGAAAAATCACCTTGGGAATCCAGGCGCTGACCTCCGGAGTGGTCTCTTCCAGCCATGAAAATAGAGCGCCGGTGCAGCCTAGCGTGAGCGCGATGGCCAGCGGCCGGATTAAGAACCCGCCGCGCAGGTTGTACATGGCGTGCCGAAGCAACAGGGAAAGCCGCTTGTTCACGATCATGTCAACTCAACTGTAGTACGACTCCAGAGTGGTAGGCGAGCCGCCGGCTGTTCTTACAAATAACTGATGGTTTCTTTATGAGTTTTTTAGCTGTTTCCGGCTACTCTGGATTCAGTAAGGGCCAGTGAGCGCCCGGTTGCGCGCCCTTCTCGATATATGGAACTTCCCGAACCTGCGGCTGTCCTGGTTTCCGTTCTCGTAATCGTCACTTTCGTCTTTTTGGTTCGTTTGGCGAGGGGGTCTATGTCGGAGCGGCAACAGACCGCCGGCTGGATTTTCTTCGGCGTTCTCTTCTTTTCGGTTTGCAGCTTCTTTTTCCGAAGCCAGGGCGTGGCGGTGAGCGCACGTCCCCAGCCGTCTTCCTCAGTGGTTGTCGGCGGCTTCGGCGCGGGCCTCCACAGATAGATCGCGGCCTGCCCCCTATGTGGGTTTTCCGGCTAACGCTGCTGACCAACTTGGTCACTTTCGCGATAATCCTGTGGGTCGCGATTCGAAGACCGATCCTATATCTCTGGGCAATGGCCGCCGTAGCTCTGTGTGCGACGGGTGCCGCGCTCCAGCAACTCCTGACTGCCAAGGGGAACATCTTCGCGTTACTGTTCACCACCGTCTTGGTTCTGATGATGAGTTGGCGTTTTACTTCGATTCGGCGCGGAAGCAATCGCAGGATGTGATACCCCGGTGTCCTGCGTTTCCCGCAACTGGCTGCCGCGCATTACGTTCACCCTCGCCATCCTGATTTTGGCCGCGCCTTTCGGCGGCTTCCTGTACCAGAACATTTCACTGCTTCGTGACCGCCGCGCCAATCCAATGCCTGGCAGGCTCGTGGATGTCGGCAGCCATAAGATGCATCTCGACTGCACGGGCCAAGGCAGTCCTCCGGTGGTTCTGGATTCCGGTCTCGGCGACTCGTATTTCGAGTGGCAGACGGTTCAGCCACAGATCGCGAAATTTGTTGAAGTTTGCTCCTACGACCGGGCCGGAATGGGCTATAGCGACGCCAGCCCTCGCCCTCGCACCGCCCGCGTATTCGCCGAAGAGTTGCACAGCTTGATCCACGCAGCCGGTCTGGAACCACCATACATCCTCGTGGGCCATTCCATGGCCGGATTCACTGTTCGGCTCTACGCTGCTCAGTACCGCCCCGACGTCGCAGGCATCGTGCTGGTGGATTCGTCACATCCGGATCAATTCAACCGTCTTCCTCCCGCTCCTCCCGGAACAGACGCCAAATGGATTCAGGAAGCCGAATTCCTTGAACTCACCACACCTATTGGGATGCCACGGCTGCTCGGCGATTGCGGTGATTCCGCCGCGCTCCGTGCCGCCGAATGTACATTCGACGACGCCCGGGAGAATGCAGCAGAGCGCCGCACATTTCGCGAGAGTGCTGCCCAAGCCGGCGCGGCAGGCGATCTCGGAAGTCTCCCGCTCATTGTGCTTTCGCAAAGCCCCAACCACCATGACCTGGGCGTTCCAGCTGATTTGCAGGCCGCCACAAACCGCGCGTGGGATGGATTGCAGCGGGAACTCGCCCGCCTTTCCACTCGCGGTACGCGCGTGATCGCGGAGAATAGCGGTCATTACATCCAGCAAGACCGCCCGGATGTCGTGATCGACGCGGTACGCGAAATCGTTGCTGAATATCGACAACGCCGGTAGACGTGAACATCGGCCGGTTCAGGTTTCCCGCTTGAACCGCGTCGCCCGCCGCCAGTCCATCCAGCCGCCAGCATCACCAGGGTGCCAACGACCCGATCGAAGCACCCGATCAATGACACTTTGACTTCTCTCTATTCTCCTTATATAATTATGGAGAGAAGCGTCGAGCATTGTATGAGCCTTACCAAGAAGTCAGGAAGTGCCCAGCGCCCGGCATCTCACTATCAGGAAGACACGGTTCTGCGGATGGCGGGAGTCGGCCGGCAACTCTGGGAGCATGAGACCGGTGATCAGTTCGTCGATCGTCTGAGATCGGAAGATGCGCCCTTACCGCCGGCTCCGCCGAAGGGCCTCCAGCCGGGCGAGAATCTGCCGGAAACAATTTGGCGTCGCATCGAGCAGCATCAGGGCGAGCGCTTTCACACGGCCCGTGAACTGCCGTTCACCTTCGAAGTCGAGGGACGCGGAATCTGGTTTTTCCGAGACAAGAAACGGATCAATCGCAAGCTGACGCGTGCTCAAGTGGAAATCGCGATTTCCCGTTGTCCGCTCCAAAGCACCACCGAGATTAAGGACTTGATGGATTATGCGTACCTCTACGCCTTGCTAATGGATCGGCGCATCCGCGGTCAGGCTTGGTAGACCGCCATGGCTAGGGTCTTCTGGGACACCAACCTCTTCATCTATCTGTTCGAGAATAACCCGCAGTGGGCGCCGCGCGTCGTCGAGATGCGCGAGCGAATGTTGGCCCGAAGAGACCAACTCCTGACCAGTTGGCTTACCGTTGGCGAGGTACTCACGAAACCAAAGGAACTGCGCAATGCCATTCTCGAAAAGAGCTATCTCAATTTCTTCCTGAGCGGCTCGCTCGAACTGATTCCCTTCGATCTCGACACTGCCCAGCGCTACAGCGAAATCCGCAGTCGCGAACGAGTCCGGCCTGCAGATTCCATCCAGTTGGCCTGTGCCGCCGTTGCAAATTGCGATCTCTTCGTCACCAACGACAGCCGTCTCTCCAGCCTGGTCATTCCGGGGATCACGTTCATTACTGGTATTGCCCGGATGCCGTTCTGAGGTCTCCGGCGGCTCCGCAGCTCAACTTTCCAGCTTGTACCGCGTCGCCGCTAGTCCATACAGCCGCCGCCAGACGAGCCGGTTCATGGTTACCACTAGGCTCGCCATCACCAAAGTGCCCGCGAGCAGCATGGGAAAATTGCCGCTGTCCGTAGCACGGCTGATTGCGGCGCCCAGGCCGGTGATCGTGAACGTCTGCCCGTGGAACCTGAAATATTCGGCCACGATGCTGGCGTTCCAGGCGCCTCCAGACGCGGTTACAAATCCGGTGATCAGGTAAGGGAAGGTGGCCGGCAGTAGCAGCTTCTTCCACCGTTCTACAGTCCCCAGCCGGTAGATCGCCGTGACTTCTTTCAAGTCGGACGGAATCGCGGACGCACCGGCGATCACGTTGAACAACACATACCACTGCGTGCCCAACAGCAGCAGAACCATCGATCCGATTCCCAGCCCGCCTCCGGCGCGGATCAGGATCAACAGCACAATCGGAAATAGCGCCGTCGCCGGTACAGAGGCTGCGATCTGCGCTACCGGTTGCGCCAAGGCCGCGAGTTTCGGACGCAATCCGATGAAGATTCCCACCGGTATCGTCCACAGGCCGGCGAGCACCAGAGTCGCTTCCACGCGCAGAAATGTAGCCCCGGCGCCCAGAAGGATCGCGCGCAGATCGGCTGCATTCAGCGCCGCGAGCATGATCCCCATCTTCACCACGGCATAGCCGACGCCAGCCAGAGCTACGAGCCCCACCGCTTGCGCGGCCCGCAATCGCTTCGCCGAGCCTCTCCTCGGCGCGAGAACACGCTCTCTGACCGAGCCCCGCAGCAACCCTTCGCGTGCCGGTTCCAACGCGTCGCCAACACGCGACAGCACGCGCGACTGCCGCACCCATTCGAGAATCGGCGATCGCGGCACCTGCGAGGCCTCCACCTGCTCAAATTTGAATTTTTCCGCCCACGCGATCAACGGCCGCCAGATCACCTGATCGATCAGTACGATCACCGCAATCATCGTGAACACACCCCACAAGATCGCCGCAGTGTTCCCGGAGTTGGCGGCGGTCTGCAGATACGACCCGAGACCGGGCAATCGGAAGTCCCGGCTTCCCAGGACGAACATTTCGCACGCCATCAGGAAGAACCACCCGCCTGCCACCGACATCATCGAATTCCACACGAGCCCGATCGCGGAGTACGGCAGCTCCAATTGGAAAAACCGCTGCAGCCGGCTCATCCGGTACACTTGTGCCGCCTCCAGCATCTCACGCGGGATGTTCCGCATTGACGCGTAAACGCTGAATGCCATGTTCCATACCTGGCCGGTGAAGATCAAAACGATCGAGCCGAGTTCGACTCCGAGCTGCCGGGTCGGAAACAGCGCCACCATTCCCACCATCACCGGCGGTAGGAAACTCAAGACAGGAATCGACTGCAGCGTGTCCAGCAGCGGAATCAGGAAGCGCTCCGCGGTTCGGTAACGCGCGGCGGCATATCCATAACTGACCGCGACAATCAGGCTCAGCAAATACGCCAACCCGATGCGGGTGAGCGAGAAGAAAGCGTATTGGGGCAACGCGCTCGGAACCAGATGGATCTCCGCCTGGGTGTTCACTTGCCCGGTCCAATAGCGCGTCAGCGACAATACCCCGTAGAACAAGGCAAATCCCGAAATCAGAAGGGGAAATTCGTGGAGCAGCGAGGGAATTTTCGCCGGGAGGCTGGCCCAAGGCGGCCCGTCGGAGGTTCGCGGCGTCATTTCTCCGTCACGCTCTCCCCAATTCGGGAAGCCGCCGCCTCTGGCGATTCAATCTGGTCAGCCTCGCGGTCGTATGAGAACAGGCCGGCATATCGACCCCAGTCCAGCGCCGTTTCCAGTTGCCGCTCGGCTTCCTCATCCGAAAAATGCCGCCGCAGAACATCGCGGAAAAATTCGAGCGACATCGTGTGGTCAGCCTTCGCGGCTAGCGCGTTGTGCATCTGCTGGAGCAGCGTGACGTTGGCGAGCGCGGCGTCGCGAAACAGCCCCTTTCGAGTGGCAATGTCCGCGTCGGCGAAGGCCTGCCCGGCTTGAGTGATTTCGACATCGCCCTTTTCCAGCCGCGCAAACGAGAGTAGCGTCGCGGACTCCACGATGGGCAGCAGATCGTCCACTTCCATCCGCAGGTCGTCCGCGATACGGTACAGGTCATCGCGGCCGCCGCGATCTTTCAATAGCTCGAGGAGGCCGGCGATGGCTCCCCGCCTCGCATACGGTAGCATCTGATGAGGCTTCGGCTCGGGTTCCAGCCCGGAAGGCGGCTGTGCTTCGAGCTGAGGCTGCGTCAGCATCTTGTAAATGTAGTCCACGTAGAGCACAAATTCCGCGGCGGTGCGATCCCGCGGCTGCTGCATCGGGACATGAAAGTCCGCGCGAATCCGCGCCGGGTTCCGGCCGAGAACCAGGATTCGGTCGGCCAGCAGCACTGCTTCCTCGATGTTGTGCGTCACCAGGAAAATGGTCTTGGTGGGAATCTTCTTGCCCAGCCACAGCTCCATCACTTCGCCGCGCAACGTTTCCGCGGTGAGCACGTCGAGCGCGGAAAACGGCTCGTCCATGAACAAAATTTCCGGTTCCACGGCTAGCGCCCGCGCAAATCCCACTCGTTGTTTCATGCCGCCGGAGAGTTCCTTTGGGTAGGCGCTCTCGAAACCCTTGAGCCCTACGGAATCGAGCGTGTGCAGCGCGCGCCGATGCCGCTCGCGCGCGTCTAGGCCGCGCGCCAACAGCGGAGCCTCGACGTTCTCCTGCACCGTCAGCCAGGGGAATAACGCGAAGCTTTGAAAGACGATGGCCACGTTCGGATTGGCCTCGGCGAGCAGCCGCCCGTGCCACAGGACTTCTCCTCCCGAAGGCGCGGTCAATCCGGAAAGGATTCGCAAGAGTGTCGATTTGCCGGAGCCCGAGGGGCCCAGCAATGCGACAATCGCTCCCGAATCCAGCCGCAGATCGGTGGGCGCGATCACCTGCACCCGGCCACCTCCCGGCCGCTCGAAGACCTTTTCGATTCCGCGAGCCTCGATGATCGGCGGCGCCAGCGGCGCTTCCCGAACGGCGGCGAGCTCCGTTTCTACCCGTGCGACGGCCGCTCGCGGCTCGCCGGCCGCCTCCTGCGCTGAGATCTCATCCATCAACTGCTGCCAAGCCTGCTCCGGCAGTTCATCGAAGAACATCAGCCGTTCCGCCGCATCCATCTTTTCGACAATCGCCGCCACCTCCGCGCTCGGCCGCGTATGCAGCAGAACAAACGTGTGAAAATACGGAAAGATCGGCGCCAGCCTGGCGGCAAATTCCACCGACAGGCGCCGGAAAAAAATCTCCTGCTCCTCAAAGGGGAGACTCTGGAACAGATCCGCGGCTACACTCGGCTCAAGCCGCTCCAGCAGAGCAGTGGCTTGATCCCAAGCTCCTCGCGAAAAGATCGCGCGCAGTTTGTCGGCCGGCGGTGGACTCACGGGTGAACTAACAGCCTACTATCATTCGGCAGCCCTGGCTTTGGATTTGTGAAAGTTGTATAAAAACGCCTGCCTCGCTGTACCACCCAACATCAACAAATTTGGCAGTCGCATAAAGCGCCCGTCAGGAATCCATAAGGATCTTCTAAAGTCTGCTCGGAACTATTGTCTCGATGCATCGATTCATTGGACGATGAAATCGGTTCGGAAGCGATGAGCGCCGCCGGGCCGAACACGAGGAGGATCCCGGGTTTTATGATCGTCATGAAGTTTGGAGGCTCTTCGGTGGCTTCAGCCACCGCAATAGAATGGGTGGCCGGTATCGTCAAATCACGGCGGGAACAACAGCCTGTGGTTGTGGTATCGGCCATGGGAAAGACAACAGACCGGCTCGAAGAGATGCTGCAGCACGCCGCACGTGGTTCGGCGTATTCGGCATGGTGCCTGTTCGAGGAGTTGCGCCGCTTCCACTTTCAAGAGGCCAAACGCCTGTTAAGCGCCGGGGCCGCCCGAGCGATCGAGGAGCGAATCGCACCGAAATTCCGCGAACTGCACGGGCTTTTGATTGATCTGGAGGAAGGCCGCAGACTGACGCCGGATCTGCAAGACGCTATCTTGAGCTTTGGCGAGCGCCTTTCGAGCGAATTGGTCGCGGGGGCCTTCGAGAGAAAAGGCATGCGGACCACTCACGTCGATGCTTGTGATGTGATTGTCACCGACGATTCGTTCACGCGAGCTTCTCCGCTTTGTTGGGAAACCTACGCGAAGCTCCGCCGCACCGTCGCATTCGCCGCTCGCGACAGCGTTGTCGTCATGGGCGGCTTTATCGGCGCCACCCGCGATGGCCAGGTGACCACGCTGGGGCGCGGCGGCTCGGACCTGACCGCTTCTCTCGTCGGCGCCGGGATCTCCGCCGAAGAAATCCAAATCTGGACCGACGTAGACGGCGTCCTCTCCTGCGACCCTCGAGTGCTCCACGGCGGTTACCGGCTCCGCTCCATGGACTACGACGAGGCGCTGGAAGTAGCCCGTCTTGGCGCGAAGGTGCTTCATCCTCAAACCGCCGCGCCCGCTGTGCGCCAGGGCATTCCGATCACCATCCGCAATTCGCGCCATCCCGATCTGGAGGGAACCACGGTCGGCACACGCGCGATGCGCACGAATGGCGTGGTCAAATCGATCGCCTGCCTGATGAACGTCGCTGTCGTGCACCTCTCCACGCGCGAAACCGGGCTGCTGCGCGGCATCTCTGATGGTTTGAGCGATTTGTTCGAACGCAACCAGATCGGTGTTCACTTGGTTCAAGCCGACGCGGGTGGCATGCGCTTCACCGTGGATCACTCGCCGCAACTATGCGAACTCCTGCATGATCTGGATTCGTCGGTTGCAATCAGCGTGGAAGAGGAGAGCGCCCTGGTGTCCTTGATCGGCAACGGCATCAGCTCGACGCCGCTCGTGATGCAGCGGGCTTCGGCGGCCCTGGGCTCGGTGCACGTCGCGATGGCGTCTCCCGAATCCTCGCGAAGCATTAGCTTCGCCGTTCCAAGCGCGGAGGTAGCGGTAGCGGTCGAGCGCCTGCATCGGGAATTCTTCCGCGCCCCGGACCCTGAGATCTTCGCGGCCACGCCAGAATCGGCGCGTCGCGTGCCAGTTATCCACACGGCGACACCCGGGCGCGGTCTGGCCGGGATGCCGGTTACGAACCTGTAATGCAGCGTGTCACGCTGCGGCGGATTGTTTAATCCGCCTGCCCCGCGCCGGCGATCTTGTCGCCGGCCAGGCTTCAGATCAAACTTTTCTATCGGTCTTCAAAAAAACTCCGAACGCCGTTTTCATGCCTTTTTCGGCTACCCGTCCGTAAACTCCCAAGTAAGACATTTGTTGGGTTCGGCCCCCTGTTCGGCCGAAACTCCGTGCCGTGGTTAGTCTTCGCGCCTGAATAAACGGGCGCCACATAGATCAGAACCAGCCCGCCCTCCGTGTCAGAGCATCCGGGCGTCCAATTGACTCAGATAAACGACCGGGGACTCGTGTCTCTTCACGGTCTTGGAGGGAATTCAATGAAATTGCACGCTACAAAACACATTGTCCTGAAACTGATGGTGGCACTGCTGAGCCTCCCGTTGGCTGTCAATGCCCAGTCCACGTTTGGCAGCATTCGCGGCACGACGCAGGATGACACCGGCGCCGTCCTGACAGCGGTGGCAGTCACACTGCACAATGCAGATGAGAATACGGACGTCGTCACCAGCAGCGACGGCGCGGGAAATTTTCTCTTCGAAAATCTCAAGCCAGGTCACTACCGTCTGACCGTGGCGAAAGACGGTTTCGCCAACTCTGTCGTCGACAAAGTGGAATTGACGGCGAGGCAGGACATCCGGCTGGATCTGAAGCTGGCGGTGGCTTCTACCAGTCAGCAGATCGAGGTGGCCGCGGCGGCATTGGCTGTGAATACTGAAAACGCCACGCTGAGCGACTCCAAGGCCAGTACTGACATAACCCAGCTGCCAATCAACTCGCGCGCCGTGTCCAGCAGTCCTCTCGCGGCGCTCGCCGTTTCTCCCTCCGTGACGAAGGACTCGCAAGGAAATATTGCGGTGGGCGGGGCGACATCGTCGCAGACGGGGTTCTCGGTAGATGGAATTTCAACAGCCAGCGTGCGCTTCAACGGCGCGCTTCAGGACGCCTATCCATCCCTGGAAGGGATCGCCGAGATGAAAGTCACGGCCTTCAACAACAATGCCGAATTCGCACAGATTGGCGACGTGACCTTTGTCACCAAGAGCGGGACCAATCAAGTGCATGGCAGCGCGTTCGAGTATTTCCAAAATAAGGACCTCGATGCCACCATTCTGAATTTCAACAGCAAGGCGGCGAAGAGCTTCAATACCTTTGGCGGCAGCTTGGGCGGCCCGGTCAAGATCCCTAAGCTTTACAACGGCAAAGACAAAACCTTCTTCTTCCTGGATTACGAAGGAAACCGAAAAACCCACTCTTACCCGGAGCAACTCCTGGTGCCGACGCTCGCCGAGAGAAACGGCGATTTGAGCGGTCTGGCTGCCGCCACGGGGACGCCCGTACTCAATCCCTTCACAGGCGCGCCCTTTCCGAATAACACGATCCCGACGGGCTCGTGCCAGTACTGCATCAATCCTGTGGCGCAGAGCCTGCTGAACAACTACTATCCGCTGCCAAATGCCAACCTGGGTGCCATCAACCCCTCATACAACTACCAGACTCTGGTGCCAACGCCCTCGAATGCCAACGGCTTCGATCTCCGATTGGATCACAACATCAGTTCTAAGCAGCAGATCTATGCCCGGTTCAGCCTCAAGAATGCCTATTACACCGAATATAACAATGCCGGCACCGTAGTGCCCGCGAACAATTTCTTACCGAATGACGGAGCGAACGAACGAAACCGCAGCCTGGTGGTTTCCTACAACGCTTCCATCACGCCATCGCTCCTGAACGAACTCCGATTCGGATTCACGAATTTCAATGAAAACGACACGTTCCCGATCTCAGGGGCCAGTGCTATTTCTCAACTGGGGCTGACCCTCGATCATCCAGTAAACCTTGCCTCGCATCCGACGGCTAATGCCTTCCCGACATTTTTGTTCTCCGACGGCACGGTTACCAACATCGGGCAGGACCGGGTGGGACCCACCATCTCGCAGAACTACCAGCTCACCGACAATCTCACTCGCATCGTGGGCAAGCACACCCTTCGATTTGGAGCGGATGTCCGCAGAGAGCGTTACCAAGGGGTAATGTACTTCGCCCCGTCCGACGATTATGGCCAATTCACCTTCAGCGGAACACTCACCAATTACTCGCTGGGCGATCTTCTGCTCGGGTTGCCGAATCCGTCTTATTTCGCGGCCACCGGCCCATCAGAGGATGCAAGCGCCGTGCAATGGGGCGTATACGGCCAGGACGAATGGCAGGTGAACAGCCATCTCACGGTCAATTTCGGGTTGCGGTGGGAATGGCTTCCGGCGTTTCAGGAGAAGAATGGGGATATTGCCACCTACCTTCAGTCGGGGAACAACGTGACCGTCGTCGTTCCTGACAAATTCTATCCCTTCATCGCAAATAATCCTGTGTACCAGCAGCTATATACTGGGTTTCTTCAATCGTTCAACGCCTGTGCGCTTCCGGGGAAGACCCCGCTGCTCCCGTGTTCGAACATCGAAACAGCGAAACAGGCGGGGATGCCGCAAGGTCTCAGGTTTACGCCGAACCACGATTTTGACCCGCGTATCAGCATCGCCTGGCGTCCGTTCAACAACAACAAAACCGTCATTCGCGCCGGCTTTGGCATCTATACCATGACGACGCTTGGCCCCATGTCTTTCAACAGTGGCATCATCGCCCTCTCGGATCTGCTCACCTACAACAATTCGGTCACCAACGGCGCCGCGGCATTCCAATTTCCGCGAACGTCCCCGGTGGGCGCGCAGGCGGTTTTGGGCGGAGGGGATTTTGAGGAGGCAAACGATCCGCACTGGAAGAATCCTGCGTCCGCGCAATGGAACCTGACGGTGGAACGGGAACTGACCCCCAACACGACCGTCCGGTTGAGCTACGCCGGCCAAAGCGGCTACCATCTTCCCATCACGGTGGACCTCAACCAGATTCCGGCCAGCACGACCCCCTACACCGTTCCGAACAACGGATACTCTGTCGTCGATCCCCGAGCGCCTTACCAGAACTGGAATTTGTTGATGGATTCGAAGAGTATTGGGACTCAAAGCTATCAGGCAGGTATCGTCGAATTGACCCATAGATTTTCGCGCGGCCTGACCTTCCAGGCGAACTACACGTTCGCCAAGAATATCAGCGACGCGCAAGGCACCGATGCGCCGAGCGCATACTCCGGCGAAGAGCCCTATGCGGTGGAGATTGCCAACGCCCAAAACATCAAGTACGACCGCGGCAACGTGGTGGGAATGCCGCGGCAGCATTTCCTGTTAACGGGCGCCTACGAACTCCCGTTCGGAAGGGGCCACGCGTTACAGGGCTCGCGGTATCTGAATGCCGTGATCGGCGGCTGGACGCTCAGCACGGTGACGACCATTCAAAGCGGCCAGTGGCTGACCCCTACGATGCCGGCCGCGGACGATCAATCGAACACCAATCTGATCGTGCGAAACACCGCCGGCGCCCAAGCACGCCCGGATTGCGTCGGAAACCCAACCTCGGGCCAAACCCCCGCACAGTTCTATAACCTCAATGCGTTCGCTCTTCCCTCCGCCAATTCCGGACAGTTTGGGAACTGCGGTGTCGGCATCCTGGAGGGTCCACACATGCTCGATATCGACACGGGTCTCGCCAAGCGTTTCAACATCGGCGAGCGGTTCCACGTCCGCTTCGAAGCGACGTTCACCAACGTTTTGAATCACAGCAATTTCGCGCCTCCCGCAATGAACATCGCCAGCCCCTCCTTCGGGGTCTTGCAGTCCGCACTGCCCCAGGGCTCTGGAGGCAATCGTACGGGACAACTCTCGTTGCGCCTGGACTTCTGAGTCTGGTCCGAGGTGATGGCGGGCTCGCCCGTCATCACCTCGTGGTCCTTCGATGGCCCGGGACATCGTTCCTCTACTCTCTCGTCGAACGAAAGCGCCACACCTGGCACCGGAGCAAATCTTCGCCCGGACTGGGATATCCCAATTTGCGCAGAGCGTTCGTGATCAGAATATCGAGGAGATCGATATCAGCCACCTGCGGGAAGCCATCCGCGCGAACTGGGTCAGTTTTCCCTCACAGGTCCCGACGTTCTCCCATTGCGGCCCCAGCGAATTGCAGTGGAGGGCCGTCCAACTGTACTTTATTCTGGGATGGCGCGGCGCTGCCATTGCCGCCCGTTATGGGATGGGGCAGGATCAGGTGCGGCACATGCTGAATGCGTGGAAGCTGCGCGCGGTCCGCGCCGGTTTCATACAACTCACGTGGGTCGATCACAAATTTTCGGAAAATATTTTCACTGATTCCAATCCACTTAACTCGCCAGAGCAGCGGCCTACGACTCAACCAGCGTTACCCTGAAATCGGATAGAGGCTTGCGGCCACCCCCAAGCCTCTGCGGTTTTCTTGCTGGCCAGCAAGCGTTGCATTGAGGTGGTTCTGAGCTTCCCGTAAGGTTGTTAAGACCTGCACGGCGGATCCCCTACGTGGAGGAGGTCGGCGGGGAGAATTTGAAACTGGTTTCATCACATCCGGTGGTGTGCGGATAGCTCATATTGCCGTCCCATCGGGTTTCAGAGAGTCGAGCATCGAAACGGGAGTTAAACGTAGCGCCATAAAGCGATTCCAATGGCCTCGTAGATGCGATTCAAACCATTGGCGGCCGGATACGCACGGCGATAAGTCCGCGAAGCCCCGGCCGCCCGCAGCGCGCCTGCAGCCGCAGTGTCTCTTAAAGCGCCAGTTCTCCGCGATCATCATTCCGGATGCGGATCGCCTCCGCCACGTCATAGACGAAGATCTTCCCGTCGCCGATTTTGCCGGTCTTGGCCGCGTTCGCTAGCGTCTTGATCACTTCCTGAAACCGCTCGGACGGAATCACCATCTCAATCTTCGTCTTTGGCAGCAGATCGACCGTGTATTCCTGCCCGCGATAGACCTCTATATGCCCTTTCTGGCGCCCGTGCCCGCGGACTTCGCTGACGGTCATGCCATCAATTCC
>Ga0335081_10006047_pt1 | contig 19211 bp, 17 predicted proteins | sample Lox_Sample_35_FD_206713 | JGI IMG/M metagenome (GOLD analysis project Ga0335081, IMG submission 206713) | Soil microbial communities from Loxahatchee National Wildlife Refuge, Florida, United States - Lox_Sample_3.5 | ecosystem: Environmental > Terrestrial > Soil > Wetlands | place: USA... | reverse complement strand
CGCTTCGCGTAATCGTTCTGCTCGATGTACTGGTTGAGCGTACGGGTCATGGCCGCGCGCAGCGCGGTGAGGTGAGTGCCGCCGTCCCGCTGCGGAATGTTGTTCGTGAAGCACAGCACCGACTCCTGGTAAGAGTCGTTCCACTGCATCGCCACCTCCACGCCAATCCCGTCGCGATCACGCACGGCATAGAAGATATGGGGATGCAACACGTTCTTGGTGCGGTTGATGAACTCGACAAAGGCGCGGATGCCGCCGCCGAACTGGAATAACTCCTCCTTGTTGTTGCGCTGGTCGACCAACTCGATGCGCACGCCGTTGTTCAGGAACGACAACTCCCTGAGGCGCTTGGCCAGAATATCGAAGTGAATCTCGATATTGCCGAACACCTCCTGGCTGGGCTTGAAGTGGACCTCCGTGCCGCGCCGTTCCGTGGTGCCGATCTCCTTCAGCGGCGCGACCGCCACCCCGTTATGAAACTCCAGCTGATAGACATGCCCGTTCCGGCGGATCGTCAAACGGAGCCACTCGGAGAGGCCGTTGACCACGGACACGCCTACCCCATGCAAGCCCCCCGAGATCTTGTAGGAATTGCCGTCGAACTTCCCGCCGGCGTGGAGAACAGTCATCACGATCTCTGCGGTAGAGCGCCGGAGCTCGTCGTCCGGGTGGACCTCGGTCGGAATTCCGCGACCGTTGTCGACAACGCTGATCGAGTTGTCGGAGTGGATGATGACCTTGATGTCGTCGCAGAAGCCGGCCAGAGCCTCGTCGATCGCGTTGTCGACCACCTCGAACACCATATGATGCAGGCCGGTGCCATCGCTCGTATCGCCGATGTACATGCCCGGCCGCTTGCGGACGGCCTCCAGGCCTTTCAGGACCTTGATGCTCTCTGCGGTGTAATCGGACGTTGCGTTGCTGGCGGTGGGATCCATTGGTTGTCTGCGTGACTCTCGGGTTGCTTCAGAGTATTGCGGGTGCATCAAGACTGGCGGCGGCCACGATCGACCGCTCTCGCCAAATGGGGGCGGGCATCAGATCCTCATGGGCATCACGACATACTTGAAATCCGCCTCGCCCGGTATGCTCATCAGCATACTGCTGTTGGAATCGCCCAGCGCGCATTCGACTTGCTTGCACTGCAGGTTCGCGAGCACATCGAGCAGGTAGCTCACGTTGAAGCCGATGTCGAGAGCATCGCCGGAATAATCGACCTCGAGCTGCTCTTCCGCTTCTTCCTGGTCGCTGTTGGTGCAGATGATGCGCAGGCTATGGCTGGTAAGTACCCACCGCACGCCGCGAAACTTCTCATTCGACAGGATGGCTGCACGCTGTAGCGCTTGCTGCAACGTGTCCCGCTCTAGAGTTATGCGCTTCGCGTAGCCGGTGGGGATCACCTTGTTGTAATCGGGGAACTTCCCATCCACCACTTTACTGACGAAACTGATCGACCCAAAGCTGAACGCGACCTGATTCTCCAGCACACGTACGTTCACTGATTCTTCGGTGTCCCCCAGCAGCTTCGCGAGCTCCAGAATCGCCTTGCGCGGGAGGATCACCTCGGTTTTCGGCACCTCCAACGCCACCGCGAGAGTTGCCAACGCCAAGCGGTGGCCATCGGTAGCCACCACCGTCAGTCCGTCCTCACTCAACGACAGCAGCAAACCATTCAGATAATAACGAATGTCCTGTTGCGCCATGGCGTACTGCACCAGCGCCAGCAGGCGCCGCAGATCGCGCTGCGGCAGCACCGCGACGGCCCCGGGCTGCGCGCCCGCTGCGACCTTAGGAAAGTCTTGAGCCGGCAGGGTCTGCAGGCTGAACCGGCTACGCCCAGCCTTCAGCTGCAAGCGCTTGTCCTGCAGTTCCAGCGAGACGGATGCCTGTTCGGGTAGCGCACGAAGAATGTCCTGAAGCTTGCGTGCAGACACCGTCGTAGACTGCGCCTCTGCGCCGGCTGCGCACTCGGCCCGCGCAACGACCTGAATCTCAAGGTCAGTCGCGGTAAGCGAGAGTTGACCGCTTCCAAGCTCCACCAATACGTTAGACAAAATGGGCAAGGTGTGGCGGCGTTCGACCACACCGCTTACGGCCTGCAAGGGTGCAAGAAGGAGATCTCGCTCTACCTGAATCAGGTTCATTTATCTTTCCTAATACCTAATGATAAGGATCGCTCAGAGCTGTGGGTGAGTCCCGAAGGCCTGAGCCAGAGCGCCCAGCCAGCCGGACGAGGTTGGGGAAAACGCCGGTGCGAGGTGTGGATGAGCTGTGGATTGTTCCGACGCACCAGGAAATGGTCGGTGTTACCCACAAGTTGTCCCGTAGCCGTCAACTTCTCAGCACCTGCAGCAGGGCCTCGAAATCCCGGTTGATGTCTGGGCTCTCCAGCTTCAGCTCCGCTACCTTACGGCAGGCATGCAGCACAGTCGTGTGGTCCCGCCCGCCGAAAGCATCCCCGATATCGGGCAGGCTGAGTTGCGTCAACTCCTTCGCGAGTGCCATCGCAACCTGACGCGGCCGTGCGACATTGCGCGAGCGCTTCTTGGAGTACATCTCCGACACCTTGATCTTGTAGTAGTCGGCGACCGTCTTCTGAATGTTCTCAACGGAGATCTGGCGGAACTGGATCGCAAGCACGTCTTTGAGGGCTTCGCGCGCCAGCTCGGGGTCGACTGGACGGCCCACAAAGTTGGAATAGGCCAGGACGCGCTTGAGTGCCCCTTCCAGCTCGCGCACATTGGATTGAATATGTTTCGCGATGAAGAAGGCCACATCCTCGGGCAAGCGTATCCCTTCGGCTTCCGACTTTTTGATCAAGATCGCGACTCGCATCTCCAGCTCGGGCGGTTCGATGGCTACAGTGAGGCCCCAGCCGAACCGGGAGATCAGCCTGTCCTCCATCCCGGTGATCTCCTTGGGATAGGTGTCGCAGGTGATGATCACTTGCTTGTGAGCGTCGATTAACGCGTTGAATGCGTAAAAGAACTCCTCCTGGGTTCGGCTCTTTCCGCTGAAGAACTGGATGTCGTCGACCAGCAGCAAGTCGAGTGAGTGGTAATACTTCTTGAATCCGTCGAATGCCTTGTGCTGATAGGCCCGGACCACATCAGACACATACTGCTCGGCGTGAATATAGCGGATCTTCGTCTGAGGATTGCGGTCATGAACGAAGTTTCCGATCGCCTGGATGAGGTGAGTCTTACCCAGGCCGACTCCACCGTAGATGAACAGCGGGTTGTATGCGGTACCGGGATGCTCTCCCACCTGTAACGCCGCGGCCCGGGCGAGCTGGTTGGCCTTCCCAGTGACGAAGGAGTCGAAGGTGAAGGCTGGATTCAGGCGGCTATGGTCCCGGATCTTTGGTTTGGGCACATCGGTGGAGAGGACCGTGCGGGGCTGATCGCTTGTATCCGGGCCCGTTTCCCGGTCGGATAGCTGCAGAACCACGTTCACTTGGTTCGGCGCAAGCTCGCGTGCAAGCTGTTCGATCACCGGGAGAAATCGGTCCTTGACCCACTGTAGGACAAACCGATTCGGCGCCGTGATCGTCAGCACTTGGCCCTGTGAGCTGGCCTGGAGCGGCTGGATCCAGGTGCGGAATTGCTGGGGAGGCAACTCCTTCTCAAAGTGTCGAAGGCAATGGGACCAAAGACCGTCCATATCCGACAGGAACCAGACCGCGGGTGGGTGAAGGGGAAATCGTGAAATGTTATCACTAAACGCCTAAGTTATCCACAGGTCCACGCTCAGAGATGGGGGAACGATTTGACAAGGCGGAGTGGAACACCGTGTAATAGCGAGTTTTCGCTGTCAGAATCCGCCAAGGCTCATGAAGCGTACCTATCAACCATCCAAGATCCGGCGGGCTCGAACTCACGGTTTTCGGGCCCGGATGAAGACTCTGGGGGGCCGGCAGGTCCTCAATCGCAGGCGTGTCAAAGGCCGGAAGCGTCTTTGCGTCTGATTCCAGAGATCGTGAGCGGTCCAACTCGAGGAAGTTGGGCGGACGGCTTCGCCTTTCGGGAGAGGTCCACTTTCGCTCGCTCCTCGCATCGAAGCGTCGAGCGCACGGAGAGCGTTTCTCGATCCAAGCGAGAAGCAATGGGCTGCCCTACGCACGACTAGGGATCGTCGCCGGCCGTCGAGCAGTGGCGCGATCCGTCGACCGCAGCTTCGCCAAACGGCTTGTCCGCGAACGGTTCCGGCACAATCGCGACAAACTAGCGGGATTGGACGTGCTCGTCCGACTGCGCCGGAAGGTTGCTCGGACCGAGGGTCCAGAGGCCGGCGACGAGTTGAGCGCCCTGTTTTACCGCATCAGCCAATGAAAACGATCCTGGTCGGCGTTCTACGCGTCTACCAAATCATGCTTAGTCCGGTACTGGGACCCTGCTGTCGATTCCATCCGAGTTGCTCGGAGTATGCCCGGACTGCGATTCTGCATCACGGCTCCATTGCTGGCGCCTGGCTCGCCGTCAAGCGTCTGTCGCGTTGCCATCCGTGGCATGCCGGCGGCTACGATCCCGTACCCGGCGTGAGTGAGCGTTAACATATGGATTCGCTCCGGATGGTCGCAGGGTTGGCGTTTGCCATCTCTGTTTTCTTATTGGTAGAAGCGTGGATCAAAGATCACCGGGAACCGGCGGCCCAACCGGCGAAGCCGACGGCTGGGGCTACCGCCCCGACCTCGATCGCGCCTCCCGCGCCCACGACGACACTAGGCCCGAACACAGCGGGGGCGCCTCAGGCTCCTCAGGGTCGTGTTTCTCAGGGCCAGCGTATCCAGGTTTCGACAGATATGTTGATGGCGGAGATCGACACCGCCGGGGGGGAGCTGCGCCGGCTCGAACTCACCAAGTATCGCGACACCTTCAACCCGCAGAAGTACTTCGTCTTGTTGGACGAGGCTGATAGCCGGACCTACGTTGCCCAAAGCGGGCTGATTGGGAAGGATCTCCCCAATCACAATACGTTGTTCAAGGCGGAGCAGCTCACCTACCAACTGGCTGCGGGGAAGGATGAGCTTGTCGTAGAACTCCAGGCGACCGCCGGACCAGGTGCCTCAGTAAAGAAGACTTACACCTTTCACAGGGGCAGCTACGTGGTAGATGTGGCGTTCGAAATGAGAAACCTCGGCTCCGAACCCGTTGAGCCCTACGCCTATTATCAGTTGGTTCGAGACTCAAAGCCTGCGGAGGGGGAATCGAAGATGGTTCCCACCTTCTCCGGTATAGAGGTGTTCACGGAGAAGGACAAGCTGCACAAGATGTCTTTCGCGGACATCGCGAAGCAAAAGGCCGGCTACTCCCAAACCGCAACGGATGGCTGGGTCGCTTTAGTGCAGCACTACTTCCTGAGCGCATGGCTGCCCAAGCCGGGTACGAGCAGGGAGATGTTCGTCCGGAACCTCGATCAGTCCCTTATCGCGGCGGGTGTGATCCAACCGATGGGTCGCATCGAACCGGGTCAAACTCAGATCGCTGCGTGCCGCTTTTACGCCGGCCCTCAGGAGCAGGACCTGCTGAAGACGCTCGCTCCAGGGCTTGAGCTGACCGTAGATTACGGTTGGCTGCGGGTGCTTGCGGTGCCGCTGTTCTGGGTGCTGAATCAGATCCACAGCTTCGTCGGGAACTGGGGCGTGGCGATCATCGTTTTAACGGTGATGATCAAACTGCTCTTCTATCCATTATCCGCGGCGAGCTATAAGTCGATGGCCAGGATGAAGGTGCTTGCGCCCAAGCTGCAGCGCCTCAAAGAGCGCTACGGGGACGATCGCCAGCGGATGCATCAGGCCATGGTCGAGTTGTACAAGACGGAGAAGATCAACCCGCTTGGAGGTTGCCTCCCGATCGTCGTTCAGATTCCCGTATTCATCGCCCTATATTGGGTCTTGCTGCTCAGCGTGGAGTTGCGGCAAGCGCCATTTGTGTTGGTGGATCATTGGATCCAAGACCTGTCCCGCCCGGACCCCTATTTCGTCTTGCCGGTGCTGATGGGGGCCACAATGTTCATCCAAACCTGGCTGAACCCGACCCCACCAGATCCCATGCAGGCAAAGCTGATGAAGATCATGCCCATCGGCTTCAGCATCTTCTTCTTCTTCTTCCCTTCGGGTCTGGTGTTGTACTGGCTGGTCAACAACATCCTCTCTATCGCCCAGCAGTGGCGGATCACGCAAGTGCTTGAGCGGGCCAAAACCGCTCATGGTCAAAGCTGACGTCATCGCCGCGATCGCCACCGGAGCAGGCCGTGCGGCGATTGGAGTGGTCCGGCTGTCTGGACCGAGCCTGAAGAGCCATATCTCGGGCTTGCTAGGGGGCGTGGTGCCACCGCGCATCGCAACGCGGCGAGACTTCTTGGATGCCTCTGGCAACCCGATCGACTCTGGGCTGGTGCTGTTCTTTCCCGGACCGCGATCGTTCACGGGCGAGGACGTGCTTGAACTACACGGCCATGGCGGCCCTGCGGTTCTGCGGTTACTCCTGCGGCGTTGTATCGAGCTGGGGGCACGTCTCGCGGAGCCCGGAGAGTTTAGCCGGCGGGCCTTCTTCAACGACAAACTCGACCTGGCTCAGGCGGAAGGCGTCGCCGACCTGATCGACGCCGGCTCAGAAGCCGCGGCAAAGGCGGCGCTGAGGTCCTTGAGAGGTGAATTTTCGGCGGAAATTCATGGTATTGTAGCGGATGTTATCGAGCTTAGGACATTGGTCGAAGGAAGTATCGATTTCCCGGAAGAGGATATCGAGATCCTGGAACAGGCCCGAGCTCGAGACCGGGTCCAAGCCATCCTTCAACGCCTTGCGCGACTGACAGAGCGAGCGAAGTCGGGACGGCTGTTGCGTGACGGCGCCGTGGCTGTTCTGATCGGTCGTCCCAACGTGGGGAAGTCGAGCTTGCTGAATCGCCTCGCGCAGGAAGAGATCGCGATCGTCACCGAGGTGCCCGGGACCACAAGGGACACGATCTGGACGGAGTTAGTCCTAGACGGTGTGCCGATCCACGTGATCGACACTGCCGGACTACGAGAGTCTGAGGATCGAGTCGAGCGGGTCGGAATCGAACGTACCTGGGCTGCGATCCGGGACGCTGACGCGGCACTCCTGGTCGTAGATGCCGAACACGGCATCGGTCCGGAGGAAGAGTCGATTCTGGCACGCATCCCTGACAAGACCCGTCGGGTGCTGGTCACCAACAAGATCGATCTGGTGGGACTTGCACCCTCCAGTACCGCGCAAACAGGCTGTGCCCTGGTCCAGGTATCGGCCAAGACGGGGGCCGGGATCGAACTGCTCAAGGACGCCATTCTCCAATCGGTCGGGTGGATCCCGGATCATGCGGGGACATTCTTCTTGGCTCGGGAGAGGCATCTCCAGTGTTTAACCGCGGCAACCGAGCAGGTGCTCCGCGCGAGCGAGGTATACGATCACTTGGAGCTGTTTGCGGAAGAGCTCAGGCTAGCTCAGGAATCGCTAGGGGACATCACCGGGAAATATGCTTCTGACGATCTGCTCGGCGAGATCTTCTCGCGGTTTTGTATCGGAAAATAGCGAACAAAATGGTTCCACGTGGAACATTCGCAGTGATGTTCCACGTGGAACTGTCGATTCGCGGTCCGTTCCCGTCTGGAGTATGATCTGCCGCCTCTCGGGTGTATTCCATGACTTTGCCTATCGAACTGGACGTTATCGTTGTCGGCGGAGGCCATGCCGGCACCGAGGCCGCGCTCGCCGCGGCGCGCATGGGCAGCCGGACGCTCCTCCTGACGCACAACATCGAGACCCTAGGCCAGATGTCTTGCAATCCGTCCATCGGGGGAATCGGAAAGGGTCATCTGGTCAAGGAGATCGATGCATTCGACGGGGCAATGGCCGCCGCTGCGGACGAAGCTGGCATCCAGTTTCGCGTCTTGAACTCAAGTAAGGGCCCCGCCGTTCGCGCGACCCGCGCGCAGGCAGATCGTGTCCTGTATAAGCAGGCGATCCGCCGCACGCTGGAGTCGCAACCGAACCTCTGGATTTTCCAGCAGGCCGTAGATGACCTCGAGCTCGACGGGGACCGTGTTAGCGGTGTCCTGACTCAGCTCGGTTTACGGTTCCGAGCTCGTGCGGTCGTCCTCACGACCGGGACCTTCTTGTCCGGGCTAGTCCATATCGGACTCCGGAACTATCAGGCCGGAAGAGCTGGTGACCCGGCTTCGGTCAGTCTTGCTACTCGTCTGCGTGAGCGCAACCTACCGGTCGGACGGCTGAAAACCGGTACCCCACCCAGGATCGATGGTCGGACCATCAATTTTGCAGAGCTGGGGGAGCAACCCGGTGACAGTCCGGTCCCGGTGTTCTCTTTCCTGGGTGACCCGCAGCAGCACCCGACGCAGGTTTCCTGCTGGATCACCCATACAAATCCAGCCACGCACAATATCGTGCGGTCCGGACTCTCCCGCTCTCCGATGTTCACGGGGGTGATCGAAGGGATTGGCCCGCGCTATTGCCCCTCTATCGAGGACAAGGTCACGCGCTTTGCGGAGAAGGACCGACATCAGATCTTCTTGGAGCCAGAAGGGCTCACCACGCACGAGGTCTATCCAAACGGGATCTCGACCAGCCTGCCGTTTGACGTCCAACTCGATTTGGTCCATTCGATCAAGGGATTGGAGCAAGCGCACCTGACTCGCCCAGGGTATGCGATCGAGTACGATTACTTCGATCCGCGCGGACTCAAGCCGACGCTCGAAACCAAGGCCATCCCTGGGTTGTATTTTGCCGGCCAGATCAACGGTACGACCGGCTACGAGGAGGCAGCTGCTCAAGGTCTGCTGGCGGGGATCAACGCCGCCCTATTCGTGCGCGGAGAGGACCCGTGGTGGCCACGCCGGGATCAGGCTTATCTCGGAGTGTTGGTGGACGACCTGGTCACTCGCGGAGTCAGCGAACCATATCGGATGTTCACGAGCCGCGCCGAATATCGTCTCAGCCTGCGCGAGGATAACGCGGACCTGCGATTGACCGAGATCGGCTACCGGTTAGGCGTCGTTGGACCGGCGCGTTGGACGGCGTTCGAGCGCAAGCGGGAACGCATCGAGCAGGAGGTGCAGCGTTTGCGCACCACGTGGGTGGATCCGCACTCCCTTTCGGCAGCCCAGACTCAGTTGGTATTTCGAGCGCCATTAGAGCGTGAATACACACTTCAGGAATTGCTGCGGCGACCCGAGGTCTCCTACCAGGCTCTGATGTCCTTGCCGCCAGCAGGGCCGGGTGTCGATCACCCCACCGTCGCTGAACAGGTAGAGATTCAGGCGAAATATCAAGGATATATAGACCGCCAGCGAGAAGAGGTCGAGCGTCAGTCGAGCCAGGAGCACTTGCGCTTGCCCGCTGATCTGGACTACGGGGAAGTACGTGGTCTCTCGAAGGAGGCGCAGCAAAAGCTGAATCAGGTGCGCCCCGCGACACTGGGACAAGCATCCCGTATCTCGGGCGTGACACCGGCGGCAATCTCGCTCCTATTGGTACATCTGAAGCGTCAGCGTATGCAGGGGCGCGGCACCGAGTCTTGTGAGCCGTCCGAGAGCATCGGCACGAAGCGCACCGCTGGCCGCAGCACGGGCCGCTGATGGATGCCGACGCACACCTCCGGCAGGGACTTACTACTCTCGGCATCGAACTAGCCCCCACCGCGGAGCGGAGCCTTCTCCAGTACCTGTCGCTGCTGACGAAGTGGAATCGCGTTTACAATCTCACGGCGATCCGAGAGCCGTCTCGCGTTGTCAGCCATCACCTGCTGGATAGTCTCTCCGTGCTCCCACATCTCTCCGGCGTGTCGTTGGCGGATGTTGGAGCCGGCGCCGGCCTGCCTGGGGTCCCCTTGGCGATCGCACGGTCCGATTGGCGCATTGCGCTGGTGGAGAGCAACCACAAAAAGGCCGCATTCTTACGCCAGGCCGTGATCGAGCTCAAGCTGCAAAATGTCCAGGTGATCATCGATCGTGTCGAGCACTGGGGGCCGCCCAATGGCTTCGATGTTGTCATCTCGAGGGCATTTTCGGATCTGCCCGGTTTCGTCGAGGCAGCGCAGCATCTGTGCAGCTCGAGCGGAGTTCTCGCGGCAATGAAGGGGGTATATCCGGACGAGGAGTTGGCGCAACTGCCTCCCGATTGGCATCTGGAGCGCGTGGTTCCACTCGAGGTTCCAGGGGTGCGCGCGGCCCGCCACCTCGTGCTCTTGCGGCGTGACCACACCGCATGAGGCCCACTATGGCGCGGATATTGGCGATCGCGAATCAGAAGGGTGGGGTAGGGAAAACGACAACCAGCATCAACCTGGCCGCCAGCCTCGCCCTCGCTGGGCGGTGTGTGCTCCTCATCGATCTCGATCCGCAGGGAAATGCAACCATGGGCAGCGGGGTGGATAAGCGGTCAGTAAACGCCACCGTGTACGATGTGCTGCTGGGCTCTAAGCCGCTGTCGCAGACTCGAGTCAGATCGGGCGCGAACTACGACCTGATCCCTTCCAACCGCGAGCTCGCCGGTGCGGAGGTGGAGTTAGTGAACCTCCCCGAACGGGAGACGCGTCTGAGGGAGGCGCTCAAGGAAGTGCAGGACCAGTACGACTTTGTCCTGATCGATTGCCCGCCTGCGCTTAACCTGCTCACCGTGAATGGTCTGTGTGCGGCCCAAGCGGTGATGATCCCGATGCAGTGCGAGTATTACGCACTAGAGGGGTTGTCCGACCTCGTGCAGACGATCAAGAAGGTGCGCGCTCATCTCAACCCGGTGCTGGAAATCGAAGGTCTGCTGCGCACAATGTACGACCCGCGGAACACGCTGGCGCAACAAGTCTCGGATCAGCTCCAGCAACATTTTGGAGAGAAGGTCTATCGGACGATCATCCCGCGCAATGTCCGCCTCGCGGAAGCACCGAGCTATGGGGTCCCCGTCATGAACCTCGATCGGCAGTCCAAGGGCGCGCTCGCCTATCTGGCTTTGGCGGGCGAGATGCTGTCGAAGCCCGCGCACCCTGCCCATGGCTAAGGTGAAGGGACTGGGGCGCGGGCTGGATGCCCTGCTTGCCGCGGAGGAGCCGGAGCCGCGTGATCGGCTGATGAGCCTGCCGGTGGAGCATTTGCGTCCGGGACGATATCAGCCCCGTACGCACATGGATCCCGATGCGATCGCCGAGCTGGCGGACTCGATCAAAGTCCAGGGGATCATTCAACCCATTGTTGCGCGCCCGATTTCCGATGGCGAGTACGAGATCATCGCAGGCGAGCGCCGCTGGCGAGCGGCCCAGCTGGCGGGTCTGGACAGCATACCGGCGCTGGTACGTGACGTGCGCGATGATTTCGCCCTGGCGATGGCGCTCATCGAGAATATTCAGCGCGAGAATCTCAACCCGATCGAGGAAGCCGCGGGTATCCAGCGCCTGATCGACGAGTTCGAGATGACGCATGAGGCGGCGGCCGACAGCGTCGGCCGTTCGCGCAGCGCAGTCACCAACCTGCTGCGGCTGCTGTCTCTGCCGAAGCCGGTTCAAGATTTGATCCTGCACGGTAAGCTGGATATGGGCCATGCGCGTGCGCTGTTGCCCTTAGCCGGAGCAAAGCAGATCGAACTTGCGAATCTCGTGGCCGGGAAGACGCTCTCGGTCCGCCAGACGGAGCACCTGGTTCGCCGCGAATTGTCGACTCCGAAAGCCCGCCAGCGATCGGCCCGCGACCGGGACCTGGCGGCACTCGAGGAGGAGCTGTCGGACAGGCTGGGGACACGCGTCTCGATCCTCCCGCGCAAAGGGGGCGCTGGGCGAGTGACGATCGATTACTCCAGTCTGGATCAACTGGACGGGCTGCTCACCAAGCTGCGCACCTGAGCGTGCAGCGCTGGGAAGCTCACCGGCGTCGCACGACGTTGACAGTGTGCACGTGCAGCACCTAGAATCGCGTGATTTTTCCAACCCCTGCCGTTCGCCTGCGCGCAGGATGACGCTTCAGCGTCGCAGGGCGCATCCGCAACGGCAGCGACGGGCGCGGATCGAGTGAGTTCCAGCGGTGCAAGGCGACCCGTGCGCAGTCCGTTTGCCACTGTCATTGGCCTACAGGTCGGCGTCACGGCGTTGGCGGCATTGGTTTTCTGGGGGTTGGTGGGGGGGGCCGCCGCCAAGTCGGCGCTTCTGGGCGGTGCGATCGGTGCGGTACCCACCGCGCTGTATGCTCTTCTTGTGGCACGCCGGCGTTTCGGTACACCCACTAGCTTGCTGCGGACCCACCTCGTCGGTGAAGCGAGCAAACTGGTACTGATGGCGGTTCTTTTCGCCGCGGTGCTGAACCATTTTCGGTGGGTGATCGCTCTGCCGCTGCTGCTGACGTTTATTGCGACGCTGTTTTCTCACTGGTTCGCCCTGCTTATCGTGTCTTGACCTGGGATCGCTTGATCAGATGGCTGCAGCCGAGGCGCCGCTCACAGCGAACGAATACATCTCCCACCATCTCGTCAACCTGACGATCGGTCGCGGATTCTGGAGTCTGCATCTCGACACGCTGATCATGTCGATGCTGATTGGCGTGAGCGTCCTCGGACTCATGGCATTCGTGGCGCGCCGCGCGACCCCCGGTGTGCCGGGGAAGCTCCAGGCGTTTGTCGAGATGGTGGTGTCGATGGTGGACACCCAGGTTAAAGACACCTTCCACGCCAAGAGCGAACTGGTTACGCCACTGGCCATCACCGTGTTCATCTGGATCTTCTGCATGAATGCGGTGGACCTGATTCCGGTGGACTTCATCCCCTGGATCATGGAACACGTATTTCACGTGTCGCACTGGAAAGCAGTCCCGACCACCGATCCGAACACGACCTTTGCGATGTCGTTGTCCGTGTTCGCCCTGATCATCATCTTCAACATCAAGTACAAGGGAGTCGGCGGCTTAGTCCATGAGATCTTCACGGCGCCCTTCCACAGCGACAATCTGCTGCTACAGTGGGTCGTGCTTGCACCGGTCAACTTGGTGTTGCGACTGATCGAGGAGCTCGCGAAACCGATCTCCCTGGCCCTGCGGTTATTCGGCAACATGTTCGCTGGGGAAGTGCTATTCATCCTCATCGTGTTGCTGGCGGGTATCTGGGATGGCTTGAACCCTGGCAGCTCGGTCTCCTTCATCGGCCACGTCCTCCTGTCTCTGGGATGGGCCATATTCCACATCCTGATCGTCACACTGCAGGCGTTCATCTTCATGATGCTGACGATTGTCTACCTGGCGATGGCCAGCGAGTCGCACTGAGTCAGGGATTTCTTTCGGGTTGAACCAAACAAGGAGAAAGCAATGGAAGCACTAGCAGTATTCTTCGGCCAGACCCAGATCGCGGCGGCCTTGCTGATCGGCATGGGCGCTCTCGGGACCGCGATCGGGTTCGGCATCCTCGGTGGCCGCTTCCTCGAAGGGGCGGCGCGCCAACCTGAGATGATCCCGGCGCTGCAAGTGAAGATGTTCATTGTGGCTGGACTGTTGGATGCCTTTACCGCGATCGCGACGGCCATCGCCGTACTGCTGCTGTACGCCAACCCGCTGATCTCCGCAGTGAAGGGCGGCTAGCGCCGTCGGTTCGGAGCAGGAGGGAGGGACCGTGAACATCAACGCCACACTGATCGGGCAGGCGATTTGGTTCCTGCTCTTCATCTGGTTCACGACCAAGGTCGTCTGGCCGTACCTGCGCAAAGCGATCGAGGAGCGACAGAAGACGATCGCCGAGGGATTGGCCGCGGCCGAACGCGGCCGGCAGGATCTTGAGCTCGCCTCGACTCGCGCGGCCGACCTGCTCCGCGAAGCCAGGGAACAGGCCCAAGAGATCCTAGCGCAGGCGGAAAGACGCGGCGCCCAGATGGTCGAAGACGCGAAGGGCCAGGCCAAACAGGAGGGTGATAGGATCATTGCCGGCGCCAAGGCCGAGATCGATCGTGAGGTGTTCCGTGCCAAGGAAGCTCTGCGGGCCCAGGTCGCCGTGCTCGCGGTGCAAGGAGCGGAGAAGATTCTGCGACGGGAAGTGGATGCGAAGGCACACGCCGATCTGCTCAACGCGGTGGCGGCCGAGCTCTGATTGATCGCTCACCATGGCCGAACTCGTCACTGTCGCCCGTCCGTACGCGCAAGCTGTCTTTAGCCTGGCGCAGGAACGGGCACAACTCGCCCAGTGGTCCGAAATGCTGCACTTCGTCGCGGACGTGTGCGCCGACGGCCAGGTTCAGCTCGCGCTGGCAAACCCCAGCTTCACCAAAAACGACGTCGAGAACCTTCTGCTGGGAATCTGTGGCGAACGACTGGACGGCGCCGCGCGAAATCTGCTGGTGCTCCTGATCCGCAACGATCGCTTGGCCGTTTTGCCTCACATCGTGGATCTGTACGAGGCGCTCCGCGAGCAACACGAGAACGTCATCGAGGCCAAGGTCGATTCCGCTTTTCCCCTGTCAGACCAGCAATTGGCCGGACTGGTGGCGAACCTGGAACGGCGCACAGGGCGTAAGGTCAAGGCGAGCGTCAATGTCGTGACCGATCTGATCGGCGGGATCACCGTGCAGATCGGTGACGACCTTTGGGATGGTTCGGTGCGGGGTCAGCTCGACGGGCTGGCCGCAGCGGTGGCGCATTAGGGGCGATCGGGCTGCGCCAGCGCGCCCGCAGTCGCCCGAAATTGTTGAACTGGGAGTCATCCATGCAGCTCAATCCTTCGGAAATCAGCGAACTCATCAAGAGCAAGATCCAAAATCTTGCCATCAGCGCCGAGATGCGCACCCAGGGAACCGTGGTCTCCGTGACCGACGGGATTGTCCGCATCCATGGCCTCGCTGACGTCATGCAAGGCGAGATGCTGGAGTTTCCGCAAAACACCTTCGGCCTGGCGTTGAACCTCGAACGCGACTCTGTCGGTGCTGTGGTTCTGGGGGACTACGAGCATGTCACCGAAGGCGACACGGTAAAGACCACCGGGCGCATTCTCGAGGTCCCGGTCGGGCCCGAACTGCTTGGTCGTGTGGTGAATGCGTTGGGCCAACCGATCGACGGAAAAGGGCCGATCACCGCAAAGCTCACGGACGTGATCGAGAAGGTGGCGCCGGGTGTGATCTGGCGCAAGTCCGTGTCGCAGCCGGTGCAGACCGGGCTCAAAGCAATCGACTCCATGGTTCCGATCGGCCGCGGTCAGCGCGAGCTCATCATCGGCGATCGCCAGACCGGCAAAACCGCTGTTGCGGTCGACACGATCATCAACCAGAAGGGCAAGGACCTCTTCTGCGTTTATGTCGCGGTGGGCCAGAAGGCCTCGACCATCGCGAACGTCGTGCGCAAGCTGGAAGAGTACGGAGCGATGGAGTACACCGTTGTGATCGCGGCCTCGGCCTCCGAGTCCGCCGCCATGCAGTACATCGCGCCTTATTCCGGCTGCACGATCGGTGAATACTTCCGCGATCGCGGCCAAGACGCGCTGATCATCTATGACGACTTGACGAAGCAGGCGTGGGCCTATCGCCAGATCTCGCTTCTGCTGCGCCGGCCGCCGGGCCGTGAGGCCTACCCTGGCGATGTGTTCTATCTGCACTCGCGCCTGCTCGAGCGCGCCGCGCGCGTCAACGAGCAGTGGGTCGAGCGGTTCACCAAAGGAGCGGTGAAGGGCAAGACCGGTTCGCTGACTGCGCTGCCGATCATCGAGACTCAGGCCGGCGACGTGACTGCGTTCGTGCCGACCAACGTCATCTCGATCACGGACGGCCAGATCTTCCTCGAAACCGACCTGTTCAATGCCGGCATCCGTCCCGCCATCAACGCGGGTATCTCCGTGTCGCGTGTGGGCGGTGCCGCGCAGACCAAGATCATGAAGCGTCGTGATACCGGTGGCGGCGTACGCCTCGCGCTGGCCCAGTACCGCGAGCTTGCCGCTTTTGCTCAGTTCGCGTCCGACCTGGACGAGGCCACCCGCAAACAGCTCGAGCGCGGTCGGATGGTGACCGAGCTCATGAAGCAACCGCAGTATTCCCCGCTGCAGGTATGGGAGATGGCGCTCACTCTTTTTGCGGTGAACAACGGCTACTTCGACGACATCGATGTCAAGAAGGCGCTCGCCGCCGAGCGATCCATGCGCGACTACATCAAGGACAAGTATGGGGAGCTGGTGGCTCGGATCGAGGACAAGAAGGACCTCGCCAAGGACGACGAGCCACTGCTGGCCGAGGCCATCAAGGATTGGAAGAAGAACGGGAGCTATTAACTAGGCGCGGCCGTATGGCCTACGCCGATGCAGGTCGGGTGTAAGCGAATATGCCAGGTACCAAAGAGATACGCATGAAGATCCGGAGTGTGCAAAACACCCGGAAGATCACCAAGGCGATGGAGATGGTGGCGGCCTCGAAGATGCGCAAGGTGCAGGAGCGCATGCGCGCTGCGCGGCCCTACTCCGAGAAGATCCGCAACGTCGCGGCCCACATCAGCCATGCGAATCCCGAATACCGTCATCCGTTTCTCATCCAGCGCGACACGGTCAAGCGCATCGGCATCATCGTCATCACCACGGACAAGGGGCTATGCGGTGCGCTCAACACCAATGTGTTGCGCATGGTGCTCAACCAGTACAAGGAATGGCAAAGCCAAGGCGAGGGGATCGACGTATGTTGCATCGGCAACCGGGGGCTCGGCTTCATGCAGCGGCTGGGCGCCAGCATCCTCTCCTACGTCACCAATCTCGGTGACAGGCCGCATCTGGAACGCTTCATCGGTCCCGTCAAGGTGATGCTGGACGCGTATGGCAGCGATCGCTTCGACCGCCTCATGGTCTTCTATACGCGCTTCATCAACACCATGCGGCAGGAGCCCGTGATGGAGCAGCTGCTGCCGCTTTCCGGCGAGCGCCTCGGCGTGCCGGAGGGCGCGTGGGACTATATCTATGAGCCCGAGGCCAAGGGCGTGATGGACCACGTCCTGACGCGTTATACCGAGGCGCTGATCTATCAAGCCGTCGCGGAGAACATGGCGAGCGAGCAGTCCGCCCGCATGGTGGCGATGAAGGCTGCGTCGGACAACGCCGCGACGCTCATCGACGAATTGACGCTGATCTACAACAAGAATCGTCAGGCCGCCATCACCAAGGAGATCGCGGAGATCGTTGGTGGTGCCGCCGCAGTCTAGGTTATCCAGTTCGAAACCGCAGGAGCAGTCATGGAACAACCGGAAGGAACGATCGTACAGTGCATCGGTGCGGTGATCGACATCGAGTTCGCGCGCGAGGCGATGCCCAAGGTCTACGACGCGCTGGTGCTCGAGTATTCGGGACAGAGCACTTTCGCGGAGCGGGGCCTCACCTTCGAGGTCGAACAGCAGCTCGGCGACGGTATCGTGCGTTGCATTGCGCTGGGCTCTTCCGATGGCTTGCGCCGGGGAATGAAGGTCAAGAGCACGGGCGGGCCCATCTCGGTGCCCGTGGGCAATGGCACGCTGGGACGAATCATGGATGTGCTGGGGCGTCCCATCGACGAAGCCGGCCCGGTCCAGACCGAAGAGCGGCGTGCGATCCACCAGCCGGCGCCGAAGTTCGACGAGCTGTCCCCTTCGATCGAGCTGCTCGAGACCGGCATCAAGGTGATCGACCTGATCTGCCCGTTCGCCAAGGGCGGCAAGATCGGTCTGTTCGGCGGCGCGGGTGTGGGCAAGACGGTCAACATGCTGGAGCTGATCAACAACATCGCGAAGCAACACGCTGGGCTGTCGGTGTTTGCGGGCGTAGGCGAGCGCACGCGTGAGGGCAACGACTTCTACCACGAGATGTCGGAAGCCGGTGTCATCAAGCTGGACAACCTTCCCGAATCCAAGGTCGCGATGGTGTTCGGCCAGATGAACGAACCTCCGGGCAATCGTCTGCGCGTCGGCCTGACGGGTCTCACCATGGCCGAGCGCTTCCGGGACGAGGGCCGGGATATCCTGCTGTTCATCGATAACATCTACCGCTACACGCTGGCCGGAGTGGAAGTGTCCGCGCTGCTGGGCCGTATGCCTTCGGCCGTCGGCTATCAACCCACGCTGGCCGAGGAAATGGGCAGGTTGCAGGAGCGGATCGTGTCTACCAAAGTCGGCTCGATCACCTCGGTCCAGGCGATCTATGTTCCTGCGGACGACCTGACCGACCCCTCGCCGGCCACGACTTTCGCGCACCTCGATGCCACCGTGGTGCTGTCGCGCGACATCGCCGCGCTTGGCATCTACCCGGCGGTGGATCCGCTCGACTCCACCTCGCGCCAGGTTGATCCCAACGTCATCGGCGAAGAGCACTACAACACCACGCGCCAAGTGCAGGCTACGCTGCAGCGCTACAAGGAGCTGCGCGATATCATCGCCATTTTGGGAATGGATGAGCTGTCGCCGGAAGATAAGCTGACGGTGGCGCGGGCGCGCAAGGTCCAGCGCTTCCTGTCGCAGCCGTTCCACGTCGCGGAAGTGTTCACCGGCTCCCCGGGCAAGTTCGTACCGCTGAAGGAGACGATCAAGGGCTTCAAGATGATCGTCGGTGGCGAGTGCGACCAGCTGCCCGAGCAGGCCTTCTACATGGTCGGTCCGATCGAGGAAGCCTTCGAAAAAGCGAAGACGCTTCAGTAAGCGTGGCATGGCAGGGGTGGGACTGCGGCATCCTCGGCTTTCTGAGAAGACGCGATGGCAAACACCATACATATCGATGTGGTAAGCGCCGAGGAATCGATTTTTTCCGGCGAGGCCGAATTCGTCGTCCTGCCCGGCGAGGCCGGAGAGCTGGGCATCTATCCGCGGCACACGCCGCTCATCACCCGCATCCGGCCCGGCTCCGTGCGGATCAAGATGCCTGGCGAGGCCGAAGAACAGTTGATTTTTGTCGCTGGAGGCATCCTCGAAGTCCAGCCGAAGGTGATTACCGTGCTGGCCGATACGGCGATCCGGGGTCACGATCTGGACGAAGCGAAGGCGCTGGAGGCGTTGCAGCGAGCCGAGGAAGCCCGCCGCAACGCTACGGGTAAGCAGGAAATCGCAACCGTGGAAGGGGAAGTGGCCTCGCTCGCGGCGCAGCTCGCGGCAATCCGGCGGCTGCGCAAGAAATAGCAGTACCACAGGAGCAATCACGAAGAACAGCGATCTCTCCGGCGTGCGTGTCGGGGCATCACGAAAGCAGCTCCGGCTGCTTTTTTGTTTTGTGATGCGGCATCGCCAATGGATCGGA
>Ga0335081_10006045_pt1 | contig 19214 bp, 17 predicted proteins | sample Lox_Sample_35_FD_206713 | JGI IMG/M metagenome (GOLD analysis project Ga0335081, IMG submission 206713) | Soil microbial communities from Loxahatchee National Wildlife Refuge, Florida, United States - Lox_Sample_3.5 | ecosystem: Environmental > Terrestrial > Soil > Wetlands | place: USA... | reverse complement strand
TGTACTCTGACCGCGTGATGGAGATGCTGAGAGGCCGGGTGGACGTGCTGGAGCAGGCCGGGATAGACGAGGCGTTCTTCGACGTCACCAAGAGGACGGGGGGCGACTTCGCCGCCGCAACGGCCCTGGCGCTGGAGCTCAAGGAAGAGATACTCAGGGAAGAGGGGCTGACCTGCTCCATAGGGATAGGGCCGAGCAAGGTCGTGGCGAAGATAGCGTCCGATTTCAAGAAGCCGAACGGGCTGACAGTCGTGAAGGACGACGAGGCCCGGGCCTTCCTCTCCCGCCTGAACGTCGACCGGATCTACGGCGTCGGACCGAAGACCGCGAAGCTCCTCGAGGAGAACGGGATCACGGCCATCTCCGACCTGGCGGGCGCCCCGACCGAGAGGCTCGAAGACCTGCTCGGCAAGAAGCTCGCCGTCTACCTCCACAACGCCTCCATCGGCGCCGACGAGGAGCCCGTAGTCGACCGTGGGGGGGCTTCCCAGCTGAGCAGGATGATCACGCTGAAGCACGACACCCACGACCTCGACCAGGTCGTCGCCGAGCTCCTTCCGCCGATCAGGGACGTCCACGAGAGGCTGGTCTCGAAGAGCCTCTTCTTCAGGAACGTCTCGGCCATCGGAATCCTCAAGGACCTGTCCATCCACACCAGAAGCAAGACCCTTGAGACGCCCACGAACGACTACTCCGTCCTCGAGAGGGAGGTCAGGGAGCTGTTCGCGGTGCTCCTGCGCGAGGTCGGCGACCTGCGCCGGGCGGGGGTGCGCCTGAGCGGGCTCCAAGACATGGTTGACCAGCACTCGCTCACGGAGTTCACGAGCTGATTGACCAACATGCCAAACACCCTCGAATCCAAAGAGGAGCTCGCCTCGCGGTTCGTCCGCTACTCCAAGGACCAGAGCCAGTTCGAGAGGGCGATAGAGGCGGCGCTCGGAGGGTGCGTGAAGAGGCACGTCTTCCTCCCGAGCGGGAGGTACGTGTGCACGGTCCTCGGGAGCAACGCGGACGAGTTCGTGGACCCCGACAAGCCCTTCTGCTCCTGCGAGTCGTTCTTCTACGCCGTCCTCAGCGCCAAGGCGAAGTACTGCTACCACATCCTGAGCTACAAGATAGCGGACGAGTCGGGGCTGGTCAACGAAATCCGATTTGACGACGAAGAGTACGACACGTTCGTGCGTCTTCTCGCGCACGACGTGCTGCGCTCGCGGGAGCTTGGGAAGAAGTGAGAGCCGCGGGACAGACGAGTCTTTCTGGAGCCTTCGACAACAAGTCCCAAGACTTATCGCATTCCAAAATCTACCGGTCCGGGCGGAAATGAAAGGTTCACTTGTGGCTACCGTGGTCGTAGTCCTAATCGTGGTGGCCGGAGGCGCCTATCTGCTCCTGCGTTCGCCTTCGACTTCCAGCGGCACCGGGACCAGCCAATCCACCAGTTCCACCAGCTCGTCAATCTCTCAGATTCAGGGCACGCCCGATGTCACCGTGAACAACGTGGCGTGCACCTCGAATCAGGGAACGTGCGTCGTTTCATTGGTGAACTCGGGAGGGACCGTCCAAGCGACTGGCTGCACCATGAATGGGTCGCCCGGCGTCTTCGCGCCCAAGCCGAGTAGCATCCCGTCCGGAGGTCTGGTGAACGTCACGTGCGCGCCCTCCTCCGGCACTGCCGTATCCATCCCGGGATTCCACGTTTCAGGGTCCATTCAACTTGGCGACGGCTCGTCGGTGCAATTCACGGGCACTTGGAAGTAGGATTCCCGTCTAGAAGCGTCCGGAGTCCAATTCGACGCCGTCTCGCTCCAGTACCGCGACCATGGCCCGTGCCGAGCCATCACAACCGGCTATTGGCTGTGGAGTGGAGGTCCCGATGAGCCGCCGATCCCATCCGGATCTTTACTGGTTGTGCACGCTTACTGTTCCTCGCGGCTCTCCCGATTCGAACGAATACCATCCACCCATGAACATGAGGCGTCACTATCATCGCACCCATTCCTAGCGGGAGATCCGCGCTTGTCGCAACGAATTTGGCTACTTCCCTTGGCTGTTTATTAACTCACGGCGCCTAACGATGGAGACCGGCTGGCGTAATTCGGGGGCTAGGGCTTCCTAACTGTTGGGTGGAGAGCCACGGGAGGGATTTGATCCCTCGACCTGCTCGTCTACTCAAGCATTGCTGGAGACATTGTTACCATACAGTAGCATCTAATCTGGATGGAGAAGACTTAATAATATGGTTAGGATGTCATTGGAGCAACGATGGCTCTCGCGATAAAGTTCCTAGTAAACGGCACAGCCGGAAAGATGATGCACCCTTCCAGAATTGCAATCATTCTTAGCCTGAAGAAACATCCTGAGGGTCTCTACGTGGATCAAATCGCCAAAGATATCGCCAAGCAGTCTCCGATTCATCCTCGCATGGTGTCGCATCACCTCGATATCTTGGAAGAGGAGGGACTCATCGAGAGCTCCTATGAGCTAGCAAAGGTTCCAGGGTCGAAGCGAGGCGTTGCAGTGAGACGCTGCGTCTCGACCAAGAAGGCAGAAGAGGTCATTCAGGACATAAAGGATTCAATCTAGGTGGAATAGACATCATGCCGAGACTAACCCGCCTCAAGGAAATCGGAGAGTACATCTATCTCACGTTCAGAATCAGGCAAGTTCTACTGATAAGCATCGTAGCTCTTGCCGTGATTCCGGGCATGTTCATCTTCAATCTCCCACGGGAAGTCAGGCTCGTCTACGCATACGTTTTCGTTGCGATCTTCTACATCTCAGCAGTATCTTTGACGAACTTTTTCTCAGTCCCCATCGTCCAACTGATTGGTCTCGGGCTGTATGGACGGAAGAGTGTAACCAGAGAATACTCCACGCCTGAAATTAAGGAGCTGGCTAAGAAAATGGGAATCTCCAAGGCGGTCAAAGTCTACATCACTAACAATCGTCTTATCCGGGGTCCATTCACCAACGGATTCACTGGCAAAGTCTACTTGACCGAGGCTTGGGTCAAGAGGTTTCCGCACAAGGAGGTCATGGCCACTTTGGCCCATGAGTTCAGCCACGTGAAGAACGGACGAAGGTTCTCGCTGGAGATCGCTGTCGTCATGGCCGGTGTGATGCTAGTCACCGCCATCCTGGCTTTGCACTCGATTCCGGTAATCGTCGACATAGCTGGGTTCGCGATGATGATTCTCATGATGAGCTTCCTTGCTCGGAACAACGAGATACGAGCGGACGTGGAAGCTGCTCGTGCGGTCGGACCGGAGGCCTTGATTTCAGTGTTCGAACAGCTCAAAGCAGACTCGAAGAAGGATGACGGTTCAGAGACACACCCATCTCTCCGTGAAAGGATAGCCCGTCTCATGAAGATGCTCGAGGAAGACAAATCTTGAAAGCTAGTCTTGGTCTCGTAGTCTTCGGGGTCTTGCTGTTGCTTTTCGGCGTGGCCATCCCCCCGGTGCAGCCCTTGTCGACGTATTCCTTCTGGATTGGGATACTCCTCGCGATTATCGGGATTGCAGTCATCGTGAAGGGTAACTGAAAGGAGATAAGCAGACCTCAGTAGGGGGAATCCTGCGCCACGGTAGCTCAGCCTGGTAGAGCAGCTGCCTTGTAGGCTAACAGCCAAGCAAGCAGCAGGTCGAGGGATCAAAAATCGCCTGCGTGCGGAAAGCGCCGCATGCGGCGGTTGACACTCCCTCCCGTGGCTTCACTTCTTCATTTGCCCGATTCCTATTATGAGAGCCTTGAGAGAAGCATCAGGTGTGACGTAGGAAAACACAGCATAACCTCTTTCCGCAAAACTATGCTTCAGGTCGTATTTCAATTTCCAGAACATCTGAGTAATATCTCTCCTCAGCTGGCTCTTCAATTCCACAACCCCCAGAGTCTTGGTGATTCGTGCAAGCCTCGCCTCCGCCACAACTCTACCGTCATTTGTGTGCAAGTCAGCTCCCGGTCTTGATGGCTCTGAGAAACCCAGGTTCTTGACGCCAAACCTGCCTTTCATTACGGCGTACGCAATTTCAGTCCCAAGTCTGGCCATCTCGTATCTCGGGCCCTCAACCAATAGCTTCCTTTCATAATCTCTTTCAAGAACGACATCATTGACCTCGTAAACATCAGCGGCATCATCAATCCAAAAACCTAGCTTGCTCTTCGCTATCCTGCCGAACCTGTAGAGCGCGGCCGGGTCCTGCCGGTACATCGTGACGAGCTTTGCCCCAGCCGCTATCTCTTTTGCGACCAATCTCACTCTCACCCCATCGCATGATACGAACCCGAGTTTCGCGTAGTATGAGCCTACTTGGACGCCCAACGCCACGTATCGTGATCCACCGCTTATCATCGTCAGCGTCCTACTGTGCCCAAACCAATCGGTGATTGTGAAATCCATATACACGGCTCCGTTGCTGAACCTCAATACCGAGGCAGCACCCTCGAGAACAAAGTCTGAGGTGCCTTGCACAGTTGGCTCCTGTCTAACATGAAGAACTACGTCGTCTCCCTTTAGCTGTGGTTGAACCTTGGCGTCACCGGTCATCAAAAACGGATGTGTGTCGTTGGTGAGTCGCAATGAGCCGAAGTCGTTCACAAATTGTTCGCGTTCAAGTCGTTCCACCACGATTGTCGTGCATGTCCCAACAGACGCCCCACCTTCGGCTGCCTTGGGGACCCAATATGGCCCGCCCCGGAAAAGATGGTAGCTCCAGTCGGCGCGATTTGCGTACGATACCTTCAGAAAGAGAGGGTCGCTGGCTCGCACTTCGGGAAACGCCTCTTGGAGCGCGGAGGCGGCTATGCGCCTCTCAGAACCCCGCTCGTTCAAGACGTGCATCTTCCTTCGACCATTGAGTTTGACCTGGAGTGACCAAGTCGAACCAACTTTTGCTACCAACAACGCTCAGGTCCTTCTTTCCACTGCGCGTAGGAAACCTCCGAGTTCTTGTGAGGAGCTGGCCAAGAAGCTTGAATTCTTCAGAATTGGGTTTAGCTCGCGAACCAATCGCCTTTGATCCTCATTTGGCGCTTCAACCAAAGCTCCGCAGACTAGTTTCGGCATAGACGTCTTGAGCAGCCCGAACCTGTAGTCCATGAAGGCAGTGCGCCGCCTTAGCTCCGAGAGCGCCGATCCCCTGTTCCTGTTGCAAGCGGTGCATTCGATGGCAATCCCGGGCCCTAGAAACACCAGAAAGTCTACCGACATGCCTCGCTGGGGGGACGAGGGAGGGAGCTCGAAGACATGGTGAGATTCAAACGACAGCCGCTCTTCCAGCAGGAGATTCCTGACCGCCTCCTCCTGCCTAGTCAGGGGCATCATCGCATGTGTCCTCCTCATCCAACCAATGGACGTCTTCGGTTACACCGGCAGAGTAGTTCCTAGGCGTATTTAACCCTATATGCAACAACAAAGGCTTTATCTCCGTTAGTTTCGCCTAAAAGGGAAGATTTGAGCTAGTTCAGCGTAGAGGGTGAGAACGCTTATTGAGCAAACCACTCCCATAGGAAGCCGGTCGAGACGGCCGTTGGGAGAGCCTAGCCAGCTTTCGAAGACCGAATTCCTGTCAGTCGATAGGGCGGGCTTTGAATGGGTTAAGGTGGCCGACCGGGTCTATGACTCCCTACGGAGCTACAGGAGAGACCACTGCGCTATTTTCATCGACTCTGATACGACCGACGATTTTCTCCGCAGCTCCGGTCTCCAGGCGGGGTTCCTAGACCCGGACGAGAGCTGGCACTGGACCGGCGCACAAGCTCGCCGCAACCTGAAACCCATCTTGGTCGGTGACTATGAGGACTGGTTCCGCTGGTTCATGAAGTGGCAAAGGTTCAACGCGTTCCACGTCGTCCTCCTGATCCGCCCCATCCAGCAGATCATCGGTTCCGACAAGAGGGGGTACTTCGACGGTCTCCTCACGCGCCTGCAGAGAAAGCCCAACGTCCACAGGGTCATAGTTGTCGAGGAAGAGCGCTTCCGGCCCGTGGTCGAGAGCTGGCTGGGCGGCCGGGATCGGTCAGAGGAAATCCCGGAGCTCAAGGGGAAGCTCGGGCGGACACACGTCAGGCAGGCCGTGGCCTCACTCCTTTACGGCACGCACCTCTCCACGAAGGAGTTTTCGTCGGTCGTGGCGGGCACCCTCTTCTCGAGGCTCAACCCGGACTGGGAATCGGTGGTCCTGGACATGAAACAGAGGCCCTTTGTGGTCGACCGGATGTCCCGCTGGATTTTCACGGCGGGAAGTCATGCGAAGGAGATGGTTGAGAGCCTTGAGACGCCGAGGGCGCGCGAGTCGTTGGAGAATCCCGAGCAGGAGCTTCCACCTCTGTTCAGGTTGAGGAAGGAGAGAGGTGCATCCGAACTGAGTTCGGAGTGGCTCGAGGGCCTGACGCAGTCCCTTCTCGACCTTCAGGGCTGGTTCACGGTCGCTGGCCTCTACGATTACGTCCACGTCCAGACGCAGAGGGTGGTCCAGTCCAGCGAGACCTTCCCAAAAATTTTCAACGACCACTACGACCACGAGGCTCCGAGCGACGCGCACGTATTCCTGCCCAGCCGCCCGATCTTGCGCGGCATCGCCGAGAGGTTGGCGAGGGAGGGGAAGCTGCAGAAGGCTACATGGTTCAGGGAGGTCGGGCGCCCTTCGACTCTCTACCACCTGCCGGGGCAGTTACCATTCGACCCCGAGAACCGTTGCGGGCAGTGCGCGTTCTACGTCCGCCTGAGGCGCCAGTGCAGGATATGGTGGCTCCTCAGCCAGGCCTACGGCTACAGGCACCCACGCTGGGACAGGGACGGCGAGCGGCCGCTCTCTGTCTTCGAGGTCCACAAGATGAGAAATTCCTGGCGCATAGGCCCTCGCTCGTCTGCCTGCTCAAGGTTCTTGGGCGAGAAGAAGGGCTACGCTCGGAAGACGTTCCCGGAGCGATGCAACACGTGCGACGAGCCGCTTCCCACGCCGAAGGGCCAGTCGGTGGTCTGCGGCAACTGCCGGACGCGGTATTTCGCCCTTCGGCGAGGCAAGGTGGAGGTGCTTCCTAGCTACGAGAACCTGTTCGGGGAGGCGTACCGACAACTCGCGGGCGTCTACCCGTCCTCCGACCTGAAGCGCCTAATCGAGGAGAGGCAGGGCTCAGCGCGCAGGATAGTGGAGCAGTCCATCTACGACGAGCACAGGCGCCTGCTCTCGGAGGACCCCGATCCCCCGAAGACACTCATGCTGTTCCCCGGCGACAGGATGCTCGCCAGGGAGGGGAGGCTGTTCGTCTTCAAGAAGAGGAGCGTGGAGTCGGTCCCCCTAGCGGGCAGCACACTAGTCGATCACGGCAGAGTGGTGAGCGACGAGCAGAAGGGCGCCCTCGAGAGCGCCGGGCTGACGGTGAAGTCGCTCTCTGACCCGACTGGCCCGGACGGACAGGAGGGCAAGCGGGCGACGAGATACGACATCGCTCCCGCCGTCAAGGAAATCGCTACGTCCAACCCGGAGTTCGTGCGCAGGATGGCCGTCGCGATGGCCCAGAGCGCGATGCACGCGACGGAGCGCATCAACTTCCTCGCCAAAATCCCGGAGGACGAGCTCCGAGCTTCCACCGCGAAACAAAGGTTGTGGTTGCGCAACCTCGAACGTGCGAATCCAGGAAGGTTCCTGGTCTGCGAGGCGGTCATCATGAAGGAGTACTGGAGCTGCTATTACCTACCCTTCAAAGGCGCCTTCCAGTGGTCTGGGCCGCGCAAGAAGGCCCGGTTCGTGAGGGAGTTCGTCGCCGACCCAGTGGGAAGGGCCAGGGGCTACACCGCCGTGGACGCGGCGATAAACTACCTTCACCAGAGGAGGTTGTTCAAGGCGAGGTCGATCAACCTCCAGCTTGGCCTCGATTTCAATCCGGGGGAGGGCTTCCTCCACAGGAGGATGTGGAATCCTGAAGGCCTGGGATTAATCCTTGACCTGATTGACCCCTTCAAGTTCGCGGACAGGGAGAAGCTGCTCGGAGCCGTCCTGGATGTGAGCCTGAACTGGAGGGACTTTTATGGCGCGACCGACAGGAATGGAGTGAGATTCTATTATCCAAAGCCTGAAGCGGTGGGCGTGCTGGAGAAAGTTGGTGCTGCGGCCGACAAGATGCCTGTGAGCTACGGTGGAGAAGGGCTCACTTTGGTGGAAGCATACCGAAGTATGGTAACATCGCTGATTCAGAATCTATCGGCCGGCACGGTGATGTCCTTCACGCCCTTTGCGTATTGAAATCTCGGCGCAATATCAAATCAAGTAATGCAACTTGGTTCGGCTTCCAATTGGACCGTCACGTCAGAACCATTCACGTTGACCGTCCCCGAATAGGGAAACATCATCGCGGGTGCGTAAGTGGTGAAATTATAGATACCATCGGGCACTGTGAATACTATTGTGGATATCATCTGGTATGAAGGACCAAAGATTTCCTCCCCGGATTCCAGCGCTGACTCGGTCATATTCGAAGGCTGCTTTATGGTGATGTTCCCTAAAGTTACGGACCACTTGTTGGCATATGCCCCATTGCATCCAGCGCTCTCGTTGAAAGTCACTTTATGCAACTGAATTGAACTCGGCGCCATCATCGATACGCTTGTCTGAGTCGTGGTCGTCAACACCATCGTAGTGCTTGTCACAGTCCTTATGCTCAGGAGGCCACCGCCGATGAATGACTGCACTACAAGGAGGACAATCAGCATAAGCCCAGCACCGGCGCCAACGAGAACAACATCATGCCCTCGTGTATTCATACCTGGAATGTACGCTCGCGAATTGATATACGGATTTGGGTTACCCTCGGCGATTTCAAGCCCTTATCGTTCTGACTGGTCTCCAAGTTCAACGGAAGAGTCGACAGAACAAGGCCTATGTTTCCTTGGGCGCCAAGAATATTCCCCCCATGATTCCCTACAATCAGGTTAGACTTCGCAATAGGCCTAATGAGAGACGGAGACTCCACTATTTCGTACACGTTGTACCAGGAGAAGAGGTCGTCCAAAAGATCAGCGTCATCGTTCCAACTTGAGGGCACGAAGCGAGTAACGATCATCGGTCGTGAATCGTGCAGGACTCTCTTGGAACCGCGGAAAACAATCGGTTCGTCACCATGCACATGAACCTTGAGGAGATTCAGTCGACCCGTTCCGTTTGCCTGCCAGAAGTCTCGTCCAGCGATGTAGATGCCACGTCAACAGACCCCCTCCCTCTGTCCTGCGTAAGGGTGTGCGCATTAGGCTCAGACGGAGGTGCCAGGTAGAGCTTACCAGTCCCCGGCTTGTCAGAAAGAATCATCTGGACTGGCTCGACGTTGTGAAAGTTACTGGGCTGTATCGATTTCATACCTGGCTTTAGCATTCCTAAGAGAAGGCACGTTATCGGTAGATAGAACCACCCAGTGGTGGCGATTGATGCGGAGATTTGCGACATATCCTCTGGATTAAGAAAAATCTTGAAACCAAGAGTCTGCTTCGGCTCGTGCAGGTATTCCTGCCGTGTCCGCAGCCACTCGTTCATCCTCTTATTGTAAAGGACCGCTCCTGGATCTTTACCCATCAGGAGGGACGGAAGGGTGTTGGGATTGCGGATTGCTAACGCGGCCGCATGCCTCGCATAGTCCCAACTGAACATCGATGAGCGAAAGAATCACTAGATGCTATTAGGATTAGCGGCCCGCTCTCGTCAGGTCCGAAGCCACTAATCCGTTCCTCTTCCGAGCCTATTCCTGGAGACGCCGGCGACCTCGAGTTCGGTCCCTTCGAGGTTTCCAATCGCCTCGCCGCTCACACATAATACTGGCCGGCTCGTCACCACTGCTCGGCGCCACAGCTTGGAGAAGCGCGAGCTCGGCAGGACCAGGGAGAAGATCCCCGTGATTGGCATGGGCACCTGGGAGATGGGCGACGTCCAGAACGAAGGGCGCACCCTCGAGCTCCAGGCCCTGCGCAGAGGGATGGAGCTCGGCATGACGATGATAGACACCGCCGAGATGTACGGCCACGGCAACGCCGAGAAACTGGTCGGGCAGGCGGTCAAGGGGATGAGGGACGAGGTGTTCATCGTCACCAAGGCGTCGCCCGAGCACTTCGGATACGACAACGTGCTCAGCTCGTGCGAGGCCAGCCTCAGGCGGCTGGGGGTCGAGCACACCGACCTCTACCTGCTGCACTGGCCCAGTCACAAGGTCCCCATCGAGGAGACCATGAAGGCGATGGAAGAGCTCGTCTCGCGCGGCAAGACACGCTACATAGGCGTCAGCAACTTTTCGGTCGCGCAGACGCTGAAGGCCAGGGAGGCGCTGCCGAGGTCCGAGGTCGTCTGCAACGAGGTGAGATACAGCCTTACCCACCGCGCCGTGGAGTCGGAGGTCATCCCATTCTGCGAGAAGGAGAAGCTCACGGTCATCGCCTACAGCCCCCTCGACACCGGGAAGGTCCCCACGAAGAAGGTCCCAAAGCCGCTCCTCGACAAGTACGGCATGTCGCCGGCCCAGCTCATGCTGAACTGGGTGACGTACAGGGAGTCGGTCGTCGCGATACCGAAGGCGGCCAACATCGAGCACGTGAAGGAAGACGCGACGGCGCTAGGCACCAGGATTTCGCGCGACGACTACCAGGCCCTGTCTCGGACGTTCGAGTGACTAGCTCTTCGCCGGCCTGACAGCCTTCTGGGGCTTTTGGATGTGGTGCATCCTCCCCAGGTCGGCGACGTAGGGCTTCAGCTTCGTGGGGACCACGGCCTCAATCGGCTCCCTGAGGCTCGTGCCCTTGTCGCGCTTGGTCTTCCAAATCTTCTCGTCGAACTGGATGATTGCCTGCCCGACTGTCTTGCTCACCTTGTTCTTGTCGGGCTCGGGGAACCTCTCGAGGTGAATGCTCCGATGGCCGTATAGCCTCCTCCAGATGTGCTCAGTCATGTGCGGCGCGATGGGCGCCGTCAGCAGCAGCACGCCCTTCATAACGTGGTGGAGTGTGTGCCTCGCGGCGTCGCGCTCTTCGTCGGTCACCCCGTCCCCATAGGCGCGCCCCTTGACCATCTCGATGTAGTGCGCCGCGAACACGTTCCAGACGAACTCCCTAATCTTCGTCGCGGGGACGAACCCGTTGCCCTCCTCGTACCCGGCGACGCACTCCTCTATGAGCCGGTTCAGCTCCGAGAGGATCCAGGCATCAGTGGGCGTCGGCTTCGCGCTCTTCGGCTCCGGGAACGACGCGATGAAGCGGGCTGTGTTCCAGAGCTTGGTGAGGAACTTCCCCGCGCCGGCGACCCTGTCCTCCGAGAGGCGGAAGTCGTAGCCCAGGTTGGCCTCCGCCGCGCCCCAGAACCGGAACGTGTCTGTCCCGTACTTCTGCAGCAGCGGCTCGGGGTCCATGAAGTTGCCAAGGCTCTTCCTCATCGCCCTCCCCTGCGCGTCTTGCCCGAGCCCTCCTATCCACGCCTCCTTCCACGGAGTCTTCCCCGTGAGCAGGTAGCACCTCAGGAGCGAGTAGTAGAGCCAGGTCCTTACGATGTCCTTGCCCTGGAGCCTGAGCGTGGTCGGGTAGGTGGCCCTGAAGAACTTCTGGTTTTTGGTCACCTTGGTCACGTAGAGCGCCGAGATGCTGGAGTCCATCCAGGTGTCGAACGTACGGGTCTCCCCGACGAACTTCGTGTTGGCGCACTTCGAGCACTTCCTGAAAGGGGCGGGGTCCTTCCATGGCCTGTAGTACTTGCCCGCCTTCGGGAGGTGCGGAGTCTCGCACTTCGTGCAGTACCAGATTGGGATCTCGGTAGCATAGTACCGCCTCCGGGAGATGGGATAGTCCGTGGTGAGCGAGTCTATCCAGTCGAAGAGGACCTGCCTGTGCATGGGCGGGTGGAACTTGATCTGCCTCGCCAGCTTCTTGAGCGTCGAGCCGAACTGCAGCTGCTTGAGGTAGAACTCCTCCATCGGTATTATCTCGATGGGCGTGTGGCTCCTCTCGCACAACGGCGTCCGGTGCTGCACCTGCTCGACCTTGACAGCGACGTTGGCGTCCTGGAGGTCCTGGATGATCTGGGAGCGAGCATCCTTAATCGCCATCCCGACGTACTTGCCCGTCACCGCCGTCATCTTCCCCTCCATGTCGATCGCCTGGATTTCCTGGAGACCGAGCTGCCTGAAGATCTGCACGTCGTTGTAGTCGCCGTAGCTACAGACCATCAGGACCCCCGTCCCGAACTCGATGTCCACACTCTTGTGCGTCTTTATCGGGACATCCTTGCCGTAGATCGGGACTATGGCGGTCTTCCCGACTATCCGCTTGTATCGCTCGTCCGTCGGGTTCACCACGACCAGCTGGCAAGCGGAGAGCAGCTCGGGCCTGGTCGTCGTCACAAGGAGCTCCTCGCCCGTCTCCTTGACCGTGAACTTGTTGGTGACGAGGTACGCAGGGAGGTCCTCGTATTCTATCTCAGCGTCGGCTATCGTCGTGCCGCAGTCGGTGCAGTAGTTGTTGGGCCTGGTCGCGATGTGGATGAGCCCTTTGTTCCACAGCTCTATGAACGACCACTGCGTCAGCGTCCTGTAGTCTTCCGAGTCCGTGCGGTACTTCTCCTTGAAGTCCCCGGAGATTCCCATCCTCTTCAGGAGCTCCACCATGTACGCCTCTATGTCGTCGAGCGCGTGCTTGCAGAGCCCGATGAACTCCTCCCTGGAGGTCTTCCTCATCTGGATCCTGTACTTGCGCTCGGTCGCTATCTCCACGGGGAGCCCGTTGCGGTCTATCCCTACGGGGTAGAGGACGTTGTACCCCCGCATCCTGGCCGCCCTGGCTACCATGTCTATCTGCGCGTACTGGGTGAGCGCCCCCGGGTGCCAGGGCTTCCCCGACGGGTAGGGGGGAGGCGTGTCCATTACAAAATTGCGTTTTTTGTCAGTATTAGGCCTAAACTTGAAATTATCTTCAAACGCCCATATCCTCCTGACCTCCTCCTCGAGAAGGGGATTCCAACTTGTCGACTCCAGCCTGTTGGGCGGGGCTGCGCTCGCGGGGCCTGGGGCCCGCTGTTGCTCCCCTTGGTTCTCCAAAACTCGTTTCCTCCACACCTAGAGGGTATTTAGCTTGAGTGCGGCCGGCGGCCGCCTCCCGCCGAGGCGCCGCTCTAGGCTTTCGCGTAGATGGAAGGGTCCCTGACGCCGCTCTCTGCGAAGGCCAGCTTCCTTCGTTTGCAGTTCGAGCAGGTCCCGCAGTGCACCGGGAGCCTCTTACCGCCGACCGTCCTGAAGCCGTGGCCAGCGTAGCAGCTGTAGGTGTAGGCCCAGGGGACCCCGAGCTCCTGGCCGAGCTTGACCACCTTGTCCTTGTCGTAGGTGATGAGCGGCGCCAGCATCCTGTACCCGCCGTGGTGGGTGGCCTGCTCGCCGAGCCTGTTGATCTCCTCGAGGAACTCCGGGGTGTTGTCCTTCATCGCCACCGGCGTCTCCCTGCGAATCCCGATGTAGACGTCGAACCGCTCCTGCGTCGATATGTAGAAGGACTCGGCGTGGGCCAGCCCTACGAGCAGGAGTATCGCGTTCCTGCACGGGTCCCACCACTTTAGGATTCTGTCCCTGGCCTTCTCCGGAATCCAGAGGTCCTCTTCCCTTGTCTCGGGAATCTCCTTCTCAGCGTGCGTGAGGAGGGACGTGCTTATCTCGCCGAGCCACCTCATGTCTATGAGCTTCAGGGGAGCCTTCAGCCGCCGGGAGATCTCCTTGATGCAGAACTCCTCGTACTTGTAGGTCCTCTGCCCATAGTCGCAGAAGACGAGAAGCATGTGCTCGGGCTTGATGACCTTCTTAACGTAGTACGCCATGGTGACGGAGTCCGCCCCGCCCGAGATGCAGCAGATGGCGCTCCTTCTCTCCTTAGACCCGACTCGCTCGCTCGTCATTGACGCACCTCGCGCCGCGTTTAGTGTGGTTATATCGTTTCGTCCCGCTCGGGAGCGTCTAGCCCCTCTTCGCGGTCGAGACCATCGAGAGGACGTCCCTGTCCCTGAGGACGTAGTCGACCGGCAGGTGGAGGGCGGTCCTCGCGTCGACCCCGTAGAGGAGGCCCTTGAACAGGTCGGTGTGGACGGCCTTGGCCAGGTCCTCCACGGTCGAGCCCGCGGGCAGCAGGTAGACGTCCGGGAGGACGTTCCCGTGCTTGTCCGTCAGCCTCTCCGGGTCGGCCACGGGGTACACCGCGTTCATCTTCAGGAGCTTGAAGATGGCTATGTTAAGCGCGAACTGGACCCCGGTCCTGAGGTACTCACCGAACACCTTCCTCCTAATGTACGCGAGCGCGGTCTTCTGGGCGTCGGTCAGTTCTTGGGGCCTTACGACGTCGAAGCGCTCCTCGCCCGGGACGTATTTTATCAGGCCCTTCACCTCCGCCCTCCTGAGGGAGAGCTCCGCCTCGCCGCTGGTCGGGACGACCATCAGCTCCTTGTACTTCTCCCTGAGGGCCTTGAAGTTCTCCGCGGAGTTCGGCAGGTCCATCTTGTTCGCGATTATCAGCGTCGGCTTGGAGATGTCGCGGAGGACCCAGCAGAAGTTCTTGGTCTCCTCCTCGTTCCAGGTGTCGACGTCCCTCTCCTCGAGCATGGACTCTTTGAGCGCGTAGATCACGTGCGCCCGCTTAACTCCTATCCCCTGGAGGACCTCCGCGACCGCGTCGGGAAGGCCCATGCCGGGTTGCTTCGCGGTCTTTGATATCTTCACCATATTGCTGGAGAAGAGCTTGGTGTACCAGAGCACGAGCTCCAGCTCCACGTCGGCAAGGTCGGCGAGCGGGTCGCCCGTGCCGGGCTCGGCTATCTTCCCGTCCTTGTCCACGCTCCCCGAAGCGTCGACCACGTGGAGCAGCGCGTCCGACTGCGCCGCCACCGAGAGGAACTGGTTCCCGAGCCCCTTCCCCATCCACGCTCCCTTGATGAGCCCCGGAAGGTCGGTCACCTCGATGGGGATGAACCTCCACCCCTCCTCACACTTGGAGTTCTTCGGGTTGTCTTGCACGTTGAACTCCTTGTGGACGCACAGCGTCACGGCCTGCCCTATTCCGGTGTCGGCCGACTTGGTGGTGAACGGGTAGTTGGAGATCTCTCCCGCCTTCAGCGTCATGGAGTTGAAGAGGGTGGTCTTACCCGCGTTGGTCTTGCCAATCAATCCGATACGAATGACCATTTTGTGACCAGTTCTCTGTTAGCAGTCGAGGTTCGTCTGCTTGGAGCAAAGAGGCGGTTCCGGTAGTTAAGGGTATGCTAGAAACCGGGACGTCCTAGACTCCGACCGGCCTGTATCTCAGGAAGGCTGCCACCCCGCCGAAGGACTTGAGCATGGCCCCCTCCTCGGTGCCCGAGGATATCACCTCCACCTTCGCCCCCACCTGGACGGCCCTCTCCTCGAGCAGGTCGACGATGTCGGTCTCGTCGACCACGAACTCCTTCGAGCCGCAGTTGGAGCAGGGCTCGGAGGTTATCTCCTGGATCGCCTGGGTCTTCTTCGAGTTCGGGACGAACTTCTCCCTCACCGTCTGGCAGTTCTTGCACGCCGCAGAGATTCTCACCATGTCGACGTCGTCCGCCACCAAGATCGTCTCCACGTTGCTCTTCTCGAGCGCCTGGATTATCCTTGGAAGGCCGTAGACCGCTACCCCGTTCGGCTTGTTGACCTCCCCGAGGAACCGCTGCACGAGCTTCTTCTCGTCGAAGAGCCTCACGTCCTGGAGCTTGTCCGCCGCCTTGTCCACCATCTCCCTGACTCCCTCGCGCCCAGAGTAGGCAGTGTCAATCACCGCGACGACGTTCTTCCGCAGGTTGTAGTTCAGGAACTCCGTCTTCATGAAGTCCTCCTTGGTGTAGCCAGGGCCTCCGATTATCAGCCCCGTGACCTTGTACTCCTCCACCAGTATCCTGTTGGCGTGGTCCGCCACCCTGTGATAGAAGTAGGTGAGCTCCATCTCCCTCCCCCTCTCGTACCTCCTCGCGCTCTGCCCTCCCTTCCTGGTCTTCCCCGATATCCCTGAGGTCATCACGTTCACGACCTCGAACGTCTCACCCGAGAGTATCCCTATCCCAGCCTCGTTCGCGTCGATCGCGAGGATTCCGTAGACCTTCTCCTCCCTGAGCATGTCTTTGAGGTGCTCGATGTGGAAGTGGTCGTCGCACTGGTAGAGGAAGGACTTCACGGGCTTCGGGGGGATTATCTCGCGGAGCACTATCACCTCGCTCCCGGGGCCGTTAGTCATCAGGGCGCCGCAGAAGATGACCAGGCCGTTGTCAGGGGTCTCCCTGTAGAGCTTGAGCTTCTGCATTGTCTTCGTGAGGGCATCCTGGACGTGGTTGCGCGTCGTGTCCGACTTTATGTTCCCGGCGGTGCCCCACTCGTTCCTGAGGTACGCAATGACCTCGTGGATGGGCTTCTTCGGCGGGATGTAGAGGGAGACGAGCTCCGTCCCGCGCCCCTCCTTGCCGGAGAGCTCAGATATGACCTTCCGAATCTTGTATAACCTTACAGAGTCTGCCTTGGTGCTTAGCAATGAGGAATGACCTCCGGTGAGTCAGCTGACGGATTCGCTGGGAACTGCTGGGCTTCTGACTCGGGGCTGCATCGTCGGATGGGTCCATTGGGGCATTCACCTTTATAAAAACTATCCCGGGCACGGTGGCTAGCCGGCATGTCCACGCCCCCCAGCGGCAAGAAGATCGTCCTGCGCATAGGCGGGTCGGTGCTGGGCTCCCCTCCCCAGGCGAAGCTCCTCAAGGGATACGCGGAGGTCATCGCCGAGGCGAGGAAGGCGGGTCACTCCGTCGGGGTGGTGGTGGGGGGCGGACCGGTGGCGCGAGCCTACATCGCCACGGCCAAGGAGCTCGGGCTCCCCCGGGAAGGGCAGGACATGATCGCGATCGACGCCTCCCGCCTGAACGCCAAGCTCGTGGGCATGAAGATCGGCGTCAAGCGCGTCTCCACGACCATCCAGGGGATGATGCTCGAGCTGGAGAAGAACAAGGTGGGGGTGATGGGAGGGCTGAGGCCTGGAATCACCACCGACACCGTCGCCGCGATCCTCGGGGACGCCTGGCACTCAGACCTCTTGGTGAAGGCCTCAGACCAGGACGGCGTCTACACCGCCGACCCGAGGACCGACAAGGAGGCCAAGCTTCTGCACAGCCTGTCGTATCAGGAGCTGGTGAGGATACTGGGAGGGGCGAGCCACAGGCCGGGCATCCACAGCATCGTTGACCCGGTCGCGGCGAAGTTCATCGCGAAGCACAAGCTGACGCTCGTGGTGACCAACGGTTTCTTCCCCTCCAACGTGCGCAAGGCCTTGCTCGGCGAGCGCGTCGGAACGCTGGTCTCCTGAGGGACCACATGTCCATGATTTACCTAGAGACTCCCTGCTTGGCCAGCCTGGTCTTCAGCGCTTCGACGGCCTGCCTTGTGTACTGGACGCCGCGGCGGTCCCCCGTCAGGACGTGCTCTATCTTCCCGTCGTCCATCTCGAAGAAGACCTGGGGGATCACGTAGTCCGGGATCCAGTCGCCGTACTTCTTCACCAGCTCGTCGGCCGTCTCGACGTCGTCCGTCTCGATGTCGTGCAAGATGACGGGCACCCCGACCGCCTTCGCGGCGCTCTGCACAGGCCCCACGGTCGTGGGGACGCAGTGCGGGCACCAGTCCGCGTAGACGATGTGGACCGCTCTCAGCACGCTCTGGCCGGAGCCGGCGGGCGCGTATAAACCGTGACCCGTGTCAGCCCTCGTCGATGCGCATCATGGAGACGAACCTCATGAACTCCTCTTCCGTGACCCACTCGACCCTGAGGTAGTCGACGATCTCCTCCTTGTCCATGCCTATCCTGCGCGCCTCCTCGACGGCCATCCTGTAAGCCTCTATCTCGGTCGGCCTCTCGAAGTACGGGAACCTCCTGTCGTAGAGCTCCTTCCCCTCCCTGAACTGCCTCACGTGGGTGAGCTCGTGTATCACGTCGAGGTAGAGGTGCCTCTCCTGTCCGGTCTTGAGGTACTCCGGGTTGATTATCACGTTCCCCGTCTCGCCGTCGACGCGGAGGTAGCCCCTCGGCGAGTCGAGGGAGATCTTCAGCTTCGAGATGACCTCCTCCGTCTCCGACCCGAAGAGGCCCTTTACGGCCTCAACCCTCTCGAAGCCGGCGAAGACCTCCGCGAACGCCTTGGTCGTCCCCGCGGGCGCGTCCCTGTTTATCGTGACGCCGAACGCCTCCCCTGAGGCCGCGGCCCACTCCGGACGCACCTTCCGGGGGCGCCGCTCGTACAGGGTCTTCGTGTAGGCCAGCCTGAACCCTTGCTTGAGGTAGAAGCCCTCCAGGGAGTCGGAGGCCAGCGTCTGCAGGATCAGCCGCCTCCCCTCGCCCTGCGCAATCTCGCGGGCTTGCGCCAGCACCGCCGCCGCGACGCCCCCTTCCCTGAAGCTCGGCGCCGTCCCGACGCAGTACACCCCCGCCACGCCGCCGGCCGACCTGTACACGACGGCGCATCCCGCGGGGGCCTTCCCCACCCTCGCCAGGATCACACTGGCCTTCTTGTCCTTGACGACCTGCCGCATTATCTTGGTGACGCTGCTGTTCAGGCTCAGGTCGCCGTAGAACGCCTGCAGGTAGGTCCTGGTCCACTCCTGGAGCTCCTTCCCCCTTGAGCGGGAGCTCACGACTGCTACGTCGACGCCGGCCTTCGATGTGGGTTTCCCCTTTTCCTGGGGCCGAGCCTCCATGACCAACATCCTGTCGAGGACGGCGTACCCCCTCGAGAAGAGCGAGGAATGCAGCTTGTCCCAGGGGCGGCCTTCTTCCACCAGGATGTATGGCGTCGCCCTCTTCCTCTTCGCGAACTCCCTCTCGACGGCCTCGATGGCGTCCTCAGGGACCCTCTCCGCTCCCAGGAAGCCCCCCCTGTTGTAGAAGTACTCGTCCTTGAAGGTGTCCGAGAACATCGCGTAGCAGTTCTTCGAGACCCATACCGTCTTGTCGGCCCACTTCGCCCACCAGCTCACCTCGTTGAGCTCGTAGCCCCTATCCTCACGGCTTGGCAAGGAAGTCCACCCCGAGGACATCGGACACGATGCGCAGGGCGGAGTAGTCTCGGGCCTCGTCCGACGAACCCCCGCCGATCAGCTCGTCCTCGACCCACCGTATCGCCTTGGGCGTGTCGACGTCGTCGTCCATCGCCGAGTAGAACGGGGAGAGC
>Ga0335081_10006043_pt1 | contig 19218 bp, 13 predicted proteins | sample Lox_Sample_35_FD_206713 | JGI IMG/M metagenome (GOLD analysis project Ga0335081, IMG submission 206713) | Soil microbial communities from Loxahatchee National Wildlife Refuge, Florida, United States - Lox_Sample_3.5 | ecosystem: Environmental > Terrestrial > Soil > Wetlands | place: USA... | reverse complement strand
CGAGTACGTACGGCGGGAGCTCGAGCACGTCCGCGCCGCCGCGGTCGCGCCGCCGCCCGCCGCTACGGCACCGCCGCCGGCCCCAGCCGAGCCGGCGCCCGCTCCGCCACCGCCGCCGGCGCCCGGCCCGATCCAGGCCGAGCAGCTGAGCGCCGCGCTCGCCCGTCTGCGTGAAAGCGCCCCGCCGGCGCCGGAGGAGCGAGTCACGGAGGAGCCCGAGGCCCCGGCGTCACCCGAGCGCCCCGTCAAGCCGTGGCTCGGCAAGGCGTTCCGGGCGCTCGCCGCGCGCGATCCTTCCGAAGCGGGGCGGCTGCTTCTGGCTCTGCTGCCCGCCCAGCGAGCCGCCGATCCGCACCCGGTCGCCTACGACCTGATCATGGGGGACCTGGTGTGCGCCCACGTCACGGTGGACAGCCTGGCCGTCCACGTCGAGCTCGACGCCTGGGCACGCCCCGCATACGAGGTCGACTTCCAGCTCGTCGGAGATCTCGCGAGCATCGCGCGCCTGCTGGCCGCCGGTCCGGTAGCGCGCCTGCTCGGCCGTCTGTCATTCCGCGACCGCCTGGCCAGGGTCCGGGGCGACCGCCGCCGGCTTCCGGCGCTCGAGCACCTGATCGACGCGCCTCTAACCGTCGGCCGTCTCCACGCAGCCGGCGTGAGGCTCGATCCGGTCCTGGGCATGACCCTGGCCGCCTTGATGATCGAGCCGGCCTGGACCGCCGGCGAGCGCTTTTCGATCGCCCATCAGGAGCCCGGGGCGCCGGCGCCCGACGCCTACCTGCAGGTGCGCGACGGCAAATCCCCGCTGGCTTCGGCCGAGGCGCCCCGTGGTCCGGTGGCGAGCGTCGTGGTGTGCCCGGCAGACGAGCTCCTGCCTGCGCTCGCCAGCGACCACGTGGCATCCGTCGCGATCTCTCCGGATGAGCGGCCGCTGGCTCTGATCCGTCAGTGGCTCGATCGCGCACAGTGCGGCTGACGGGTTCGCCCAGGGGCAAAATCGTCCGGCCCGATGCCTATGCTCAGAGAGCGGGCTGAGCCCCGCATTTTCGAATCCCCTATGCCCGCTTCCTGCGCCCACCTTCACGTCCACTCCGAGTACTCACTGCTCGACGGGGCGTGCAAGATCGACGCCCTGGTCGAGCGGGCCGCCTCGTTCGATCAACCGGCCGTCGGTCTCACCGACCACGGCGTGATGAACGGCGCGGTCGAGTTGTTCACCGCCGCCCGCAAGCACAACATCAAGCCGATTCTGGGCTGCGAGGCCTACGTTGTGGACGACCACGAGCGGCGCGCCCCCGGTCGGCTCGACCGCTTCCACCTGACGCTGCTGGCGGCTACGCCGACCGGGTACCGCAACCTGGTCAAGCTGTGCTCGGCCGGGTTCCTCGAGGGCTACCAGCGCGGCAAGCCGTCGGTCGACATGCCGCAGATCGCGGCCCATGCCGAGGGCGTAATCGTGCTCACGGGTTGCCTGCAGTCGCGCTTCTGCCAGCTCCTGCTCGAAGGCCGGCCCGACCAGGCGCGGGCGCACGCCGACGAGCTGATCCAGACGTTCGGCGCCGACAACGTGTACTTCGAGGTGCAGAAGAACGGCGTCGCCGCTCAGGACCAGGCCAACGAGGGCATCGTCAGGATCGCACGCGAGGTCGGGCGCCCGCTGGTCGGGACCGGCGACGTCCACTACCTGCGCCGCGAGGACTACAGCCACCACGCTGCGCTGCTGTGCGTGCAGACCAAGTCGACGCTCGATCAGCCGAAGATCAGCTTCGACGCCAACGAGTTCTACCTGCGCTCCAACGACGAGATGGTGCAGGCGTTCGCGGAGTGGCCCGAGGCGATCGCCACCACGCTCGAGATCGCCGAGCGCTGCGACGTCGAGCTCGAGCTCGGACGGCAGCTGATCCCGCGCTACCCCACGCCGGAAGGCGAGAGCGAGGCCGCGTACCTGCGCGAGCTCGTCCAGCAGGGGATGCGCGAGCGCTACGGCGATCCCGTCCCGGCGGAGGCGCTCGAGCGTGCCGACTACGAGCTCGAGGTGATCGAGCGGATGGGCTTCAGCGGCTACTTCCTGATCGTCTGGGACTTCGTCAAGTACGCCAAGGACTCGAGCATCGCGGTCGGTCCGGGCCGCGGCTCGGCCGCTGGGTCGCTTGTCGCCTACTCGCTCCAGATCACCGACGTCGATCCGCTGCGCTATGGGCTGCTGTTCGAGCGCTTCCTCAATCCCGAGCGCGTGTCGATGCCGGACATCGACATCGACTTCTCGGTGCGGGGTCGCGACCGCGTGATCCGGTACGTGACCGACAAGTACGGCAAGGAGTCGGTGGCGCAGATCGTGACCTTCGGCAAGATGTTCCCGCGCGCGGCCACGCGCGACGCGGCACGCGTGCTCGGGCACGACTACGGCGCCGGCGACCGCCTGGCCAAGCTGATCCCCGACCCGATCATGGGCCGGCCGCCCAGCTTCGAGGACTGCTTGGCACCGGGGCAGCCGCTCCGCGCCGAGGTCGACCGCGACCCGACGGCCAAGCAGATCGTCGACGTCGCGCGCGGCCTCGAGGGGATCGTGCGCAACTCCTCGATCCATGCCGCCGCCGTCGTGATCGCCGACCGTCCGCTCACCGACATCGTCCCGCTCCAGATCGCCGACGCCGGCGCCGACGAGAACGGCGAGAGGGTGTTCCGTACCGTGACCCAGTTCTCGATGAAGCCGGTGGAGCAGCTCGGGCTCCTCAAGATGGACTTCCTGGGTTTGCGCAACCTGGACGTGATCGAGGATGCGCTCGACATCATCAAGCGCTCGACGGGCGAGCGGCCAGACATGGCCACGCTGCCGCTTGATCATCCGCCCACCTACGAGATGATGGCCCGCGGCGACTCGGTCGGGGTGTTCCAGTTCGAGTCCGAGGGCATGCGCGAGGCGCTCAAGAAGGTCAAGCCGGACGAGTTCGACGACCTCGTGGCGCTCAACGCGCTGTACCGGCCGGGAGCGATGGACCAGATCCCGACCTACGCCCGGGGCAAGCACCGCCCCGAGTCGATCACTTATCCCGACGATCGCCTGCGCCCGATTCTCGAGGCGACCAAAGGCGTGATCCTCTACCAGGAGCAGGCGATGCAGATCGCCAAGGACATCGCCGGCTTCAGCGGGGCCAAGGCCGACGACCTCCGCAAGGCGATCGGGAAGAAGAACCGCGAGGCGATGGCCAAGCTGAAACCCGAGTTCGTCGCCGGCTGCCAGGCCTCGGGGACGAGCGGACAGGTGATCGAGTGGCTGTGGACGACCAACGAGCGGTCGGCCGACTACAGCTTCAACCGCTCGCACGCCGCGTGCTATGCGCTGATCGCCTACCGGACCGCGTGGCTCAAGGCCAACTACCCCGCCGAGTACATGGCGGCGCTGATCTCGTCGGTGATGGATACCAAGGATAAGGTTCCGTTCTTCGTCTCCCAGGCCGAGCAGATGGGGATCTCGATCCTCCCGCCCGACGTCAATCTCTCAGACCATGAGTTCGTGGTGGTCGAGGGAAACATCCGTTTCGGTCTCGACGCCGTCAAGGGCGTCGGCTATGCCGCTGTCGAGGCGATCAAGCGTGCTCGTGGCGATTACGATCCGCCGGCGCGGCCGTTCCTGAACCTGTTCGACTTCTGCTCTCGCGTCGATAGCCGGGCGGTCAACAAGAAGGCGATCGAGGCGCTGATCAAGTGCGGCGCCTTCGGGTCGACGGGCGCGAGCCGCAAGGGCATGCTGATGGTGCTCGAGCAGGCCCAGGGGGCGGGACAGAAGGCCCAGCAGGACGCGCTGATCGGGCAGGGGTCGATCTTCGACGGCCTCGACGAACCGGGGTTCGGCGACGGCGGGTTCGTGACTCCGAGCCACGCCCCGATCCCGGCGATCGAGTTCGACCGGGCGGAGCTGCTGGCGGCCGAGAAGGAGTCGATCGGGCTGTTCATCTCCGCCCATCCGCTCAAGGACGTCAGGGCCGCGCTCAACGCCCGCGTCGACTGCCGGCTGGCCGATCTTGCCGACAAACGCGACGGCGACTGGGTGCTCGTGGGCGGAATGATCACCGAGACTAAGAAGATCAGGACCAAGAAGGGCGACCCGATGATGTTCGCGACGCTCGACGACCTCGATGCGTCGGTCGAGTTGCTCGTGTTCGGAAACGCGCTCGCGGCCGCCGGCGAGGTGCTTGCGCCGGACTCAATCGTGCTCGTTCGCGGCCGGGTCGACCACAAGGATCGCGAGAAGACGTGCATCGTCGCCCAGCAGATCGAACCCTTTCGTCCGTCCGCCGAAGAGGTGAGCGAGGCCGAGGAGCAGGAGGCCAGGCAAGCCGCCGCCATTCCGAGCGCGCTTCGCCTCCGGCTCGATGCGACCGCGCTGGCCGCGTCCGTACTCGGGGAGCTCAAGGACGTGCTTGCGGGCTTCCCCGGCGAGCTCGAGGTCGTGATCGAGCTCAGCACCTCGATCGGCGATCGCCGGCTGAAGCTCGGCCCCGGGTACCGCGTCGCCCACAGCGCAGCGCTTCACTCGCAGCTCGACGACCTTCTCGGCCACGCGATCCTCTCGGACGGTGACGTCATGACCGAGAACGTGAGCGAGGAGAGTGAGCGCCGGCGCGCCGGCGCCGCCGCTGTGTCCTGATCGCAAATCGGCACCCGCGCCTTGTCGTGGGCGTCCCGCTTCCGGCAAGCTACTGGGCGTGCTCGGCCTGCCGGACGGCATCACAACCTGTCTGTTCGACCTTGATGGCGTCCTGACGCAGACGGCGAAGGTCCACGCGAAGGCGTGGAAGCAGATGTTCGACCAGTTTCTCCGTGGCTGGTACGCGCACCAAGGAGAGCCCTTCCGCGAGTTCGTGCTGCCGGACGACTACGACGAGTACGTCGACGGCAAGCCCCGCCGCGACGGGATGCAGTCGTTCCTTCAGTCGCGCGGAATCGAGCTGCCCATGGGATCGCCCGATGACTCGCCTGAAGACGAGACGATCTACGGCCTCGGGCTGCGCAAGAACGACATCGTGCTCAAGATCATCCGCGACGAGGGCGTCGAGCCCTACGAGGGATCGGTGCGCTACGTCGAGAAGGCGCGCGATGCGGGCCTGCATCGGGCCGTCGTGTCCTCGAGCACGAACTGCAAGGACGTGCTGGTCGCCGCCGGAATCGAGGATCTGTTCGAGGTACGGATCGACGGCATCGTCGCCGAGCAGGAGCATCTGAAGGGCAAGCCGGCACCCGACACGTTCCTCGCCGGCGCCAGGGCGCTCGGGGCCAAGCCCGCCGAGGCAGCCGTATTCGAGGACGCGCTGGCGGGCGTCGAAGCCGGACGGGCGGGTCAATTCGGCTTTGTTGTGGGAGTCGACCGCGTCGGGCACGCCCAGGCGCTGCGTGAACACGGGGCGGACGTCGTGGTCCAGGACCTCTCAGAGCTCTTGAAGGGGGACTCGTGATCAGGGAGGACGTCTTCGAGGTAGAGCCGTGGGCGATCACCGAGCGCGAGCTGCATCTCGAGGCGCTGGCGGAGACCGAGTCGGTGTTCGCGCTGTCCAACGGTCATATCGGTCTGCGCGGCAACCTCGAGGAGGGCGAGCCGGCGGGGTCGCCGGGCACGTACCTGAACAGCTTCTACGAGGTCCGGCCCCTACCGTACGCGGAGCTGTCCTACGGCAATCCCGAGGACGGCCAGGTGATGATCAACGTCACCAACGGAAAGGTGTTCCGGCTGCTGCTCGACGACGAGCCGTTCGATGTCCGCTACGGCAGGCTGGAGCGCCATGCGCGAACGCTCGACCTGCGCGAGGGGGTGCTGCGCAGAGAGGTCGAATGGGTGTCGCCCGCGGGCCAGCGCGTCCGGGTGCGCTCGACGCGGCTCGTTTCCTTCGCGCAGCGATCGATCGCGGCCATCCTGTACGAGGTCGAGCCGGTCGGCAGCGGCGCGCGAATCGGCGTCCAGTCCGAACTCGTCGCCAACGAGCCGGTGCCGGCCGAGACGGGCGACCCGCGGGCGGCCGCAGCGCTGCGCGCGCCGCTCGTCCCGGAGCAGCACTCGTCCAACGGACTGAGGGTCAGCCTCATCCACCGGACGAAGAAGAGCGGGCTGCGCGTGGCCGCCGGGATGGACCACATCGTCGAGGGCCCGGAGGGAACGGTCGCGATGGCCGAGAGCGGACCCGAACTCGGGCGGTTGACGGTGAGCACCGAGCTCAAGGCGGGAGAGACGCTGCGGATCGTCAAATTCCTCGCCTACGGGTGGTCGAGTCAACGATCGCTGCCGGCGCTGCGCGACCAGGTCGACCTCGTGCTCGCCTCGGCCAAGCGAACCGGCTGGGAAGGGCTCGTCAACTCCCAGCGCGAGTACCTCGACGACATGTGGGAGCGCGCCGATATCGAGCTCGAGGGCGCGCCGACGCTCCAGCAGGCGGTGCGCTTCGCCCTGTTCCACGTCGTGCAGGCGGCCGCGCGGGCCGAGCTCCGTGCGATTCCGGCAAAGGGCCTGACGGGCAGCGGCTACAACGGCCATACGTTCTGGGACATGGAGACGTACACGCTCCCGGTGCTGACGTACGTGGCGCCGGACGCGGCCCGCGATGCGCTGTGCTGGCGTCACTCCACGATGGATCTGGCCGCGGCCCGCGCCAAGTTGCTCGGGCTGGAGGGCGTCACCTTCCCGTGGCGGACGATCCGCGGGCAGGAGTGCTCGGGGTACTGGCCGGCGGGCACCGCGGCGTTCCACATCAACGCCGACATTGCCGATGCCGCCCGCCGTTACGTCGCCGCGACCGGCGACACCGACTTCGAAAAGGGGGAGGGGATCGATCTGCTCGTCGAGACCGCGCGGATGTGGCGTTCGCTCGGCCACCACGACTCGTCGAGCGGATTCCGGATAGACCGTGTCACCGGGCCGGACGAATACACGGCGCTGGCGGACAACAACGTCTACACCAACCTGATGGCCGCCCGGAACCTGGAGCACGCCGCCGACCTCGCGGTCCGCTATCCCCACCGTGCCGGTGAGCTCGGCGTCGACGAGGAGGAGATCGCAAGCTGGCGGGACGCCGCCGCCGCGATGGTGATTCCGTCGCCCGACGGCGGGGTCACGCCCCAGTGCGAACGCTTCACCAGCCTGCGCACGTGGGACTTCTCTGATACCCCGGAGGACCACTATCCGCTGCTGCTGCACTACCACAACTACATGCTCTACTCGAGCCAGGTCGTCAAGCAGGCGGACCTCGTGCTCGCGCTGTATCTGTGCGGTGACCACTTCAATGCTGAGCAGAAGGCCCGCGACTTCGACTACTACGAAGCGATCACCGTCCGCGACTCGTCGCTGTCGGCATCGATGCAGTCGATCGTCGCGGCCGAGTGCGGACATCTCCAGCTCGCCCTCGGGTACCTCGCCGAGACCGCGTTCATGGACCTGCGAGACCTGGCTTCGAACACGCACGACGGGGTGCACCTGGCGGCCCTGGCAGGGGCCTGGCAGGCCGTGGTGGCCGGCTTGGGGGGCATGCGCGACTACGGCGAGACGCTGTCGTTCGCGCCGCGGCTGCCGCAACGTCTGACCCGGCTCAGCTTTGGGATGCTGTATCGGGGGCGCCGGCTCCGCGTCGAGGTCTCAGGCGATGAGGCGACGTATAGCCTGCTCGATGGGGAGCCGCTCGAGCTGATCCACCACGGCATCAGCATCACGGTGACGCAGGAGTCCGCGGTCACTCAGCCGCTCCCGCCGGTGCCCCACCGACCCGCGCCACGGCAGCCGCCCGGGCGCGAACCGGCGGTCGAGCTCGGCGACTTCCATGCCCTTCCGCAGGCGACCCACGGAGGGTGAGCCAGCTCACTGGCGGGTGAGCGGTTTCCGCTTGGAGCCCGCTGCAAACGTGTGCATAATCCGTTTGCATGGCGACGAGCAAGGTGAGCCTCGCCGGGCCGATCACGCTCCGGGACGTGGCGCGCGCCGCCGGGGTGCATCCGGGGACGGTCTCCCGCGCGCTCAACCCTGAGACCCGCGGGCTCGTCAACGACCGCACCGCTCAGCGGGTTCTGGAGGCGGCCAAGGAGCTCGGCTACCGGCCCAACCCGATCGCCCGGGGTCTGCGGACCAACCGCTCGCACACGATCGGGGTCCTGGTCCCGGACCTGATGAACCCGCTGTTCGCGGCGGTCGTGCGCGGCATCCAGGATGGCTTGCGTGACGGCGGCTACACCCCGCTGATCGCCAACACCGACAACGACACCGAACGCGAGCGCGTCGCGTACGAGGCGATGAACGCCCGGCAGGTCGACGGGTTTATCGCGGCCACCGCCACCCGCGATCACTGGCTGCTCGCCGACGCGGTTCCGCTCGGCGCGAAGGTCGTCCTCGTCAACCGCCGGGTCGACAGCGACGCCCTTCCGGCCGTGACCGGCGACGATCACGCGGGCGTTCGCCTGGCCGTCGAGCACCTGACCGGGCTGGGTCACCGGAGGATCGCCCACCTCGCCGGATCCCAGGCGCTCTACACCGGCTGGTCGCGCCACGAGGGATTCCTCGACGCCATGCGCGCCGCCGCCCTGGAGCCCGACCCGAGTCTGATCGTGTTCAGCGAGGCGTTCACCGAGCGCGAGGGCGCGCGCTGCTGCGGAGAGCTGCTGGACCGTCGCCGCGACTTCACGGCGATCGTCGCCGGCAACGACCTGCTGGCGCTCGGCTGCTACGACGCGCTCGAAGAACGCGGTCTGCGGTGCCCGGGCGACGTGTCGGTCGTCGGCTACAACGACATGCCGTTCGTCGATCGTTTCCGTCCGCCGCTGACGACGGTGCGCGTCCCGCACTACGAGCTCGGCGCCACCGCCGCCCACCTGATGCTCGAGCAGCTCCAGGGCGTCGACGCGCCGCCCCGCCAGCTCCTGCTCGCGCCCGAACTCGTGGTTCGAGGCTCGACCGCGGCGCCCGCGGGAGCAGCGGGCGAGGCCGTCCGGACCCGGCGCCGTAAAGCAGATCACAACACGCCCTCCCTTGACACCTCACAGTCACGTCGATAACGTCGCACACGATTGCAGCAAACGTTTGCAGTCCGGGTGCGTGAAGACCCACTCGTCTTCGCGTGAGTTCGGTGTCCGCAATTCGACGTAAGCACCGCTGGGAGGAGAAGGGCGAGATGACAAGGTCGAGGCGACAGGCTTTGATCGTTGCGGCCGTGGCCGCAATCGCCGCGTTCGTCGCGGGGTGTGGAGGATCGAGCAGCAGTTCTTCGAGCGCCGGAAGCGCGACCACGGGGTCGGGCACCAGTAGCTCGAGCAGCAAGTCGCCGATCACGATCGGCACTTCGCTGTCGCTTTCGGGCGACTTCGCGGCCGACGGCCAGGCGTTCGAGAAGGGCTATCAGCTCTGGGCCGCCGATCAGAACAAAGCGGGTGGCCTCATGGGGCACCCGGTGAAGCTCGACATCATCTCTGACTCCTCCAGCCCCGCGCAGGTGGTCACCAACTACCAGAAGCTGATCTCGTCCGACCACGATCAGCTCGTGTTCGGCCCGTTCTCGACACTCCTGACCGTCCCGGCCTCGAAGGTCGTCAACCGCTTCGGCTATGCGTTCGTCGAGGGCGCCGGCGGCGCGCCGGCGGCGTTCGGTAACGGCCTGAAGAACATCTTCGACGTCAGCCTGCCCGTCGTCGACAACCTGGTGCCGTATGCGAAGTGGATCGCGTCGCTGCCCGCCTCCGAGCGGCCGAAGACGGCCGCGTACGCGACCAGCGATGATCCGTTCACGCAGCCGCAGATCCCGCTCGCCCAGAAGATCATGCAGGCAGCCGGGATCAAGACCGTCTACAACAAAGTGTTCCCTGCCGAGGTCACCGACTACACGCCGATCGCCACCGCGGTGGCGAGCAGCAAGGCCGAGGCGGTCGTGCTCGGATCAGTTGACGTGCCGACGGTGTCCGCGTTCGTCCATGCGTTCATCCAGCAGCACTACAACCCCAAGTCGTTCATCGCGACCGCGGGGCCCGACCAGGGAGATGCGTTCCTGAAGGCCGTCGGGGGTGCCTCGAACGCAGACGGAATCATGTACCCGAACGGGTGGTATCCCGGGTATGCGAACACCACCAGCCAGCAGATGGTCAACGAGTATGTCTCGAAGTACGGCGGAAACGCCGCCGGCGTCAACGCCGACGTCGCCGAGGCTTACTCGGTGGGCCAGGCGGTGGCCCAGGCGGTCGCCGCGACGCATAGCCTCGACAACTCGAAGATCATCTCCTACCTGCACAGCGGCGTGACCCTCAACACGGTCCAGGGGCCGGTGAAGTTCAACTCGCTCGGTGAGAACGGCGCCGCGGCCGCATTCGTATTCCAGTGGCAGAAGGGCAACCAGGTTCAGGTCCTGCCGGTCGGCGCCTCGGGCTCCAAGGCGGCCACCTATCCGAAGCCCAACTGGGGATCGTGAACGCCTCCTCGCTTGCCAAGGCGGTTATCGACGGGATCCTGACCGGAGGCGTCTATGCCCTGATGGCGGCGGGACTCACGCTGATCTTCGGCGTTATGGACATCATCAACATCGCCCAGGGCGCGCTGATCGTGCTCGGCGCATACATGAGCTACGTGCTGTCGGTACATCTCGGGATCGACCTGTTCGCCGGGCTGCTCATCACGATCCCGGCGTTCTTCGTGCTCGGCGTGTTCATCGAGTGGGCGTTCATGCGCCGTCTTCGGGACCACGAGCGGACCGCGATGTCGATCCTCGTGACCTACGCGGTCGCGATCATCATCGAAGGCATCCTGAGTGTCATCTTCGGAGTGGATTTCGTCCAGCTCCAGGCCTCGTATGTGAACTCGAGCTTCCACCTGCTCGGGTTCTATCTGCCTTACATCTACGTGTTCGGCTTCCTGCTCGCGGTGGTTCTCCTCGGCGTGCTCTATTACATCCTGTATCGCACTCACTTCGGGCGGGGCGTGCGAGGGTCACTGCAAAACCGCAGCGCGGCCGAGCTGATCGGGGTTAACGTGAACCGCGTCCGGGCGCTGTCGGTCGGGATCGGAGTGTCGGTGACCGCCGCCGGCGGGATGGTGTTCGGCGCGACCAACTCGTTCAACCCGAGCAGCGGCTACGACCTGATCTCGCGCCTGCTCTCGATCGTCATCCTGGGCGGCCTCGGCAGCATCGGCGGCGCGCTCGTCGCGGCGGTGTTCATGGTCACGCTCGAGGACGTCGTCGCGGTCGTGTGGTCGCCGGTGTGGGCGACACTCGTGTACTACGCGTCGCTGATCGTCGTGCTCTCGTTCATGCCGAACGGCCTATTCGGAAGAGCGGCCGTTCGAGCTCAATGAAGCCGCAGGCCCCGGTCCGGTGACGGCACGCCTTCCGGTCCGAGCGCTCCTGGTCGCGATCGCGATCGTGATCCTCGGCGTGTTCCCGATCGTGTTCTCGAATCCGACGACGACGTCGATCGCGGTGTTCACGGTGATCTACATGGTCGCTGCGTCCTCCTGGAACATGTTCAGCGGCTACTCCGGGTACATCGCGCTCGGTCACGCGGTCTATTTCGGGGTCGGTGCGTATGCCCTCACGCTGCTGGCCAACCACCTCGGGTTCGCCGCGGGATGGGGCGTATTCGCACTCGTCCCGGTCGCCGGAATCATCGCGGGACTGATCGCGATCCCGACTGGGTTGATCGCGCTCCGAGCGCGTCGCCACACGTTCGTGGTGATCACCATCGCGTTCATGTTCATCTTCCAGCTGGCGGCATCCAACTTCGCCTTCACGGGCGGCTCGTCGGGGCTGCAGCCGCCGACACCGCTGTGGTCGGCCACGAGCTACAACGACCACTTCTATTACGTCGCCGCGGTAATCCTGGTCGCGACGGTCGCGCTTTCATGGCTCGTGCGACGGTCGCGCTTCGGGCTGCAGCTGTTTGCGATACGCGATGACGAGGAGCGCGCCCGCGGGCTCGGGGTCCGCGTCGGACGCGTGAAGCTGTCGGCGTTCGTGCTCTCGGCGATCCCGATCGGGATGGTGGGCGGCGTCTATGCCTACTTCCTCGGCCAGATCTTTCCCCAGTTCGCGTTCGATCCGCTGTTTGACCTGTCGATCGCGCTGATGGCGTTCATCGGTGGCCTCGGGACGGTCTGGGGGCCTGTGCTCGGCGCGCTCGTGCTCGAGTCGCTCCAGCAGTACTTCACCGTGCAGTCGGGCGCGAGCCAGGTGTATCTGATCATCTACGGAGGGCTGTTCCTCGCCGTCATCCTGCTGCTGCCGCGAGGCCTGATCCCCAGCGTCGAGGATCTCATCCGGCGCTGGCGGACTCGGGGCGCCGCACAGGACCGGGCCCGCGAGGACGGTGAGGGCGGCCGGACGGGCGACGTCGTCAAGGCGGCGGGAGCTCGATGAGCACGCTGATCGAGGCCGAGGGCATCTGCAAGTCGTTCGGCGGCCTGCAAGCCCTCAGCGAGTGCTCGCTGACGGTGCCCGAAGGATCGATCGCCGGGCTGATCGGACCGAACGGCTCGGGTAAGACCACGCTGTTCAACGTGATGACCGGCTACGAGCGCCCGACGTCGGGCGAGATCCGGTTCGACGGCGCGTCGATCACCGGCGCCACACCGGAGAAGGTGTTCGGGCTCGGAGTCGGCCGTACGTTTCAGATCACCCGGCTGTTCTTCCGCCTGACCGTGCTCGAGAACATCCTGGTGGCGACGCAACGGCACGAAGGCTGGTTCCGCAGCGTGGTCCGGCGGGCGGGGTCGGCGGCCGAGCGCGACCGCGCCCTCGAGATGCTCGAGTTCGTCGGGCTGGAGCAACTCGCCAACAGCCCCGCCGGCAACCTCTCGTACGGTCAGCGGAAGCTGCTCGAACTCGCGTCCCTGCTGGTCGCCGATCCCGCGGTGCTGCTGCTCGACGAGCCGACGGCCGGCGTCAACCCGGTCCTGATCGAGCAGCTGTCCGAGCGGATCCGGGAGCTGAACCGCGCAGGCAAGACGTTCCTCGTCGTCGAGCACAACATGGAGTTTGTGATGGGGCTGTGCCACGAGGTCACCGTGCTTCACCAGGGGAGGACGCTCGTCAGCGGAACCCCGGAGGAGGTCCGGGCGAACCCCGCCGTGCTCGACGCCTACCTCGGCGGAGGCGACGACGATGACTTCTGAGACCTCCGCCGCCAACGGCGCCGGGCCGCGCGGGAACGTGATCCTCTCGCTCGACGGCGTGACCGCGGGCTACGGCGGCGGCGACATCCTCAAAGAGGTGTCGTTCACCGTCGCCGAGCGGGAGATCATGTGCATCGTCGGCCCCAACGGCGCCGGAAAGTCGACGCTGTTGGCGACGATCAGCGGTGTTCTCAGGCCTCGTCGCGGCGCGATCGCGTTCCAGGGCGACTCGCTGGTCGGGCTCGCGCCCCGCCAGGTGCTGGCCAAGGGGATCGTGCTGGTCCCGCAGGCGCACAGCCTGTTTCCCGAGATGACCGTGCGTGAGAACGTCGAGATGGGGGCCTACACCGTCCGCGATACCGCGATCGTCCGGCGCCGCTACGGCGAGGTCGAAGAGCTGTTCCCGCTCGTCCATGACCGCGCGCACGACAAGGCCGGCAGCCTGTCGGGTGGCCAGCAGCGGCTCGTCGAGCTCGCCCGCAGCCTGATGCTCGATCCCGCGCTGATCGTCCTCGACGAGCCGTCGATCGGACTCGATCCGCCGACGCGCAAGACCGTTTTTCACATGATCCGGCTGATGAACCAGCAGGGACGAACGATCCTGCTGGTCGAACAGAACGCCCGCGCCGGGCTCAAGTTGAGCACGCACGGGCTCGTCCTCGAGAACGGCAAGGTCCGCCTCACCGGCACGGGCCGGGAGATCCTCGAGCACCCTGAGATCGGGGCGCTGTACCTCGGCGGCGCGGTATCGGACCCCATCCCCCCCAGCGCGCCGGCGTCATGACCGCGGCCGACCCGCGCGTACAGGCCGCCGTCGATCACTGGGCGCCCCGCATCATCACCGCGGGCGTCGACTACAACGACTTCGTCCGGGCCACGAGCCGTATCGAGCGCTGGGCGGAGTGGCTCGACGTCTGGACGGCAGTCGCCGAGGCGCACCTCCAGCTCGCCGAGGACGCCGAGAGCGCGGGGCGGAGCAGAAGCGCCGGGGAGGCTTACCTCCACGCCGCGATTTGCCTGCACTTCGCGAAGTTCGTGTGGGTCCTCGACGCGGGTGCGCACCGCGCGGCCACTGAACGCGCGATCGCGGCGATGGCCAAGGCCCACTCGTTTCTCGACCCAACCGCCGAGAGAATCGGGGCGCGTCTCGGCGACGGCACGCTCGCGGCCAACCTGCGCCGGCCGAGGGGCGCCGATCGGCCGCCGCTCGTCGTCCTGATTCCGGGCCTCGACTCGACCAAGGAGGAGTTCTTCCACTGGGAGGACGCGTTCCTCGCGCGGGGCATGGCGACCCTGTCGATGGACGGACCCGGCCAGGGCGAGGCCGGCTTTGTGCTGCCGATCCGCCACGACTACGAGGTCGCGGTCGCCGCCATGCTGGATGCGCTCGCCCGCCGGGCCGACCTCGACCGTGACCTCGACCTCGAGCGAGTCGGCGCCGCGGGGGTCAGCCTCGGCGGGTACTACGCGCCGCGCGCCGCCGCGTTTGAGCCACGCATCCGCGCCGTCGCCGCGGTCAGCGGCTCGTACAACTTCGGCGAGGTATGGGAGGGGTTGCCGCCGCTGACGCGGGAGGCGTTCACCGTGAAGTCGGGCGCAGTGGACGCACGCGATGCGCGAGAGCGGGCACACGCTCTCAGTCTGTCCGGCGTGCTCGGCCGGGTGACGCAGCCGGCGCTGTACGTCACCGGCGGGCTCGACCGGATCATTCCCTGGCGGCAGACCGAGCGGGCGGCCCGCGAGACACCCAACGGAACATTCGTGCTCTACGAGGAAGGCACGCACGTGTGCAGCAACATCCCCTACCGCTACCGGCCGCTGGTCGCGGACTGGATGGCTGAGCAGCTCACGCCGGCTCGATGATCGGCCGGCCGCTCCGCCGGCGCGAGGATCTTCCACTCCTGCGCGGGGCCGGCCAGTACCTCGACGATCTCGCGCAGCCGGGACTGGCCCACGTGGCATTTGTGCGCAGCGATCACGCGCGGGCGCTGATCGTCGGCATGCGTACACCGACGAGCGCCCCCGGCCTCCTGGGGGTTTTCACCGCCGCGGACCTGGTGGGCCGGGCGCGACCATTGCCCGTGATCGTGCCCGAGGGCGCCGAGGCGATGGATGAGCCCCATCCGATCCTGGCCGCGGACGAGGTCCGCTACGCCGGCCAGCCCGTGGCAGCGGTGGTGGCGGAGTCGCGAGCGCAGGCCGTGGACGCCGCCGAGCGGGTCGAGGTCGAGTATGAGCCGCTTCGGGCGATCGTCCACGCCGGCGAAGCTCCGGAGGCGCTGATGCGCTGGGAACGAACGGGCGGCGACGTGGACACCGCGCTGGCCGCCGCCGTGCATCGCGTGCAGGCTCGCTACACCCTCCCGCGGCTGGTGGCGGCGCCAATCGAGCCGCGCGGCGTAATGGCCGCCCACGATGACGCCGATGACCTGCTGACGATCTGGGCCTCGGTCCAGGATCCTCACCGGCCGCTGGCCCAGCTCGCCCACGCCCTGGATCGTTCGCCCGAGCGGATCCGTGTGGTCGTTCCCGATGTCGGGGGCGCCTTCGGCAGCAAGGGTGCAATTGCGGTCGAAGCGGTGACCGTCGCGCTCGCCGCGATGGAGCTGGGACGGCCGCTCAAGTGGGTCGAGGACCGGGTGGAGAACTTCCTCGGCGCCTACCAGGGGCGGGGCATCGAGGCGTCGGTCGAGCTCGCGCTCGACGCCCACGGCCGGATCCTCGCGGTGCGTGCCGACATCCTGGCCGACCTGGGGGCCTACCTCCTGCCGACGACCGCGATCCCGCCGCACACCACCGCGATGCTGATGACCGGCGTGTACGACATCGACTGCGCCGAGGTGACGGTCACCGGCGCCCGCACCGACAAAGTGCCGACGGGTCCTTACCGCGGTGCCGGGCGCCCCGAGGCCGCCTACGTGCTCGAGCTCACCGTCGACGCCGCCGCGCGCGAGCTCGGACTCGAGCCGGGCGAGCTTCGCCGCCGCAACCTGATCCGGTCTTTCCCGCACCGGAGCCCGCTGGGCTGGACCTACGACTCGGGCGACTACGACCGCTGCCTCGACCGGGCGCTCGAGCTGGTTCAGCCCGAACGCGGACCGCTGCTCGGGACCGGTGTGGCCATGTACGTGGAACGCGCGGGCGGCAACTGGGAGGGCGCGCGCGTGTCCGTTGGCAGCGACGGCCGCGTCACCGCCCGAAGCGGCACGTGCCCGCACGGCCAGGGGCACGAGACGACGTTCGCGCAGATCGTGTCGGGGGTCCTGGGAATCGATCCCGGCGAGGTCGAGCTTCGGTTCGGCGAGCTCCCGGGCGTCGGGACGTTCGCGAGCCGCTCGGTCGCCATGGGGGGCTCGGCGCTGGTGCAGGCGAGCGAGCGGATCCTTGAATCGGCCGCACGCGTCGCCGCGCGGCTGCTGGATTGCCGTGTCGAGGAGATCCGCCGTGCGGGGCGGGACTGGGCCGCGAGGGGCCGCACCGTCTCGTGGGTCGAGGCTGCCGCTGGTCTGGAGGCGGACGCCCGGTTCGAATCTGACCTCGTGTTCGGCTCCGGCGCGTACGCGGCGGTGGTGGCGATCGACCGCCAGACCGGCGCGCTGAGAGTCCTGCGGCTGGCCGCGGTCGACGACGCCGGCACGATCATCAACCCGCTGCTGGCCGAAGGACAGGTGGTCGGAGGCGCGGTGCAGGGACTCGGCGCGGTGGTGATGGAGGAGGCCGTGCACGACGCCGATGGTGAGCTGCGAAACGCGTCGTTCGTCGAGTACAGCCTGCCCGGCGCCGTCGAGGTGCCGCCGATCGTCTCCGAGTTCGTGCAGACGCCGACGCCGTTGAATCCCCTCGGGGCCAAGGGGATCGGCGAGGGCGGCGCGATCGGAACCCCCGCGGCGATCGCGAATGCGGTCGCCGACGCGCTCGGGCGGGCGGCGCCGGACCCACCGTTCACGGCCGAGAAGCTGTGGCGGGTGCTAAGAGGGCTTGCTTGACGCTCGCGCCGGCGTCCGCCCTCACGCGCTCAAGCCCGCCAGCAACTGACCCGCCGCGGCTTTGAACCGTCCCGGGTCGCCGTAGGGGCGGGCCACCAGCATCGCGCCCTCGAGCGTGCTCAGGATTCCCTGGGCCACGTCCTCCGGTGCGCCCGTGAACTTCAGCGTCCGCTTCCTCTTGCCCTCGGTCAGGACTTCGGCGAGCCAGCGCTGGTTCTCGTCGAAGAAGCTGATCACCGCGGTGCGCATGGGCTTCGGCAGCGTCTGGTACTCGGCGGCGAGGATGCCGCACATGCACATGCGCTTGCCGCGCAGCACCTCGGCGTACAGATTGGCGTAGGCCTCGAGCTTGGCGCGAGCGTCAGGCAGCTCGCGGTCGATCTGCGCGAGCGCCTCCGAGAACCGCTCCGAGTAGCGGCCGACGAGCGCCTGGCCGAGCTCGGCCTTGCCGGGGTAGTGGTAGTGAAGGCTGGCCTTCGTGATCCCGAGCTCGGTGGCGATGTCGGCGTAGCTGAAGTTGTTGAACCCGCGGACCTGCACCAGGCGCTCGGCGATGTCGAGGATGCGCTCGGCGGTGCGGGGCGGGTCTTTCTTGGGACGGGCGACGGCCATGTTTCGAGAAATGTTATCTGTCGGAGCCTTGACAGCTTACCTACCTGCAGGTAAGTTTGGCCCATCGGGATCCTTTACCTACTAGTAGGTAGGTATACACCATAACAAAAGGAGGGGGCCATGAGCACCACCACCACATTCGATCTGGATCGCTTCACCAGCGCGGCCGAGGAGCGCGATGCGGCGACTCAGCTCTCGATGTACGGGCCGGACGCGGTCGTCACGATCGCGAACAAGGTCTCGCAGCCGGGATCCCCGCGCGTGCTCCGCACGCACGAGGAGATCAAGGACTGGCTCGAGGACATGTACGGCCGCGACATGACTCACAAGGTTCAGCACACGGTCAGCGATGAGAACGGAGCGGCGTATACGCAGGCCTGCCGGTACCCGGACGGGACCAACGTGCTGTGCGCAACCGTGATCGAGCTCGACGGCGGGGTGATCACCGGCCAGACCGTGCTCGAGACCTGGGACGAGGCATGAGTTATGTCCGCGACCATGCAGGAAGTCGATCAGAGCCGGCTCGATGAGTTCATGGGCCGGGTCGTGGGGGACATGGGCGCCGCGCTGAGCGCGGCGCTCGTGGTAATCGGCGACCGCCTCGGGCTGTACCGGGCGATGGCCGACGGGGGAGCGGTGACGGCCACGGAACTGGCTGCGCGGACCGGAACCGACGAGCGCTACGTGCGCGAATGGCTGTCGAACCAAGCCGCGGGCGGGTACGTCGGCTACGACCCCGTGCGCGAGGAGTTCTTCCTCTCGCCCGAGCAGTCGCTGGCGCTCGCCCAGGAGGGCAGCCCGGCGTTCGTCCCGGGCGCATTCCAGGTCGCCACCGCGCTCGTCAAGGACGAGGAGAAGATCGAGCGCGCGTTCGTCGGCCGGCACGGGGTGGGCTGGCATGAGCACCATGACGATCTGTTCAGCGGGACCGAGCGGTTCTTCCGCCCGGGGTACGCCGCCAACCTGGTGTCGTCGTGGATCCCGGCGCTTGACGGGGTCGGGGACAAGCTGGAATCCGGGGCGCGGGTGGCCGACGTCGGGTGCGGGCACGGCGCGTCGACGATCCTCATGGCCCAGGCGTTCCCGCGCTCGGAGTTCGTCGGCTTCGACTACCACGCCGCGTCGATCGCCCATGCCCGCGCCGCGGCGTCTCGCGAGGGCCTGAACGGAACTGTTCGGTTCGAGACGGCGACCGCGAAGGAGTACCCCGGCGACGGCTACGACCTCGTGTGCATGTTCGACTGCCTGCACGACATGGGCGATCCGGTTGGCGCCGCCGCTCATGTCCGGAGGAGCCTCGCCCCGGACGGGACGTGGCTGATCGTCGAGCCGTTCGCCGGCGACCGGCTCGAGGACAACCTCAACCCGGTCGGCCGCGTGTATTACGGCGCCTCGACGCTCGTGTGCACGCCGGCATCCCGCGACCAGGAGGTCGGGCTCGCGCTCGGCGCCCAGGCCGGCGAGGCGCGGTTGCGCGAGGTCGTGACGGCGGGCGGCTTC